>Ga0209793_1000173_pt1 | contig 113854 bp, 96 predicted proteins | sample EBPBio122009_DNA_FD_185863 | JGI IMG/M metagenome (GOLD analysis project Ga0209793, IMG submission 185863) | Wastewater treatment Type I Accumulibacter community from EBPR Bioreactor in Madison, WI, USA - Reactor 1_2/2/2009_ DNA (SPAdes) (version 2) | ecosystem: Engineered > Bioreactor > EBPR >...
ATCCGAACAGGATGATTATCGGGAATCAACTCCTCAAAACTATACGGAAACAACACCGTCTGATTTTGGTTGTAATACTTGAAATTCATAGACAAATATCTGATTATCAGATATAAATATACAAAAATCCTATATAATTACCAAAAAAAATCCGCCTCAGTTGTGAGACGGTTTCTTCAATTTTAAATCTTATTTCGTTAAATAATGGATTTCAAATACTCTCCGTAACCTGATTTACCATATTTTGCTGCCGCTTCCAAAAGTTGCTCTTTGTTGATGAATCCTTTTTTGTAGGCAATTTCTTCGATACAAGAAATCTTGAAGCCCTGTCTTTTCTCCAAAACTTTTACAAATTCTGAAGCTTCGTGAAGCGAATCGAAAGTTCCGGTATCCAACCAAGCTGTTCCGCGTGACATTACACCTACTTCAAGTTGTCCTTTTTCTAAATAAATCTTATTAACATCGGTAATTTCTAATTCTCCTCTTGGCGAAGGTTTTAGATTTTTTGCAATTTCTACCACCGAATTATCATAAAAATAAAGACCTGGAACTGCAAAATTAGATTTCGGATGTTCAGGTTTTTCCTCAATAGAAATGGCTTTAAAATTTTCGTCAAATTCTACCACACCATATCTTTCAGGATCAGAAACCTGATAAGCGAAAACGCAGCCTCCTTTCACATTGGTTTTTGAAGACAACAATTGTGGCAATCCTGCGCCATAAAAAATATTATCTCCTAAAACGAGTGCTACAGAATCATCACCCACAAATTCTTCTCCCAAAATAAAAGCTTGCGCCAAACCATCCGGACTGGGCTGAACTTTATACTGAATATTGCATCCGATTTGAGAGCCATCGCCCAAAAGTTTGATAAAACCTTCCTGATCATGCGGAGTTGTGATAATCAAAATATCTTTAATTCCCGCCAAAAGCAAGGTTGAAAGCGGATAGTAAATCATCGGTTTGTCGTAAACCGGCATGAGTTGTTTGCTAACTGCAATCGTCAAAGGATAAAGTCTGGTTCCAGAACCTCCTGCAAGAATAATCCCTTTCATATTAATTATATTGCTTGTTGTAATATTTTTGGTAATCACCTGAAGTCACGTGATCCAACCATTCTTTGTTTTCAAGGAACCAATCAATAGTTTTTGATAAGCCTTCTTCGAAAGTTACACTTGGTTTCCAGCCTAAATCATTGGCAAGTTTTGTAGCATCAATTGCATAACGTTTGTCGTGTCCAGGTCTGTCTTTCACAAAAGTGATTAGTTTTTCTGAATAACCTTCGGGTTTACCGATTTTCTCGTCAACTTGCTTGATTAATTCTTTCACCAGGTTAATATTCTGCCATTCGTTCCAACCACCGATGTTGTAAGTTTCTCCCGTTTTTGATTCGTTGAAAATTTGGTAGATTGCTTTTGCGTGGTCGATTACGTATAACCAGTCTCTTGTATATTTCCCGTCACCATAAATTGGAAGCGGTTTTTCATTCAAAATATTATGAATACAAAGCGGAATTAATTTTTCCGGAAAATGATTCGGTCCGTAATTGTTGGAACAGTTTGAAATGATGAACGGCATTCCATAGGTATTTCCATAAGCTCTCACTAAATGATCAGAAGCCGCTTTAGAGGCGGAATAAGGAGATTTCGGGTCATAAGCGGTTTCTTCTGTAAAGAATCCTGTTTCACCTAAAGCACCATAAACTTCGTCGGTAGAAACATGGTAGAACAAATTGGTTCTTGGCTCATCAGGAAAGTTTCCGTGTTGATGATCTGGGTTTAAAGTCCAGAATTCTCTCGCTAAATTTAATAGATTCGCAGTTCCAATAACGTTTGTGTTGATGAATGCGTTTGGATCGGTGATACTTCTGTCCACATGAGATTCTGCAGCTAAATGTACGATCGCATCTGGATTGTATTTTTCAAAAACTTTTCGTAGCTCGTCAACTTTGGTGATATCTGCTTTTTCGAAAACGTAATTGGGTTCGTTTTCGATATCCTTCAAATTTTCAAGATTTCCGGCATAAGTTAGGGCATCAAGATTGATGATTTTGCTTTCTGGATTATTTTTTACGAATTCCCGAACTACGTGAGAACCGATAAATCCGGCACCACCGGTGATGATTATATTTTTCATAAATGTTTTTTAAAAATTTTTCGCTGCAAAGGTCGGTTGAACTTTGTCTTTTTCAGAAAGAATCACGTCTTCTGCCGGAAGTTGCCAGTCAATATTTAAATCGTGGTCGTTCCACAAAACGCCGCCTTCTGCTTCCTTATTATAAAAATTATCGCATTTGTAGGCAAACACAGCTGTTTCAGAGAGCACTGAAAATCCATGTCCAAAACCCCTTGGAACATAGAACTGGATTTTATTTTCAGCGGTAAGTTCTACACCATACCATTTACCGAATGTTGGTGAATCTTCACGCAAATCAACCGCAACATCAAAAACTTTACCTTGGAGACAAGAAACCAATTTTGCCTGTGCATGCTCGCCTTTTTGTAAATGCAGTCCCCGCAATACTCCATACGAAGATTTTGAAATATTATCCTGTACAAAATGACCGTTCATTCCCGTTAGTTCTTCAAATTTCTTTTCATTGAATTTTTCGTAGAAGTAACCGCGATCATCTTCGAAGACGGTGGGTTCAATAATATAGCAATCTTTTAGAGGTGTTTCCTTAATTTTCATTATGAATTTTTAAAGCTTAAAATTACATTCTTTATTCTTTCTAAATCTTCCTCATTGAGGTTTGATCCAGATGGTAAACACAGTCCATTATTAAACAATTCTTCCGCAACATTACCGCCGAAATAAGGTGCACTTTCAAAAATCGGCTGAAGGTGCATCGGTTTCCACAAAGGTCTGGATTCAATATTTTCCTGATCTAGCGCTAAACGCAGTTGTTCGCGGTTGAACCCTGCTTTTTCTTCATCAATCACTATGGCAGACAGCCAATGATTAGAAAAGTAATCTGAGTTGGGTTCGTTAAAAACGGTAACGCCTTCAAAATTTTCAAACAGGTTCAGATAAAACTGGTGATTTTTTCTTCTTGCTTCAATTCGGTCGTTCAAAACTTTCATCTGACCTCTTCCGATACCCGCTGAAATGTTGCTCATTCTGTAATTGTAGCCAATTTCCGAATGTTGGTAGTGCGGTGCATTATCTCTTGCCTGTGTGGAAAGAAATACGGCTTTATCCTTTTGTTCTTTAGTTTTACAAACCAATGCTCCACCCCCTGAAGTGGTGATAATTTTGTTACCGTTAAAACTTAAGATGGACATTTCACCAAAAGTACCACATTTTTGACCTTTAAACGTTGAACCTAGAGCTTCCGCCGCATCTTCAATCAAAGGAATTTCGTAACGATTTGCGATTTCCGTAATTTCATTAAGTTTCGCAGGCATTCCATAAAGATGTACCACGATAATTGCTTTTGGCTTTTTACCTTTAGTAATTCTATCATTAATGGCAGTTTCTAAAGCTTTTGGACACATGTTCCAGGTTTCTGGCTCGCTGTCAACAAAGACTGGTTTTGCACCTACATAAGTTATGGGATTTGCCGAGGCGGAAAAGGTAAAGCTCTGACAAATAACCTCGTCGTCATACTTAACTCCAAGTATAATCAGAGCAAGATGCAAAGCTGCTGTACCTGCACTTAAGGCAGCAACTTCGACATTTTCATTCAGATATGTTTTCAAATCATCTTCAAAACTATTTACATTTGGTCCAAGGGGGGCAACCCAATTCTGTTCGAAAGCTTCATGAATATAATCGAGTTCAGTACCTCCCATATGAGGCGAGGAGAGCCATATTTTAGCGTTCATTATTCTGAATATTTTTATTTATTTTAATTATTCTGCCCGGATTTCCTACCACGGTCGCAAAATCAGGGACATCTTTTATGATGACGGAACCTGCGCCAATAGTTGCCCACTTGCCAATAGTAACACCCTGTATCACAGACGCACCAATTCCAACATGGGAACCTTCACCAACGGTGACGTTTCCGGCCAAAGCAGCGTGGGGCGAAATATGTGCAAAATCTCCAATTTTACAATCATGCTCAATGACCGCAGATGTGTTGATGATACAATGTCTGCCAATTTCAGCATCCGGATTTATTACTACGTTTGCCATCACCACTGTACCTGAATTTATCTTTGCATATTTTGAGATTACCGAATTAGGGTGAACTGCAGTAACATAATTTACAGCGTAGTTTTCCGAGATTATTTTTCTGGTTTTATTATTTCCAATCGCAATTATTGCATCTTCTTTAGCATCAATCTCATCATTGCAAGTTACACGGATGCCAAATAATTCACTAACTTTTGGGTGATGGTCCACAATTACATCTACAGTTTGGTTATTGGCAAAAATAATATCCAACACCACTTTACTATGACCACTTGCTCCAAAAATTATCATAAAATATTTCCTTTAAACTCTTCTGATGTTACGTGTCCCTCCTGAGTAATACCTTCTGAAACAAAAACCTTTTTTACCGTCATCAACAAAATTTTCAAGTCCATTAAAAAGCTCAAATGGTCAACATAATAAACATCATACTCAAATTTTTTTTCCCAGCTAATGGTATTTCTTCCGTTTACCTGAGCCCAACCTGTAATTCCAGGTCTCACTTCATTTCTTCTTCTTTGGGTGTCATTATATAGAGATAGATACTCCGGAAGCAAAGGTCTGGGTCCAATGAGCGACATTTCACCTTTAAGGACGTTGATCAGTTGCGGAATTTCATCCAGTGAGGTTTTGCGTACAAAGGCTCCAATTTCGGTAAGGCGTTCGGAATCCGGCAGAAGTTTTCCTGAGGAATCTTTTTTATCGTTCATCGTTTTAAACTTGATGATGTTGAAAATTTTCCCGTCTTTCCCCGGTCTTCTCTGAAAGAAAAATGGTTTGCCGCCATTGGCAAAGAAAAGCCCGATGGTAACAATCAGAAAAATGGGGCTTAAAATGATTAAGCCAAATAAGGATGCAGTAAAATCTAAAATTCTTTTAAGAAAATTTCTGTACATTATTCTCCAAAGTTTGGTATTCGTTGAGCAATGCCTCTAAAACAACCTTCTGCTGAAAACGGTCTGCAATCATTTTTCTGGAGTTTTTTTCAAGCAGGTTTCTAAATTCTTCATCTTCAAAAATCTTACTCATTGCTTGCTGCAAAATTAAGTCATTTTTTGCAGGAATAATAATTCCGTTTTGGTTATTGATAATTATTTCGTTGCAACCATTAATATCGGTTACAATTGATGGCAGATTCATAGCTCCGGCCTGCATCACCACGTTTGGAAAACCTTCACGATAACTTGGGAAAACCAACACATCCGAAATGGCGAAGTACGGTCTCACATCTTTCTGAAATCCTACTGCGACAATATTTTTATTTTCCGAGATTTCGCGTAACGTTTCTGGCAAAAGTGGATCCTGTTCAGTTTCCAGAGGACCTACCAACAAGAGTTTTACATTTTTGCCGTTAAATTTTTTGAAGGCTTTAATCAGTTCATTAATACCCTTGTCTTTTACAAGTCTGCCAATAAATAGGAACACAAAATCACCGGGATGGATATCATTTTTTTTTCTCAGCTCATTTTTCTCTTCTTCCGATATAAGCTGTGGATCGAAATAATCTAAATCAATACCGTTTACATTTCCGTTGGCTAAAATCTTTAATGGCTTTGTGGTGATTTTATAATTAATCAAGTCGTTTCTTACGCCGTTTCCTTCGGGATAAACATGGGTTGCACAGTAGCAAAGCAATTTATCCATGGTGATGAGCAGCTTTTTCATAGGCCCCGTTCTGGTTGGGAAAATCAATCCGGTAAAAGTGTGCATTCTAATGGGTACGTTGGCCATTTTTGCGGCAATCATGGATAACAATCCTGCTTTTGGAGTTATGGAATGAACAATGAGCGGCTTTTCTTTTTTAAAATAAAAATACAGCTTCCATAAAGACTTGAGATCCTCCATAAGCGAAATCTTTCTTTTGATTTCGATGGCGTGAGTCTTAACGTTTTCTCTAGATCCTAACTCCTCCAAATCGTTGCCATGACTCGATACTGCAATAACTTTGTAGTATTGGCTCAGAAAACTGAACTGGTTCTTGAGAAGGATGTTGAGCGATAAGGGAATTGTAGCTACCCTGATGATTTTATTTGCCACTATTTTTAAGTGTTAGGTTGTTTGGGACGACCTGGCTGTTGAAAACACGATCCGCTTTATTATTAGACTTCAGGTTGCTAATCATAATCTTTATCTTGTTATCTGGAATTAGAGAATAATTTCGAATGTCCCCATTGATGTTGTATTTATAATTTACATTTTGGATATTGATAAAGCCTAAAGGAAGTTTACCCGGTAACTCTTTTTTCTCCAACATTAAACCCATTCCATATTTAGAATATAAATCAGTGTGTTGGTTGATATTTATAGAAACGTTCTTTTCTCGCGGAGCTTTCAAGTTAACGAGAACAATAAGCAAACCATCTTCTTGATTGTTAAACGTCACAATGTTGTTCACATTTACCTCCTCCATAAATTCCCAGTTAAGGCTGGGTTCAAAATCGATTCCCGATTTAGGGAATGTCCCGTTGGAATTTGCTGCTATAAGATTGGAAAGCTTTAGTCCTATAATTGATGTTACAGAAACACCATTTCTTCTGTTATTATCCACCAAACCTCCATCCACCGACACATTTTGAGATTTTATCTTTCCTTCAGAGCCTATGAAAATGCCGTCTCCCCAACAGTCTTTAACGATTGGTTTGTAAAGAAGCACGTTCTTGGAATCCTGAATAGAAATTCCGAATCCCCACTCTCCGTCTTTACCAGTATGCGTATTGCGGTCTCCAACAATGTTGGCGTAATATACCTGAACATTTTCTACCTCGTGAATTCGCAGAATCTCATACCGTATCATATTGTTCTTTTCGAAATGAAGCACGGAATTTTCTTCAAAATAAACTTTGGTGTTACTGGGTATCGTTAAGCCCTTTTTATTGATAAAAAATTTTCCTTTCGGAAACACTACTTCCCGATTATTAAACAATGCAGACTGAAAAATAGAGGTATAATCTTTTTTACCGGTAGTGTCGTAATTTTTTGGGAGCGCCGTCTTAATATAATATGGATTCTTAAGATTCTTTAAGGTCTCTGCTCTTTTTGTTGGGGTGTCTTTATAAAGATATTCATATTCAGCAGGAATATTTCTGTACTGGAAATCACTTTGAGACTTACACCCCATAAATACAACCAGTAGCGCTGAAATAAAAGCTATCTTTTTAAAATTTTTCAAAATTATATTTTATAAAGTGTAGTTACAGGATATTAAAGACCTATTTAAATGTAATTAAAAACCTTTTCTCCAAATTTATCGCTTTTTATTATAACTGCAAAAACATTTAATACGTGAAAAATTCATTAACTCTCCAATATCTTTTCAACCAGTTTCCCCATCTCGTTTTGTATAAGCAACTTACTTTCAGGAAGCTCCGTTTCCATAGCGGTTGTAATGGCGCGTGAGATGTCATTTGCATCGTGTGCGTTAAAATTTAGTGACGGTTTGCAAATTTCGCCCACATAAGGTTCATCACATGAAATTATTTTATTTCCAAACTCACATCCTTCAATAAGAATCAGTCCAAAACTTTCACGAAGGGAGGGGTTAATTACAAATTCGGCAGCAGCAAAATGTTTAGATAAAGATGGACGATCCAAATAACCTAAATCCGTAATAGGATAACCTTTCTCGTTCAATTCCTTAATTTTTTGATAAAACTCAGGGTATTGTGAACCAATTGTCAACTGAAGCTCGCCTTTTTTATTTAGATCGTAAGCTTTACAGAACGCTTCAATTAATCGATCATGATTTTTGTGTGCAGATGGAATACTTGGAAAAAGGAAGGTATCTTTTATTCTCTTTGTAGTGCTTAATGATTCTTCACCATATAAAGAAAACAAAGATTTATAGAAGGGAATCACAAGGATTTTATCATTTTTTACATTTTTGCTTTCAGTAAGCATCCTTTTCATTACTTCTGTTTGCACCATCCATAAATCTACATTGCCTCTTAGTTTATTAAAAACCACTTTTTTAGCAAACATTGAGATATTGCCCAGAATGCCTTTTTGCAGGTTTGCCGTTAAATATAAGCTGGAGTGTAAATAATTGATGACAAACCCTCTTTGCTTTTTATGTGGTGCAATATTTCCGAGGCAGAAAATCTTTCTAAATCGACTACCGTGTTGATCATAAAATTTGCAACGGTCTTTAAAACCATCGGCAAAGAAATATTCAGAGCCCTCGATTTTATTGATTTCACTTTTCATGCGTGAATCAAATAGAAAACATATCTGATGTAAAGTCTGTTTCGAAAGTTCGGCCATGAGATAATTTAACAACACTTTTCCACCACCATTATGTACAAATACAGAATCAATTAAAATCATAGGACAGTAATTTTTTAAACTCTGCTAGGTTTTCACTATACTGCTGATAAAGATCCTTCCTAAAAGTTACTTTAAAAATAAGTAGCATAATTTTGTAGGACACTATTCTTCTCATAAGGTAGGACTTCAAACTGAAGTGATATTTAGACATGTAATATTTTAAGGTTTTATAAAATATTTCAAGTGTTTTGGGATTTAGCTTCTCCCTATCATTAATCAGATGTTGATAGGTAACATCTTTTATAAATTCAGCCTTATAACCTTTACTATTGTTTCTTAAGGTAATATCTGATTCTTCACAATAAAGAAATATGTTCTCATCGAACATGCCTATTTCTTTAAACTTTTTTTTGTCGAGCAGAAGAAAAGCACCCGAAAGGAACATCCACCGCTCTGAAAACCAACCCAGCCGATTAAGTATTGTAAACAAAGGACTTGAAAAGACAGAAAAATCATATTCAGGACGCACCCAAAATGAGAGGTTTTGTCCACCGAATTGTCTGCCTCCCGCAATCCCAAGTTTTTTATTTCTCAAAAATAAATTACTCACCTTATCAAAGTCGATCTGGGTAAGAATAACATCTGGATTCATTATCGCTATAATTTCTCCTTTTGATGCATTTATCCCCACGTTATTTCCTTGACCATAGCCTCCATTTTTTGAATTATGGATGAGTTGATCGGGTTTTATTCTTTCACAGATTTGAGTCAGTTCGTTATAAGTTTCAGTAGTGCTGTTATCTACAATGATAACCTCTACATCCCCACGATATTTTCCACTAAACTTATGGATAGAAGAAACACAGTTCTCAATCAAGTGATTCGAATTGTAAGTAACAACAACAAAAGAGAAGCTCTTCATAATTCAAAAGTTTGAATTCTTAACTGCAATTCTGCAAATTATTTTAAAGACTCAATAGATTCAATAGATTTAACAAGTTCTTCCACAAAAACAGATTCCCCAAACACTAAGTATGGAAGACCATACTGAAAATAGAGAACTGCAGCAAATATAAAATAGGATAAAATAACATATCTTACTTTTTTGCTATGGCTATTATCTTTAATCAAATAAAAGAAAAATATCAACCATATAATCAAAAATGGAAAGACATACCTTTGACCAATAATTTGGATAAAAATTGAAGCCGGAATAAGTGCGGCTGAAAAGAAGCTCGTTCTCTTCAGAAAAATGTAAGTTTTATCCGATCGATCTCCGCTATATCCTTTGTCGAGCAAATAAAGTGGCAATATTAGTGCTGCAATAGGTAGGATATGAAAAATTCCTCCCACAACGGAGCTTTGATTCTCAACAGACATATATCCTCCGAAGTGTTCAAAATAAGTCATGATTGAAGTTTTGGACACCACATAACTTGCTACAAAAAGAACGATAGTTATCAACTTTAAAACTTTGGAATAATGCTTTTTCGGTAAAAATAAATAAAGTAAAAAATAGATATATAAAATGATGATGGCTGAATGGGATAGAAATCCTAACACCGAAAATATTGCAAAAAGAATAAGTTTACGGTTGTAGAGCAAGTAATAAGCTGCATATAAGAAAAATGCAAATGCAAAAAAATATCGAATTTGATTGATGTATGGAATAAATATTATAACAATATATGCTATTAGAATAAAAAATGTGTTGGGATTAAACTTTAGAACAAAAAAGTAATAAAGTATAGTATAGGCGATAATATGGGTTGCAAAAAGAGCATGAAAACTATAATTATTGGCTTTAAAAAAAAGCACCATATTGCGAAACAAAATATCGGTGTCCTCAAACTCCCAGTCATAAAGACTTTTATACATTTCATAATCTGCAGTATAGGTAATTTGTGTCGCAAAATATAGAAATATCAAAACCGCAACAATCCCAAATAGGAAGTAAACAACCTTCCTGTTAACCAGCATTTGAAATTGGTTAATAAAAAAATGTCCTATTAAAAATAAGGTGGTAACCAGCATAATCTTCCTAATTAATTAATTTAATTGCCACGGATCATTTTAGGAATAAGCATAATGTCTTTTCTGTAAAAAATAAAATAAAATACCATATAACCCACAACGGCAAAAAACAAACCTAAGAACAACTTCCATATTAATGAAAGCGGGATCGCATGCAATCCTATACGAATCAAAAATAACAAACCAATTGAAAAGAAAAAGAAAGGCAAAATAATTTTAATCTGCTCCAACCAGTTTTTGTTCAATACACTCTGAACGAAGAAAGAGGTGATGATAAACTGGATGATTTGCTGCGCTAAAATTCCGTAAGCAATTGCAATTAAACCCCGGTTTATGGTGGCAAGTAAAAAGACTAACCCTATAATTTTAGTTAAGATTTCAATCTTCAAAAAAAGGGACGTTTTATTTTTCACCTGGAACATCATCATATTATTTACTATCAACGGATAAAAGGTATAGGCTACACAAAGTATTACAAATATACCCGTCATATCCTGCCACTTTTCAGAAAACAAAATAATAATGAGTGGTTGCGCAACCATTGCCATGACAAAGAAAAGTGGAAAGAAGATTAAGCAAGATAATTTCGTATAAAGCTGATTAAGCCCAAAAATTCTGTCATCATCCGATTGATGTGAAGAAAAATAAGGAAATAAAACTCGTTGCAGTACAGTGGTCAGAACCGACGAGGGCATCAGTGTAAACTGGTTGCTTTTGGCATAAAGTCCCAAATCCCTTGTCGACAAAACCCTTCCAATTAAGAAAGGGTATGAATTAAAATAAGCAGCCTGCAATAATGATGAAGCCAAAATCTTTGATCCAAATGAAAAAAGACTCTTCAAGGATTCTACAGAAAATTCCAACTTTGGAAACCATCGAAAACCAATCCACAGAAAAACTGCGTTGAAAAAAGCCATCGCTACATTCTGAAAAACAAGGGCCCAAACTCCATATTGGTGATAAGCGAGATAAACCCCGATAATACCAGACAAAAACACGGCTGCAAGAGAATATTTAGCCTGAGATTTAAAATCCATGGCGATACTAAGTTTCACCTTGTGAATCAGCACAACAGAATTAAGTATGATGCTAACCGAAATTACTCGCAGAACAAGTGTGAGACCCGATATATTGAAAAATTTTTCAACTGTTGGTGCAATAAGAAAGATGATGATTACTATCAAAAATGATGTAATCATGTTGAAGTAAAACACCGTTGAAAAATCGGTTTCGGTACGGTTAAGTTTATGTACAAGAGCATTGCTGAATCCTCCCTCCGAAAAAGTAATGGCTAATGAAATGAATACTAAAACTACTCCAATTACACCATAATCTTTAGGTAACAGCAATCTCGCAAGAATAAGCTCTAAAGCCAACTGGAGGAAAACCACGCCCAACTTGTCTAAACCGCTCCAAACAAAACCCCTGATTAAATCTTTATTTTTATATTCCAAAATTATTGTTGTTCATAATGTAAATAAATAACCGCTTTCGAAATACTGAATAAAAAAACTTGCGGTGTTTCTTTATCAAAACAAAGGTTGGATGATACTTTATCCCTTCAATCTAAAACAACCTTTCTACAGCTTGTCTTTCAATTTTTCGAACCAGGTTCTGTTCTCGTTGGTATAACCGTAACCGTATTTATTTCCATAGCCAAAGTAGTCTTTGCTTACGTCATTTAAAATAAATCCAACGTTTTTAATCTTCTTCGCGTCGATTTGCTTGTTTGCGAAATCAATCAAAGACTGTTCAGTATATCCGCTTCTTGTTACATATAATGTAGCATCTGCAACATCAGAAGTAAGGAAAGTATCGGTAACAAGCATCAATGGAGCAGTATCTACAACTATATAATCGTACTTATCCTTCAGTAAATTAATCATTTGTTCATATCTGCCATTTGACAATAATTCTGTAGGATTTGGAGGGATACTTCCTGAATAAATAACATCCAGATGAGGGTTAAAACTTGAAACATGAGTAATGCTTTCCAGCGTGGTACTGTCATCATATAAATACTCTGTCAATCCACTTAATCCTTTTCTAGCAGGATTGTATCTTTGTAACTGTGGATTTCTAATATCAGCGCCGATTATAATCACCTTATTTTTAGGAGTGGCTAGAGTTAGTGCCAAATTAACAGAGGCAAAAGTCTTACCTTCACCTTTAACGGTTGAAGTAACAAAGATAACTTTTCCATTGTCTGTTTTAGGGAGCATGAACATTACGTTGGTATTCAAAATTCTGAATGCTTCTGCCATCGGGGAAAGATCATTAAGCTCCACGATCTCGTTTTCACCTTTATCCACACGTGGCAACTCTCCTAAAATTGGAGCGGTTGTAAGTTTCTCGAGATCATGTTTAGAACGAATCTTATTGTTGAACAGTTCTCTTAAATAAATGTAGGCAAACGGCAACAGCAAACCGAACAGCAGCGCGGCGGCCAAAATAATCATTTTCTTAGGAGCTACAGGCTGATCCGAAGCATAAGCATAATCTATTATTCTAGCTTTCGGTGCAGTAATGGCGAGAGAAATTGCAGCCTCTTCTCTTTTTTGCAAAAGTAGCAAGTATAGATTTTCCTTGATTTGCTGCTGTCTTTCAATACTTCTGAAAAGTTTTTCCTGTGCAGGAATTTTTCGAATTTTGGATGCAATTGAGTTCTGTTCGCCTTCAATCTGATTTTTAGTTACCTGTAGAGTTACTCTGGTTTTCACCAAGGCATCCATGACAGAAGCGCGCAAATTGGAAATTTGCTTATTAAGATCGATGACTAAAGGATTTTGTGGAGTCGCATTTTCCAGTAATTTATTTCGCTCTAGAATTAGCTGATTATAGGCAGTAATATTGGCTGCTGCGAGGGGATTTCCTAAACCAACAGTTGCAGGCAATGTTTGGTTCCCTCCAGATTTGTTCATGTAACCAATCAAATCATTGGCAACCTGCAGCTGAGTTTCAACATCCAAAAGTCTTGCACGGGAAGTCGCGGAAGATCCCAAATTAATTTGCGCTTCTGTTGGGATATCGGTAATATTGTTGGCAACTTTAAATCTTTCTTTTTCACTTTCGACTTCACCCAATTCATTAGCGATAATGGTGATTCTTTCATCAATAAAGTCCTTGGTCTTTTTTGATTCAGAATTTTTGTCGTTAATAGCGTCGTTGTTATAAGATTCAACTAATTTATTAACGATATCTTTCGCCTTGTCGGTATTAGGGTGGTTGATTGCCAAGTTAACTACGGTTGCGTCTTTATTAACCAAAGTCACCTTAGTCATTTTCTGATAGCCGCTTACAGCGCCTTCCGCAGAAGAGTAGGTAATTTTTAAGTCGCCAAGATCTTCCTTTTTGGAGGGACGGTACTCAGGATTTTTAGAAATCATGATATTGGCATAAGGAAGGCTGATTGTTTTATTGTAAGTGGTAACAATTTTTTGTGGAAGTTCTTCCGAAGAAATCTCCAGTTTATCACCCGAAATCTTCAAGTCCAATGGCTTCTTGATTGGTTCTGTATATTCTTTGTCATTAATCACTCTGATGATGACAGGAGAAGATTTACCGTAAAGTTCGTTTTTTTTAAAATCTTTCTCAGAAATTAGTGAAGTTTGCAGCCCTAAACCGTTTACCACGTCCTTCATCAATTTTTTAGATTTAAGGACCTCCATTTCATTTTCAATGCTATTGGTTCCCATGCTTCCGAAACCACCAAGTTCAGACAGCATGCCCATTTCAGAAGAAGGAGCCTTTTTTGTATCTTTAATTAATACAGTGGACTGCACACTGTATACTGGAGTTGAAGTTTTAATATAGAAAATGGCAAGTACGAGAAATGCAAGTACAGATAGCACAAACCACCACCATTTCTTCAAATAAGGTTTTATAAGTTCGTTAAGATTAATATCCTTCGAAGTTTCAACTTCAGCATTTGAGACTTGAGCCATTTATATTTTTATAAAATGAAAATTATTTTTTAAAGATGGTGATGAAGATACCGGCCAATCCCAACACCATACCTGCGATTGCGATATAAGTACCTGTATTAGGATCAAGGCGTGCGGTTTTTTCTTTAACTTCCGTCGCAGAAACATAAATCACGTCGTTCTGCTTCAAATTAAAATAAGGGGAACTAAAAAAATTGGCATCCAAAATGTTTATCCTTGCTTTGGTCACTTCACCGTTAACATTTCTTACAACCAAGACATCATCTCTTTTTCCATACATGGTTAAATCTCCAGCCAAACCTAAAACGTTAAGCAAAGTGGTCTGTCCTTCTGGAATTGTATATTGTCCGGGACGGGCAACCTCACCCAGTACGGTAACTTTAAAGTTAGCAAGACGAACGGTAACCGTTGGATTTTTTACATACTGAGAAATTCTCCCGTTGAGTTCTCCTTTAAATTCTTCCAGCGTTTTTCCGGTAGTACTTAATTTGCCCAAAACTGGGAAATCTATTTCTCCTTCGGAATCAACGATATAGGGTTTTTCAACATTTTGCGATGATGGCGATGTAACCCCTTGAGTATTATAGTAATTCTGATTGAAAGGTTTTACCACCTCCATATTTTTTGCAGTGACAATAATCAGCAGCTGATCCCCTTTCTGAATAGTCGAGACTGCACTCTTCAATGATGCTTCAGTAGCAATCTGATCCGCATTCTGCATGTAGTTCAGCTCATTTGCCTTTTCTTTTGTTTTACAAGATGTTAGCAAAAAAAATGAGCAAACAAACATCCATAGTATGTTTTTGTTCATTATTGTTTTTTAGAAAAAATTTCTGCAAATATACAATTCTATCTTATTTGTCCAAAACTTCATAAATGGAATTGTTGCTTTTAAATTCGGGAACAATGCTTTTCAAAATCTGTACCACTTCTACTTTTTCCCTTCTTAAAGCGGCTTTGGTAATTCGGTTTGCATAATGTTCAATTTCATCAAACGCCATGGTAGGATCTTTAGATACCATGATCTTCTCATTGTGCGTTGGTAAGGTCTTAGCGTCATCGCTTAAGAGCTCCTCGTAGAGTTTTTCACCCGGACGAAGACCCGTGTAGATAATTTTAATGTCGGTATTGGGTTCAAATCCGGAAAGCTTGATCATTCTGGTTGCCAAATCTAGAATTTTCACAGGTTCCCCCATGTCGAAAACAAAAATTTCTCCACCATTCCCCATTGTCCCTGCCTGTAAAACCAGGTCGCACGCTTCAGGAATAGTCATAAAATAACGTACAATATCGGGGTGGGTGATCGTAATAGGACCGCCTGCTTCAATCTGTTTTTTGAAATGGGGAATTACAGACCCGTTTGAGCCTAAAACATTGCCAAAACGCGTCGTGATAAACTTCGTTGTATTACCCTCCGTTTTCTGTAAAGCCTGAACGAAAAGTTCCGCAGCTCTTTTAGAAGCGCCCATCACGTTGGTTGGATTCACCGCTTTGTCGGTAGAAATCATCACAAAACGGTTTACCTTATATTTACTGGCAAGGGTCGAGAGATTTTTACTTCCCAAAATATTCACCAAAATGGCTTCGTGCGGATTTTCTTCTACTAAAGGTACGTGTTTATAGGCAGCAGCGTGGTACACCATCGAGAAGTTATACTTTTGGAAGAGTGGCTCAATTCTGTGACGGTTAGAAATATCTGCCAAAACAAATTTAAAGTGAATGTTTGGGAATTTTTCTCGCATTTCCAGCTCCACTTCATAGAGGGGAGTTTCGGCCTGATCCAGTACTACAACCAATTCAGGTTCAAATTGCGAAACCTGTCTAACAATTTCGCTTCCAATGGAGCCTGCTCCGCCTGTAATAAGGATGTTTTTGCCGAAATGTCTTCTTTTTACTTCTTCATTCTCAATCTTAATCGGTTTTCTGTTCAGCAAATCTTCGATTTGCAGCGTTTTAATCGAAGCTCCTAAATCGTTGTCGCGCAACTTCTGAACAGAAGGTGCTTTAAAGACCTGCAAGTCTTTTTCCAGAAAAAGATTCACCCAAGAGTTCATTTCCTCTTTGGACATCATTTCTTTAATAATCAAAACACCGTCCAATGCAAGATCTTCTTTATCGTTGCGTTCAATTTTTTCCTTACTGAAAATAGGTTTCCCCAAAAGGTGAGCTCGCCTGGAATCGTGTCTTTGGGTAAGGAATCCTACAATATGATACGGCAAATTTGGATTATCCAAAACAGCACGTGCAATGGCAATGGAGGTTTCGTCAATACCTAAAACCAAAATCCTTTTCTTAAGTGTACTTCGTCTAAATTCACGCACGATATGGAAAAACTCCTTTACAAAAAGTCTGAACATAAATAAGATCATGAACGACGAGGCAAAAAATATACTCAAAAAAGGAATGTGTGCAATGATGAGTTTTATGCCAAATAACAAGTAGTAACCGTAACTAATTACAGCAACTGTTACAGTACTGCAGAAAGTAGCTAACAGAAGTTTAAAAAGATCGATAAAAGTAGAATGTCGAATGATTCCCGCATAGGTTCTAAATAAATACATGTAAACTAAATTCACTCCTATAATCAGAGCGTACATGTTCACATTGTTATAAAAAACATCCTTATTATAACTTAGTTTCTCAATAATGTAGCAGGAAAAAAGCGTGGCAAGAAATATAAAACAAATATCGATTGCCAAAATGATCCATCGGGGTAGATATCTTACGTCTGAAAGGTTTATTAGGTTATCGCCGCTGTAGATTCTTTTAGTAAAGTTTTTACGATAATTCATATTGAGTACCCGTTATTTTTTTGTTTAGAAACATAGATTTTTTTTCATTCTCTTCCATGCAGTCTATTAGTTTTGCAAATTTATGAAATATAAATTCACAATCTCATTAATTTGGAAATGATTTCATTCATAAAAAAAACCACATAATTGCGGTTTTTTTATTTAAACGGCTGTTTTATTTTTATAGGAGTGGTAAACAATAATACCAATACTTACTACAAGCAATATAGGAATATAATCATCGATGGGTACGGGGTCTTCTCCCGGATTACCAGGTCCTTTAGCAATCTCTGGTTCCTTTTCGGGTATATCTGCATAAACATCTGAATTATCTTTACGTTCAGACATTTCTGCAGAATCATCAAAAATATTGTTTTGTGTCTGCGCCTTAATGCCCAAACTAATAAAAATCATGAGGATATAGATATATTTTCTCATTTATTGTACAATTTGTTGCAAAGATAATAATCTGTTTTAAAAAAAGAAGTTAAAAGGTAATTAATTTCAATTAATATAAAATACAGCGGTTACTTTTGTTTTTACTTTAAAATTTTTGTGGTCACGGTTTTTTCGTCTGATTTAATTTTCAGCACGTACGTACCGGAAATATATGATGAAGCATCGATTCGCAATTCATCAGAACCTCCTTTCACCTTAATAATCAGCCTACCAGAAACATCGTACACTTCTACTTCATCAATTTTTGAATCCTTCGACTTCACAATAAAATCGTTGGCATTTCTGTACACAGTAAGCTTGTCTTTTATTCCGTTATCAGTAGCAAGTACAGTCCCCGGTTGATAAACAATTTCAAAACGATGATCATTAACGCCCGTTGCCATAGTAAATTCATAGGGTATCTCTGACAAATTAGTTAGCGTATTCAACAGTTTGTCCTTCAAATATATCGGTTGATTTTCAAAGGCGCCGTACTTACTCTCCAAACTTATTTTCTGTAAACCTGTTTCAGAACTTTTAATACCTAAAGGAATTTTATCTTCACTGTTAAAATCTCCTTTTCTGCTTTGAATGGCTAATTTTCGTGCGTCGGAGCTTAAGGAATAAAAGTTTTCCGTTACTGCTTCACTAAAAATCATACTGTCAAATCTTTCAAAAGAATTTTCTGCCTCAGGGTGGTAAGCTAGCGCGATCACGACATTCATCTGATTTGGTGTGGTTAAAGTTAGCCAGAATTTATCAGTTGTTGCTTCATTCGCTTTGTAGTATACTCCGTCCGTTCCTCCCGATGGTTTCGTTAAGGTGGTTCTATGAGTATTTTTAAAGGTTAAGCTACCACCACTTTCCGCTGCTCTCATAATGAATCCCTGTCCGGGTTTTACAATCCCATTGGGTTTTTTACCCGTAGTTCCCAATCTTGGTGCAGGAGTCCCAAGTCCGGTGGACAGATTTAGCGACGCATAATTCATATTAACGTAACCGGAACCTTGTTGGGTAAGATCGGTATTACTGGTATTGTCCCAGAAGTAGGCGGTTGGGGTTTCGATATCCGGCCCACTAGTTACATTGTAAAATTTACCTTTATTGTCCTCATCTGCAAATAACTCTAACAAATTAAGGTTGGATGGATAAGGGTTTCCGATTAAATTATAGTTGCTTCCCGCGGTGGACAACAGTATGCTGTTAGTTCCGGCCGTAGTTTCATTATGGGGCTCTCCTACAAATGTTGCCGTGAGGGCTGGTGCATAATCTGTATTTGAAGAACCTTTTATGGAATAGCCTTTTGCAAATACAGATTTCGGGTTACTGGAAGTAGGCAACACGGTAAAACGGTCATTTGCTGAATTGTAAACCATGACTTTATTATCAGGAATCCCCGGATATAAACTGTACAATGGTTGATCTTTCACAGGCGAAGACCAATAATTATATTGAACAGAGGGCACGGTGGCTTTCCGCTCTACTGTGATATTTCCTGTGTTTACTGCATCTTTCTCCTGCATTAGAATGGCGTTGTTTTTAAAAATTGCCTCTCCGCCCTCGGCGATCTGGAACCCTTTTTTAGCAGTAACTACATAAGGGTTATCATTGTCGGCAGTTTCATTTATTCTAAGTACTCCAGCCACTACATCTGTTATATTATTCACCGTTAAATTATTAACCGGAGCTTTAATTCCAGTACCAGAAATTTTGAGGTTTGAGTAATTGCCATCTGGCCCTAGTCCTACATTGGTTTGAGTTGTGATGACCTGATCGTCTCCGTCTCCACGAGAATATTCTACAGTGGAACCTGGTAGCAAAATTACATTCTTGATAATACTGTTCACTGAAGTTGCGGTGGTTCCTGTCCCGCCAGAGAAACCATCTTTATCGCCTGTTCGGAAAAGCCCGCCACTTTCTACTGTTACCGTTGCATTGTTTCCAGTCGAAGATGTAATAGAATCATCATTAATTGTAAATACACCATTATTCTTCACCACAAAGGATCCATTCGGCTGCAAAATAATGTTGCCGTTAGAATTAGTGACATTACTACCGGTAATCTCTACATTATTATAAGTAGCTGGTCTTATAGTTTGCGCGGTTGTATTTGATCCTTTAAACTCTACTGTACCACCAGTTAAACTGTAAGCTCCGCGCATATTAGGCTGTGTTTCGGTAGTACCTAAAATTAATCTACCGCCATCCATTGTAAATGAGGTGCTGTTTAATGAAGTGCTTGCCAAGTTGAAGTTGCTAAAATCAGCTGTTGCATCTCCTGTTATTTTTACTGAACCAGCGTTATCTACTGCAATAGCAATGTTTGGTGTTTTAGTACCACTTCCAGAGAAGACAATATTGTAATAAGATATTTTATTAGTAATTAATTGATCGTTATTACCGTTATAATTAATGGTACTGTTGGTAGCAGTGATTGTCCCGGCTCCCGGAATAACTGATTTACAAATACCGGTGATAGCGTTTGGTGTAAAAGTTCGATCTCCCCCTGTAAGATCTAGAATACCGTAGTTAAGTGGCATGATTGTTTGAGCAGCAGACGAAGCATATTTTACCGTACTCAAACAATCTAATGTAGCATTTGCTGTTCCATCATAAGTAGCAGTTCCATTAATGGTTAAAATACCAGTATTAGAAGCATTAAAATTGCCTGTGTCAGTTAAGGTTAAATTATTTACAGTACGGCTGTCGGTAAGATTTAGTAAATAGGTAGGTGAAGTATTAAAAGTTACATTATCAATCGCGGTAGGTACTCCTTTTGGCGACCAGTTACAGGCGGTTGTCCAAGAAGTATCTCCACCATTTCCTGTCCAGGTGTAATCGGTCGGGGTTGTTGGTAATACATTGCATGAAACCAAAACCTTAGCAACATATGTAGAAGACTGCAATTTTGGTATGTATATTCTGAATTGTGTAGCAACATCAGAAATGGTACTGCTTATAATGAAATCATAGGAAACCTCCGTAGTACCAGACCAACCTTTAGTTTCAATATCTGTCCAAACATCAGAACTATTCTTATATTGCAAGGTCAGATCACCTGAACCATTAGTGCCTGAAGTTCTGGCAGTTACAGTTATTTTATTTGGTTTACTTAGATTTGGCAGCTGTGTATAAGCACCTACAGAATTTAGCTGTAAATAATTATTAGATGTATTTAAAGAATTATTGAAAAGCACCCAAGTTCCAGAGGGAACTGTTACAGTTAATGGTATCCCGGTACTAGATCCCGTTCCAGTATATGTGACTCCTAATGTACTCGTCCAACCTTCCGCAGTTGTAAAATTATCTGTAAGACAATTAGATGATACGTTCACACTCAAAGTTACTATATTAGAAGTCACATCACTTCCACAAGAACCAGACACAATAACTTGATATTTATTTTGATCAAAAGATGAATCTGTAGCAGGTGTAGTATAAGAAGATGAATTAGTTCCTATGTTACTCCAAGTTATTCCACAGTCTGTGGAAACTTGCCATTGATAACTTAAATTTGACCCTGTGGCAACAACGCTAAATGTAGCAGTATTACCTGCTGTTACAGTTTGATTGACCGGTGGTGTAGTAATCGCGGTATTTCCATTGACTATTACAGTAGTTGAAACACTGCATCCGTTACTATTTTTATAAGTAATCGTAGCGGTTCCCGCAGCTACACCTGTCACTAAACCTGCATTATCAACGGTTGCAACTACACTATTATTTGTGGACCAAGGTGTTGTAGAATCTGCTGTTCCTGAACCTGTAAGTTGGATTGTTTTACCAACACAAACACTAGTAGTACCGGTAATTGCAGGAGTGGCATTTACAATAATTGCTACTGCATTCGTAGCAGTAGGCGTAGTACAAGAACCGGTAGAAATAGTACAATAGTAATAGGTAGTACCTGCCGTAGCAGTGGATATATTGGCCCCAGCTAAAGTAGAACCAGTAGCTCCCAAAATTAAAGTACCGCCTGTATTGCTGTTAGTGTCGTTCTTATACCACTGGTAAGTGAGAGACGCACCCGTAGCCGTAACGCTTAAGGCTGTTGGTGTTGCATTTTGGCAATAACTGTTACCAACCGGCTGATTAGTAATATTAATTGCTGCAGGTGTGCTTAAAGTATAATTATTACCATTATTATCTAAATATTTCAGACATGATAATGATTTATCAACTTCTGAATAGGAATCATATCCTGACACTGTAGTACTTAATATATAGTAATAGTAGTTAGTTGCAGCGGATAGGCTAGAAACATTAAAGGTAACTGTAGTACTGGAAACAGTCCCTAAAACTTGAGATGTATAAGCTGCTCCCCCAAAATCATTTGTCGTATTATATCTTAAATAAAATTTTTCCTGAGGAGAAGGAGTTGCACTTAATGTTGCGGTAATTGTAGCAGAATTAGGACAAAGTATTGATTGCTCAGTAGAAGAGATGTTCACCGGTGCATTAGATGTATAACCTACATAGTATCCGTTTGTACTACCTGTGTTATCTTTTAATACAAAAGTATAAAACCCACTATTGGAAATATTAATTCCCATATTAGCACCTCCTGATGTAACATAATTAGCGATATTTACATCATCTAAACCGCACTGTCCGTTGCCAGAGAAATTCCATTTGTTATCATAGGTACCCGTATTTCCGCAACCGCCTCCATTGGTAAATAAGAATCCATCATTATAATTATTAGGATCATAGTTGCCGGCATACACTTCGCCAAGATATAAATTTGTACTAGGGTTAGAAACCGCTTGTAACGTTGTAGCCCATTGTCCTCTTCCATCATCAGGATTGCTCGTTGTGGTAGAAACCTTTCTGTATTGTAATACTCTTTTATCATTAGCATCACAATTTATAGGTTGCTGATAGGCGGGATTTTGAAACTGACCTACAATATTTACACCGCCACCTTTAATATTAGTAAGCACTTGTGGATGTACGTTAATAGTATAGGTTTTAGTTGCGGCACAATAACCACCGCCTGCAGCTTGCGAAGCGGTAATTATAGTTGAACCGGTTGTACTTCCTATAGTAACTTCTCCCGTAGAAGTATCAATAGTCGCTACAGAGGTATCGCTACTGGTATAACTAACAGCACCTAAACTATTGGTATTAAAAGCGTTGGTGAATTTTGGGTCACCTATATTTTTATCTATTGGATCTTTTGCAAAAGATTGTGATGGGGCGGTGCAGATTGCATTTACAGAACCGATAACGGAAATATCCAAACTATTTGGAGACCCATCTCCACATCTCCATGTTCCAGTTGCTGCTGATGCTCCCCACCCATATACTCTGAAAGTAATAGAAGTTTTATTTGTAATACCTAAATTAGAAAAAGTTAGATCTGCTACAGTTGTTGCTAATGTTCCTAGATTGGAAGCATAATTATCTACACTACTTCTTATCGCAAAGGATGTTGGCCCCGCGGCACTTCTTGTTCCTTTCCATACGATACCTGAAACAGAAATTTGATATCCCGAATTAGCTGTTACTGTAAATTCCCAATATTTTGTAGTACTAATGGAAGTTCCCTGCCAATTTTTACTTGATACATAACCATTTCCCCCTGCCTGTGTTTGCTGTAGGGTCGTCAAAGATAAATTTGGAAAAGCATTAATATTTATATCTTTTGAAGTAAATGTAGCAGAACCAGTTGTATTAGTCGTAAAAGAAGTTGTCCCAAGTTCTAGCGAAGTGATCTGCCCCCATCCAGCGAAAGAAACAAAAAGCAGCAATGCAGCGAGCAAAGATTTATAAAAAGTAAATAAAGTCGTTTTCATAAAGTAACAAATTTAATAAGAGAGGGTTGCCATTATTTGGGGGAGCAAAATTACAGAATTTTTCAATCCGTATTTAAAAATTTTAAAATATTTTCAAAGAATTATCATTTGGTTAACATTTACCAAAACAATTGCTTAAAATATTTAAAGCATTCCTAAGGATTACGGCGTTAAATTTTCTATATGTCATCGGGGTTTTGGGAGATACAGGTATAATTAATCCCTATTTTCCGAAGCCTGCCCCTCTTTCAGCATTCAAAATGCGCCCTGCAGACGCTTTCTTCAGTAAAGAATAGATTTACTTTTCCTTCTTTAATCTATTATAAGGTTTTTGTCACTCCATAGGAGGCCGCACATAGTTAATAACTTTCACGGTGGAGACGCTTACAGCGTGACAAAAGCAAGGCATCAACCAAGGATAAAACTGATCGTGACCATATAAAAAAAAGAAGCGCCTCTTTCGAAGCGCTTCCAGGTTGATCTGTATAAAGCAGACCTTTACTTTCTAATCTTCTTTACGGAGCGTTGCCCATCTTCAAGCTCGGTCTTTACAAGATATATTCCGTTCACGAGCAGGTCTCCCGGTATTACGGTTTCCTTTCTGAAAGGGTTCGTGCTGTACACCATTCTTCCTGAAGCATCGTACACTTCAAGGGCTGCAATCCTTTTTTGGGAAGAACGCACTATAAAGTCACCACCATCCCGGTACACCTCCAGAGCATACTTATCGGCAGTTCCGGTAGCCAAAACATTTTCCGGCTGGTAGATAATCTCGAAACGGTCTTCGGTAATTCCTGCTGTAGCATCGAAAGTATAATCCTGCTCATTAAGATTGGTAACGGTTTCCAAAAGATTGTCTTTCAGGTAAATGCTTTGATCTGTTTCAAATATACCTTCTGCTTTATCCAATGCTATGGTATAGTTACCATTTTTAAAAATATTGGCACCGATTGGAATTTTGTCCTCAATATTAAAATTATCTGATTTTCCCTGAATTACCAATTTTTTATCATCCAGCACAGAGTAAAATAAATCGGAGCTTAAAGACATTGCTTGTGCATCAAAATCCTGTTCGTAGCCATCGGTAGCTCCAGGAATATAGCCGATTAATTGTGTATTCACCAAACCTTCAGGAGCGATGAGTTTGATCCAGAAACGGTTTTTCGGGGTATTTCCTTTGTGGAAAAATGTTCCATCACTTGTAACCCTAAGATTATGTCCGCTTCCGTAGCTGTTTTTAAATTCCAGGCTTCCGCTTCCCACTGTTTTTTTCTGAACAATAAATCCTTGTCCAACTTTTATAATTCCATCAGGATATGCAGGCTGTCCCGACGGAGTAGTAGGTGCATTGCCACCAGTTCCATTATACACAGCATAGTTGTTTCCACCATAACTGCTGCCTTGTTGATGTTCCTCATAGCTGTTATTGGTCCAGAACCAGGCAGTATTATAGATCAATGAGGAATTTCCGTAATAGAGTTCATCAAAATCAATGTTGGATGGATACGGGTTTCCGACAAGATTGTAGCCAATTCCTGTAGTACCGGAACTGTTGGTTCTTTGAATTGAAATTGGTATATCTCCATTGTTTGCGATTCCCCGAAAATTATAGGTTTTGTCATAAGATGGGAGTGGAGTATCGGGTTTTCCTGTTTCTGCACGGATTGCATATCCTTTTGCAGGTACAAAATTGCCTGTTGCCTTTACAAATAAATCAGTTGGTTCATTGTACTGATAAATTCTGTTGGCAGGTGTTCCCGGAGAAAATGCCTGTAAATCTTGTCCTGCAACCGGAGCACTCCAATAGACATAATCCATTTGTGCATTTGTACCCGATAACACATTATCCATATCGGTTACACGTCTTTCAGCACGCATTACGCCATCTGCGGAAGTGTTGGGAGTATTGCTATTTTGCAGATAATTTGCATTAGAATTCTCGGTTGAGGAAAGCAATACAAACTGATCAGCGGCACCTGTCCCCGTGTTTTCGTTTACTACTTTTTCTTCCACAGTTAAGTTTCCTGCAATTTCCAGTTTTCCTCCGGATTTGATGGTGATGTTTTTGGCTTTTGCATCCGGAATGTTTACGGTAACTGTTTTTCCTGTAGGAATCTTCACACAATGATTTATGGTAGGAATACCTGCCGGAGACCAAGTGGCTGCCGAATTCCAATTTCCTGTTGATGCTGTCCAGTCTTTATCACCACGTTCTATTGTTACTGTTGCACTTGCAGGACAGCCAACAGCTGTGGTAGCTGAAGCTGTGTATGTTGTACTAACGGATGGTGAAGCATACACTGTAGCAGTATTTTGACCTGAGTAAGGAATATTTCCTGCAGAATCCATATATAAATCTGTAGTTGGCGACCAAGTAATGGTGGTTGGTTTCGGGCCACCTGTGACTTTAATATCGTCTATTGCCCAGAACCATTCATCAGGTAAAGAAAGATAATCAAAACTAAGTAATATGAAAGGATTACCTGCATAAGCATCAAGGTTAATGGTTTCTGATGCAAAACTTGTAAGTCCACCTACATCTGCGCTATAGGTTTTTAGCGTTGACCAAGTATCACCTCTGTCTGTGGAAATCCTTACATACGCTTTGCTACCACTATCTGTCCAGAAAAGATGATTAAAGGTAAGATTAATAGGTGTATTATAATCTAATAAACTAATAGGTGCAGATATTAAAGAGCTATTCATTAAATCTGCATTTTCTGCCCAATAACTTCCTGTCATTGCATAGTCAGAATTATCAGGACTTGCTATAGTACCATTACTTTGCCATAAACTCCATTGACCAGCAACTCCTGCATCTGAAGACGTAATCCAAGGGTTTTTAATCGGGTCAAAATTTTCATCTAATGCTTCATTAGGAATATTACCTCCGCTCACTACATTGATTTCTCTCAGTTCATTGCTACAAGTAATGGCTTCGATAGGATCTAATACCATTAAAGTAGGGGTGGGTGTAACTGCTATAGAAATTAACTGATATTGTGCATTAACTCCTGTAGGACAACCTGTTTTGGTTGCCACTACACCGTAAAGTGTAGATTCTGTAGGGTTTATAACCACCGAAGTACCTGTACCGACCAAAGTTCCTGAGTGGGTATCATTATCCCAATCGGTGTACCAAGTATAGGTATAACCTCCAGTGCTGCTGCTTGCAGATAATGTTACCGCTTCACCTGTACAAACTGCGTATTTATCTGCTGATGCTAAAACTGGAGCACAAACTAAATCATCTGTACAATCTCCAGCAACGAAATAAACCATATTATATCCATTGGTATTAGGTTGCCATGTTGAACCGGAATTACTGCTGGTACGTGCTATTGAGCCGTAACTATTGATATCTGTCGGCATTGCACGCCAATATACAACCCCGCTTCCGGTTCTGCTCATCGTTACTTCAAGCCAATATTTCCCTGCATTGAGGGCAACAGGTGTTGCCAGATTAAAGGTAAGATGATAGACGTTAAAACCGAATGCAGTGGTGTATAATGATGATGAAGACGGAGCCATCGTTACAGTACTTACCACTGCTCCGGGCAAACCTGCATTATTGGCTCTGATGTTGATAACCGCACTGTTAATGGTATTGCCTGCGAGTGCTTCAAGGGTAATCTGTCTTACTGTTAAAACCTTACCTGCAGGTACTATAATATCATCTGCCGCTCTATAAGCAGTTCCAATTTGGACATTCAATCCATCTTCTACAGTACCTTTTATTTGCCCATCGCCGTGCAGGCAGTCATAATTCGGCAGGGTATTGAAATATCCGCCACTTTTCCAAACACCGGAGCTTGAGCCACCACATTTTGAACGTACCCAATAATAATATACGGTATTTGGTGTAAGTGTAGCCGGTGTGGTATATTGGGTAACACCTGCACCCACATTTGCGGTAGGTGTAGTACCTGCGGTAGGTGCGGTTGCAGAGGTGCTGTAATAAATATCATATCCCGAAGCAGGAGCGGGGCTTGCTGCTGTCCAATAAAAACGAGCCGAGTTTTTGGTAATGGTATCTACATTAGGATTAGTGGTAAGACTTACACAAGTAGTCCAAGTATAAGTTAATCCGCTTGCCGGTACACCGGGAGGGGATGTAGTGGAAGCAAAATTTTGAACAGAATTATTAGCAGTTCCCGCAGTAGATGAAGAATACAATTGCCCCGTTGTATTTGTTCTGTTATTAACATTTGTGGCAAATGTATTATTAGGTCCTCTTAATCCTACTTGTGCAGAGCCGGCAGCATTAGTAGAACCAACCGCATAGCCGCTTGCTCCATATATTACTTGGATATTACCTGTCGCTTCATACAATCTGATTTGAAAATTGACATACGGTACACTACTTGTACCTGTTCCGTTAGTTTGTCTGAAGTCTTTCCATTGACAAACAAGTATTCTATTGGGAGCTGTATTCAAAACACCTACGGACATAACGCTGGTTCTGGAACCTAAATTATAAATCCCATTTATATCTCTACCCCAAGCAGAAATAGCACCGGAGTATGTAGCAGCATCACTTAACGGAGCATAGTTGTTAGTTGCGGGTGCGGTAGTTCCTAATGTAATAAAGCCGTTACTTGATATATTAACTTGATTATAAATTGCCCCATCATAATAAAAATCAAAAAAAGTATATGATTTTACTACATCATCTAATCCAGTATTGGAATAAGCATTAGCAGTACAAATAGTTTCTGAGCCACCTGTAATTGGCGCATAAGTGCCATTGGTTTGAGCAAAGGTGTATGCTGTCCTAACCTGCGCTTTCAGCGTATTTGTATAGAAAAGCTGTAAAAGCAAAAAATATAAAAATCCAGAATGTATGCAGGTTTCTGCGTAAATAGATAGATTTATTTTTCATGGCAGGGTGTGTTTTTGATGAATACGGTAATTAAGTAATGAAATACTATTTAACAAATTTAAACAAATTATTATCAAGTAACCGCAAATTTTATATGAAAGATTTTACCATTTTTAATTTATGATTAGTAATCGTTAATTTAAGGCGTGATGGAGGTGGTTTTTAGATTGCTTCGCTTCGCTCGCAAGAACCATAAAAAAAGCTCTGATTTTTTCAGAGCTTTTTTTATTTTGATAGGGTTTGTATTATTATTTCATAATCTTCCGACCGGAGATTTCGCCGTTACGGTTGATTTTCAGGATGTACATTCCGCTGTTGAGCGCGGATGCATCTATGATTACTTCCTTGGAGTTTGTATTCAGCTTTTTCCAAAGTCTTCCCGAAACATCGTACACTTCAATTCCGGTAATGTTTTTAATGGCAGATTTTACCACATAAGAAGTTCCGTTGCGGTAAACCAGCAGGTCATCTTTTGTAACCGCGTCGGTTGCAAGAACGGTCGGTGATTCATAAACAATTTCAAACCGGCCCTCTGTGATTCCTTTCGTCGCTTCGAAGGTATAGGCCTGTACATTCAGATCAACCCATCGGTTCAGCAGATTGTCCTTTAAATATACTTTCTGTCCGGCGTTGAATATTCCCTCCGGATTTTCAATGGCGATGGTATAAGTCCCATTTTTAAAGATATTGGCACCAAGCTGTACTTTGTCAGACGGGTCAAACGCCGCTTTCCCCTGGATTTGGAGTTTTCGGTCTTCCAAAGTGGAGTAGAAGATATTAGAGCTCATTCCCATAATTTCGGCATCGTAATCTTTCTCAAAATCATTGGTAGCGCCTTCAATATAACCGATGAGCTGGGTGTTTACGATACTGTCCGAAGAGATCAGCTTCAGCCAGAAACGGTCTTTTTGGTCGCCTTCTTTATTAAAGAAATGTCCGGTTGTAGAAACACGAACCATATTACTGCCATTTTTGTTTTTAAAAATAAGCTGTTGAGGTCCGGTACCAATATATTCTGGTCTCACTTGTACAATAAACCCTTGACCTACCGCAACAATTCCGTCAGGAATGAAAGTATCACCTGAGCCATCCGCTGCTGAAGTAGTAGTAGCAGGGGCTCCTCCTGTTCCCGTCCAAACTGCATAATTATTCTGTTCGTATCCGGAACCTTGTTGGTTTGGAATATAAGAATTATTGGTCCAGAACCAAGCAGTATTGTAAATTATGCCGCTGTTCATCGCATAAAACTGAGGGAAGGACATATTGGACGGATACGGATTTCCGATGAGGTTATAACCGTGCTCCACTGTTCCTCCGGATCCGGTATTGGCGGATCTTTGAACATCCGGTCTAATTACCCCGTTGTTAGGAGTACCTTTGAATTTATAGGTCTCATTGTAACCTGTTGCATTAGGGGAATGAGTTCCATTGGCGGTAGTTTCTGCTTCAAAAGCATATCCTTTCCCAGGAACGAAATTAGGTTCTGTTGCAAAGTTTACCGCTTTAAACAAATCATTCGGCTCATTGTAGTAGAAGATTTTATTGGTGCGGGTTCCCGGTGAGAACGCTCTTAAATCCTGACCCGTAACAGGTGAACTCCAATAAACATAGTCTAATTGGGTACCCAATACGTTATCCATATCCGTTACATACCTTTCTGCAGTAATACTACCACTGTTCACGGCTTCATCTTCAATCTGGATGAGGTTACCGCCGGTCTGCACGACGAAATTATCTTCGTTACCGTGGTTGATAATCTTATTGCTTACCGTAAGTGTTTTCCCATTAGGAATGGTAAGAACGGCGCTATTGTTCACTTCGCATTCACAAACGGAAAGATCCGCAGTATTACCTGTCGCGGTAAAATTATAATCTCCTGCAAATACGGCCTTTTCTCTTGGGCCAGGCCTGTTAGCATTTTCCCCAACCCAAGCCGTACCGTTCCAGGTTTTAAATTTAGCATTTCCGGCATCTACGTGTACATTGTCGATAAGCCAAAGGTTATAATTTTGCCAACCCCCACTCCAAGTCCGTGAAGTATAAGCCGTTATCCGATAACGAAGTTGCGATATAGAAGGTGGAATATCAAGTTTAAAACTGCCATAACTTGTCGTTGCAGAATTGGTAAATGTTTTTGTCGCTTCTACAGTGCCATTTCCGTCATACATTCCTGAAACCAAACCACTTGCCCCGTATCCATATTTTAGTCTTTGTGCATTATTTGAACCATTGAGTCTAATTTCATCAGACCATAAACTTGTAGTTGGATTATAGACCGACAGAATAACATAATCTGAACTATTTACTCCGGAAATATTAGTATTTGTGAGACCAAATGCAGCTAAATCGAAATTAATACTTACTTCCTGTTGGTTGGTTAGATCAACTGGTCCAAACTCTACCGTAGTCGTTCCGGTATCAGTGCCTCTCACATACCATGATCTTGTTGGTGATGAAGATGAATATAAATTAGTGTGGTTATCATTGTTGGCATAATACAATCTGCTGCCCACTGGGTTTGGATTTGTATTGTTCGTAGTACCTCCAATAATTTTCACATTTCCACTAAACTGTGTCACCGCCATATTTGAAGGTGCAGCACCCTCAAAACCATATTGGGCGATTGGAACGGGGGTTAAATTACAGCTTTTACCTGCTCCTTTCACTTCAAATCTAAAAGGGTTATCCGGCGTAATATTACCGGCAATAACCACTTCAGCAGTTTGCAAACCTTGATTTACAGGCGCAAACCTCACGGTGAAAGTTGCACTTTGCCCTGCATTAATTGAAGATGGCACAGCACCCAGTATACTGAATCCAACATTACCTGGAGAAAGCTGGATAGAACCGATATTGAGCGTTCGCGAGCCGGTATTAGTGATACGGTAGGTTTTATCAGTAAACTCTTCATTGGTCAATAAACTTCCAAAGTCAGTATCCAGCGTTACAGAAGCAGCAGCACTATGGTTAATCAACGGAGGTTGAGGTGTTTTGGTACTCCTAACAGAAATTGTAGTAATTTCCCTCACTAAAGAAATGTTATTTATTCCAAAGTAGCTTATGTTAAGTCCCGATTTACTAAAATTCCCAACAATCCGTATTTTAACGGGAATAGACGTATTTTGGCCATTACTCAAAGGCAAAGAAAAAGAGATATCATCTGAATCTAAAAAGCCGCTAGCAGCCAAGTTCTGCTGTTCGAGCAAAACTTCAGGCGCTGTTCCTATCTGTGCAAAAATCTGTATATTTCCGGTAGCTGTTGACAAAAACACCGCAGTACCAGCCGTTACCTGAAGGGTAACATCATCATTTGCTGGCAGATTAAAACTAAATTGCAAATAATCCCCGGAATTATAATAATCCAAGTGTCCTAAAGCATGTTGTGTATTGGTTATGGGAGTAGTACTGGGAGGATCAAAATATTCCAAATTAGACGGAGTGATGCTCGCATTAGGCCCAAAATCTGGGCTAAGATTATTATTAAGAGGATAATTCACTAAAGTCTGCGCAAAAATTCCGACAGACAAAACAAAAAAGAAAAACAATAGCAGTTTGTTTTTCAGAGGTTGTAATTTTTTTTCCATAACAGTAAATTTATGTGGTTATTATGTTTTTATAAAAAAGCAAAACTTTAATTGGCAAATCTATGAATTAATATCTTATTTTTCACAAAATATGTTAAAAAACAAAGTTTTTTTTCGCTACAATATCTACATTATCTATTTAGTGCAAGAATTCATAACATCCTGTCTGAAACCGAGAATAGCATCAATAATAAAATCCTTCCATCAAGTTTTCCGACATAATTTTTCCGAAATAATCAGTTACATCAATGGCCAAATTATTTTTAAACTGTCCAAATTTCTGTCGCCATTAAAACTGCTGTCATGCCAACGACCGGAGGAATCTTGCAGATCGTTTATTTTTATAAGGTAGGTTCAGGATAAACATCAGTCTTAACCGCTAGAAATGCAGGGAAGGAGCTGCTTCTTGGCAAGTCAACAAGAACATGAAGATGCGTGAGTTCCCTTAAGCACACCCCACATTTTTCCCTATTTTTGCCAAAATATTTTTCTTATGCTCATCATCGACTCGCCTTCTAACAACGCGTATTTCAATATTGCTTCCGAAGAGTATCTGCTTGGTCGTTTTCCGACGGAGGATATTTTCCTGCTGTATGTGAATGCGCCCTCCATTATTGTAGGGAAATTTCAGAATACCCTCGCCGAAGTGAATTTAGATTACGTTAAAGAAAATGAGATCAAAGTGGTTCGAAGAATGTCCGGCGGCGGAGCGGTATATCATGATTTGGGAAACCTCAATTTTTCTTTTCATACTTTATTAACCGACCAGGATTTTGGCGACTTCTCGCAGTTCACGAAACCTGTACTTAATCTTTTGAACAGACTTGGAGTTCCCGCAGTTTTAAAAGGGAGAAATGATTTGCTGGTGGAGGACAAAAAATTTAGCGGAAACGCCAAATTAGCTAAAAAGGGGAAGATGATCCAACACGGCACCATCCTTCTCAATTCGGAAATGGAGATACTTGCCGAGGCCCTTAAAACCAATCCGCTGAAATTTATCGACAAAGCCACCAAATCCAATCGTGCGCGGGTAACCAACCTCATCAACTATCTTCCAAAAGAAACCACTACAGAAGATCTCAAAAAGCTGCTTACCGAAGAAATTATTCAGAATAATCCCGGAGCAGAAAGATATGTGCTCACCGTTGACGACCTCAACGCGATTCAGCAGTTGGTGGAAGAAAAATATCAAACATGGGATTGGAATTTCGGGTTTTCCCCCAACTATAATTTCCAAAAAGCCATCAAAGTTCCGGCAGGATTTATTGAAGTGCATCTGGATGTACACAAAGGATTAATAGAGAAAGCAAAAATCTTCGGCGACTTCTTCGCACCGGAACCCATCGAAAAATTGGAAGAACTGCTGATCGGCCAGAAACACGAAAACGACAATCTTAAAGCGTTATTCAGCAAGATCGACCTTACCTCATTTTTTGGAAAAGTTATGCCAGATGAAGTCTTGGAAGGATTTAAGTAAATGACATGCATTGTGGTCATAAGGCAGAACGCACCACTTCTTGAAAAATCTGAAAGTTATTTTTTACCTCTCAACAAAGAAATTTCCTCCTTCAAACTCAAAAACATTTCCTTCACGTCCCTTACCTCGACATTCTCCGGCTCGTATTCCTGAGTACTGATGCTGCAGGCAAACTCCCATATTTCAAAAATTTCCGGAAGCGGAATTTTAAAAGGCTCATAAAAATTGTTGTCCGACTTTACACATATAGCATTGCCTTCATGAAACTGAAACCTTTTATACACAATACCGTCATTCGCTGTAACAAAAATATAGGTTCGGTCTGTTTTTAGGTCGGCGATATTTTCCACATACTTGCCAACAATATAGGTTCCGTCTTTATAGGGCGGCATCGAATCTCCACCCGCCGGAAATGCCCGAAATTTGCCATTCCTCAAAAACGGCAGCGACAGTGTTTGCAAACCTTCAATATAGTCCGGATCTTGATAACCGTTCAGATAACCCATCGACGCTTTTGCGGGAATAATTTCGATCTTATTTTCCCCTTTTGAATCTACGGCGACCGGAACCAAAATTTTATTTTCAGAAATCTTGACCATTTGCTCCAAAGGATACTTTCTGATGTCCACACTCAGCAAAATATCGATGCTGACATTGAAATATTTGGCAATTTTCAACAGCAAATCCAGTGGCGGTTCCGAACTGCCGTCCTCGTACTTTACATATCTGCCGCGCGTAATTTTAAGGTCGTCCGCAATTTTTTGTTGGGTAAGATTTTGGCGGTCTCTTAAAAGCCTGATGTTCTCTGAAAAGATTGACATTGTTATAAATTATAACTACAAATGTAGTAAATATTGTTATAATAACGAATGTGCACCAAAAATTTGATGACCATTTCACCAACTCGATCAATTCATTCCGAGTAAGGAAAGGACTGTCGAGAAGGTAATTTTTAGCTCATCCATTTCATTCAGTATAAATTTTCGATTAAAGGAATTCCATGTGATTAAAAAAAAAAATTTAATAAATAAATGGACTAAAATTTTTGTATTGGTAAATTATTTGCATAATTTCACCTCCAATTATTGAATCAGGCGTTTCTTTAAACAGAACAGGTATATTTCACCAAAAAAACTAATTTTAATGATCCTACCAAACGCTCATTTCAGAAAAACGCACCATAGCAAAATTTTACAAATCTTGATTGAATGCAATTTATAAAAGACTATCAGCAAACCGTTTCCAAAGCCATTCATGAATATACTTTTACCGATAAGTCTGACCCGCTTTACGAACCCATTAATTATATTACTTCTCAGCACGGAAAAAGAATTCGCCCCATGATGGTTCTGATGGCGAATGAGATGTTTGGCGGCGATCATCAAAAGGCTTTAAAACCAGCTATTGGAATAGAAATCTTTCATAATTTTACGCTGGTTCACGATGACATTATGGACGCAGCTGAGTTAAGAAGAAACAAACCTACTGTTCACACGTTGTATGGACTGAACGTGGGTATTTTGACTGGTGACGCCCTATTGCTGAAATCCATCAAATTTTTCGAAGATTTAGAGCCCGATCTTTACCATTCCTGTTTACAGGTATTTATTCGCAGCGGTCTTTTACTTTGCGAAGGTCAACAGCTCGACATCAATTTTCAAAAAGAAAAACAGGTGTCATTCGATGATTATTTAAAGATGATTACCTATAAAACTGGAGTTTTAAGCGCTGCATCTTTTGAAATTGGAGCTTTGATTGCAGGGGCAGATTCCGCAGAAGCTGAAAACATTTCCGCTTTCGGAAAACACCTCGGAATTGCCTTCCAAATGATGGATGACTACCTGGATGTTTTCGGTAAAGATCAACAGATAGGAAAAGTGCATGCAGGTGACATTGCAGAAAATAAAAAAACGGTTCTTTATATTTTAGCCAGAGAAAACGCAACTCAGGAAGAGCTTGAAAGTTTAGATTACTGGTATGCCATAGAAAACCAAAATAAAGATAAAATACAAGCCGTAGAACAGATTTTTCGACGTACCAAAGCAGATGAAAGAGCACTTTTACTTATACACAAACATACTGATATTGCAAAAAACCATCTTGATCAAATAAAAGTGGACGACGAAAAGAAAAAGCCCTTAATTGAACTTGCCCACTTTCTACTGAAAAGGGAGTCGTAGGATTCAACAGGATTTGTATTCTATTTTGATGCAGTAATCAGTTCGTTTAAAACAATGATTATCTGTTGATTAAAACAATATAAAATAAAATCATTGAATAGATTTTGAGCAGGATTGATCTACAAATTCTATTTAAAAAATTGGTAAAATATTTTTTTACAATTTAAACATAAAGTATATATTTGGACTATAAATTTTAGCCAATACGACACATTCTATGAAGTCAGTCATCATCATCGGTTCCGGGTTTTCTTCTCTTGCTTCGGCTTGTTACATGGCAAAGGCAGGTTATCAAGTGACAGTTCTGGAGAAGAATGAACAATTGGGCGGCAGAGCTTCCTTATGGGAGCATAAAGGATTCCGTTTTGATATGGGTCCCAGTTGGTACTGGATGCCCGATGTATTCGAAAGATTTTTTAATGATTTTGATAAAAAACCGTCCGATTACTATCAACTCGAAAAACTTTCTCCTGCATACAGAGTCATTTTTGGCAAAAATGATTATATCGATATTGCCGATAATTTAAAAGACATCACGCAAACCTTTGAAGGTATAGAGCCAGGAAGTGGAAATAAAGTGTTAAAATTTATTGAGGCAGCCGGTAAAAATTATCAAGTTGCCATGCAAAATTTGGTGTACAACCCGGGTTTATCCATCATGGAACTGGTTTCTGCTGAAAGTGCAGCCCGGCTTAATCTATTCGTTCAAAATATTTCCCGACAAATCCGGAATAAGATTAAGAACCCAAAACTGAGAAGTATTCTGGAATTCCCGGTTTTGTTTTTAGGTGCAAAACCTTCAAAAACCCCCGCCTTTTATAACTTCATGAATTTTGCAGACTTCGGTTTGGGAACCTGGTATCCGAAAGGAGGATTTAATGCTGTAGCAATGGGAATCGTAAAACTCGCAGAAGAATTGGGAGTGAATTTTCAGGTTAATGAAAAGGTAGATGGATTTGATTACAAAGAGGGAAAAATTTTCTCGGTAAACACCGAAAAAAATAAGTATAACGCAGACATCGTAATTTCCGGTGCTGATTATGCGCATACTGAAAAACTGCTTTCAGAAAATAGAAACTACACAGAAGAATACTGGCAGAAAAAAACGTTCGCACCCTCATCGCTTCTGTACTATGTTGCGTTCAATCGAAAAGTAAACCACCTGTTGCACCATAATTTATTTTTCGATACCGATTTCGAAGCGCACGCTGAAGAAATTTATGATACCAAAGTTTTTCCCAAAAAACCTTTATTCTATGCAAACTTTTCCAGCAAAACAGACGATTCACTTGCTCCGGATGGCATGGAGATCGGTTTCTTTCTGATTCCTTTAGCCGTGGATTTGGACGACAGCGAAGAAATTAGAGAAAAATATTTCCGGATCATCCTCGACAGAATCAAAAAATGTACCGGCGAAGACTTAAAGGATTCCGTTTTATTCAAAAGGTCTTTCGGAGTTAATGATTTTAAAGAAAGATACAACTCCTGCCGCGGAAACGCATACGGATTGGCAAATACCCTCTTACAGACTTCATTTCTAAGACCTTCTATCAGGAATAAAAAAATAAAAAATCTGTTTTATACCGGTCAGCTAACCGTTCCAGGACCCGGTGTTCCGCCGGCAATTATTTCAGGAAAGGTGGTGACGGACTACATTCTTAAAAATTTTGGACAGTGATGAATAAGATCAACTCAAAAATGATTACTCATGAATAACTTAGATATTTTCCACGACATCTCAGCGGTTACCTCAAAAATGGTCACGGAAAGATACAGTACGTCATTTTCCAGGGCCTCAAAACTCTTCAAACCCGAAATTCGGCAGCACATCTACAACATTTATGCTTTTGTTCGCCTGGCGGATGAAATTGTGGACACTTTTCACGATTATGATCAGGAGAAACTGCTGAACGAATTCGAAAGAAATTACAGTGAGGCTCTTTACAACGGAATTTCTTTAAATCCTGTCCTGTACTCATTTTGCAAAACCCAGAAGGAAAAAAATATTCCGCAGGATTTGGTGGACGCTTTTTTGCGGTCGATGCGCATGGATTTAGGAGAAATTAAGGATATGAGCGATGCCAAGTTCAGTGAATATATTTACGGCAGCTCCGAAGTGGTGGGATTGATGTGTCTTAAAGTTTTCGTCAATGGCAATCAGGATGAATTTGAAAAACTGAAACCCTACGCGCAAAGTCTGGGTGCGGCCTTTCAAAAAATTAATTTCTTAAGGGATATCAATGCAGATTTCAACGATTTGCAAAGAACCTATTTCCCCGGAATCGATTTTCAAAGCTTCTCGGCAGCCGATAAAAAATTGATTGAAGAAGATATTGCCGCCGATTTTAAATATGCCTTGATCGGGATAAAACAACTTCCTTTATCGAGTCGGTTGGCTGTTTTTATGGCTTACAAATATTATATCAGTCTTTTTGAAAAAATCCGTAAATGTAAACCCGAACTCCTCATGAAAAAAAGAATCAGGGTTTCCAATGCAAGGAAATTATACCTCTTTGGCGAAATGATGGTGAGCAAAAATTTTAATTTGGTGAAGTTTTGAAAAGTAGTAAGTTAATACTGTTAATGATTTTTCTAATGACAAATGGTTTACAAGCGCAGAATCCTCTCGGCTACAGAACGGATATCGGGCGTGCAGAAAATTCCGCTTCAGAATCTAAAAAATTTTTACTGAAAATGGATGCGGAATTTAGAAAAACCAAAATGCCAATCTATCTGGCTTTATATGGCGTTGCGAATTTTTTTCAGGCCAAACATTCATTTAATCCAATAACCAAAATTTCGTACTTCAACAAAGGAAAAGAGTACCTGGAAAAAGCAGTTGAATCAGACCCAAATAATTTAGAAATCAGATTTTTAAGGTATCTTTCGCAAAAGAAAACACCTAAAATATTGGGCTACAGTCAATATTTAAGGGAAGATGAGCGGTTTTTGAGAAACAATCTGAACAAATCTTCTGACACAGAACTGATAACGGAGATCAAAAAAAGTTTAAATATAAAATAATTGCGCCATGACAGTTTTAACCTATATCATGATCACGCTTGGAGTGTTCGTAGCAATGGAAGCCGTGACCTGGCTTACCCACAAATACGTTATGCACGGCTTGGGTTGGTATTTTCATGAGGATCATCATCAACCGGGTTATCCGCATGTGTTTGAAAAAAACGACTTCTTTTTTGTCGTGTTTGCAATTCCAAGTATTGCCCTCTTTTATTTTGGTACCGCAAACGGAATCAACTGGCTGTTTTTCGTAGGTCTTGGTATTTTGTTGTATGGAATTTGCTATTTTTTAGTGCACGATGTGTTGATACACCGTCGTTTCAAATGGTTCGATAAAACAAACAACTGGTATTTTAGGGGTTTGCGAAAAGCCCACAAAATGCACCACAAACATTTGGGAAAAGAAGATGGGGAATGTTTCGGGATGCTGTTTGTGCCGTTCAAATATTTTAGAGAAGCCAGAGCTTCTGGTCAAAAAACATAGATTTTGGAACATTACTATTATCTTTTTTTAAACATCGCGAGTTTCATCATCCCTTTTGTCTTCAGCTTTGAAAAGAAATGGATGCATTTTATTCGTTTTTGGAAACCCTATTTCTCGGCCATCATTGTGGTTGGTTTATTTTTCATTTTGTGGGACATCTATTTTGCTTACCAAAATGTGTGGGGCTTTAACAACCAATATTTGGTCGGTTTCTACTTGTTTAAACTTCCTGTTGAAGAGTGGCTGTTTTTTCTACTAATTCCTTATTCCAGCAATTTTATCCATTATTCCCTGGAATATTTTTTTCCGAAATTGATGCTTCCTGAAAAAGTTTCGTCCATCATTACGGTTTTACTTTTAATCGTTGCTTTCACGATAACGGTACTGAATTTTGATAAAACGTATACGGTCGTGAATTTCGGTGTTTTTTCAATATTGATGATGCTGCAACTCATCTACAAATGGTCGTATATAAGGAGGTTTTACCTCAGCTTTATCATTATTTACATTGTCTTCTTCTTGGTAAATTCAGCACTCACCGGTTCTTTCTCGGAGAATCCGGTTGTATTTTACGACAATGCAGAAAATCTCGGAATCCGAATTGGAACCATGCCTTTGGAAGACAGTTTTTATTGTTTCAGCATGCTGTATTCCAGTGTGGTGATTTTTGAGATCCTCCGAATAAAATGGGGATATTGCCTGTCAATGCATTATAGCAAATGTAAGTAGTGTGCATGGAAACTGGTTTCCAACAGGAACAAAAATCCCGAACCGTCTTCCAAAAAATCAACAATAAAATTTTGTAGTAGTATTAAACAAGCTTAGGCTAATTATTTTCTTTTTTGCGGCAACAGTTTACCCAGATCTTCAAAAGAAGAATTTTTATGTTCATGGTAAACATTGAAATGAAATTCATTCAGTTTTTTCAGAGTCTTCAAAAGAATTTTCTTTTCTTCATCAGATAAGTCCGCAGAAAGTATTTTTGCCACCTCGGTAACTTGCGTACTGGATTTTTTAAACAAATCTAAACCCGATTTTGTAACCTTTACTCGGGTACTTCTTTTATCCTCCTTATCAGCAAACTCCTCTATCAAACCGTATTTCAGTAATCTTTTGATGATTTCAATTCCGGTTTGTTTTTCGTGCCCGTTTTTTTCCACCAGCTGCATTTTGGTCAGCGAATCATAATCTGCCAAACGGTAGAGATACGTAAATTCTTCATTGGCCAGTTGCGGATAATTCTGTAAACCCTTTCTAATCATTTGCTTGGCAAATCGATTCAGCAAAAGAATTTGCTTGCAGATTTCGTTCTCCAAATCATTTACGGTCAACTCATACTTTTTAAAAAGATGTTTGGGGTTTTCCCTTTCGTACGCCTTTGTATTAAGCCAATTCCGAAAATCGTCCAGTGAATTGGAGTGGGTTTGACTACTGAAATCCTCCATCTCGTTAACAAGTTCTTTTAATAAGCTAAAATCCATTCTTAAAGTTCTGAGATCAAAATTACTAAACTTTGAATCAATTGCAAGTCGCAAGTGATTTTTATTTACTGTTTTTGGATATATGGAGCTATACTCCTTGCTTTGAAAGTTAAAATGATTGTTGCTGAAAAAATTTCTTCTGAATAAAATTTGAATCATCTTGTAAGCCTGATCTTCTCTGAAAAAATAAATATTGTTATAAATTATAACTAAAAACATTATCGGTATTGTTACAAATAGTAATAATTTTGCAGTATGAACCGCGCCATTGTACACATGGATTTAGATACCTTTTTCGTTTCCTGCGAAAGAGTGAAGCACTCCGAACTGATTGGAAAACCCATCATTATTGGTGGCGGAGATCGTGGCGTGGTGGCTTCCTGTTCGTATGAAACTAGATTTTTTGGCGTCCGTTCTGCAATGCCGATGAAGATGGCCTTAAAACTTTGTCCGGACGCCAAAGTCATTAAAGGCGACATGGAACTGTATTCCCAAAAATCCCAAGAAGTCACGGAAATTATCCGCGAAAAAGTTCCCGTTTTAGAAAAAGCAAGCGTGGATGAATTCTACCTCGATTTATCGGGAATGGACAAGTTTTTTGGCTGCTACAAATGGACTTGCGAAATTGCAGATTCTGTAAGAAAAAACACGGGGCTTCCCATCAGTTTTGCACTTTCCACCAATAAAACCGTTTCAAAAATTGGAACGGGAGAAGCAAAACCCGCCGGAAAACTGGAGATTGACGAACCACACATCAAACCTTTCCTCAATCCGCTTTCCATCCGAAAAATTCCCATGGTAGGAAATGCAACCTTTCAGTTGCTTTCAAGAATTGGCGTGCGGAAAATCCAGACTTTATCGGAAATGCCCGTTGAAGTTTTGCAGCAAATGATCGGAAAAAACGGCACCGAACTTTGGCGAAAAGCCAACGGAATTGATGAAACACCGGTCGTTCAATATTCCGAAAGAAAATCCATTTCTACGGAACACACGTTTTCGCAGGACACGATTGATGTGCAAAATATGCAAAGTTTGCTTTCCGGAATGGTGGAACAGCTTTGTTTTCAGCTTCGGAGCGAAAAGTGGCTCACTTCCGTCGTCACCGTAAAAATTCGGTACGCCAATTTCGACACGGAAACAAAACAGGTGAAAATTCCTTACACCGCCGTTGACCACACCATTTTGAAATATGTAACCGAACTTTTCAAAAAATTGTACACCCGAAGAATGCGGCTGCGGCTAATCGGTGTAAGATTTTCTGGCCTCATTCACGGAAACCATCAGATGAATCTGTTTGAAGACACCGAAGAACTCATCAATCTTTATCAGGCAATGGATAAAATGAAAATAAGGTTTGGAAAAAATGCTTTGGGACGAGCGTCGGGAATTTTGCGTGAGGGCGCGAGCGAAGCGAGCGCCAAAAGAGTATAGTATTAGCACATAAAAGACCGACCTAGAAGAATTTTGAAATCATCATTTATCATTTATCAACCATCAATCATCAATCATCAATCATGTTCCTCAACTGCCACACTTTTCACAGCTTACGTTACGGCACCTTATCAGTGGAAGAACTGGTGAAGCAAGCTTCGGAATGCGGTGTTTCGGAGCTTGTTCTTACAGACATCAATACGGTTACAGCGATTTATGATTTTAAAAAAGAATGCGAAAAATTTGGAATTAAACCGATTGTCGGCGTGGAAATTCGGAAAGAAAATCGCTTGCTGTACATCGCCATTGCAAAAGACGAAATGGGAATTTGGGAAATCAACCGAATGTTGACGAACCATAATTGTGAGGGTGCAGAACTTCCCGAAATTTCACCCAATTTCAAAAGGGTTTTCGTGCTGTATCCTTTAGAAAATAGTCCGGAAAATTTAAAGGAAAACGAATTTATCGGAATTAAAGAAGAACAGTTAAACCTTTTAATTCAGCCAAAATTTCAGGCATTTTTAGACAAAATGGTGATTCTGCATCCTGTAACTTTTAAAACAAAGAGAGAATTCAACCTTCATAAAATTTTAAGGGCAATTGATGGCAACACGCTGATTTCCAAACTGGAAGAAAACGATTTTTGTCAGCCAGGTGAATTTTTTAAACCGGTAAATGAAATTTTAAAAAAATTTAAAGATCATCCCAAAATCATTGAAAATACTCGGAACTTATTGCACACCTGTAGATTCAAATATAATTTTAAAACATCCAAAAACAAGCAGCATTTTACCGAAAGCCAGGAAAGTGACCGATTGCTTCTGCGGAAACTCGCTTATGAAGGCCTCGAAAAAAGATATCCCGAAAAGAACGAAAAAATTCTAAAACGGATGGAAAAAGAACTCTCGGTGATTGATCAATTAAAATTTTCCGGATATTTCCTCATCACCTGGGACATCGTTCAACACAGCAACAGTCGTGGTTTCATGCATGTTGGAAGAGGAAGTGGCGCCAATTCTATGGTGAGTTATTGCCTGGGAATTACAGACATTTGTCCCATTGAACTCGATCTTTATTTTGAACGTTTTTTAAATTTAAACCGAAAAAGTCCGCCCGATTTCGATATCGATTGGAGTTGGCGAGAACGCGATGAAATTCTGAAATACATTTTTGGAAAATACGGAAAAGACCACGTTGCTTTTTGCGGAACCAATGTAGAATTTAAGTACCGCTCTATTTTTCGGGAAGTGGGAAAAGCATTTGGTTTGCCAAAAGAAGAACTGGATGAGTTGGCGAAAAATCCAATGGCGCTTCACGATAATAATGAGGTGGTAAAACTCGTGCAGAAATACGGAATGTTGCTCGAAAAATTTCCCAATCAGCGAAGCATGCATTCTTGTGGAATCATAATTTCGGAGGAACCGATTACCAATTACACGGCTTTGGAAATGCCGCCAAAAGGTTTTCCCATCGTTCAGTTCGACATGAATGTGGCGGAAGATATTGGTTTTGAAAAATTCGACATTCTTTCTCAACGAGGTTTGGGAACGATAAAGGACACGGTAGATCTCGTGAAAAAAAATCGTGGAATTAGCGTTGACATTCGAGATATTTCCCTTTCAAAAGACGAAGCAAAATGCAACGAATATTTGGGTGTCGGGAAAACTTTGGGATGCTTTTACATCGAAAGTCCCGCAATGCGCGGATTGTTAAGACGCTTAAAATGCGACAATTACAAAATTTTGGTGGCTGCTTCATCCATCATTCGTCCCGGAGTTGCGCAAAGCGGAATGATGCGCGAATACATTTTCCGGCACAACAATCCCGATAAGTTTGAATATTTTCATCCTGTTTTCGAGGAGCATCTCGGAGAAACTTACGGAATTATGGTGTATCAGGAAGATGTGATCAAAATTGCCATGCATTTTGGCGGAGTTTCTGCAGACAAGGGCGATATTTTGCGCCGTGCAATGAGCGGAAAAGAGCGTTCCATTAAAAAATTGCAGGAGGTTCGGGATGAGTTTTTCGATTCTTGCAAAAAATTGGGGCATCCGGAAAAATTATCGGCAGAAGTTTATCGGCAGATTGAGAGTTTTGCGGGATATTCTTTTTGCAAGGCGCATTCCGCTTCTTATGCGGTGGAAAGTTACCAAAGTCTCTATCTGAAAGTTTATTTTCCGATTGAGTTTATGGTTTCGGCAATTAATAATGGTGGTGGATTTTACCGAACTGAAGTGTATGTACACGAATGCAGAATGAGTGGCGGGAAAATTCACAATCCTTGTGTAAATAAAAGCATTTTTGAAACAACGGTTTATGGCGAAGATGTTTTTTTGGGTTTGATGCACATTGAAAAATTGGAAGCGAGAATTGCCCAGTTTATTCCCGAAGAACGAGAAAAAAATGGCGATTTCATTTCTTTGGAAGACTTTGTTAAACGAGTTCCTATCGGAATTGAGACGTTGCAGATTTTAATTTTAACCGGCGCATTTCGTTTTACAGGAAAACAAAAAAACGAACTGTTGATTGAGGCGAGATTGTTGATGATCAACTTTAAGCCGGAATATCGTTTGCCTTCATTTTTTGAAACTCCGAAAAAGGATTATGAGTTACCACAGTTGAAACGAAACCCCTTCGAAGATGCTTTCGACGAAATTGAAATACTGGGATTTCCCGTTTCTTGCAGCCCGTTTGATTTGTTGCAGACAAAATACCGTGGTTCGGTGATGGCGAAAGATTTAATTAAATTTCACAAGAAGCAGGTCAAAATGTTGGCGTATCTCATTTCAAGAAAGCACGTTCCCACCAAAAAAGGCACGATGTTTTTCGGAACTTGGATTGATGTGGAAGGAAATTATTTCGACACGGCGCATTTTCCCGATAATTTAAAACAGTACCCGTTTCAAGGCGGCGGTTGTTATCTTCTGCTTGGAATTGTGGAAGTTGATTTTCACTTTCCTACCATCACGATTCTAAAGATGGCAAAAATGCCTTTCATTCCCGACCCGAGATATTCTGAAGACAAAGAAAAAGAATTTGAAATTCATCGAAAAATCAACGAAGATGTGAGTATGACTTGGCGAAAACCCTATCCGCAGGAACACGAAATTGGTTTGCCGAGAGAGAAGATGGATCAACTCCTAAGAAGAAAAAAAACGAACATTCTGAACTAAAACGAAGCAGCTTTTGAGCATGGCCATTGACCTCTAAAATCTTCGGCGACTTCTTCGCCCCGAAACCCATCGATGAACTCGAAGCCCGGTTGGTGGGGATGAAGCATGAGGAGGAGCAACTCAGAAACGTTCTCGAAAGCGTGGAGCTGAGTGATTATTTTGGTAAGGTTACGGTAGATGCTATGCTTACCGTTTTTAAATAGTGCTTACAGAAAATTTCCATCAGCCTTTTACCCCTGCCCCTAAAGGAAGATAAGCGAGTAGTACGAAAATTTCCATCAGCCTTTTACCCCTACCCCTACAGGGAGTCTGCTGGAAATTTTACAAATGGAATAGAGGAAATCAAATTCACACCCTTTAGGGTTGGGGAAAAATTAATTTGATTTCCGGCTTGCCAAGAGGAACAAATTTTATTACTGTACTTATTTAATCACAGTCAGATCGCTAATAAAATCCCTTATCACCTGAAAGACACGGTCAATATGACTTTCAACTTCATGATTAGAGAATCTTAATACATGAAGTCCATTAGAGGCTAATGCCGCTGTTCTTTCACTGTCTTTTTGCTTCTGCTGCTCAGACAGATGATACTCACCATCAAGTTCGATAACCAGTTTGAGTTGATGACAATAAAAATCAGCGATGTAAAGACTAAGAGGATGCTGTCTTCTGAATTTGTAATTAACCAGCTGCTTATTTCTCAACCTTTCCCACAAAAGTCTTTCCGCCGCGGTAGCATTGCGCCTTAAGTCACGGGCCTTGTCAAAACTTTCTTTGGGAGCCCCTTTCCACATTCCATCGTCGTAATTAGGTTTAAGCAGTTTCATTACTTTAAAATTAAAAAATAAAAATGATTATTTCTTACTGTAAAAGAAGAAAATCAGGTTTAATAAAATTTCCAGCAGTCTTTACCCCTACCCCTAAAGGGAGTCTGCTGGAAATTTTACAAACGGAATAGAGGAAATCAAATTCACACCCTTTAGGGCCGGGAAAATGAATTTGATTTCCGCCGCTATAGGGTTGACTCTGGTCCTTTTGGTCAGAACTTCTGAAAATTCCTCCGCAGAGATTTCACGGTTTTTGACAAGGGTAGCAGTGTAGCTGGTTTTCAACCCTCCACTGTGGGGCACCTGCTTTCGGGTTACTTTAAATTTTGCCATTATTAAAGGTTTTTAAGGCTGAGGATGGACATAAGGTTAAGGTTAAGGTTGAGCCGATCTACTCCCGCCAATAACTCTCCACACCGAAATATTCCTCCACCTGTTCCAGGTCTTTGACGTGTTTCAACAGGTAGAGAAAAGCATTGAGGTATTTTTCCTGACTGTATTTCATGATTTTTTGATGTTCACTGTCTTTCCTAACGAGTTCGATCTGATTCTGGGCCAGAAGCTCCGGCAGTTCCAGGAGTGGCGTTCCGTACATCCTCATGAACAGCAGGGCATCCCTGAAAATAATCTGCAGATTGAAATTCAGATTTTCAGTGGCTTCATCGGTTTCTTTGGGAAGTTCAGCGGCCGTACCGTCGTCTTCCGTTTTCTTTAAGGTTTTTACGGTATGGAGATGGCGTTTGAGGGGATCAATAAAATCCCGCTCCAGTTTTTCGGCAATCCTGCTTACGGCTCTGTAAATGCGGTACACATTACGGAGGGCTTCCACGCGTTCGGCGCTGGATTCCAGCTTTCCAAATATTTCGATCATGCGGTCTTCCATCAGTTCGTTGTACTGGATGCCATAATGTTCCCGGTAAAATGAGAGAACCTGCTGGACATTCGTTGTCGCAGCATCCACCTGTATCCGTTTCCCCGATTTTTTCCGGGGGAAAAAGCGGGTGGTATCGAGATCAAAATCTTCGGCCAGCACCCTAAGCACCTCAAAAGAAGGCTTCGTATTTCCGGCTTCCAGCTGGGTGAGTGCACTTCTGCTTATGGAAAGCCGCTCCGCAAATTCATGCTGGGTAAGTCCGGCTTTCGTCCTGATTTCTTTTATTATTTCCCCCGTTTCCATAAAAATGAATTTTTGTATTTTTTTTAAAACAAATGTTTTTTATTAAAAACATTTTATTATATTTGTAGTGATGTAAAGATAAACATTTATATATTCTATACAAAATTTTTAACACTAATTATTAAAAACATGACCTAAAAACAACCGAACCGACCACCATTCCAGGTTCAACCATCAGCAAACTGCGCTCCGGCCGAATGGTAAAGCCCAGGCATTCAAATCTATTATTTTAATTTTTAAAACTAATCGTTATGATTACATTTAAAGCCGTCGAAAGACGCAATCCACAGCTGCCGGATGATCCGAAAAAGTTCTATCCGCTCGTGAAAAGTACAGGAGTCATCGATGTAAGAACCATTTCCGAAGAACTTTCGGATGCCTCTACGCTGAACAGCGTCGACATCCGTGCGGTACTTTTCGGTCTGGAGAAATCCCTGCTGAAGTATCTGCAGGACGGATACATTGTGAAATTCGGAGATTTGGGAACCTTCCGCCCTTCAGTGAGCGGAACAGGAGCCGATACCGCTGATGAACTCACCGCCTCGAGCGTGACCAAGAAGCGCATCCTCTTCACGCCTTCTCCCCTGTTGAAACGTACGGTGAGCACCGCCCCGGTAAAAAAAGTTCAGGACGTGTAGCCCCACGACCTGAACAGATGGTTTTCAATAAGTCCCGGTTTTGCAGCCGGGGCTTTTTTGTGCCGTAAAGTTACCGTTTTTTACCTGAATTCTGTACTGACGAAATTTTTTTTCGTACCTACGGACGTATTTTACCGTACTTACAAAATATTTTTTCCTCAGTATGGGCACAGGTTTTTTCCTTATGGATGTTTTTGGCCGTAAAAAAGGCTGATTTTATGCTGCAAAAAGGGTTTTTTCAAGGTGTGAATACGTAATTTCTTTGCCCAAAATCACATTTTTCCGGAGGCAAAACTGAAATTTCCTGGCAGTTTTACGTCAGTTTTGGCTCTAAATTAACCACTCTTTAAGTGTGCAGGAATAGCCACCCCGTCCAGGTGCAAAGCACACGGACACATCTCCAGGGAAGGGGAATGCCCCGGTGTTTAATAAGGGATAAGATAAGGATGTTCTGCGGAACTGTTCCGAAATCTGTCTTTCCAACACCGGAAGGAATAAAGTTACACTTTGGTAAAATGCCAGGTACTGACTTTAAAATCTACCTTACATAAGAAAAACCGCGTATTCCCCTCCCATGGAGGGGTGTCAGCCGCTCAAGCGGATGACGGGGTGGTTAGACAGAGAAAATTTACTCATGCAGTCACCCACTAAATCACTAAACCAATCACCGACTCACCCACTCTACTACTCACCTACTCCGTCACCCTCCTGTACTCCTCCAGCAGCGCCTTCCACACCACCTCCTGGCGGTAGCGGCTTTCAATCAGAGGCCTGGCTTTTGCTTTCATTATTTCGTAAGCTTCAGTATCACTCACCATCTTTTCCATGGCCTGCTGAAGCGCGGCGGCATCTTTGACGGGAATGATCAGCCCGTTTTCACCTTCGGTAATAATCTCGTTGCAGCCGTTAATATCGGTAACAATGGCAGGCAGCTCCATGGCGCCGGCCTGCAACACGGCATTGGGGAAGCCTTCACGGTAGCTGGGAAGGACGAGAGCATGACTGATCGCAAAATAGGGCCTAACATCGGGCTGGAAGCCCACGGAGATGATATCCGGATTGCCCTGGATTTCAGTCAGCGTTTCGGGATGCAGGGCGTCGAGTTCGTGCTCCATGGGACCCACAAGAAGGAGCTTTGTTGCGGGGTGTGGGGTGTGGGATGTCCGGTGTCTGACCGGAGTCGAAGCCAGGTTTTTAAATGCGGTAACGAGTTCGTTAATGCCTTTGTCAGTGACGAGGCGTCCTACGAAGACGAAAACAAAATCGCCGGGTAAGATGCCCAGAGCGGCGCGCAAAGCTTCCCCCTGCGGGTCGGTGATTTGGGAAGAACTGAAATGCGCGGTATCGGTGCCGTTGACGTTGCCGTTGGCGATGATTGTAAGAGGTTTGTCCGTAATGCGGTAGCGCAGTAGGTCTTCGCGTACGCCCCTGCCTTCGGGATATACATGGGTAGCAAAATAACACAGTGTTCTGTCCATCCAAATCAGCAGGGTTTGGAAATGCCCCTCCTTATGCGGAAAAATAAGTCCCTTAAAAGTGTGCATCCGCACCGGTACACCCGCCATTTTTCCCGCAATCATCGAAAGCAAGCCTGCCTTTGGGGTGATGGAATGAATAATATGGGGCTTTTCTTTTTTGAAATAACGGTACAGTTTCCACAACGACACCACATCCTGGAATGGGGAAATTGGTCGGGCAATTTTTAGGGGGTGGATTTTCACTTCCTCTCTTTCCCGCACTTCATCCAAATCTTTTCCTGCTCCCGAAATGGCGGTAACTTCATAAAATTGATTTAAATATTTCAATTGTCCCTTCAACAGAATGTTTAGTGAAATGGGAACGGTGGAAATTCGGAAGAGTTTCATTGGGGAGCCGGGTGAAGGTTGTTGGTTAATGATTGATGAGTAATGACTGGTAAATGATGATTTTTATGTCCAAATTAGTAATAACAAGTAGCCAATTGCTGAAAACTGATTGCCGAAAGCCACTGCAACACTAAAGCTCTTTACTTTTTGATTCTTTTCTGTTTTTATATTTTGTGAGTAAAAATAGTAAGAATCCGAATGGAATCGCAAGAATAGTGAGAAATTTTTTGGGCGATTCTTGAATGAAGCCTTTGTTCTTGGACATCAAACTGTGGGAAACATAATGAATGGCTTCCACAAATCTTCTTTTTGGGGATTTCGACAAAACCATTCCCTGCTTTCGGATAAAGGCAAAACCTTTCGGGTTACGCTCATACTGACGGAACATATTCAGCGACGAGCCACCTTCCTGATAATCTACCAAAACCAAAACCTCATTCAACGTTACCAGCTCATAATCCTGATCGGCAAGCAAATATTTATATGCCAAACCTACGTATTTTTCACCCTCAAATACCGGATATGGCGGATATTGTTTCATCACCGAAGTTCGGTACACCAATTTTTTGTCTCCGCTTCCGCCTTTGAGGTAAAAATCTTCCAGCGTGGTAGTTGCTGTGGTAAATGGGGTACCGATCAGTTTGCCCTCGACAGTAGCGTCCAAACCAACAATCCCCGCATATTTTTCTTTGTTTTGAACCGTTTTCCACTTATTCAGAATTAATTCCACTGCATTCAAAGGCATAAAGTCGTCCGAATCGATGCAAGTGTTCAGTTCCGTTTGGATGTTTTCGTAAGCGGTGTTGTGTGCACCATGCATGCCTTGATTTTCCTGATAATAATAGGCAATCTCAAGCTTATTTTCTTTTTTAAAGTTTTCAATGACGCCACGCGTGTCATCCTTGGAACCGTCGTCTACCACCAACCACACAAAATCTTTGGATGTTTGGTTTTTCAAACTTTCATACAAACGCGGCAACAAATGGGCGCGGTTGTAGGCGGGTGTAAAGATGGTGAGGGGTTTTTTCATGTGGATGAGTGGGTGGGTTGGAGGGTTGGAGAGTTTGAGGGTTTGAGGGTTTGAAGGTTGATAGGAATAAGGATTAAAAGTTTATTTTCCGTGTATTTTAAAAATATTTCTAAAAAGTTTATAATCTTCCGTTAATAATAAAAATTAAAATTCATAGAGGGAAAAAAGCAGGATTTTCAGTTTCTTAAGAATTCAATATAAGGAAGATACAGAAAACAAACAGCTTTTCTCATAATCCCCTATCCATTTAATTATTTTGTATTTGGTGGCGGATTTCCCCGATCAATTTTTCACGGGATACCTGCAGTTGAAGTGGTAGTTCCCTAAGTTTTTTACGGATACGCTCCCTGTTTTGGGATAATTTCTCAAAGGTTTGCGACAGTAATTCGGGAGTGAGGTGATCGATGGGCACGGTATACTCATCCATCTCAAAATCCCCCATAATTCCGCCCGCCTTGTTTCCGCCATAACCGATGGCAAGCGACGGAACACCCGAGGTTAAAGAAAAAATAACCGAATGAAACCGAGTCCCCACCATGAAATCCAACTCGCTGTACAGCGATTGCAGCTCCTCACAGGTAAAATCCTGGTTGATCCAACACACGTTTTCATTTTCACCCAACCGCTTCATCACTTCTGCAATCGCAAGACGGTCGTCTTCATGGGAATTGGGCCCGATCGACTGATTGAAAAATAAAACGGCATGCCCTTTCTTTGCGCAATTATCCACAAGTGAACGCACCGAGTTTAAATAATTTTCGAAAAGCCGATCCGCCTGTAAACTTCCCGGAAACCTCCATGGGCGAACCGTAATCCCTACTTTCACCAAGTCATTTCGCTGCAAATTTGCGGGCAAAAAATCATTCAATTTTATCGATTCCCCTTTTCCCAGAAAAAAACCGAGGTCTTTGGCTACCGGAATCTTTTTCTTCAGCAAGGCACCCAGTTCATGGGCGGACTGCTGCTCTCTGGCATAAATCAAATCTGCTCCAAGCAAAGCCTTTTTCACCTGCGACCTTACCCCCAAACCGCGGAATGGCCCGAAAGAATTGGGTAGAATAATGACTTTCTTTCCCATCTTCTTGGCCAGTCGCACATAAAACAGAAAATACCACATCAGGTACGGCGCCGACATTTCGCCATAGCCATGGATGAACCCGCCCCCCTTCACAAAAACAACGTCGGCTTCCCGAAATTCGCGCAGGGAATGCAGCACGTTCTGATCAAAAAATAAGGAAAGTAAAGTGCTTCGCTTTAAATTTCGCTGCAAAAAGGTAAGCGCCATAAAATCTTTTACCGCATTAAGAACAAGCCGCAACTGGCTGCGGTATCCTTCCCGGAAATCTTCCTGATGCTTCCCCCTTCTCGGATGCGGCAAAATATTGTACACCAGCTTAATGCCGCGCGAACGGCTCTGGCTGCACAACTGCTCCATTTCTTCGGGGGTATCGCCATTTACCAGTACCTTAACCGTTTTAAACAAGCCTGTGTCTTCCACCAAGCGCACACTTTCCCAGATCAGCGCCTGGTCACCCTTGTTCATGTCATTCATTCCCGGAATTACAATAGCCTTCACGATTGGTTCAATTTTTTGTTAACAGAAGTTTTTGGCGTAAAACGGAGGTAAAAATACAATAAAATCCCCATTGGAAATGAAAATGCCGTCAAGAGGGGATGCGGAGATTTTGAAAAGAAACTGAAATCGTTGGCCATCAGCATCGACGAGTTCAAGTGAATCGCCTGCCGAAGCTTGTCTTTCCATCGGGGCATAAATTTCATCGCCGCTAAACGGAACTGCGCAAAAGATCGCGGACTTTCCCGGTACTGGTTGATGATGTTTTTCGACAAACCGTCTTCCTGATACTCTATCGTGCAGAAGACTTCGTTCACCGCATAATAATGATATTCTTCACCCATGAAATAATAGAGATAGCTGGTCACCCGAAACCTTTCATCACCAAATTTGGGGTAAGGAAGAAACTGTTTAATGGTGTCCACATGATGCACAAACTTTTTATCTCCCACCACTCCATTGCTGAAAAAATCGATGAATCTGCATTCCCACGGTGATGAAGGAAACTGCGTTCCCACTATTGTTCCGTCGGCATAATCATCAAGCCCGATCAATCCGCAACAGTTATCGTCGCCATACTTGCGCCAATTCTTAAGAATAACTTCCACCCCATTTTCCGGCATCCAGTCGTCGGAGTCGATACAGGTGCACAACAGGGATTCCATCTTTGAATAGGCATTTTCATGGGCTGCAAGCATGCCGCCGTTTTGCTGAAAAAAATATCGGATGCCGATCTTATTCTCCTGTTGCCATTTTTTTACAAATTCCGCTGTTTCGTCGGTAGAGCCATCATCCATAATCAGCCACTCAAAATCTTTCACGGTCTGCACACACAAACTCTCGTACAGCCGTGGCAACAGATGGGCACGGTTGTAGGTGGGTGTGAAGATGGTGAGTTTTTTTTTCATGTGGGTGGGTGTGTTGGTGAGTCGGTGAGTGATTGAGCGATTGAGTGGGTGATTGAGTAAGTGGTTGGTTGAGTGCTAATTTGATGATTTTGTGCAAAGGTAAGATTTAGGGATTGATGATGCAATGGTGAACCACCCCGCCAATCGCTTTGCCTGATTGGCACCCCTATTCCCCTGCGTTGGAGGGGTGTCCTTTTTTTTGCTTGCCGAAAGGCAGCAAAAAAAAGGACGGGGTGATCATTATCAGCAAACCCCTCCAAAAAATACTCTCGTCATTGTGAACGCAGCGAAGCATAACAACAAAACACCTCTTTCAATATCACCCAGCATACGCTCAAACTCTCAAACGCTCAAACGCTCCTACTCACAAGCAACTCCAAATATTTCTCCTCCAGTTTCTTTGCGTTCTCCACAATATCGTATCCTGCATCCTTAACCGTTTGAGAGGTGTCCTTTCTTTCGTACTCCAAGTTTGGCAGTATAATTTCCGACCATTCTTTGGCAGACTTTTTCAAAGAAATCACTTTCACATTTTCTTCAACTAAAATGCCTTCTGCGGGCACACCGTCGGAAATAAAGCATTTTAAACCTGCAGTTTGCGCTTCAATAAAAGCTATGCCTAATCCTTCGAAGAGTGAAGGAAATAAGAAATAATCCATCGCCTGCAATAGCTCGTGTATATTATCGCGCACGCCGAGCAAATGGACTTTATCTTGTAACTTTTTATCTGCAATTTTCTTTTCGATTTCGGGACGAAGTTCACCGTCGCCCACGAGATAAAGATGCGCTTCCGGTTTTTGGCGCACCAATTCGGCAAAAACATCGAGCATGAAGAGGTGATTTTTTTGGGTGTTGAATCTGCCCGTGCTGATAAAGTTGAAATTGCCTGTTATATTTTCTTTTAACTTTACATTTTCTCTTAATTCCGAATTCCAAACAAAATTGGAGGTTTCAATGGCGTTGGTCATTTGCCACGCTTCTTTTGCTTTTTCTTTTCCGAAGAGCCAAATTGCGGCGTCTTTGCCGCAAGTGAAATATTGGTTGGTGCCCTTTCTTACCCCTACTCTCCACAAATAGCGGAAAAAAGATTTAAGATCTCGCACCACTTCCGAATTATGGGCATGGACTATATGAACAGGAAAACCCAATGCATTGGAAATATTCAACATAAAATAGCCCAATTCCGAAGTATTGTTATGGATAATATTGTAATCGTTATTTTTTTTTAGAAAATTCTTTACCTCGTGGTTGTATTTTCTAAAGGTTAAGGGATGCAGCGGCCGAATGCGAAAAACCCTTCCCCCTAATTCTGTAATTTCATCCTCAAAGGCGCCCTCTTCAAAGCGGTGCACCAAAAAATCAAACTGAAATTTTGTACGATCCATATGACGGTAATAATTCATCATATTGGTTTCTGCGCCGCCACGGTTCAGTACCGTGAAGACCTGTAAAATACGTATCGGTTTCATGCTGCTACTCGTAAGAAAACTAAATAGGTAAATAAATAATAAATAAAAATCACTATCGTTAAAATTTTATGCTGATCCGGCCAGAGTTTATATTTCAACATGGGATAGGCAATTACGGGTGCCATCAAAAACCAGGAAAGATAAGCAAAACGATTGGAGAAATTGGCACGGATCACCAGAATCCAAAAGGCATTTGCGACTACATAAATACCCCAAAGATGGATATAAAATTTATCCTGTATTTTTTTCTTAAAAATAAAATACCATCCAGCAAAAATCGCGAAGCCACTATAAAAAACAAAGTCCCAGCGAAAACCATCGTAGCGAAACTCTGCACGTTCTTGTCCTCCCAAATATCCAGTAACCCTCTCGTCTTCAAAACCCAATGAAGAAAATAGAATTTCCCATTGCCCACTAAAAAGGAGAGATAACGGAATTGCAGAAAGCCAAACGTATAAATAGATCTTTGGATTCTTCCATTGCGCTGCGACAAAATAGGCTGCAATTGGGATCATTAAGGAATTATGAAATCCCATCGCTAAGAACATTATTCCATACATAAGTAATTTTCGTTCATAAAAAACCAATGCTAATAAGAATAATGAAGTTGCTATACCGTTTCTGATGCCATTAGTACCATAAGTCCAAAAAGAAAATGAGGTGAGAAAAAGTAAGAATACGTAATACCAGTACACAGGTGAGTATTTTCTAGAGAATAAAAACATGGGTAAGATATATATGACGTCCACTATCAAAAAAAACATCTGCGAAGACATAATTCTAGCACAATAAAGTGTAAAGTAATTGAACAAATAATCTTTTGTTATTATTATTTGCTCACCTCTCTGTACCTTAATAAATACTTGGTTATATGATTCCATATCACCAAAATATTTAGCGCTGACGGGTCGCAAACCCATGTATAAAGTAATGATAACGAAAAGAAACCAACCCATAAATTGCGCGAACATCCTGCTTAATAGCGCATACAGATCATAGGTAAGTCCATAAAATAACGTAATTACTACCACTACAAATAGAAAGTGATAGTAGAAAGAGGTATAAGACGAAAGGGGAATCAGCCAATCCATAAGGCTAGACTTCAAATATCTTTATAATTCTCTGCATTCATGGAAAAATTTTGAACAAAATAATGGAAAGTAACAAATAATGAGGCAAAGGTGAGAAAAATTTTCTTTCAACACTACCCCTATTTTTGAAAAATGAATCATGTACGCTTCCTAGAATAAAAAGCCGCATACTACTTATGTCAAACAAAGTAATTTGGTCACAAAGATAATTTTCAATAGGATAATCAGCGATGCAAAATTCTTTTGAGCGAAAATAAGACAGATATTAAAAAAATAACAATAGTTGGTGCCCCAATATTTGCTGCAATTTCTTTTGTGCTTAATTTATTTTTTTGAGTTGAAAAATAGGAGTAATAATTCATAAACTTTTTGAAGTAACCAAATTTACAGAACTCTGCTTTTTCTTTCAACCATAATCCATAAGACTTTGGGTTATCTATAAACATTTTGCTTCCCGACAAAGTCAAGCCATTAGGCAAAAATTTATAAATATAAATTATATCATTAAAGACTCTCATTTTGTATCCGTCATTTCCCATTCTATTCCAAGCAACCGCTTCAGTCATAAATTTTTCATCTTCAAATTCGGGATATTTATACTTCCTATGAATCTTTGTGAAAAACACATAAGCTCTTTCCCCGTCAATTGGAACTTTAGAAACATCGGGATAGCGCTCTAAAAGATTTGCATCCCTCCATTCGCCAGCGAAAACTGTATTGGGAGTTTCATCCGCAGTGTGTCCCCAGTTTCCGACAACGCCACAAAATAACTCATTTTTAGGCAATGACTCTGCCCAAACATTTACTTTTTCTAATGCATCCTTTGTCAAGAAATCATCGGAATCGGCAGTGAAGAATAAATCACCTTGTGCTTTGTCCAATCCTAAATTAATTGCCGTATGTTTTCCGCCATTTTCTTTATAATGATAATAAATTGGAAATGGATTTTTTTCCGCCATCCAATTCTTTATCATAGCTTCCGTGTCATCGGTTGAACCATCATCTATAACTAGCCATTCAAAATCCGTATAGGTTTGTTCTCGCAAAGACTTATATAGGCGACTGAGGGTATGTTTCCGATTAAAAGTAGGAGTAAAAACAGTAATCTTATATTTGGACATGTAAATCAGATTTTTTAGACATAACAAAATAAATAAGTAAATCTCTTAAAACGAAATGCTCATCAAAGGTTATGAAATTTTATACTCCCACCCCAACAAAGTTTCTTAATCTAGAACAAGTCTTAGGAGCAAAAAGAAAAAATTTCAACCACACAATATCCTTTTTCCTCCAATATTGATAATGCTTTTCGCTAACATTTTCTCTTACTTTCTCCACTATCGCTTTCCTAATTTTTGAATCAGGATCAATTTCTTCATGCCTCACAATCGCTTGATAATTATTAAATGCTGAGTGCCAAAAAGTCTGCACTGCCAAAACAGAAAGCTTTGGAAAATTCTTCAATACATAAAACATTCTCTGCTCGCGGGCAAACATTCCATCCAATCTTTTTATACTATATTTTTCCGCCATGATGCTCTGATTTTGTTGTCGATAAAAGTACAATTTATCTGATATCTTCAAAATTTTCTTGGCATTACCTAATATTTGATAGGTCCAAAATTCATCTTCATGTATTCTTCCTCTTTCGAAAAACAAATTATTGACGACGCTAGTTCTATATAGTTTATTCCAAACAACCTGCTTCAATTCATTTTTCATAAGGCGTTCAATAGCAATTTCGGAATCCATCAATTCAGCTGTACTATCAAAATGCAAGTTCAATAATTCATCTTCATTTTTGAATCTTATAAAATCGCATTCCACAATATCCGCATCAAATTCATGCGCTTTTTGTAACATCTTTTCGCAAAAATTCGTCGCGACCAAATCATCACTATCCACAAACATTAGATAATCACCAGTAACAAATTGATAGCCTGTATTTCTTGCATCTGACAAACCACCATTTACTTGATGAATAAATTTAACGCGTTTGTCTTTCAATGCGTACTCCTCTACAATTTTGGGCGAATGATCAGTACTACCGTCGTTAACAAGGATTACTTGAATATTTCTGTAAGTTTGCCTCAATATACTGTCCAAACATCTAATAAGATATTTCTCTACATTATAAATAGGTATTATGATGCTGATTTTGTTCATTTTGCTAAATTACAAATTCCGAGATGAGCAATAATATTGCTAATGACCGAGACTGGCGATGCAAAATTCTCATAATATTTTGATGCGCCATTTTCCAATTTTGCTCGATATGAATTATCTTGCAGTATTCTTTCCACAGTTTCTGTGATTTCATTTTCATCTTTCACATAATGTATGTTTTCACCATGCATAAGGTTTTCAGGCAAATTATTTTGAAGAGGTGTTGAAACAATAGCTTTTCCCATCGCTAAAAACTGTCCCAATTTCCAACCATGACAATTATGAACAGCCGGAGTATTGAAAACAAGAGCCGATTTTTTCGTTTTTGAAATGTATTCTTGTATTGGATATCTTTTATGAAAAATCAAATCTCCAAACTCTTCGATTTGTGGATGGTCATTATTTAAAAGCAGGAATCCACCTTCAAACTTAATCCCCTTTTTTTTACAGTTTTCTACAAATACCTTCCTGAAAAGATTTGTTCCTTCCACACAATTTTGATGAGGCCACAAGCTGGATACGAAAAAAACATAATTGTTCTTTTTGCCGTGATTATCTTTTACTTCAAAATCTTCAATTGGCAACGCTTTCAGTTGAGTGAAATAAAGTCGGAAATGGTTTGTCAAAGAAGTTTGAGGTTGGAATTTTAGACGAATCAGATTACAAATGCACGTTACAAACATTGCAGAGAAACTCCAAATCTTTACTCCGAAACTGGGCGGGATTGACACTACTTTCTGGTATTCTCCTGTTCTTTCTGGACAGTAATTAATTTTCGCATACAAGTCGCACCATTTATAAGCTTTCTCACGAATTGGAACATCATCTCCAAAATCGATAATAACTTTGTAAATTTCATTCTTACCCACAATCACTATCGGCATGTACGATTCGAACGACCATTCTTCACCCCGCCTCTCCAATTCTGAAAAATAACTGCTAGAAAATTTGACATTTTTTTTTCCAAACACCTTATAAAGTCCTAAAATATAATAGGAAGAATATGGTATAATGACTGAAGGATCTATAAAAATTCGATATTGTTTCATCTTAGGTGAAAGATAATTATAAATAGAAAATGGTCAGTGGTTTTTCCATTTTTGATTCTTTGAAAAAAATAGGTCATAAATAAATCTTGAAGCGCCGTAGAGGAAAGGAAACGTCATCAACAATACTTTTGTAAAGTGAATTCTAAAACCCATTTTTCTAGTCTGTATTTTTGAGACTTCAGTTCGAATAATATTTGCTATCTCAGATTTCCGTAACCGATTTTGATGCATCACCTGAAGTAAAGTGAGCATTTTAAAGGCGTAAAACCTTTCGACGTTTTCTTTTAGCGGTTCATCATTCAAAAGAAACTTTATCCTTTTCGCAACTTGATATATATCATTTGCTTTTTCAACCGTGAAAGAAGTTCTTGATGCAGATTCAGAATTATGAATATATTTATATTTCACCACATCTTGAAAAACAGAGGTATTCGCATGATAGAAAGCCTCAACATTGAATAATAAATCCTCATTGTTTTTAATGTCTTCAGGAAAAGAAACATTTGCAATTACCTCTTTTTTGAATAACTTATTGCACGGGCTTGGTTCCACTCTTTGTCCGGACAAGATTTCGGCTACACCCTGAAACTTGTTGTGTGTCATCATCACACCAGTATTATGAAAATTGATTGTAGAATCCTTCTTCACCAACTCAAATCCACAATGAGAAATATCTGCATCATAATTGATTGCATTATTTAACAAAAATTCATACATATCTGGCAAAACCTCATCATCACCATCAACAAACCCGATGAAATCACCTGTTGCCTTTTTCAATCCTGCATTTCTCGCCGCAGAAACACCTTTATTTTGCTGATGGATTGGAATAATTCTTTTATCGATTTCCACAAATCGATTTATCTTTTCTGCCGAACGATCGGTTGAACCGTCGTTCACCACTATGATTTCTAAATTTTTGTAAGTCTGCGCAATGACACTTCTCAAACATCTTTCCAAAAAATGTTCGCCGTTGTAAACAGGAATTATTATTGAAATCAACTTATCCATCTATCAGCGAATCTAAAAGGTTTTCCACTTCTTTTACCGTTTTTTCAGTTGAGAAAAAACGACCTCTCTCCGTGGCTTTATCTTTATAATACTTCAATAATTCTGGATTAGACAAGAGTTTTTTCAAACCATTGTAAATTCCTTCTTCAGTATTTTCGGTAACAATTCCATACTCGTTATTCGCTCCCAAAAGCTCTTCTGCTCCAGAGCAATTCGTACTCACTACTGGAACACCAAGAATAAGTGCTTCCGAAACCGCCGTACTAAAACCTTCGCGAAGGGACGAGCAAATATAAAGATCAGAACGTGATACAAATTTATACGGGTTTTTATGAAAGCCGAGAAATCTAAATGAGTCCTGCAAACCAAGTTCCTCGATCTTTTTCTGTAATTTACCTTGGTCTTCGCCGATTCCCAAAATATTAATATAGTGCTTGTAACCTTCATCTATTAGGCGCTTATGAACATCAATTAAACGGTCAAAACCTTTGGTCCAGATTATTTTTGCAACGGAAACTAAATTGATAACACTTTTATCAAATGGATATGCAATCGTGTCACTTGCCATTTCATTTATAAGGGCTGTATCATTCGTGTTATAGAGTACTTTGACCTCGGTTTTAGGTTTAATATGTTGGGTAAACAAAGAAGCTACATTTTTTGATACCGCGACAATGTGATCAAAATTACGATAGCATTCTCTCGCTTCGTTTAATGTGCGGAATCCTACTTTTGCCTTTTGCTCATCATTTAATTCGATGTGTATCCAAGCAACTTTTTTTGCTTTCTTTTCTGGACAACCAGAAATAATCCTTGCTGCGGGACCTTCAAGATACCCTACTACAATATCATATTCATCTTTGATAAAGTAACGATACAAAAACTTCGGGGAAAACAACTTCATCAATTGTGAATTTCCTCTAAATAACTTTTTGAACTTGTATTGGTATTTTACGTCATTATTCAAAAAGTCTTTATTAACGCCAACATCGAAAATGGAATAAAGCGTCACATCATACTTGGTTTTATCTAGATTGTTCACCAAATTCACGAGCACTTTTTCAGCTCCGCCGTGCATCAATGTGGGAATCATGAAGAGTACTTTTGTCATTTTTTGATCGTAAGACATTCTAAATTTATTCTATTTTATGGAACTCCCTCGTTGAGAACAATCATACGATTTAGTCCGATTTAGTAACAAGCTAATTTTGAATGCCAAAAATAGGATTTTATATTTTTAGTTTCGCGGTAAGAAAGGAATATATTTTGAATAAAAGATGGCTCAAAACAAAAAGAATCGGTAGAAATATAAGAATCCTTACAAATCGTAATTCTTGATTTTCTATGCTGAACAAAGGGTGGCTACGCAAAGGTCCGTTCACGATAAAAAGAATCATGGAAATTGTGCCCGTATATAAAACGAACTTTTTAAGAAATGAATTTGAATTTTCCTCAAGCCAAGATATTCCTTGAATCAGCAAAATAGTCACACAAAGAAAGCTAAACGGAAATAGAAATTCAAAAAATTGCGATCCCGCGAAAATTAAAGCCGATAAAAAGACAACACCTTTACTGAAGGACTTGAACTGTTTTTGCGCCATTGCAATACCCAAAAAAACTTCAGGAAGATGCCCGAAAACATTGCCGAACAATGAAAAAGTATTCTGCGCTGTAAAATAGTGTAACGGCATAATCAAAAGGTAAACTAATAGAAAAGGAATCCATAGAGATTTCATATTAAACCTTTTCAAAAATTTGTAAAAGATGGGAAACAATAAATACAATTGAATGATCAACCCAAAAAACCAATAGGGGCCACTAAATATTTTGAACAAATAAACATTGGTGAAATTACTGATGGTACTTGCCAACAAAAAAGTAATATAGACAACACTTTTCGGATATAAAACCGTTCCTAAAGATAGGGTGAAAATTATCCAAAATAGAATCGCAAAACCTAGAAGAAAATATATTTTCTTCAGTCGTCTTAAAACAAAATCACAAACGGACTCCTTTCTTCTAGAAAATTTTATGGCTAAACCATATGCGCTGAAAAAAATAAAAAGTTGAACTCCAAAATGACCCAAAAAAGCGAAAACCGCGGTGAATATGGATTTGAGATTTCCTGATTGCAGATGTGACAAAAATACCCAAACATTTTCAGAGTTGAAAGACTCTTCATTTTCCAATTTAAAACCCTGTTGAAAATGACAATAATTATGAATCACAATCATCAAAATACCAATTCCTTTAAAAAAAGTGGTGTGAGATTTAGAAAAAACTGATTGCGAATTCATTAATATTTTGAAATTGTGAAAGTTATTTTATAAAAGCTTTTATTTGATTATCTTTCAATTGGTCATACTTTATCTGCTTTTCGCTTGCATCAAGTAAATATCCGGTGTTGGTTGCATCTTCATCTGATACAAAACGATAGGTTCTTTTCAATTGCGGACTTTCAATACCGGTGAGTTCAGTGAACAAATGTAAAAAATCATTACCATATCGCCTTGCGGAAAAATGTTTCGTTGTTGTGATATCATTTCCCCAAATAAGAAGTGGCACTTCATAACTTTGTTTAATTCCCCGTCCGTGAGTCATTACTAAATCATCATTTATCATTAAGCCGTGATCACTAAAATAAACCAGTTTATAAGAATCTCCTGTGCGTTCTAAAGATTGATGAAAGTTGTGTAGTAAATTATCCATATTTTTGATACTCTGAATATAGCACGATATATCTTCAGATAAAAAAAATTCATCAAATTTTCCTCCTGTATTTTCGCAAGAAGAAGGGTGCGAGCCGATCATATGAACGACAATTAAGCGATTACGCTTTGTCTTTTCTTTCAAAACCTCATTAAACATCGGCAGTAAATCAAAATCAGAAAATCCCGCAGCGAAGCTATCGCCATTCTTTACGAATTTATAATGCATTGATGATTTTGCCATTGCCGCAATAGGTGTGTCAGAAAACCCTACCTGTCCTTGATTAGAAAGCCAGTAGGTTTCATAGCCTGCTTTCTCTGCCAATTTTGGGAGATTATTATTGCGCTGGTAATTTGGGAAATCATGTGTCAAACTAAAAGTCCTCAATAAAGAAGGAATGGTGTATGGAGCAACCGCCAAATAGTCATCAAATTGTAGGCGATTTGATGAACTGATAAATGGTGTATTGTTTTGGGAAAATCCGTATGCATTAAGAAAATCTTTTCTTACGCTTTCGCCAATCACTAGAACAAATGTTTTGGGAAGATCGTTGTCAACTGCTTTTTTGACAATCCAGGAATCGGGCTTTGACGATTCCCTCATTACAAATTCGTGATCTACTTTTACGTTATACAATTCTTTAAAGAAATAGGTTGTTTTTTTAAGCGGGAGTACATCGATATATGCTTCAACATTTTTGGAATTAAATCCGTAGGCAATCACTTTTTTTACCGGCTGTACAAGTAATATCAAAATTAATGTGGGAACCAGAAACCGAAAACTACTTTTTTGATAGTTTAACCTTAAAAGATAAATTGTAAAAACTGTAAGAATTCCCAATAATATATAAACTCTTGAAGGAACTGACCGAGAATACGAAATCACTTCTGATTTATTGGTATAAAAAGTGACTGCTGAAAGGTTATAATCTAATTCTCCATAAATAGATAATACAGGATATACAAGCATTGAAACCACTAAGGCAAATACCAAAAAAACTTTCAGAAGTTTCTGATTTATTTGTGCCAGCAACAAATAAAAACAAAAAGTTAAAATTAAATAAATCGGCCTACTTGCAATATTTGCTTCTTTATCTACAAATTCGGTATTCAGAAAAACGAATGCTTGAAAAGTGGATAAAATAAGTATTAAGAAATATGGAAGTAGTATTTTTTTCGATAGGATCATTCCTTGATTTGAATTTTTACCGATTTGCTAAATCAATGTTTGTAAGAATATGATATTAATAGTTTTTTCATGTCTTTCTTTTCATATGAACATTAAATAGCTTTTTATTTGCCCATAATTTGATTATCAATCAAATCCAGTATTTCTGAATCAATCTCCTCATCAAACTTTCTTGCAAATAATTTCTCTGTTGGTTGATTATTGATTAATTCAAAATCTTCGTTGGTAAAAGTAACTGGAAACCCAAGATGTCTTCTCGACCAATCTACAAAATGGAGGTATGGTTTAATTTGGATTGAAGAATCGGTCTTCATAATCTCTTTCAAGATTGTTTGAAAAATCTGCTCATCTGCACAAAGCGTATACTTATAGTACTCATCTAATTGCCTTTCATTTTCGGAAAAATATTTGATGATTTTTTTCGCGGTATTAAATTTTAGTGCAAACCACTGGGGTCCCTTATAATGTTTTGGGAATAAACTTATTCGTGGGTGAAAAACCTCCATAAATGTTTGCCATGAAATAATCCCACGAAGCAGGAGGGAAATAAGAAGCAATTTACCTCTAATTCTTGCAGTAACAAAACTTCTTGTTAGTATAAAATCCGCTCTTTTTGACGAAAGATTAATTTTATAACTTTCTATGCGATCAATAAAAACATCATCTTTCTCAGAAATTGGATCTAAGATAAAAGTTGTAAAATCGAATTCCTTATTTTGATTGAAAAAATCATCAATTTCGCTCAATTTCTTTTTTGGATAATCCTGTCCCGATAAAAAAATTATTCTGGTGTCTTTGGGCTGTGGAAGACGGATAGCTTCTTTTAAAAGACTAATTGTTGCCAATACTTGAGAATAATCAGCATAAATACAATTTACTCTTTCTTTTATGAATACAACACGCTCTCTATTAATTAATTTAATAAAGTGCTCAATATTTGATTTAAGATCAATATGGATATAGAATGTAGATGAGTCATCATGTAATACATCAATTAATCTGCGCAACTGCTCAGGGTTTTTGTGAGCCTGTATTATGTATACTTTTTTCATTCTAATAACATATCATAGATTCCACATTTTCCTTTCCAATTTATATTTTAGTGGATAGTAATATTTATAACCAATCCTTTCATAAATTTTTGATATGCGGCATGATGTGTTCATTTCCTCCTTAATTTCCACATTAGGCATCGCTTCCATTACCAAGTTATTTATTCTAGTGGTGTGGTACTTATCTAAACCATAATTTCTACTGTACCAAGAATGTGATAAAAATGGTTCATTATCATGATTCTTTACAATTGTTGAAATTTCATCAGTATGTTCTTCAGCATTCAAAAACAAAGTTTTATAATTTACAGTCAACCATACAAAGAAAGGATAGTAAGGTTCGAAATAGTCGAATTGATAATCAGTATTTAATAAGTGCAAAGGGGCAAATTCTTCGAACTCTATTTTGTGGGTAGAATAGTTGTTGATAATTTCTTTTAGTCTGAATTTCTTGCGAATTTTCGAAACATTAATTATATTGAAAAATGGATTAGTGATGAGTGGGTTATGGTGCCTAATAGGAATTACACCTCCATCCGGAACACCACAATTCACATATTCGTTATCCAAAAAGTACTCTAATAAGTCCTTCAAGTTTCCATTATTGGTTACAAACGCATCCTCATCAATATTAATAATAATATCTGCCTTACTATTCATAATACTATCATAGAAATACCCATCAGCACTGGTAAAAAGTTTTCTCCTCCTTTGATAAGGTAAATCAATGGTTCCTTGTGACAATCTATAAAGATTATGATTCATTGATCTCGTGTAAATTTCTATTCTCATTAAATAAATATATCTACGTCTTACTAAAGTCTAAATAATCCCAATTTTCGAAGAGTCTTAAAAATTAGAGATTTATTGTATGACGCAAGTTCCTTTTCAAGAGCAAACTCTCTCCTACTTTGCAGTGCTTTTTCTAAAAACAAATTCTCTATGTTTACATTTCTTCTTCTTGCCGCATCGATTATTACAACCCAATACCAAAAATACGCTTTATCTTGATTTTGATTGGTCGAGATACCGTTCCTATGAACCCTATATCGATACATGGCCTTATCAACCAAAAATGCCGGACCCGTCTCATAAAGTCGTAGAGCCAAATCCTTGTCAACTGCTCTCTTTAAGAAACCATCGATTCCGTCAGTCTTATTATAAAAATTTCTTTTAAATGAATTAAATGAATAAATATATCCTTCAAAATCAAAGTATAAAGGATCACCGTTTGTAATTTGTTTTGATTTGGATTCATATTGAATATTCAGAAATTCATCGCACCAGAATGGTTTAGAATAAATCATCGACGCTTGCGGATATTTCTCATGTTCCTCGACCATCACAGAAAGTGCTTCTTCTGTAATCGCATCATCCGGATCGAGAAAAGCACAGATTTCACCGCTCGCCAATTCTGCACACTTTCTTTTGGTGAAACCGCAACCTCTGTTTTCATCATTTAAGAAAATTTTAAAACGGGGATCATCACCAATCATCTTTTTCATCTGCTCCACGGAATCATCCTTAGAACAGTCATCCACAATAATGACTTCCCAATTGGAATATGTCTGAGCCATAATACTGTCGTAGCAGTCTTTGAAATACTGGCCGTTATTGTACTGGGCAATAAGAATTGAAAAAAGGGGATCTGGCATTATTTTTAATTTTATTGAAAAATTATTAATTCAGCAACATCAACATTCGATAATACATACTGCGTAGTAATCTTGCTCTGAAGGTATTTTTTGGGAAAACGGAAATATATCTTTGCGCCAAGAAATAAAAGGTATTTGAAATTTTATTTGTCTTATTTACATTTCGCAATAATTCCAAATTCTCGGAAGTGTTACAGAATTTTATGAAATAAAAATAATTTTCTTTGTAATACTTCGCGAATGCTGTCTTGCTATTCTCATTGGCGTTTATGAGATTCATATACTGCCTGAAAATCTTCATCCGGTCTTTGAATAACGTTCCGTTGGCTTCTTTAGCGACACCTGTATTGTTCGTGTGACGACGGTATAGCACAGTTGTTTTATCCATTGATACAAACCTGTAACCATTAGTGGTACACTTTAACCAAAAAGGATAATCTTCCGCCAATTTGTATACTTCGTCATAGTAATCCAGCTTTTCAAAAAGACCCTTCGCGATAAATGCGGTGGGAGTTACGCCTTCCATTTTGCCGAATATAATTTCGACAAACTGTTGGTTCGCATCTAAACTAAGAAAAGACTGCGGCAGCTTAACAGGGTCAAGAAAGTTTTTCTCACCGTTAATCACAGTAAAAGACTTTAATGCGGAGAACAGGATTTGGGTTTCCGGATGGTGTGTAATATATTCTATATTATCTGAAATACAGGATGGTAAAAGAATATCATCTCCTGCGATGAGTTTAATCCATTTTCCTTGTGCAGTCTTCACCGCCCGGTTACAGTTGGCGGGGATGCCCGTGTTTTGCTTTATACTGATCAATTCCGTTCTCACAAAAGAATTTGCATTTTCCTCCAACCAGTTTTTACAGACTTCAACGGTAGCATCAGAAGAAGCATCGTCTGATATAATGAGTTCAATATTTGAGTAAGATTGATTTTTAGCGGAATTCAAAGTTTCCAGAATAAAATCAGCGGAATTGTAAGTAATGATACAAATCGACACCAATGGCAGATCACTCATCTCAAAATTTATTAATGATTTCAATTACCTTATTAACCTCCTCCACTTCCATCACCGGACTGATTGGCAAACTTAACACTTCCTCATGAACTTTTTCCGTGATGGGGAAACTTAAATGATTGTAACATTTGTACGCCTTTTGCTTATGCGGCGGAATGGGATAATGAATCAAAGTCTGAATCCCATGTTTAGTCAGGTATTCCTGCAGCTTTTCTCTTTTAGCCGTTCTAATCACAAAAAGATGCCATACATGTTCTTTTGCATCCGCGGGCATTTGGGGTAAAATAATTTTCGGATTGTTTATTTCTGTAATATATTTCTCAGCAACCTTGCGGCGCTTGTCATTGTCCGCATCGATGTATTTTAATTTCACATCCAGCACTGCTGCCTGCATTTCATCCAGCCGGCTGTTGAGTCCCTGAAATTTATTCACATATTTTTCCTCAGACCCGTAATTCGCTAAAGCTCTGATTGTTTTTGCCAAAAGTGGATCTTTGCAGGTGACTGCACCGGCATCTCCTAAGGCCCCCAAATTTTTACCGGGATAAAAACTGAAACCTGCCGCATCACCAAGATTACCTGTTTTTATTCCATTGTATTCTGCGCCGATTGCCTGTGCGTTGTCTTCAATTATTTTTAGAGAATATTGTTCAGCTAGAGCTTTTAACTTGTCAGAAAAAACAACCATACCATAAAGGTGCACAATCATAATTCCCTTTGTTCGGGCAGTAATTTTTTCCTCGATTTTTGTAATGTCAATATTGTAGTTTTCCAAGTCAGGTTCCACTAAAACGGGAACAAGCTGGTTGTCTGTAATCGCTAAAATCGATGCAATATAGGTGTTTGCAGGTACAATTATTTCATCGCCTTCTTTCATTAAACCCAATTCAATATAGCCTTTCAAAATCAACCTTAATGCATCCAGTCCGTTGGCAACACCTATTGCATATCTTGATCCTGTATATTTGGCCAGATGATCTTCAAATGTTTTCAATTCATTTCCCATCAAATACCATCCACTGCGAAAAGTTTTAAGCAGTCGTTCTTCAATTTCTTGTTGGTGGGTAAGGTTAATCTTTTGGAGGTCGAGAAATTTAATCATAATGTATCTTTCCGTTTTCGTCAATATGACCTTTTTGTTTAGCTGGATTACCAAACCATACTGTGTTTGCCGGAACATCTTTGGTTATCACACTTCCTGCACCAATTAAAGCATTCTCACCAATAGTATTTCCTGCAATTATCGTTGAATTTGCTCCAATGGAGGCGCCCTTTTTAACCAAAGTCTTCTCAAACTTCTCAGGATATTGCTTCGACCTGGGAATTAAGTCATTGGTAAAAGTCACATTAGGGCCGATGAAAACATCATCCTCCAAAATAACGCCGTCCCAAATTTGAACGCCTGGTTTAATCGTAACCTTATTACCTATTATAACATCATTTTCAATAAAAACGTTACAATTGATATTACAATCTTCACCAATCGTAGCCTCTTTTAAAACAACACAGAATTGCCAAACCTGCGTTCTACTTCCAATTTTTTGTGTTTGTACTTCCGCAGATGGATGAATTTTAACCATTTTTTAATTTTAGATATTCATCATAACTCCTAACGTAATCTTCTTCATTAAATTGATGTGAAGCTAAGACTAGACAAATGGCCCCGGAAGAAAAGTTAACTTCAGAAGCCCAAATTCCTGGCGGAATATGTAAACCTATATTAGGACGATTTAAAAAAACTTGTCTCTTATACTTTCCATCATCCAAATATATTTCAAAACTGCCGCTTGCCGCAATTAAAAACTGGTGGCATTCTCTGTGTGCATGAGCACCCCTACTTTCGCCGCCAGCAATATCATAAAGATAAAAAACCCTTTGTACTTTAAAGGGAAAATTGGCGTTTTCAACGACAGTCAAATTTCCTTGTTCAAAACTAATTTTACCTAAGTCGATTACTGAACAATCAAAAACTGATAAATTTCTATCCATTTTTTAATTTTTTAAAATGTTCAAAATCTCTTATATAGTCGTCTTTATCAAAATTTTTATCAGATACAATTAATGCTAAGGAATTAGTAGAGAAATTTTCCAATCTTCTCCAATACATATTTGGTACATATAATCCATAATATGAACGATTTAAATGATACTTTTCTTCTTTTGTACCATCGTTTAAAACAACATCAAAACTTCCTGATAATGCAACTATAAATTCCTGTTGTTCTTTAAAGGCATGACTGCCCCTTTTCTCACCACCGGGAACATCGTAAATCCAATAGGTTCTGGCAATTTCGAATGGCAATTGTTTGGAGTTTTCAAAAAAAGAAAGATTGCCCCGATTGTCTAAAATTTTAGGGAGGTTTATAAGTGTAGGTTTCATGGACTAATTACATTATAATCAAATAGGGGTCGAGTAACCCCAGGATAAACATGCATTTTGTTTCCCGCTTTAACATTTTCCACTTCAAAACTTACAAAATTGTCTACTCCCAAAAGCAGTTCTGTCTGGTTTTTACCGAACATCAGTTTAAAATAATAATTACCGGCATTCAGCATTCCGGGGAGAATATCAAATTCTATTGAATACTGCCCTATTTTGGAATCGTAATTATCACTTAATATTTTTCCCACATGGAATACCACCAGCTCTTCAAAGTTTTTCAGTTCAAAAGTTGCATCCAGATTAATCCCCGGCACATTATTCTCAAATACGAGTTTTACGCGTACGCCGGATTCAATGTCGATGATCTTTCCTTTTACAGGCTTTACTGTAAATTCAAGCAAAGAGATTTTTTCATTTCCTATTGCATTTTCAGGAACCCCGTCGAAGACATACTCGGTCGTAGAGGAATTGCTCTTTTGGTACTGCAAGGCAGTTTCCATAATATTACCATGGTAATCGATCAGACCGTTTTTTAAAAGTATTCCGGTATTGCAAAGCTCCTTCACCGCGGTGATATTATGACTCACAAACAGCACCGTTCTTCCCTCTCCTTTGGAGACATCGCCCATTTTACCCAGGCATTTTTTCTGGAACTCGGCGTCGCCTACTGCTAAAACCTCATCTACAATCAGGATTTCCGATTCCAAATGGGCGGCAACGGCAAAAGCCAAGCGTACATACATCCCAGAAGAATAACGTTTCACCGGAGTGTCAATATATCTTTCTACCCCTGCAAAATCTACAATCTCGTCGAATTTTCTCTTGATTTCATGGCGGCGCATCCCTAAGATGGCACCATTTAAGAAAATATTTTCGCGGCCCGTCATTTCAGGATTAAATCCGGTTCCAACTTCCAATAATGATGCAATTCTGCCGTTCACTTCAAAATGTCCGGTGGTTGGTTTGGTTACTCGGGAAAGTAATTTCAGTAAGGTAGATTTTCCGGCACCGTTTCTGCCAATAATTCCTACGGCGTCTCCTTTTTCAATTTCAAAGTTGATGTCTTTCAAAGACCAAACATATTCGCTTCCACTTTTCGTGCTGCGGTCGTTGCTTTCACCAATTTTTAAATAGGGATCTTCTTTACCGCGCAGCTTTGCCCAGGCTCGGTTCAGGTCATGGGTAATCGTTCCGGTACCTACTTCACCCAAGCGGTATTGCTTGGAGATGTTTTCGGCTTTTATTGCAAGGTTGGTGTTCATGTTTTTCTTGTTCACAGTTCTTTTGTCTTGAAACAAAAGAACCAAAAGTTCAAGACCTGGATCTTTTTGCTAAAAAATTGAAATTTCTTTTAAGAAAACTTCCAAACTCGGGCGGAAACCAGATTATTACTTCGGTTGAGACGGTTGCCGCCACTCAAACACTGGAAGTTTTTATGTGGTTCAAATTTAGCAATTCCGTTATAAAGAAATTTTAATTTTTCTTAACGCAAAAATCTCCTAAGTCATTATTATTCTGTTTTAAAAAGGTAATATCCTTAAATATTTTATTAATAGTTGTTTATTCGGTTGTAACCGGCAAAATTAAGGCTTTAATTTAAAAGGGAAAATTTTTAACTCTATTTAAGACTTGTCTGTAATTATCAAAGACTGTCATTGCGAGCCGCCGAAGGTAGAGAAGCAATCTTTTTTTCGAAGCAAAAGTACTCATAATCCAGCACCGGTCACTCCGAAGGAGCCTCACCGCGGCGAATCCGTAACGGTGTAACACGCATCACTCATCACATCGCCCCATTACACGGTATCCATAAAAGACTTCTCCACCTTGTTGAAAATCACCGTTCCCACCACGAGCAGAATCATAATGACCACTGCAGAAATCATCAGACTCATCAGATCAAAACTTCCGGCACCTAAATAGGCATACCGAAAACACTCAAATATCGAAGAAAGCGGATTAAAGTAGGCCAAAAATTTAAACTTTTCCGGCAATGCCGAAATCGGATAAACTACCGGAGTCACATACATGAAAAGTTGTGTCCCAAATGCTAAAAGAAAGGTCAAATCTTTATACTTGGTCGTCATGGAAGAAAAAATCATCCCCATTCCCAACGCAAACATCGCCATCAAAGCAATTAATATCGGCGTCAGCAAAATCCACCAGTTGGGATGCACCGTGTCTGTAAACAGCACGTAATACAGCAAAATCAGCACAAAAATGCCGAACTGTACCGCAAACTTCATCAGCGCCGACGCCACGATTGACAGCGGCATGATCAACCGTGGAAAATAAACCTTCCCAAACATTCCCGCATTGGCCGTAAATACCGAAGATGTTTTCGTTAAACTTTCCGAGAAATAATTCCACACCGTAATGCCGGAAAGGTAAAACAATACCTGCGGCATACCGTCCGTAGACAGTTTGGCGATGTTCCCAAAAAGAATGACGAAGATTAAGGTAGTCAGCAAAGGCTGCACAATAAACCACAGTGGCCCTAAAACGGTTTGCTTGTAAAAAGTGACGAAATCCCTTTTCACCAGCATGAAGAGCAAATCCCTGTAGTCCCACACTTCTTTTAAATTCAGCGAAAAAAGCGACTGCGTAGAATTGATATAGTAGGTGGATTGTTCTTCTTTCATGGTGTTACAGGGTTTTGTCCGTATTTTTCAAAATCCCCTTCACATCATACACCACCGCATTTTCTTTTTTCAGCTGCTCCAAATCCAAATCCAGGAATTCTTTATGGGCAACGCCAAGAACGATCGCATCGAAATGAGTGCTTTCGGAGGCCACATTTCGAGATTCCTCGCTGTGCTCGGAATGACAAGAGGATGCAGATGATCCTTCGAGAGCCTCAGGATTACAAATTGCAGAGAGGTTATTGATACAATCCAATCCATACTCATGTTTTACCTCTTCCGGATTTGCCCACGGATCGTAGATGGTGACGTTGATGCCGTAATCTTGCAGCGCCGCTACCACATCCACAATTTTGGTGTTGCGCACATCGGGACAATTTTCTTTGAAGGTGATGCCCAACATCAAAACTTGAGCGTCGCTCACCTTAATCTTCTTTTTGATCATCGTTTTCACCACCTGCGACGCTACATATTGCCCCATGGAATCGTTGAGTCTTCGCCCCGCCAAAATAATTTCGGGATGATAGCCATATTCCTGCGCTTTCTGGGCGAGATAATAAGGATCTACCCCAATGCAGTGTCCGCCGACCAAGCCAGGCTTGAAGGGAAGGAAATTCCACTTTGTTCCGGCAGCTTCTAAAACGGCGCTGGTATCGATGTCCATCAAGTTAAAGATCTTTGCCAATTCGTTCACGAAAGCGATATTGATATCGCGCTGTGAGTTTTCTATTACTTTAGCCGCTTCCGCCACTTTGATGGTAGGCGCCAAATGCGTTCCGGCAGTAATGACGGCTTGGTACAGCTCATCCACCACTTTGCCTATTTCCGGCGTAGAACCCGATGTTACTTTCAATATTTTTTCAACGGTATGCTCCTTGTCACCCGGATTAATTCTTTCGGGGGAATACCCTGCAAAGAAATCCTGATTGAATTTCAACCCCGAAACTTTTTCCAGTACAGGAATGCATTCCTCTTCCGTCGCGCCCGGATAAACGGTGGATTCATAAATGACGATGTCTCCTTTCTTAAGAACCTTGCCAACGGTTTCACTCGCCTTGTAAAGCGGGGTGAGATCGGGTCTGTTGTTTTTGTCAACCGGCGTTGGAACGGTGACGATGTAGATGTTGGAGTTTTCTATATCTTTTAAATCCGCGCTTACGAAAAGTCCGTTTTCTTCATTGTTTTCGGTTTTAAGAACCGATTTCAGCAAATCTTCCTCAACTTCCAGGGTGAGGTCTTTTCCGGTTTTAAGTTCCCCAATCCTCGTTTTGTTGATGTCAAAGCCAACGACCGAAAATTTAGTGGCGAAGAGCCTTGCCAACGGTAAACCCACGTAACCCAGACCTATGATTGCTATTTTGTTTTTATTGTGCATTTTTTTCTAAACTTTATTAAATGAATCCTTCAAGGATTTGAAATCCTTGAAGGATTAGCATCATTTCTTACAAATTCTCCCAATACCATCCCACTGCTTCGCGCAGCCCCGATTGGATGTTGTGTGTGGGTGCGTAACCCAGTAAATTTTTAGCCTTCTCCACCGATGCTAGTGAATGTGGAATATCTCCCGCCCTGTTTGGCCCGTGAACGACTTCTATATTTTTAATTTCTGCATCAAATGCTGAAAGATATTGTTTTAAATATTCCACCAAAGTATTGAGGGTGGTTCTGTCGCCAACAGCCGTGTTGTAGACCTGGTTCACCGCCTCCGGATTCTCTGAAAGCATGGCTTTCTCATTCATCTGGATGACATTGTCGATATAGGTGAAGTCTCTGGAATAATCGCCGGTTCCGTTGATGACCGGACTTTCATGATTCATCAGTTGGATGACGAATTTGGGAATGACTGCCGCATAAGCGCCGTTGGGGTTTTGTCTTCTTCCAAAAACATTGAAATACCGCAAACCGATGCATTCCAACCCATAAGTTTTGCTGAAAACATCGGCATAAAGTTCATTCACATACTTGGTAATGGCATAGGGTGAGAGCGGTTTTCCTATCACCTCCTCTACTTTCGGTAATGATTTGGAATCGCCATAGGTGGAAGAACTTGCCGCATAAATAAATCTTTTCACACCTGCATCTCTTGCCGCCACCAACATATTTAGGAAGCCGCTCACATTCACCTCGTTACTGGTAATGGGATCGTTGATGGAACGTGGCACCGAACCTAATGCTGCCTGATGAAGGACAAAATCCTGGTTTTCGCAGGCTTTTTGGCAGGTTTCCAAATCGCGGATATCGCCTTCGATCAAGGTGAAAGCCGGATTGCTGAGCAAATGTTCAATATTGTGTCTAAAGCCGGTCGAGAAATTATCGAGACAGGTGATCTGATGTTCCTTCGAAATAAAATGGTCGCAAAGGTTGGATCCGATAAATCCTGCACCACCCGTAATTAAAATCCTTTTCATTTTCTTATATAAATCGTTGCCTTCCCAAAAGCTTTAAAATCAACATTTTGTTTTAGGGGGCTTCTTATTCTTCATTTTCTTTTGCAGATTGCTTATTGCCTGTTGCTTTAAAAATATGATCTTTTTCTTTTCTTTCTTTTCACGCCCATTTCCTCATCCGTTCCGTAGGCATAATAGCCATACCCGTATTTCTTGCCGTAGCGGGTGTTTTCCGGCGTTACATTGTTTAGTATGTAGGCAAGGTTTTTAATTTTATTGGTTTTACGGAAATCATCGGCAAACTCCATCATTTCCCTTTCGGAATAGTCGGAACGCACCACATAAAGTACCGCATCCGAATTATCGAGCAGGTGGCGGGTATCACTCACCAACATCACGGGCGCCGTGTCGAGTACCACATAATCATAACGGTTTCTTAGTTCGGTGATTAAATGATCAAATTTTTGCATGTCGAGCAGGTCGTTCGGATTCGGTGCAATGGGCCCGGAAAACATAATATCAAGATTGTTCGCCAATCCGGACGGACGGACGTATTTTGATGGATCAGAATCCTCACTCATCAGGAAATCGGTTAACCCAAAATTCTTCCCGGCAATAAATCGGTGCAGCTGTGGGTTTCTGATATCCGCACCCATCAGAATTACTTTTGCTTTGCTGGCAAGGGTGAGCGCCAAATTAATGGAAACCGTGGTCTTCCCTTCACCTTTGATGGAAGAGGTTACTAAAATAACCCCTTTATTTCCCGATTCCGTTTTACTTTTGATGAGGAATTTGAGGTTAGAGGAAAGAATACGGAATGATTCGGCAAATACCGAAAAGTCGTTGGGATGCACAATGGCGTTATTTTCATCAATCACCGGAATTTCCGCAATAATCATCGCATCCGGAATGTATTGTAAGATATCGTCTCGGCGGTGTACCTTGGTATCGAGGGAGAAAAGAACGAAGAAGAACAAGCCCGGCAACAGAAATCCTGCAGCAAGCGCTCCCGTCATAATCTGTTTTCTGTTAGGCTTCACAGCACCTGTAGTAAATGCAGGATTCACGACTTTCGCCTTGGGTGCGGTCACCGCTAAAGTGATGGCGTTTTCTTCCCGTTTCTGTAAAAGGTAAAGGTAAAGCTGTTCCTTTAGGGTCCTTTGTCTTTCAATATCTCTAAAGATTTTTTCCTGGGTAGGATACCGATTAATAGTGGCCTTATCTGCATTGAGCTGACCTTGAAGCTGACCCACTTGAAGGAGCAGCGTTTCGCGAGACTCAATTAAATTTTTGCGGATTAAATTTTTCAGCGCGGAAATATCTCTGTTCATTTCAATAACGGCTGGGTTGGCTCCGGTAGCCTGCTTAAGAACACGGTTGCGCGTAAGAACCATATCGTTATATCGTGTAATATTACCTTCCGCACCGGCAGGGAGACCCATTCCCGACGGCAGCAATTGGTCGCTGTTTCCACCGGTAGTTCCGATGACGGAATTGAGGAGTTCCAACTGCATGCTTTGGGTAAGGATTTCTTTGGTGTTCGCATTCACGTTTCCAAGAGCGGTACTTGCCTGCGATTCCAAATCAGTAATTTGGTTTTGCTTTTTAAACTGCTCTTTTCTACCTTCAATACCCGAAAGGTCTTCCGTGATAATGGCGAGACGGCCGTCGATGAAATCCTGCGTGTTCTGCGCTTCCTGATTTTTATCTTTTACCCCGTCGATATTGTACTGATGCGCCACTTCATTCAGGATATCCTCTGATTTTGCCGGAACAGGACCCACCATCGAAAGTTCCATGAGCAACCCTTTGTTCGGAGGCAGGGAAACAGATATGCCTCCTTCGAGTGCCGAAGCCACTCTATTGATGTTTTTAAAAACGATTTTCATCGGACTTCCGAAACTGAAGCCCGGCTTTACGTTAAGCTGCACCACTCCGAATGGGAGTTTTACAGGAGTGCCATATGGGAAAGTTTGTTCTTTCAACCCACCACCGGAAAGCCGGAATGAATTTTTACCCGCCGGTGAAATATCATAGCTTGCACCACCAAATCCTGCTGGATTGTTCAGCGAAATGATGCTGCCTTTTAACGGAGAATCTTTGTAAAGTTCTACATCTTTAATTTTACCTTCGCTGATATAGCTAACGTCGAGATTTAAATTTTTCGCTACCTGCATCAGGATCGGTTTTGAAGTAACCACCGTGGTTTCACCCTGCAGTTCATCACTGCCGCTAACTCCCATCCCGAGGTTCTTCATATCGCTCAGCGCGGTATTCTTATTTTTGGATTCCTGAAGTTTGAGGGCAGTTTTTGATAAATACTGCACCGGCGCATAACGCAGGTAAGTTTTGGCGGCAAAATAGAAAAGCAGCATACTAAGCAGAAACCAAGGCCACTTTTTAAGGTACTTGGTGATTTCCTTTTTAAAATTAATGCTTTTCGACTTATCATTGTCGATATTTTCCAGTAACTCCATCGCTATTTGATACGGGTTATGGTGAGTATTAAAGCCAGAACTCCGGCCGCAATCCCCCAATATTTAAGGGTTTTGTCCAGGGTTGCACTGTTATTCACCTGAATCTGCTTGCTTTTGTCAGGTTCCACATACAGAATGTCGTTCTGCTGAATATAATAATAGGGAGATTTCACAATGCTGGCTTCGGTGAGGTCTAATGAGATCACCTCATCTTTGCCTGTTTCTTCGGAAAACCTGATCAATTTCACGTTGGTTTTATTCGCATCAATGCTCATATCCCCTGCAATGGCAATGGCCTGCAAAACATTCAGCTTCTCTGTTGGGCTGGTCTTTGCACCGGGACCTCCCACTTCCCCCAAAACAAAAAAATTGAAATTGGTTAAGGTAATAGTTACCATAGGATCGGTAAGGTACCTTTTCAGGCGGCTTTCCAAATCTTCTTTCAACTGCTGTTTGGTCATGCCTTTGCAATAAATATTTCCCAGTACCGGAAACTGAATGGTTCCTTCTGTGGTAACGGTATACTCGCTACTTGCAGCACCGCTACCGCCACTGATAGTTGAATTGGAAGTAGCAGTCATGCTGGATTTGTTGAAAGGTTTTACTGCTATTTCGTCAAACGCCGATACCGTGATGTCGAGTTTATCTCCTTCCTGAATGTGAAGACCCACATATTTTGCCTGAGAAACTTCCTGCTCGAAATTGTCATTGCTCATATAAACAATGTTCTGCTTTGGTTTACAGGAATGTACGGACAATATAAAAAGTATAATAAATACCGGAAAGTATTTTTTCATTGCTTAATTTTAAGACTACAAATGTACAGATATTTGTTTTTGTGGCAAAAGTAGCAGATTGCCAAAGAATTTTTTTGCATGGAATGATTCATCCCATTCTTCGACAGGCAAACTTCAGAAATTTTGCCCATCCCAAAAATACATACCGTTATAAAATTAGCACACCCCATTTAACCGCACCTCGCAACATGCATCCAACATCTACCACCAGTTTTCGTTGAGATAGTAATTGATACCTACCGCCAAAAGTCTGTTATAGGTGTTACGGGTATTATTGGGATATACTTTACTGAAACCTCTGTCATAACGGATGAAAGCCTCAATTTGCTGCGAAACCTGTAACCCCGCTCCAAATGAAACTCCATACCCAAACTTTTTCAATTCGTCATCATGATTGTATTTAAAATAATCAATATCGTACTGCAATGGCACGTTGCGGTCTTCACGTACCAGATACTCAACGCGTGGTCCCGCAAAAACAAACACATCTTTCTTCATATTACCTTTGTGGAAAAAATATTTCAGATACACCTGTGCTGCCACATAATCGTGATGAAATTTCTGAAGATCATATCGCGAAGGATCCGCATCAGCATTTTCTCCCTGCATGCTGTACTCGACTTGCCCCATCAAATAAAGCCATGCTGAATCGAATACGTCATTTTCAACCAAAGGGATCGCACCAAAAATACCAAGCCCCCCACCGAACTTTCCTTTAGAAACATCGTGAACCCCTACAATAGACCCTTTATGAAAATTGGCAGTAATTCCGTATTTAAAGTCCTGACCACTAACCATGGTTAAAAACAAAACCGCGATGAGCAAATTGATTTTCTTCATATCATTTATTTGATAAAGAATATTAGTTTTTATAAAATATCTGTGCAAATTAATTAATTTTTTTTCAATAATTTTATTTTTTTTTACTCCTTACTAAAATTTGATAAATTTCTAATAAGTTCATCATATTCAAATCCTCTGCTTAATAAGTACTTTATAGCCTTTGATTTTTTTTGATACTCCTTTAAACCGCTCTGTTTTTGATAATAATCATCATAGATTTTCATCAGCGCTCGGTCGTAGTCTGCCTCCTCAATTTCATCAAAGCAGTTATTAATGAGCTTCTCGGAAACCCCCTTGAACTTCAAATGATTTCTAATCTTGTTTCTTCCCCAAGATTTCATGTAAAATTTACCCCGGATATAACTTCTCGTAAAACGTTCCTCGTTGAGATAGTTCTCCTTCATCAAATACAGCAGGATTTCCTCTTTCGCCTCCGGAATCAGCATAAAATCCCTCATCTTCGACTCTACCTCACTGTGACAGCGATCCTGGTAAACACAATAGTTCACCATCTTCTGTTTGATTTCGGTAAAAGTGTAGGATTTCAAAATATTGGCGCCAGTTGCTCTTTGATTGTGAATGTTGACTGATTTCTTATGTTTGATGCATGATGTTTGATAATTGTGGATTGTAGATGCTGAAGGGCGAAAATTTTCAGGAAAAATTTTTGACGGGGTGGTTCTATATAATCGACAGCTTAACTGAAAAAATAATCAATCTTACACCCTTTTGCATCCTGCACCCCGCATCCATCATCCATCATCCATCATCCCGCACTCCGCACCATTAACCCTCAAAAAGCGGTTTCGAATCCATCAACTCATTGACTTTCTTGCGAACACCAGAAATTACATTCTCATCTTTAATATTCATTACCACATCATTGATTAGGCCTGCAATAGTCTGCATATCGCTTTCCTTGAGGCCTCTTGTTGTAATCGCGGCTGTTCCCAAACGGATTCCGGAAGTAGTGAACGCCGATTTGTCATCGAAAGGAACCATGTTTTTATTACAGGTAATGTCGGCTTGAACCAGTGCCTTTTCGGTCTCTTTCCCATTGACGTTTTTATTGCGAAGATCCACCAACATTAAGTGGTTGTCCGTTCCGCCGCTTACGATATCGAAACCGTTGTCAATCATTGCGTTTGCCAAAGCTCTTGCGTTTGCGATCACTTGTTTCGCATAAACTTCAAATTTCCCATCAATCGCTTCTCCAAAAGAAACAGCTTTAGCGGCTATAACATGTTCAAGCGGACCACCCTGAATTCCTGGGAAAACTGCTCCGTCTAAAACCTGGCTCATCATTTTAGTTTCTCCTTTCGGGGTTTTGTGACCGTAAGTATTTTCAAAATCTTTGCCCATCATAATTAATCCGCCTCTTGGCCCACGCAATGTTTTATGAGTTGTCGTGGTCACGACATGGCAGTGTTCAAACGGTGAACTCAATAATCCTTTCGCAATCAAACCTGCAGGATGTGCAATGTCTGCCCAAAGTGTAGCTCCAACTTCATCCGCAACTTCACGGAATTTTTTGAAATCCAAATCTCTGGAATAGGCAGAATAACCCGCAATCAACATTTTTGGTTTCACTTCCAAAGCTTTTTGACGCATTGCTTCATAATCAATCAATCCGCTTTCACGATCAACTCCATAGAAATTGGCGTTGTACTGAATCCCGGAAAAATTCACAAAAGAACCATGTGTTAAATGACCTCCCATCGATAAATCCAATCCCAAAATCTTGTCACCTGGTTTTAAAACTGAAAGATAAATCGCCGCATTCGCCTGTGAACCGGAGTGCGGTTGAACATTCGCATATTCCACCCCGAAAAGTTCTTTCGCACGGTTAATCGCCAAAGTCTCAACTTCGTCCACCACTTCGCAACCGCCGTAATATCTTCTTCCCGGATAACCTTCTGCATATTTATTGGTGAGGACGCTTCCCATCGCTTTCATTACATGATCAGAAACAAAATTTTCTGATGCGATAAGTTCTATTCCGTGAGTTTGTCTTTGTCTTTCCTGTTCAATGAGGTCGAAAATTGGATCCATGTTTTTTATAAATGATTATAGTTGATTGTTTAATGATGGTTTCAAATTTAAGGAAAATTCGGGATTTAATTGCTATTGGCTTTCGGCTATCGGCAATCGGCTTGGTTGGGAATGAACAATGAGTGATCTGACAATATATGTTTTGGGGAGTTTGTCATCCTGAGGCTCTCGAAGGATGAAAAGCAAGAATCCTCTAAAACAAGGTTACTGTATTTTTTTGCAATCGGCTTTCTCCTTTCTGCAATCGGCTTTCTCCTTTCTGCAATCGGCACCAACATCCAACATCACAACACCAAACACCCAACATCCCACAACATTTTCTACCTTTGCAAAAATTTAAGCTAAAATGAAAATTGGCGATCAAGTTTCCGTTATTGATGAAGATTTAAAGGGTAAAGTCACTTCCGTGAACGGCAACACAATCGTTTTTAAAGATGAACATGGTTTCACCCATCAATACAAAAAAGAAAAATTGGTGCTACAAGTTGGTGAAATCTACGATGAAGTAAAGACCGTTATAAAAAAGGAAACTTCAAAATCCGTTTCCAAAAAACACAACAAAAAACATTTGGTTCTCGACCTTCATTTTGAAAACCTCGTCAAGAATCCTTCAGAGTACGATTCCTTCGAACGACTATTTATTCAAAAAGAAAAATTGATAGAAACGGTTGACTTCTGTCGCAAAAACAACCTCAAAAAACTTGAAATCATCCACGGAATCGGCGACGGAGTTTTACAGAAAATGGTGCACGATTACTTGGTTGGACAAACAAATATAGAGTTTGAAGAAGGAGACTTTTTCTATCACTCAACGGGTAATGTGATGGTGAGATTTTTGTAGGGGTAGGTTGATGAATTTTGGGTGTTGATGATGGGTGAAAACTTCAATAAACTTAATTTCAAAAATGTAAAAAGTTACACCATTACATTATTTGTTGTCAAAACTTCAATTTGCTTCCGCGTTCAACGTACATCCAACACCCAGCATCCAACATCCGGCTAAAATTCATAAATTTGCACAACTTCAAGAAAAATGCAGAAATTATCTTTACTTTTTACCAAAGACGGACTTCAGTATCAGCTTTCAAAAAACAGAAATGTTCAGCACGAACAGTCTTTTTTCATGAATGAGGAAACTGGTGACAACTTTGTTTCAGAAAAACTGGATGAAATTCTAGCACAAAAAAACTTTCAGGAAATCAGCGTCATTTCTGCTTTGAACCACTTTACCTTAATGCCTGAAAACTTTTCTGATCATGAATCAGGATATGATTTAATTGCCTACAATTCTGCCGTTGAAAGTGAAAAGGAAGAACTCATGCTTTCTGTGAACAAAAAATTCGGCGTTCAGTTTTACTATACTTTTCCGAAAGATTTCTATCAGAAAATTAAGAGTTTGAATCTTCCAACTAAATTCAATTTTTCAGGCGAGAAGTTTTTGAACGCTCTAAATCCGAGAAGTCAGAAGGAAATCCACATCAATCTATACCATCACCAATGTGAGTTTTTTGCGATTGCTGGAAAAAAAGTAATCCTTTACAATAACCTCGATGTAAATTCGGAAGTTGATTTCCTTTATTTCATCATGTTCACCTTAAGTAAAATAGGATTTGGAATTGACGAAACCCAATTCTACGTTTACGGTGAAACCACTGAAAATGAAACCTTTATTTCAGAACTGCAGAAATTTGTAAAGAACTTGAAGATTGTCTTTGATAATTTACCGAAGAAGAATTTCATACTCGCTGGATGATGGATGTTCGATGATGGATGTAGGTAGTCGCTAAAAAATAAATTTATAAAATGAATGTCATGAGTTTTAGATCCGGAGAGCGGTAGATTCTGTAGCGTTGAATATTTCAGAAGGTAGTATTTTACAAAGCAATAAAGAGTTCAGACGATTTTTAGGTTATGCGATTCGTTCTATTTCTGAAATAGTAACTTGTCTCTACAAAGCAAAATATAGAAAATATATCAATGAAGAAATTTTTGATGAACATTACGATAAATCGTACAAATTAATGAATACCATCATTGCATTCAGAAATAAACTACTCTAAAGAAATTTCAATTAATCAATCACCAAACATCGAACATCCAACACCAAACATCCAACATCAAACACCAAACACCCTACACTAAATGTACAGAATCATAAGCGGTCGCTGGAAATCAAAACGGATTTCTGCCCCAAAAAACTTCGATGTTCGCCCAACCACCGACTTTGCGAAGGAAGCACTTTTCAGCATTATTGAAAACCGTTTCGATTTCGATGAGGAATTCATTTCTGTGCTCGATTTGTTTGCGGGAATTGGTTCCATCAGTTTGGAATTTGCTTCACGCGGCTGCAAAGATGTGACTTCGGTAGAAATGAACCCGAAACATGCTGCATTTATTAATTCTACGGCGGCTGAACTTGATATGTCTTTGCAAATCAATGTGCAAAGAGGCGATGTTTTTGAATACTTGAAGAAAAACAGAAACCGAAAAACCTACGAATTGGTGGTCGCCGATCCGCCTTTCGACACGGAAGAAAAAAAGTATAACGAACTGATTGCTTTGGTTTTAAACAATAATTTTTTGAAGGAAAACGGAATTTTTATTCTGGAACACCAAAGCCGAATGAAACTTGTTCATCCCAATTTGCTCGATACCAGAAAATATGGGAATGTAAGTTTTTCTTTTTTTAAAGCGAATGAGCGGGAAAGTCTACAAGTAGAGGAAGCTAAATAATCTTAATTAAACATTAAACCACCCCGTCAAAAATTTTCTCTGAAAATTTTTGACACCCCTCCTTTGGAGGGGAATTTCTCCCAGTTTCAATCACCCAGCTTCCAGCTTAAAGCACCTTCAGCTCCAAATCAATATTTTTTCCGAAGAATTTTTTAGAAATTTTCTCAAAGTTTTTGGTAATGTCCGAAAGGTAGAAATGATAGCTCGGATTAGGATTGTTTTCGTTGAGCAAGTGGTGTTTTTCCAAAATCATTTTCAGCTGACTCGCCACAATATTGGGTGAATCGATGACACGGACGCGGTTTCCATAATACTGTTTAATTTCGTCAATCAGAAGCGGATAATGCGTACAACCTAAAATTAAAGTTTCAATGTTTTTTAATTTGTTGTTGCTCAAATAATTATAAATGATTGAATGGGTAATCGGGTGATTTTTAAAACCCTCTTCAATGGCAGGGACCAAAAGCGGAGTCGCTAATTCGTCCACTTTAATAAATTTGTTGTGTTTGCGGATTGACTTTTTGTAAAGCCCAGAATTTACCGTGGCTTTTGTTGCGATAACTCCCACATTGTTGTGAATTTCATAGGAAACTTTTTCAGCCACAGGATTAATTACATCAATTACAGGGACTTTTTCGTTGACCAATTCCACCACTTCTGTCAAAGCATTTGCGGTTGCAGAATTACAGGCAATTACAATTGCTTTGCAGTTATTTTCCAATAAAAATTTGGTGATTTTTGTGGAATAGCCTACAATCGCTTCCCGAGATTTTTCACCATAAGGAAGGTGTTTCGTATCTCCAAAATAAATTAAGTCTTCATGCGGAAGAAGTCTCTTGATTTCCTTTGCGACGGTTAATCCACCAACTCCGGAATCAAAAATCCCAATCGGTTGTTTTGCTGAAAGATGGCTGAAATCCTGTTTTTTCTTTTTCAAGGGGAAAGATTTTTACAAAAATAAGAATTTTGGCTGGATGGTGGGTGATGGAATCTGGAAGTTAGTTCAAGTGAATTTTTTTACACCAAAAACAAGTCCGAAGCAATTCCATCCGCAAGAAACCAGTGTTTTTCAGGGATTTTTAAGTGATTGTTCTCGATGGTTAAAATTCCTTCATTCAATTTCGGATTGATTTCTGTTTGTAAATATTCTAAGATTTCTGGACTGAATTTTTGGTTTAAAGACTTTAAATCTACCCCCCAAATCGTCCGTAAACCAATCATCAGCATTTCGTTGAACTGGTCTTTTTCAGAAAGTATTTCGGTTTCTTTGGCGAGTTTGTTTTCGCTTAAAAAATTAATGTACTTTTTGTTGTTGGCGATGTTCCAGCTTCTCTCGTTTCGTCCGTTGTAGGAATGTGCAGATGGGCCGATTCCTAAATATTCCTGGTATTTCCAGTAAGCGGAATTGTGTTTGGAATGAAACCCAGGTTTCCCGAAATTGGAAATTTCATAATGCTCAAAACCGTGGTCTTTTAGAAAATCCGACATATAATAAAACTCCTTGTTCTGTTCCGATTCTTTTGGTGCAGCGATTTTATTTTGTTTAATCCATTGATTCAAGGCAGTTTTTGGTTCAATGGTTAACGCATAAGAAGAAACATGCGGAACTAGAAGCTCGATGGTTTTGTTGAGATTTTCTTTCCAGATTTCAAAATTGGAAGTGGGTGAACCGTAAATTAAATCAATACTGATATTTTCGAAACCAAAATCCTGCGCTCGTTTGATGGAGCTTTCAGCTTCCGAAGAATTGTGGGCCCGGTTCATCAGCTTTAAATCTTCATTAAAAAAACTCTGTGTTCCAATGGAAAGTCGGTTGATTTCAGTATTGGCCAAATCTTTTAGAAAACTTTTATCCAAATCATCCGGATTGGCTTCAAGTGTAATTTCTATATCTTTCTCAAATGTGAAATATTTCAGAACCTCATCCATAATCGATTTCAGTTCATCCACCTTTAAAATGGAAGGAGTTCCACCACCGAAATAAAGCGATTTTAAGTTTTTGTCTTGAAGTTCATCTTTCCGAAGAAAAATTTCCTTTTTTATGGCAGCAATCATCTCCTCTTTAAAATGTAAAGAAGTAGAAAAATGAAAATTACAGTAACTGCATTTTTGCTTGCAGAAAGGAATGTGAAGGTAGATCATTAAAGAAGAGACAAGTTACAGGAGCCAAGAACCAGTGGTTTGAACAGAAGATTTTATTAAATAGCATGATTAAATGGTCAGTTCGACTTCGTAGATGAATTCGCTTCGCAGTGAAAACTGAATTTTTTAGTTACAAAAAGACATTTAATGAATTTGAAATTCACTCGGAAAGAAATTCACTCAACCACTATCAACTCCGCCACTCAATCACTAATACCTAAATCCTCTTGAATTGATAAAGTTCTCAAAATTATAACCCACGCTCAACATAAAGCTGCTTCCGGCATATTGCTGAATATCTGAAAGTCCGAAATTGTAACTCGCTCCAAAAGTAAATCGGTTCACTTTTGCCTTAATAATGGGTGAAATCCCCAAACTCTGATTACCAAATTTATTATTGGATGTTCTGAAACTTGCTCCAGCTGAAAAAGAGTTTTCATCCCCCAAAACGGTCGCCATTAAATTCAGGTCGATCATTTTAGAAGAATTAGTATTGAAATTCATTAAAACTGATGGAGTCACAAAAAACTGTTCACCCATATAAAAATCATAACCAGTATTGAAAATGAATTTGGTGGGTTCCGGCTCGATTCCGTTGACGATTGGAATATCGTTGGTTAAAGCGATATCATTTACTGAAATTCCCGCAAAAAATTTACGGTAAGTTACCGCCATTCCCAGATTGGCATACACCAAAAAAATGGAATTAACATCCGGACCTAAAGTAGGGTCACCCGGAGTTTCTGGATTCAGCATGGCCAAATCGATATTCATATTGTAAAAATTCACGTTCGTACCAAAGGAAAACTGACTTTTTCTTTCGCCATCATCATCTATCGGAATAAAATAGGAACCTCCCGCCGAAATTCCATTCGAAGAAATTGCGCCGTTTTGGTCACGAAAGAATGACAAACCTGCTCCAACTCTGTCGAAAACATTAGCATGCATCCCAATCGACTGTACATTGGGTGACTGGTCGAATTTTGAAAACTGTTTCTGATAATTCAGGTTCAGCACCACATCGTCCGTTTTTCCGTAAAGCGCAGGATTGAAAAGAAAATCGCCGTCCATCAAATATTGTTGGTAATATGGTAAGGTTTCCTGACTTTTAAAGAGCCCCAGAAAGGTAAAAACGAAAAATAACAGAGATATTTTTCTCATAATTAATTTTGAGTGAATTTTCAACAAATATAAAAAACTTTTAAAAACAATTTATTCCAAATATTTACGCCATTTTTCGACAGCTTCCTGCATATCTTGCGGCATCGGACTTTCAAAATACATTTCCTCTTTCGTGGTGGGATGAATAAATCCTAAAGTGTGTGCATGAAGTGCATGACGCGGCAAAACCTCGAAAACATTTTTCACAAACTGTTTGTATTTGGGGAGATTTACTCCTTTCAAAATTTGGTGACCTTCATATCTTTCGTCATTAAACAAAGTATGACCGATGTGTTTGAAATGGGCACGAATTTGATGGGTTCGTCCCGTTTCCAGCTTACATTCCACCCAAGTCATGTATTTAAAACGTTCGATGACTTTATAGTGAGTCACCGCATGTTTCCCGAAACTTCCGTCCTCGAAAACTGCCATCTGCATTCGGTTTTTCAGATGTCTTCCGATATGTCCGCGAATAGTTCCTTCATCTTCTGCAACATTTCCCCAAACAAATGCCCAATACAATCTTCTCGTTTTTCGGTCAAAAAACTGCTTCGCCAAAAAACTTAAAGCATATTCATTTTTTGCCACCACTAAAAGTCCGGAAGTGTCTTTATCGATTCTGTGAACCAAACCTACCCGATCCAGATCAGATTTCTCACCATTTTTTTCGAAATGAAAAGCGAGCGCATTCACCAAAGTTCCGTCCCAATTTCCATGACCGGGATGAACCACCATTCCTGCATTTTTATCTACCACCACAACATCATCATCTTCATAAACGATATTTAAAGGAATATCTTGTGGAACGATAAAGTTTTCGCGCGGCGGTCTGGTTAAAAGAACCGAGATTTCATCCCCCGGTTTTACGCGGTAGTTTTGCTTCACGGGTTTTCCGTTCACTACTACATTTCCCGCACGGCAAGTTTGTGAGATTTTATTTCTGGTAGAGTTCTGACGAATATTATGCAGAAATTTATCGATGCGCACAATTTCCTGACCTTTATCTACTTTTACATAAAAGTGTTCGTAAAGTCCTTCTGAATCAGCGTCATTCGATTCCTGATCCAGTAATTCCTCCTCTAAAAATTCTTCGTGGTCTTCGATCATTTTATTTAAAAATAAAGCTCCAACCAATGTTGAAGCTTCAGTTTTTGATGTTTAAAAATTTATACAACAATCACTTTTTTAGCTTTCGGTTTTTCTTCCGGTTTTGGAGAAGTGGTTGTTGTAGTTTTTGGCGTTGTTGCAGAAGAAGTTTTCGGTTTCTGTTCTACAGCAGTCTTTGGTTTGTTCTCCGTCGTTGCTTTTGGAACTTCTGATTTTGGAGTTTCCTGTTTTGGAGTTTCAGTTCTTGGAGTTTCCGGTTTTGGCTCCGAAACTCTTGGCGCAACTGGTTCTCTATAAACCGGCGGTTCATAATAACTTGGCGGCGGAGTTGTGGTGTCGATTTTAATTCTGTAAATCGAATTCAGCTGTGAAATTTTGCCGCTCATTTCTGCCGGCGTTTTCTTACTCGCCCAAATATCAATCTGCATTCCCTGGTCACGCACATCAAACGAGGCCGGATCTTGATAATAAACAATGTCTGATTCATCGGAACCACCGTCTTCATGCTCCACCAAACCAACTTCAAATAAATTTTGAGCGATGATTGCTTTCGCCTGTTGCACCGTTAATCCAACTAAATTGGGAACCGAAATATTTCTTTTCGGACCCGCTCCAATCACCAAATCAATTGTTGAAAATCTCGGCAAAAGCGCGCCTGGTTTTAAGGTAGAACCGTTGTACAACATTCTGATTACTGCATCTCTTTGAATGCTCGGTTCAAAAATAGTATCACCAACTTTTAATCCAACCTGCTCCAATTGCCTAAAAGCCAAACCTTTATATCGGTCTAAAACATCTGGAACAGATACTTGCGCCCAAGTTCTTGGATTTACTTTTAAGATAATGGTTCTTCCGTCTTTCACACGCGATCCTGGTGAAGGATAAACCTGCAAAACCTGAAACGGGCGGTATTTTGGATCATACTTAAAACTGTCCACTTCATATTCCAGTCCGGAATCGTCTAATATTTTGATGGCGTCATGAACGGATTTGTTCATCACATTAGGAACGGGGATTTCTTTACCGTGATTGGTATGAATCTCCAACCAACGGAATGTCAACCAAACCAAACCTGTGAAAACTGCCGCCGCTAATAGTATATTTACCAAAACTTTCCAGTGGAAAAGCGATTTAAGCATATTGCTGAAACTTTAAATGTATCTGCAAATATATAAAATAATCTTTTCGGTAATTGTGGAAATCATTTACAATTATTGTTTCTGACCTAGGAGATTTTTGCGTTAAGAAAAATTGAAATTTCTTTATGCGAGAGTTTTCTTAATGATAACTGAATAAAAATTTCCACTGTTCGAAGCGCGGCAACACATTAACTTCTATAAATAACTTTCCAATCCGCGCAAGTTTGGAAATTTTCTCAAAAGAAATTTTGATTTTTTAGCAAAAAGATCCAGTCTTGATTTTTTGGATACTTTTGTTTCTTTTGCGGTAAAAAAATGTCACGCACTAAAAAACTTTTGAAATAATTATCTTTGCTTATTAAATTCAATCTATGATTTTATCCATGACCGGCTTCGGACGAAGTGAAGGCGTCTTCGAAGGAAAAAAAATTACCATCGACCTGAAATCGCTCAACAGCAAATCGTTCGACCTCAACATCAAAATGCCTTTACGGTACAAGGAAAAAGAATTCGACATCCGAAAAGTTTTGAACGATAAAATCCTCCGCGGAAAAGTAGATTGCTACATTAATCTGGAAACCCTGAACGATTCCAACGATGTGAATATTAATCATGATTTGGTTAAATCCTATATCGATGAATTAAAGAAAATTTCTGGTGATGGCCCCGATTTCGAATATTTGAAAATGGCAATTAGATTTCCGGATGCCATTTCCACGAGACCCGATGAACTTAATGAAAATGAATGGATTTTCCTCACGGGTTTACTGAATGAGGCGCTTTCAAAGTTTGATAACTTCAGAAAAACAGAGGGTGAAATTTTGCATGAAGAGCTAAAAAGAAACCTTAAAAATATTGAGGATTATCTTTTTCAGGTGGAACCTTATGAGGACGTCCGAATGGACGGCGTGAAAGAACGTTACCGAAAAACATTAAATGAATTCGACCATATCGACGAAACCCGATTCTACCAAGAAATGGCTTATTTTACAGAAAAATTGGATATTTCTGAAGAAAAAGTTCGGCTCACCCAGCATTTGAAATACTACTACGAAGTGATGAAAAATGAAGATTTCAACGGAAAAAAACTCGGATTTATTTCGCAGGAAATCGGCCGTGAAATCAACACGTTGGGTTCAAAAGCCAATCACGCGGAAATCCAAAAATTAGTCGTGATGATGAAGGATGATTTGGAAAAGATTAAGGAGCAAACGTTAAATGTACTATAAACTTGAAATGGTTTGACGTTGTTTGATTAGAGCGTCTCAAACAATATCAAATATCAAACAAAGTCAAACAACATCAAATTTAAATGAATAAAGTCATCATATTTTCAGCACCAAGTGGAAGTGGAAAAACCACTTTGGTAAAGCATTGTTTGGAACATTTTCCTGAACTTGAATTTTCAATTTCGTGTACAACAAGAAATCCTCGCGGAACGGAAAAAGACGGGGTGGATTATCATTTCATTTCTCCTGAAAAATTTCGTCAGAAAATTTGGGAAGAAGCCTTCGTAGAATTCGAGGAAGTATATGAAGACAAATATTACGGAACCCTAAAATCCGAAGTTAATAGAATTTGGAACGATGGAAAAACCGTGATTTTCGATGTGGACGTGAAAGGCGGAATCGCCCTGAAAAAATATTTTGGCGAACAAGCATTGTCGATTTTTATTATGCCTCCTTCGATTCAGGAGTTGGAACGAAGATTGATTGCAAGAGCTACCGACGACGCAGACACCATACAAACAAGAGTGGAAAAGGCAGAACAGGAAATGACTTTTCAAAACGAATTTGACAAAATTTTAGTGAATACCGATTTAGAAACCGCAAAAGCGGAGATCGAAAAATTAGTGAGCGAATTTTTAAATTCTTAACTTTATAGTTCGATGTTGGGTGATGGATGCTGGAGGAAAAATCAAACCATTTCAAACAATGTCAAACCATTTCAAACTTGAAATTTGAAGCAAATTAAACGTTAAACCAAAAATTATGAGCACACAAACCCTAGATAAAGCAAAAGCAAACCTTCCTGTAAGAGGATTTTTAAAAATAGACGACCTTATTATTCCCAAAGGTGAAGATTTGGTAAAAGCCATTCTCGACCTTAAAAAGGAAAAAAATGCGGTGATTTTGGCGCATTATTATCAACCTGCAGAAATTCAGGATATTGCGGATTATCTTGGTGATTCCCTTCAATTGGCGAGAGCTGCGAAAGACACTGATGCAGATATGATTGCTTTTTGCGGCGTTCATTTCATGGCGGAAGCTGCGAAAATTTTGAACCCAAACAAAAAGGTTGTTCTTCCGGACACACAGGCTGGTTGTTCGCTTGCAGACGGCTGTAGCGGCGAAGGTTTGAGAAAAATGCGCGAACAGTATCCAAACGCTTTAATCGCAACTTACATCAACTGTAACGCAGAAACCAAAGCGGAATCCGACATTATTGTAACGAGCTCCAACGCGGAAACCATTATTAATGCACTTCCTGAAGACCGGCCAATTATTTTCGCTCCTGATAAAAATTTGGGAAGATATCTCGCTAAAAAGACAGGTCGCGACATGATTTTGTGGGACGGAAGCTGTATCGTTCATGAAGCCTTTTCCATGGAAAGAATTGCCAAACAGTTGGCTGAAAATCCTGACGCAAAACTCATCGCACATCCTGAAAGTGAAACGCCTGTTTTGGATTTGGCACATTTCATCGGTTCTACTTCTGCCCTTTTAAATTATGTGGAAAAAGATGACGCACAGAAATTCATCGTCGCTACAGAGGAAGGAATTCTGCACGAGATGAAAAAACGCGCTCCACAAAAAGAATTGCTTCCTGCTTTGGTTTTTGATGAAAGTTGCAATTGTTCGGAATGTTTTTACATGAAGCGAAACACTTTGGAAAAGTTGTATTTGTGCATGAGATATGAACTTCCTGAAATTCTTATGGATGAAGAACTTCGCCTAAAAGCTTTAGAACCCATCGAAAAAATGTTGGAACTTTCAACAACCATAAAATAAACGAGTTTCGGGTTTCGTGGTAACAATTCTGCTGCGAAACTTACACCTCGCAACTCGAATCTCGTGCCCTATATCTCAAAAATGACCACAAAAATCCTCCTCGAAAACCTAAAAATCTACGCTTATCACGGCGTTCTTCCCGAAGAAACAATAATCGGAACATACTTTATCGTGAACGTTGAGCTTCATGCCGATTTATGGAAAGCCGTTGGAACTGATGATTTGAACGATACCGTGAATTATGCGGAAGTGAATGACATCATTCACGAAGAAATGAAAATTCCCTCAAAATTAATGGAACATGTTTGTGGCAGAATTTCAAAAAAAATCAAATTGGCATTTCCACAAATTTCTTATATCAAAGTTAAAATGACCAAAACCAATCCACCGATGCAAGGCGAAATGGAAGGAGTCAGCGTGGAAATTGAGAAGGATTATGGAGTGATAAAAAGATGTAAAAATATCTTGACTGACTGAATATATTTAACTACATATTTAAAAGTAAGTTGATATATATCAGTAAAATGTTTATATTAGCATTTAAATCATAAAACAAAAAGTTATGGAAAAAAAAATTACCTTCTGCCTTTTGTTTCTTTTCACATTTTTTTTCTCTCAAGAAAACTGACGACATGAAAACAATATATATAATTACATTTATTTTAATAAGTTTTTTTTCCAAATCCCAACAATCGGAGATAACCAACCATACGTGGAATTTAGAAAAAGTGGTTCTCAACAATATCGAATATTATTTCCCAACTTCTACAAACACCATTCATGCAACCGCTAATTTTACTTCTAATAACTTCAATTCACATATTTGTAACACCTTAAGTGCCGACATTGTTCTTAATAATGACCAAATAATTTTTAATGGTTCTGGTTTAACTCTCGGCAGCTGTCCTGATTTTAATAACAATGAATACAATGTCTTTGAAACTCATTATTTTGGGCAGTTTTTTGGAAGCAACACTACAAATGGAATTTATGCCTTATATAATTACCAAGTTGAGAATATAAATGACAATTTGAAACTCACCTTAATAAATCCAAATGGCGACAAAGCGATTTACTGGAGTCAAAATCTATCTGTAAACAATCAAAATTCAGATGTTTTTAAAATATACCCGAATCCTGTAGGAAATATTTTAACCATCGAAACCGAAAAAAATTCCAGAAATCTGAACATAACGATCACCGATATTCAAGGGAAAAGCATCATAGACAGAATATTAAACGATTCCAAACAAAACAAAATAGACTTATCTAAATTAACTTCGGGCGTGTATTTTTTAAGAATCAAAATTGAGGACAAAGACTATCTAACTAAAATACTGAAAAAATAATATTTTGTTAGCATCATTCACAGTAATGATTTTTCTAATTACTTTAGCCTAAACATTTCTTTAATTTATACCATTAAGGAAATTAAGAGTATAGAGAAGATTAAAAATTCGTAAATGATTTTAAGCGTTTTGCTCCATTCATATTTTGCTGAATCTTAATGTATCTTAATTCCTTCACTTTCTTAATGGTTTAAAAGAAAAGTTTTGAAAAACTTTGTCAAAGATTTCAACTTTGACAAAGTGAAAACCGCAATTATATTTTCAGTAAATTTGGGTTTTCAAAACAACTTCGCATATTCTAACACTTATCGAAGTTCAAAAATCAATTATGAAATACGTTATTCTTTCTTTACTATCCGCGATGCTTTTAAGCATTTCGTGGCCCACTTACGGAATTCCTTTCTTCATATTTTTTGCGTTGGTTCCTTTGATGATGATGGAGCACGACATCACCAAATTTTCTAAAATCAAAAGAAAAGGTTGGGTGATTTTCGGACTTTCCTATCTCTGTTTCGTGATTTGGAATATTGTTACGACGGGTTGGTTGTATGGCTCAAAAAATCCTGATGGAACCCATTCTTTGATGGCGGTGGTTTTTCCGGTTGTAGTGAATTCACTGCTTTATTCTATCGTTTTTCAGCTGTATCATTGGTACAAAAAGTTGCAGGGAACTTATTGGGGACTTACTTTTTTTGTGGCGATTTGGATGTGTTTCGAGAAACTCCACATGAGTTGGGAATTTACGTGGCCTTGGTTAAATCTCGGAAATGTTTTTTCTGAATATCCGAAACTCATTCAATGGTACGACACTTTGGGAGCAACCGGCGGAAGTTTTTGGATTTTACTCATTAATGTTTACGCATTTTACACGTTGAGAATTTGGGAAGCGGGAAGAAAAAGAAAATCGCTAATCATCAATTCGGCTATTCTTGTTGGAGCCATCGCTTTACCGATGTTAATTTCCGTGGTGAAATACAATAATTTTGATGAGAAGCCAATCGGTTCCGTCAAAGTTTTAATGCTGCAACCTGAACTCGATCCTTACACAGAAAAATATTCAAAAGACAGTTTGACCATTTTGAATGATTTGCTGACTTTAGCCGAACAAAACTCAAAAGGACAAATCGATTACTACATCGGTCCCGAAACTTCACTTCCCGGATTTGGTTCTATTTCTGAACGAGGTTTTGAGCAAAGTACGCTTTTAAATAACGTAAAAGATTTCCTTTCGAAACATCCGAAATCTGTTTTTGCAACGGGAATTTCTTCTCACAAATTCTTTCGAAGTACCGAACAAAAACCAAACGCAGCTTATCAAGTTTCTGATGGAAGTTTCGTGGAAAGTTACAATTCCGCCGTTCAAATTATTCCGAATCAAAAAGTGGAAGTGTACCACAAAGGAAAACTCGTTCCCGGTGTTGAAATTTTCCCGTACATCAATGTTTTAAAACCTATTCTTGGCGACGCGATGTTGAATTTAGGCGGCGCAACCGTTTCTTTAGGAATTGATGAAGAAAGGAAAGTTTTTTCCAATCCATTCAATAAAGGAAAACTCGCTCCAATCATCTGCTACGAAAGTATTTACGGCGAGTTTGTTACAGATTATGTAAAAAAAGGCGCCAATTTTTTAGCAATTATGACGAACGATTCTTGGTGGGGAGTTACACAGGGTCACCAACAATTGATGTCTTACGCAAAACTTCGCGCGATTGAAACACGCCGAGAAATCGCCCGATCTGCAAACAGCGGAATTTCCGCCCATATTGATGCAAAAGGTGATGTTTTAGCCGACACTCTTTATGGAGATAAAACAGCACTTTTCGCGGAAGTGAAATTGTACGACAAAATGACTTTCTATTCAAGAGCCGGAGATTTGCTGTCGCGAATTTCGATTTTTGTCTTGGGATTTTTGGTGTTTTATACGCTGATAAAGAAGTTTCAGAACAGGAAAAACATGAGCAATAAGTAATAAGCAATGAGTAATAATAACTTGGTTCCTGACTCTTTTTACTTGGCTCTTTTAAATACATAATGATTCAGCAACAACCTGATTTCATTAAACTCAAATTCTTTTGGCAATGCGTTTTTCCAATCGGATAAGGATTGATGTTTTTCCCAATTTTGATCAAATTCTTTTTCAAAGGTTTTGAGTTTTTCTTTGTCGAAAATTCGGGTTAAATCCAAAAGTCCCTGTTCGGCAAATTTTGCCAAATGTCCGAAAATGGTTTCGGTGACTAAACCTCTTTCTTTAGCAATTTCGGGAATCGTTTTTCCTTCCTCAAACAATTGGAAAGATAAAATGTGCGATGGAACTTTTGCAATTTTGGTGGTCACTTTCACATCATTTTCCACATCGAAAAGTGGTGTTTCCAGAAGATGAACTTTCTTCAAATCATTTAGGTAATCTTCCAAATCATCTAGAAATACACGGAAATCTTCATTGTATTGTTTCAAGCCTTTCGTTCCTTTATTTTCCGCATAAAAATCGAGCAACTGCGAAAATATTTTTTCATTCACCTTCTTAAAAAAGAAATTTACTGCACCTTTCGTTTTGGTTTCAATCTCGCTCCAATCTTCGTTTCCCTGAACAAATTTCTGGGTTTTCTGAAGGATGACTTTTTCAAATTTTTCATAAACGGAAGCAAGATTTTCCACTTCGGGTTTTATCGCAGTGTAAAGAAATTTCGCTTTGTCTTTGTCAATCGCTTTGCTGTTTTTCGCAGAGTTGTACCACGTTTCCAAAGAATTTTTAAACCATTTGCAGTCGAGTCGGTTCAAAACCTTTTTAATGCTGTAATCGTATTTTTCGGCATTCAAAATTTCATCCATTCTGTCGTTTGCGTGGGTTTCATCTTGAAATTTTGAAACTCTTCTGTCCGCAAAAATAACTTCTGGAGTGATTTTAGATTTTAATATAATTCCTTCCAACGTTCGGCAACGGGAAAGCGCCACGTAAACCTGTCCGGAAGCGAACGATTTTCCCGCATCAATAATCAGTCGGTCAAAAGTAAGTCCCTGACTTTTATGAATCGTAACCGCCCAAGCTAAACGAATCGGATATTGCTTGAAACTTCCCAAAACATCTTCCGTAATATTTTTTTCCGCATCAAGGGAATATTTTTTCTGCTCCCAAACTTCCTTTTTTAAAACGTAATTTTCGTCGTCGCCCTCAATAATTACGGTGATTTCTTTTTCATCTAAATCGACTACTTCTGCTAATTTTCCGTTGAAATATCTTCGTTCGCCACTTGCATCGTTTCGGATGAACATGATTTGTGCGCCGACTTTCAAGTCTAAAACCTCATCGTTTGGATATTGATTTTCATTAAAATTTCCAACGATTTCCGCCTTGTAAGAGTAAGTTTTCCCTGAAAGTTCCGCCAACTTTTTCTGATTGATTTCATCCGCCATTCTGTTGTGGGAAGTGAGATAAACGTAAGGTTCATCGGTCGGTTCAAAATCAGGAATGTATCTTTCGTTCAACGTTTCAAAATCGATGTCGCCAATTTCACCGTCGCGAATTTCATTGAGAATATCCAGGAATTTTTCATCTTTCTGTCGGTAAACCGTGGTTAATTCAATCGTAATTAATGGTAATTCCTTCAACGCCAAACTTTCAAAGAAAAAGGGAGAATTGTAGTATTGATTTAAAAGATATTCGTCTCTCACCACCGGTGGAAGTTGGTACAAATCCCCAATAAAAAGCATTTGAACGCCACCAAATTTCTGCTGATTTCTTCGCACATGACGCAGCGAAAAATCCATCATATCCAAAACATCCGCTCGAAGCATGGAAACCTCATCAATAATGATGATTTCAATTTCACGCAGAAGTTTCAGTTTGTCTTTTCGGTATTTGAAATGGTGCATCAAATCGGCAATATTCATCGCCAAATTGCCGTCGATTCTTTCGGTAGTTGGCAAAAAAGTTCGCGGCGGCAATCCAAACATGGAGTGAATCGTAACGCCACCTGCATTGATTGCTGCGATTCCTGTAGGTGCTACAACAATGTGTTTCTTCTTGGTTTTCAGCACGAATTCATTCAGAAAAGTCGTTTTTCCGGTTCCGGCTTTTCCGGTGAGAAAGATGCTTCTGTTGGTATGTTCGGCTAAATTGAAGAGAGATTCGTTCATCCTTCAAATTTACTAAATTGTTTTTGAGGCGCAAGTTGCAGTTGGTGCAATGGTTGCAATAGTTTTTTTGGAATAAACTAAATCTCAATAAAAGAAGTATTTTTGTAAACTCCTGAAAAAATAAAAATGAAAAATATTCTCATCATCGCGATTTCTGTTCTGACTTTAGCGTCGTGTAAATCCAAAAAAGTAATTGACCCCGAAACTTTACCGAAAGATATTTCGCAAAAACCTGACAATAATATTTCGCAACAATCTGATAGAGAAAAGCTTTCAGCCTTAATTAAAGAAATTGAGAAGCTGGCCAATTCCGAAACCTGCAATGATGTCGCCGATTGGAACTTCGCTGCGATTGGCTCAAAACCTTGTGGCGGACCGAGTTCCTACATTGCTTATCCGAAAAAAATAGAAGATGAGATTGTGCCGAAAATTAAAAATTTCACCCAAATGCAGTCGGCGTTTAACACAAAATACGGTTTGGTTTCGGACTGTATGATGGTGATGCCGCCTTCAGGAATTAGATGTGTGGATGGAAAAGCGGTTTTGGTGAGTGGAAATTCCTCAGCGTCGGAAGCACGATAAATTATTCTTTTTTCATCCTTAAAAATAAAACTCGACTCGGAAAAGAAAAGGGATTTCGCCACTTCGTGGCTTTACAATTCTTGTATATTTTCGTCTTCAAAGGGCTTCACCCTTTGCTTTTGATAATCGCCACGTCGTGGCATATTTTGATTAATAGTAATACTGCTGATTCACATCAAAATCATCCTACGCTTTGATTGCTTTCTCTTTTGTTCAAAGAATCTTTCAACAATTTTGCGGCACTCCATTTCGCGTGTCGTGATGGTTGGATGAAGTGTCCCATTTTCTGTGCATAAACTTTGGTAAATTCTGCACCGAAAAAGACCAGTTGACACGTATAATTTATCCACATCATCAACAAAATAATAGTTCCCGCCGCACCGAAAATGGAGGTTGGTTTTGAAATTTCAAAATAGTAACTCAGTAAAAATTTTCCGATATTGAAGAGCAAAGCGGTCACGAAAGCGCCCATCCAAACGGAACGCCACGAGATTTCCACATCGGGCAAAACTTTAAACATAAACGCGAAAAGCACCACCACGACAAGAAAACTCAACACAAAATTGATGATTCTCGCCATCAAGAATGTTTCCAAACCAAAATGTCTTGTAATCCATTCATTTGCCAAACCAAGAATGGACGAAAGAATTAAGCTGATAAGAAGCAAAAACGCAATGATGAGGATCATTCCCAAAGAATTGGCTCTGTCGAGAACATATTTTTGAAAGGCTTTTTTGGGTGCAGCTTCCACATCCCAAAGTGTGTTCAGACTTCGCTGCATTTGAAAAAATAAAGTTGTTGCCCCAAAAATAAGGGTGAGAATCCCAAATATTTTCATCCAAATATTTTGGTTGTCCCAAACTGCACTCATGATCATGGTTTGAATACTGTCTGCAATATCTTTTCCTGCAATTCCGCTTGCTTGTCTGGTAATTTCGCCACGGATGGCTTCGTCACCGAAAAAAAATCCCGCAATCCAAATCACGATAATCAAAAGTCCGGGCAAAGAAAAAATGGCGTAATAGGCGATGCTTGCAGAATCTTTTGAGGCGGAAGAATTGTTCCACTCATTGAAGGTTTCTTTTAAAAGTTCCCAAATGAATTTTAGGTATTTCATGCTGAAAATTCAAGATTCAAAATTCAAGATTCACAAAATCTTGCTTTAAAACAGAATACTTCAAAACATCAAGGGGTTTTCCGTTTTTGAAATATTCCTGTTTTAAAGTCGCTTCTAATTTCATACCACAATTTTGCATGATTTTTCCCGACGCTGGATTGTGCGGAAAATGAGTGGCGTAAATTTTATTCAATCCTAAATCTTGAAAGCCAAATCTGATGATTTCTCGAACTGCTTCTGTCACGAAACCCTTATTCCAAAATTCTTTACCAATCCAATAACCGATTTCGGCTTTTAGATGTACTTTGTCTAAATGAATTCCAATCGCACCGATTAATTTTGGATTTTCTTTTTCACGAATGGCGAATGTGAAATTTTTCTTTTCCTCAAAACCTTTGTTCACCAATTCATGAATCCAAAACTCAGCATTTTCATTTTGATAAGGAAAAGGAATATTCAAGGTGTTTTCTGAAAAAACATTATCTGAATTTAGATGCAGAATTAAATCACCCAAATCGTTTTCTGTTGGGCGATTGAGGATTAATCTTTCGGTTTCTAAAGTTGGAAAGTTTGTCATTTTGATCTCCTGGTTCAAAAAAATAAATTTCGGCTAAAGCCAAATTGTATTTTATCCTTTAATTCAAACGGACTAAAGTCCGTTGCTGTTGATGAATTTATCACGCAGAAAAAACCTTCGGTTTTTTGGACAAATCCGAAATATGCCCAAAAATAACATTTAATTTTTATGAAAAACCTGCGGCTTTTGGACAAGTCACGACTTGTCCCTACAATATTATGGCAGAAATTCGCCATTGAATTCGTCGAATCTTTGATTTCACTTGCAAAGCAAAATTCACCGACGAAGGCGAATTCACAGCAAAGCAAATTCAATTATTTATACCAACCCGAATATTTCACATAATTATTCGCAATCCGATTCACCTCGCCTTCCAACAATTCGGCAGAAATATCCTTGATTTTTTTGGCAGGAACTCCGCCCCAAACTTCACCCGATTTGATGTGCGTTCCTTGTGTTACCACAGAACCTGCACCGACAATCGAATTGCTTTCCACCAAACAATCATCCATCACAATGGCGCCCATTCCGATGAGAACATTGTCATGAATGGTACAGCCGTGAACGATCGCATTGTGACCAATCGAAACATTATTGCCAATATTCAGCGAAAATTTTTCATAAGTACAGTGAAGCATCGCATTATCCTGAACATTCACTTTATCGCCCATTTTAATGTAATGAACATCGCCCCGAATGACCGCATTGTACCAAATACTGCAATCTTTTCCCATCACCACGTCGCCGATTACAGTTGCCGTTTCTGCCAAAAAAGTTCCTTCGCCAATTTGCGGAGTCTTCCCTAAAAGTTCACGAATTATTGCCATTTTTATTGTTTAAATTTATCCAAAATTGTTTCGGGTTTCAGGTTTTGTGTTTGATATGATCAGATTTCGCTTCCTACATCCATCACCCAACATTCTGCCAAATTTAACGATTGACAAAGTCTAATGTCTGTTGTCTGAAATCTAATATCTATTGCCTATTTTTGCAACTCAAATTTAATGAAATAAAATGAGACAAATTATTACAGAACCTACCGAAAACCCAAAAGTGATGAAGTTTGTAGCCGACTACAATTTGATTCCGGGTTCTTTGGAGTTGGACAGAAGTTCAGATATTACCGAAATTCCTTTGGCGCAGGAACTTTTCAACTATCCTTTCGTAGAGAGGATTTTTATCACGGCAAACTTTATCGCAGTAGCAAAACAAGACACAGTAGAATGGGAACACGTTGCGGAAAGTCTGAAAAATGTGATTGAAGACGAACTTTTGGCAAATCCGAGAATTTATCTTCAAAAGAAAAAGGAAATGTATCAGATTTATGCCGAAATGACGCCAAATCCGATGGTGATGAAATTCGTTTCGACAAAACTTTTGATGGATGGTTTCGTGGAAGTAAAGTCGCGTGAAGAAGCTACAGAAGTTCCTTTAGCAAAAGCGATTTTTGATGAATTTGATTTTGCGAAGGAAGTTTTCATTTCCGATAATTTCGTGGCGGTGACGAAAAACGTTTCCGTGGAATGGCATGAAGTGATGGTTGCGGTTCGTGCATTTATCGCAGATTATTTACAAAATGGCGGAAAAATCTCCAACCTTGCACCGCAAAAACATGAAAATCCAGTTGAGAAATTAATTAACCGTGATTATACCGAAAACGAGCAGAAAATTTCAGATATTTTAAATGAATATGTCGCTCCGGCTGTAGAAGGCGATGGCGGAAAAATTTCCCTGTTGGAATATGACGAGGAAAACAAAATCGCAAGAATGTTGCTTCAAGGTGCATGTTCAGGATGCCCAAGTTCTACGGCAACGTTGAAAGGCGGAATTGAAAATGTGCTGAAACAGTTCGTTCCCGAATTGGTGGAAAAAGTGGAAGCCGGTGAATGGTTAAAAATAGGAGCAATAAGTAATCAGCAATGAGCAATGATGCGCATTTATAAAATTACTTATTACCCATTACTCATTACTTATGAATAAAAAAGGAATATTATTAGTCAACCTCGGTTCGCCGAGATCGACCAAAGTTGAAGATGTAAAAGAATACCTCGACGAGTTTTTGATGGACGAAAAAGTAATTGATTACCGTTGGTTTTTTCGTTCGCTTCTCGTGCAGGGAATTATTTTGAGAACCCGTCCCGCAAAATCCGCGGAAGCCTACAAAACAGTTTGGACCGATGAAGGTTCGCCTTTAATTGTCATTACTGAAAAAATTCAGAAGAAGTTACAGAAATTGGTTGACGTTCCTGTGGAAATCGGGATGCGTTATGCAGAACCGAGTATTCAAACGGGAATTCAAAAGTTGGTTGACCAAGGTGTGAACGAAATTGTTTTGTTTCCGCTTTATCCGCAATATGCGATGAGTACCACGGAAACGGTTGTTGACAAAGCAGAAGAAGTTCGCAAGAAATTTTTTCCGAATGTAAAAATCAATTATGTTCAGCCTTTTTATAATCGTGAAATCTACATTAACTGTTTAGCGGAAAGCATCAACGAAAAACTACCAGAACACTTCGACGCACTTCAGTTTTCCTATCACGGCGTTCCCGAAAGACATATTTACAAAACCGACCCGACTAAAACCTGTAATTTAAACGATTGCTGCCAAAGAGAAAACAATCCGAGTCATCAGTTTTGTTACCGTCATCAATGTTTCAAAACCACGGATTTAGTTTTAGAAAAATTGAATTTACCGAGAGAAAAAGCGTTGGTAACTTTTCAATCCCGTTTAGGAAAAGATAAATGGATTGAACCTTATACCGATGAAACTTTGGAAAATCTGCCGAAAAAAGGGGTTAAGAATTTAGCCATTGTTTGTCCCGCTTTTGTTTCTGATTGTTTGGAGACTTTAGAAGAAATTTCGGTGGAAGGAAGGGAAGAATTTCTTCATGCAGGTGGCGAAAAATTCCACTACATTCCTTGTTTGAATGATGAAGACCGATGGATTGAGGTGGTAAAAATGCTTTGTGAAGAGAAATTGGAAGAATTTTACCTGGTTTAGAAACCGCTTGTTAATTGCCTATCAGCAACTTAAGATTCATCACCCATCATTTATTAAACTTTTGCCTATTAATCAGCCTTTCAAGTAAAAAATTAACTTGAGTTCATTTTGTCGTTGCTTTTTTTCATTATCTTTAATAGCCATGAAAAAGAACAAAAAAGTAGCGTATCCATTTTTGGAAATTTCAGATGAGGAATGGGACTATTTTGCATCAAAATTTACTTATGCAGAGTTTCCAAAGGGAAGCGCAATGCTTAATCATGGGGCGACCGAAAATCACTTGACCTTTTTGGAAGAAGGTCTTACAAGGAGTTTTCTTCCAAATGATGATCGAGAAAAAACTTTGCGTTTTACATTTCCGGGAAATTTTGTGAGCAGTTATACCTCATTTATTTTGCAAAAACCCAGTGAAATTGCTATTGAAACCCTGTCCGACTGCAAATGTTGGCGCATTACCTATGATGACCTTCAAGATTGCTATCTTCAAATCGAGAAGGGCAACAGAATGGGTAGAATCTCTGCGGAATATTTATACATCACCAGTTCTTCACGTGAAATTAATATGTTAGTAAAATCTCCTGAACAGCAATATCTTGAACTTTTAGAGTCTAGTCCCGAATGGTTTCAGCATATCCCATTAAAACATGTTGCCTCTTAGCTTGGAATTACTCCACAGGCTTTAAGTAGGATTCGTGCACGTATTTTTTAACTCAAGTTCATTGTTAATCGTTGGTTTTAAGTCTAAATTTGCACTATTACGTAAATGATGAAAACAAAACAGGTGATCAAAGCAGCGCTTCCAAACGAAGCGCTGTTTCTATTGATCACACGTCTTATTTTTTTACTGCGGAGCCAGCTTTTTCTCCGTTTACAATTACGTAATAAACACCTGTAAGTTCATTGGCAGGAATCTGAAACTTAATATTTTTTCTTCCTGCAAAACTTCTGACATTTTCTGAAACCACCTTCGTTATTGATTACATCATTGTAAAATTCAAAACAGTTTACAATGAATTTTAATGAAACTGAATAAAGTAATTATAATCAAACACTTTCCAAATATCTCTCCATAAAAATTAACTAATATTAAATTTTATTAAAATATGGCAATAGATCAAGATTTCGAGTAAAATAAGTTGAAAAAATCGATTTCAATTCATAGCATTCGAATGACTTCAAAAAAAAAAGATAAAATTGCTACCGCACCGGATTGCGAAACTCACCATAACCAATGAGTCCATCGTAATTTCTTCCAAATGGTTGGTAATACAGAAATGCCTGATAAAGATTTTCTGTTTGCCAGAAATTACCGTTCACTTCGCCAAAATTTAAGGTTCCATCTGGATTTTTCGTGGCCAAAATATAGTTGTAAAAACCTTGTTTTAAATAAATTTTTGCCATGAACATTTTAGAGCTTTCATCGAAAACCATTTGATTTTCTTTCGATGGAATAAAATCATTGAAGCCTCCCAAAACAAAAATTTCCTTATCTGATTTCTCAGATTCAAGGGCGAAGTAAACCCAAGAATAATCTCCCTCTCTATCTGCATCTCGCTCGATTCCCAAATCATTTCTTCTGAAATAAAAGGCACCGTTCACATCCGGTTGATATTGGTAATTCATCGGAAAAGCCCAAACTGGATACAAATAGGTGTAATTTACCTCAGCGATATTCTCTGTTTTTGCAACCATATCAAATGGGTTGTTCATGTTTTTATTGTCGAAATAATAAAATTCATTATTCCCAGGAAAAACCAGATTCATCTGCTGGAAAATAAGTTTATTTCCTAAAGAGGAACTCGGTTTTTGATTGAGTACAGCGACATTCCAATTATTGTTCTGAATCACATTTAAAGAAACTGAATTCATATTTGAACTCAATACAGAGCTATTTCCAATCGCCTGAACTTCAACTCTTTGGTTGACTTCAGGTTTTCTTGCATCTGAAGTTCTTGAAATGTTTAACCCTACATTTGCACCATCTTCAACGACACAAAATCTTTTGGTGAAAACAGGTTTATCCTGCGAATCTTTATAGACGACCAATTCAAAATTCCCCGAAATTTTTGGCTGTATCTTTTCATTCGGAAAAGTTAATGTGTAGTTGGTGTATTTCTGCAAAGTGTTAAAGGAATACTGAAACTGGTCGATCATTCCGTTGAGACTTCCGTTTGCATATTCGGTGAAGAAAAGTCCGTCGTCATTCCAATTTCTGTCGAAATGTTTGATCGTGTACCGATAAATGGTGCTTGAATTAGACAAGTCGTCAAAACGAAGAATCAAACGTTCATTAAATCCAATTACAGGAGTTTCATCATTGGTTTGAGGATTGAACAATTGAATACTTCGAATATCCTGCCCGAAAATGAAACTGCTAGTAAATAATAAAAAAAAGTGTAGATATTTCATTAATACGAAGATAACGAAAAATACGCCAAAAAATTTTGAACAGCTTATTTTTGTGCTTTCTGCTTTCGGCGAAGAGTTTTCAGCAAAATACCGTTCTTTGGAAGTCTTGAATTAGATTTCGTATTTTCGTCACTGTTAAAAATCTTATTCGAATCATGATTACTGTTAAATCTTTCGTTTTTAATCCTTTCTCCGAAAATACGTATGTCATTTTTAATGAAAAGAATGACGCTTTCGTTATCGATCCTGGGAATTTCAGCGAACAGGAAACCGAAACCGTTAGAAAATTTGTCTCCGAAAATAATTTAAAGGTTAAAAACATTCTTTTGACTCATGCACATATCGACCACGTTTTGGGACTGCAAGAAATTTACAACCAATTCAAAGTTCCAGTTTTATTGCATGAAATCGAAAAAGAAATCCTTGACAGAAATCCAATGGATGCAAACCGTTTTGGCTTTTTCTTCAAACCTTTCGAGGGTGAAATTCATTATTTGAAAGAAGGCGAAACTATACATTTAGGTGAGGAAAAATTCAAAATCCTTCATGTTCCAGGACATTCTCCAGGTCATGTCGCATTTCATCACGAACCACAAAAATTTGTTATTTCAGGTGATGTACTTTTTGAAGGAAGCATCGGAAGAACCGATTTATACAAAGGAAATTACGAACAACTCATCAACAGTATCAAAACTAAACTTTTCGTTTTAGAGGATGAAACAAAAGTTTACAATGGACACGGAAATCCTACAACGATTGGTTTTGAGAAAATGTATAATCCGTTTTTTAGGTAATTTATAGTACGAGAGAACAATATTTTCACCGCAAAATTAACAAAAGACATTGCTTTTTTAGTGGTGCAAAAGGCTGCAAAAATAAATATAAATTCTTTTTCAATAATATTTTTAAACCTTTTAAAAAGCTTATTTCTAAGTTTTTTCTTTTATTTATTTTGCGGTAATAAAAAGTTAATTTACTTCCATTTGATGTTGCAGCCCATACTTGGTCTTTGCATTTCATCCTGCGGTTCACCTGCGAGTAGATTTTCGAACGCGATAATTAAATCTTCACCAGTAACTTCTTTAGTATTTCCAGGTCTTGAATCGTCCATTTGACCGCGGTAAATTAAATCAAGTTTCTCGTCGAAAAAGTAGAAGTCTGGAGTACAAGCTGCATCGTAAGCTTTTGCAACTGCCTGACTTTCGTCAAACAAATAAGGGAAATCAAATTTTCTATCCACTTGAAATTCTACCATTTTTTCGGGAGAATCTGCCGGATATTTTTCAACATCGTTGGAATTGATGGCGATGAATTCGATGCCTTTTTCCTGATAATCTTCGTACAATTCTGCCAATTTATCGATGATGTGAAGTACGAACGGACAATGATTACACATGAAAATCACCAAAGTCCCCTTCTCGCCTTTCAAATCTTCCAAAGACTGAATTTCATTACTGTGAGAAGGATTCGGAAGTTCAAAAAAAGGCGCCTTTGTTCCGAGTTCGAGCATATTTGAAGGAGTGTTTGCCATAAATTTCAATTTAACAGTTTTATAATTTACCAATGTATCAATAATGATTGCGCAAGATTTTTACATTTTCACATTGCTACATTTTTACATTATTCTGGAGCAAAGATAACGATTCTTGAAGGGAATTTTCAAAATTTACCCAATTGATGCTTTCTTCTTTCCTATACCAAGTCAACTGACGTTTTGCAAATCTGCGGGAATTTTTCTTGATTTCTTCAATTGCAAAATCTAAAGTCCAAATTCCATCAAAATATTTGAAAAGCTCGGTGTAACCTACGGTTTGAAGCGGAACGAGATTTTTATATTGAAATAAATTTTTGGCTTCATCCAATAAACCGTCTTCCATCATTTTATCCACGCGTTGATTTATTCTTTCGTAAATCGTTTCTCGTGGCGCCTCAATTCCAATTCGGATGACCTTGAAATCGCGTTTTTTTAACTGTGAACTAATGTTTTCGGTATAGGTTTTTCCTGTTTGCCAAATAATGTCGATGGCCCTGAACAGTCTTCTGGGATTGTCTCTGTCAACGGTTTGATAATATTCAGAATCCAGTTCTTTAAGCATATTTTGAAGCGTTTCGATTCCTTCTTCATTGAAAATTTTTTCGAGTTTTCTCTGGTTTTCTTCGTTCGCTTCGGGTAAATCGTTCAGTCCTTCAATGACGGCTTTTTCGTACATCATACTTCCACCCACTAAAACCAAGACATCATGTCTTTTAAAAAGTTCAGCAATTTTTTGTAAAGAATCTTTTTCGTATTGACCGATTGAATAATAATCTTCCACCGAAAGATTGCCGATAAAGTGATGCGGAACTTCTGCCAATTCTTCACTGGACGGAGTTGCCGTTCCGATTTTCATCTCTCGAAAAAACTGTCGGGAATCGCAGGAAATAATTTCGGTGTCGAAATGTTTTGCAATTTCGATGGCGAGTTTTGTTTTGCCGATTCCTGTTGTTCCGATGATGGAGAGGAGGGTTTTCATTTCGTTGCAAATTACTTGAATTTTTTTATTTTTCCGAAAAGCTTTAGATGTTTTCTCGCAGATTTTGCTGATGGCGCAGATTTTTTCCAAAAGGAAAATGAATTTAATTTTTAGCCCCGATTGACTCACTAATCTTATTATTTTTAAAGTAATCGTCCAAACTCCTTTGTGGTTTTGCAGTGAAAATCCTTTTTTGCGGCGGCTTCGCCGCCGCAAAAAAGACTGTAACGAAAAGCGGGACCGATTTGCGAAGAATGCATAAAACTTCCAGCTCCTAAAAAAACCGCCCAATTTCTTGAGCGGTTTGTGTATTTTGCTTTGTAATTTATCCTACAATTTCTGCTTCTACAATATTGTTGTCGTTTTGTTTTCTGGAAGCTTCCCATGCCACAAATTTTTCGGCTTCGGAAGTGAGCATCGGGATTGCCATTGCGAGTAAAGCGAGGTCGTCTAAAACACCGATTACAGGAATCCAGTCTGGAATAATGTCGAGCGGTGATAGCAGGTAAAGCATGACCAATGCTGGTAAAATCACGTTTTTGAATTCTGGTTTGTAGCCGCCTTTTGACATGATAGACTTCACCATTCTTGCGATAACAGGAATTTTTTGGATGAATCCTTTGTGCTTAAAAGCTTCTTTCGCCAGTTGAATTTTTGATAGTTTCATTCTTGTGTTTGATTATTTTAAAACGCTGATAATTTCGCAAAATCTGTACCAAGATTTCGTAAATTTTAGTTAAAGTTATTTCACGATATTATCAATAAATTCGTGTACGGATTTGGAGTTCCAATCTTTGGAAGCGTCTTCCTTTAGAAGGATTCTTCCGTTTTTATCCAATAAAAATGTGGTCGGGAAAACTTTTGGTAAAACGTTCGCAGTGACCGGACTTTGTGCAATGTAAACTGGAGCCGTGTAATTGTTGTCTTTCAAAAATTTTACCACGTCTTCTTCTTTATCCTGCATCGCAATCAAGACAAAATCTACTTTATCTTTTTTGGAATCATAAAGTTTTTGAATTGTTGGCCATTCTTCGCGACAAGGAGGACACCAAGTTCCCCAAAAATTCAGCAAAACCAGTTTATTCCCTTTCAGATTTTTAAGGTTGGTTGAAGTGGTGTTTATTCCTTTTAATTGAATGTCGTAATCTGCATCGTTCAACGTAACTGCGTTTTCAATGGCTGCAACCGGAAAGAACAAATCTTTTATTTTCAGTTTAACCTCTGGGAAGGCAAAAAGAATAATCAGAATTGCAGTTGCAATTAAATAGAAAATATTTTTTTTAAGGAAGTTCATTTTTATTTTTAAATTTTCAAATTAACACATTTTTAAATGAGTTCGAGGATTTCTTGAACGGCATCTTTACCGCGGTTTTTCGCATAATAAACTTGTAAATCGTTGTAGAATTCTTCTCTTGGATAAGCTTCGGGATTTTCCTTGAATTTTCTCAAAAGTTCCATTCCGTGTTTTGGTCTTGGTCCCCAATGATTGATGACGTTGAAATTTTCGTCCAAAATAATAACAATGGGAATTGATTGTGTTCCGTTGGTTAAAAATTGGTCGATTAGGGAAAGGGCGGAATCACGTAGAAAAATTTTCACTTCATTTCCCGCTGCCTCGAAAAACTTGGAAACTGCAGGAACAGTCGCACTTGCATCGCCGCACCAAGGTTCAGAAATCATGAGAATTTTGCCGTTAAAATTTTTTGATTTTAAAGTTTCAAGTTGTGAATCGTCAACTTTAAAAGTTTTTAAAATTCGGTTCATTCTTTGAAGTCCGAGTTCGTAATATTCCTGATGTTCGTCGTTTTTGTCGGGATTATCATTTGCTCTTTCTTCGGAAATTTTTAAGTATTCGTCGAAACTGATTGCTTTTTGCCAGTAGTTCTGTAGGTTTGACATGATTGATTTTTTTTGAAATTGTTTAATTTACTCTGCAAATTTCGTGATTAAAAAACGATTAATTTGTGATAACCATCACTCTTGAAATGTAATTTTCCAAATCATTTCCTTTAAGGGTATCACACTTTGCGAATTTTATTAATCAAAAATAAATCCGCCAAAACAAAAGCAGCCAAATTTTCCACAACAGGAACTGCTCTCGGTAAAACACACGGATCGTGGCGACCTTTTCCTTCCACAATCACGGGATTTCTGTCTTTGTCCACACTTTCTTGCGGTCTCAAAATCGTGGCAACCGGTTTGAAAGCGACACGAAAATAAATATCCATCCCATTCGAAATTCCGCCTTGAATTCCTCCTGAAAGATTAGTTTTTGTGGAGAAATCTTCGTTGAATAAATCGTTGTGTTCTTTTCCAGTCATTTTTGCGCCACAAAATCCGCTTCCGTATTCGAAACCTTTTGCTGCGTTGATGTTCATCATTGCTTTTGCCAATTCTGCCTGCAATTTTCCGAAAACGGGTTCGCCAATTCCAGCCGGAAGATTTTTGATGACGCAGGTTATTGTTCCGCCGATTGTATTTCCCTCTTTTTTAATTTCCTTAATTTTTGAAATCATTTTTTCGGCGGTTTCCGAATCCGGACAACGAACTTCGTTGGAATCAATTTCAGAAAAATCTAAATCCTGATAAGGTTTTTCACAGAAAATTTCGCCAACAGAAGAAACGTAAGCACTGATTTCAACGTCTTTTGGGAGAATTTGCTTTGCCAAACTTCCTGCAACCACCCAATTTACGGTTTCGCGTGCAGAAGATTTTCCGCCGCCGCGATAATCACGGATTCCGAATTTTTGGTCGTACGTAAAATCTGCGTGACTTGGTCGATATGCTTTTGCAATATGGTCGTAATCTTTCGATTTTTGATTTTCATTTTCGATGATGAATCCGATTGGAGTTCCTGTGGTTTTTCCCTCAAAAATTCCGGAAAGAAATTTCACGGTGTCACTTTCTTTGCGTTGCGTCACGATGGAACTTTGCCCTGGTTTTCTGCGGTCGAGTTGATGTTGAACTGCTTCCAGATCTACTTCCAAACCTCCTGGAAAATTGGTTAAAATTCCGCCATAAGCGATTCCATGACTTTCACCAAAAGTGGAAAGCGAGAGAAAATTTCCTAAACTGAACATGTGACAAAGTTAATGAAAACGTGCGAGATTTCGTGATACGAGGTGCGAACTTAATTGCAGGTAAAAGCGTAAAAAATCTTTGATGTACTACTTTTTATCATGTAAACTTAAGAGGTAATTCTCCAAAACTTCCTGAAGTTGCATTTTTTCTTTAGGTGTTAAATTCTTCCAGATAAAACCTTCTTTCAAAGTTTTTCCTTTCAATTGCGGAAAAATTCCGGCATGGTGATATTCTTTCAGGTAATCAGGTGAAATGGCAGGAATAGGAATGTCAAAACTTAAAATATATCCATCCACGACCTTAAAATCAAGATTTCCGATTTGATAACTTCGATAATGATTCCAATCGTATGTCGAGGGTCGAATAAACTGTTCCGCTTTGAACCTCCCCATTAATGATCCCACCCGAAAACTTGGCAGATGATTTTTGAAAAGATTAGGGTAAGAAAGAAAAAGTGCCAAAACAGACGACATGACAAAGAAAGCAGTCATTGAAAACTTCCTGGAAAACCGGTTGACAAAAAAAACATAAAATATGACGAAGAAAACATCAATGAAAAACCTGTACTGCGCAGAAAACAAAAGAACTAAAACACTTTTAGTTACAACCGAAACCAATAAAATCCAAACTAATGTTGAATTTTTCTTCAAGGCAAAAACAAAAAAAACAATTAAACTGATGATAAATAATGTGTTGATTTTACCTTTAATCCCTTCCAATAAAAACCAATTTTTAATATAATCCCACCGCGAAAACTGGTCAATCTTCGAGTAGGTGAACTGCATGTCATAAGTTTTCTGGATTGCCATTTCTGCAGAATTTTTTAAAAGTTGGGCATTGGGTTTCCAGGACCAGCCTAGATCTAAAAATTGCATCGGAAAAACCGGATAACCAAAAACCCAAATATTCTTGATGAAGAATAACAAAAGAATGCAAATCCCTGGTAGTATAAATTTCACAGATTTTTTTAGGATCAGCAATGAATATAGGAATACGAAGAGTGGCACCCAAATCAAAGTTGGTTTGATGCAGAAAATGAAAATTGATATCAAAAAAAGCAAAACCGAATTTGTGTTGGCGCGCCAAACTTCATTTAAAACCATCAATGAAAAAGCAATAACCGGTAAATCTGGACTTGGAGATTGTGTAAATAAATACAAAACTGGAAGGAAAATTAAATTTATCCACGATTTTTTTTCAAATATATAAATCAGGTAAGTTATCAGTACGATCGTATTTAACCTTAGGAAAGGATCAGAGAAATTAGAGAATCCTGCCTGAAAAATATGCCACATCGACATTTGCCCCAAAACCAAATCCAAATTTGAAATTCCTTTTACCAATCCCACTTCCGAGATCCATTTCACGGTTGGAACATAATAACCAAAATGGTCTAAAATAAATGGATAATAGGAACCGAAAAAAACCGTAATGAAAGCCAGAACGCAAAACTCCCATTGATGTTCCGCAAAGAAATTCCAGACCGATTTATATTCTTTAAAATAAAAGAAAGCCGCCAAACCTATGAATAAAATTGGAGCTTCAACCAGAACATTCAGCGGAAAGAAAAATGCAGTTATGGTGAAAATAGTGGTAATCGAAATGATTCCTGTTAATATTTTCAGAGAAATATTCGATTTGTAAATTCCGCTTAGCTTCATAAAGATGCTTCCGAATCCCAAAAGAACCGGAAGCAGGAAAATAACTGTAAATAAAATGTAAAGCACTTATTTAATAAACTTCACGGATTTCTTTGTGGTTCCATCCACCTTTAGTTCGCACACATAATTACCTTTCTTCAGTTTCAGAAGGTCGACTTCAATTTTTTGGATGTATTTTCCATAAGTCTGTTTTTGTTTTAAAATCTGATGAACCATTTTGCCACTCATATCGTAGATGTTGATTTCAACTTGCGATAAGGAATGAAGTTTATAGGAAATGTATGCTTCGTTTACCACAGGATTTGGATAAAAAGAAATGTTGTGATCACTAGAATCTTCACTGGTTTGCAAAATCTCATTATCGCTGATATTTGCTGTAACGATTCTACTTGCTCCTCCTACCTGATCTCCCCAAATTGGACGAACGACGCCGTTTCTCACCGCGATATTGGTATAATCTCCAAAAAATATTCCCGCATTCGGGGTGAAGGTTGTTTGGTTCACCTTCATATTCACAAAAGATTGTCCACCATCGGTTGATTTGGCAATATAAACATCAGTTCTGTTGTCGGTGTAACTTCTTCTGTCGTAAAATACGAAATAAAGGTTTCCATTGGTTTGATCGATGGTCATCCAGGTAAGAAACTGGTGTTTTCCGGAATTGTCGTTATTAACTTTTACGGGACTTGTCCATGTATTTCCGCCATCGGTAGATTTGCTTAAAAAAACGTCGGTATTATCTGTTCCGTTTCTTTGATCAGACCAGTTCACATAAATCGTTCCGCGATTTGGACCGTTGCTAATGTCGCATGCAGTAATGGGAAGTCCGTTACTTCGATCAAGCCCGGGAATCATAAAATCCCAACCTCCTGGAATATCTGCAATTTTGATGTCATTGGTGAGCCAAGTATTTCCGCCATCGAACGAGCGGTCAAAAACAAGTCCAGCCGGTCCTGCCCAAGAAACGTAAATTTCATTATTAGGACCAATTGCTGGGACTGCACCTTC
>Ga0209793_1000175_pt1 | contig 113544 bp, 92 predicted proteins | sample EBPBio122009_DNA_FD_185863 | JGI IMG/M metagenome (GOLD analysis project Ga0209793, IMG submission 185863) | Wastewater treatment Type I Accumulibacter community from EBPR Bioreactor in Madison, WI, USA - Reactor 1_2/2/2009_ DNA (SPAdes) (version 2) | ecosystem: Engineered > Bioreactor > EBPR >...
GATTCCCTCCTCCAGCCGCCCGACCAGCGCCGCCAGCATCCCCCGGCAGCGCTCGATCTGCTCGACCGCGACGAACTCGTCCGGCTTGTGCCCCTGGGCCATCGACCCCGGCCCGCAGATCACCGTCGGCACCCCGAGCCGCGCGTCGAAAAGCCCGCCCTCCGTCCCGAAGGCGACCTTGATCGTCCCGTTCGCCCCGGTCAGCCCCTTCACGAAGCGCACCACCCCGGCATCCGAGGGCGTGCCGAGGCCCGGGTAGTCCCAGAGCCGCTCCACCCGGATCGCCGCCTCCGGGAACTCCCCCCGCAAGGGCGCGACGATGGCCTCGGCTTCGGCCTCCAGCCGCGCGATCAGGCCCGCGACGTCCTCTCCCGCCAGCGAGCGGATCTCGAAATCCAGCACCGCGTGGTTCGGCACGATGTTGACCTGCACCCCGCCCGCCATCTTCCCCACATGCAGCGTCGAATAGGGCACGTCATAGTCCCCGTCCTTCAACCCGGTCGCCGCCACCTCGGCCTGCAGCCGCCGCACCGCCCCCAGGAAATCCGCCCCCAGATGCAGGGCGTTCAGGGCCAGCGGGGCCAAGGCCGAATGCCCCTCGCGGCCCACACAGGTCGCGCGCAGCGCCACCTTCCCCTTGTGCCCGGTCGCGACCTGCATGCCCGTCGGTTCCCCCACGATGCAGAAGCGGGGCTTCACCGGGGCGGCGGCCAAGAGGTCGATCAGGCTGCGCACCCCCATGCAGCCGATCTCCTCGTCATAGGAAAGGGCCAGGTGAAGCGGCACCTTCAGCGGGCGGCGGGCGGCGGCGAGCATCGCCTCGATGGCGCAGGCGACGAAGCCCTTCATGTCGGCCGCCCCCCGGCCATAGTAGCGGCCATCAGCCTTGGTCAGGGCGAAGGGGGGCTTGGTCCAGACCTGGCCTTCCACCGGCACCACATCGGTGTGGCCCGAAAGCATGACGCCCCCCGCCCCTTCCGGCCCGGTCGAGGCGAAGAGGTTCGCCTTGCCGCCCGAGGTGTCGGGGACCAGCATCACCGTCAGACCCGCACCTTCCAGGAGGCCCTTCACATAGTCCATCAGAGCGATGTTCGGCTTCGAACTGACGGTGTCGAAGGCCATAAGCCGGTCCAGGATGTCGCGCATGTCTCACCTCTTTTCCCCCTGCTAGCGCGAAACCGGCGGGGCGGGAAGCTTTCCTGACTTGTCGCTGGCGGTGGGCTTTGGCAGGGTCGCCGGACCTTCCTGGAAAGCCCCCGATGCTGCGCCGTCTTGCCGTGATCATGAGCCTTGTCCTGACACCCGCCCGGGCGGAGGAGCCGAACCTTGCGCCGGACGCCGAGGCCGCGCCGGGGGCGGCGAGCCAGCTGGTGCTGGCGCAGCGCCTGTTCCGCCGGGGAAGCGAGGCCGGCGATCCGGTCCTGCTTCTGGCGGCGATCCGGCTGGCGCGGGGCGTGACGGTACGTCCGGCGGTGGGGTGGGAGCGGACGGCGGGTGGCGCGGGAGAGACGCCGCAGGTGGATGGCCCATCCGACCCGGGAAGCGCGGCTGCGCTGGCGATGCTGCAAGGCTTGGCGGTCGACGACCCGGATTTGCAGGATCTTACCTATGATCTGGACGCGCAGCTGCCGCAGGGCAGGCTGCCGGTGGCCACGGTCGCGAAGTCCGGGCTTGGCGGCGGGGCCGAGGAGGACTGGCTGCTGCCCCTCTCGGGAGCGGTGGTGGCCGAGATCGCGGTGATCGGCGACGGTGGCTCTGTGCTGGGGCTGAGCGTGACCGACGACAGCGGCGCAGTGGTCTGCGCCCGGCCCGCGACGAAAGATCCGGCGCTTTGCCGGTTCACCCCGGCGCGGAACGGCTTCTTCCGCGTGCGGGTCAGCAACGAGGGTGCAGAGGCGAGCGGCTATCTTCTGGTCGGGAACTGACGAAAATGACTGCATTTGTCACATTTTACCACCTTCTCAAGTGCATGATCGCCTGCAATGATCCTGCCATTCCGGCCCAATCCGGGCTGGCCAACCGTTAGAGGCCCAGATGTCGCTTAAATCCCTTTCCCTGATCCTTGCCACCACCGCCGTCGCCGCGCTGACCCTTCCCGCGCTGGCCCAGGACAAGACCGGAACGAACGTAGGCGCCGCTGCCGAGGGCGCGGCCCCCGGCGCCGCCGCGACCATGGGACTGGCGCAGGAGCTTTATGCGCTGGGGGTCACCCAAGGCGATGCGGTCACGGTGTTGGCCGCCGCGAAGCTGGCCGCCTCGGTCGAGGTGAAGTCGGCCGAGGCTGGCGCGCTGGATCCGGCGAAAGTGAAGTTCGATGACGAGGGCGGGGATCAGACCACCTTCCGCAAGAAGGCCGCCCCCGCAGCTCCGGCTGCGCCGGCCCCGATGATGAACGATGGCACCCCGCGCGCTGTGGCCAAGGCCACCTTCTTCAATGCCGCGAACGAGGATGAGGGTGCCGCCGACGCCCCGGTCACGGCGGATGCGATGTTCGCCAAGGCCACGGAACTGGCGGCGGATGACGAGGCGCTGCTGGGCCTGATCGAGGATGCAAAGGCCGAAACCGGCCGGGGGCGGATCGGCGGGGCAGTGCAATGGCTGTCGCGGCTGCCTTCAGGGCAGACCGATGTCTGGGAAATCCCCTACTACGGCAATTCCTATGCCGAGATCGCCGTCGTCGGCGACGGGGACGCGAATCTGGACGTGGCGGTGACGGACGAGAACGGCAACGTGATCTGCTACGACGTGAGCTGGTCGGACAAGCTGTACTGCGATTGGACCCCGGCCTGGGACGGCTATTTCTACGTCACCGTGCAGAACATGGGCGGGTCGCGGAACAGCTATTACCTGATGACGAACTGACCCCGGAGTTTCGGGGCAAGGGGCCGGTCGCGCAGGCGGCCGGCCCTTTCCTATGACATGGCCAGCATCCGGTCGGCCGAGGCATCGAAGAGGCTGCGGGCGTAGGCGGTGGTCATGCGCGCGGCGGCAAGGTCTTCCCGGGCAAGCTCTTCCACCGCGCGGCCATGCTGCATCACGAGGATGCGGTCACACATGTGGTCGATGACGGAAAGATCATGGCTGACCATCAGGAAGGTGAGGCCACGCTCGGCCCGCAGGCGGCTGAGGAGGTTCAGCACCTCGGCCTGAACAGAGGCATCCAGCGCGCTGGTCGGTTCGTCGAGCAGCAGGATCTTCGGTTGCAGCATCAGGGCACGGGCGATGGCGACGCGCTGGCGCTGGCCGCCGGAGAGCTGGTGCGGATAGCGGAAGCGGAAGCCGGGGGGCAGGCCCACGTCGACAAGCGCCTGCATGACGCGGGCGTCGCTGTCCCGCAGGCCATGGATGGCGAGGGGTTCAGAGAGCGTGCGGTCGATGGTGTGGCGGGGGTGCAGGCTGGCGTAGGGGTCCTGGAAGACCATCTGCACCTGCGCGGCAAAGCCCGCGCCGCGCGGGTTGGGCAGCGGCTGGCCGCCGATGCGGATGGTGCCGCCAGTGACGGGAGCGAGGCCACAGATCGCGCGCAGGATGGTGGACTTGCCAGAGCCGCTTTCGCCGACGAGGCCGTAGCTTTCGCGTTCCTCTACCTTGAGGCTGACGCCCTCGACCGCATGGACGAGGCGGCCCTGGGCGCGGAACGTGACGGAGAGGTTGTCGATCTCGATCAGGCTCATGGCAGGCCTCCGGCCCGAGAGCACGCCGATTTCTTCAAAGAAATCGGCGCGGAGCCTTTGAAGGCTCCGGTCCGGAATTTTCGAAAATTCCGGTGTGGTGGCAAAGCGTGTCTCATTCCGCCCAGGCCCCAGTGCGGTCCAGTCCCGGCAGCGGTCCCCGCGGGCCACCGATGCGGGGCAGGCAGTTCAAGAGGCCGCGGGTGTAGGGATGTTTTGCGTCCAGCAGCTGGCCCGCCGCGACTTCCTCGACGATGCGGCCCTTGTACATGACCAGCACCCGGTCGCAGAAACGGGCGACAAGACGCAGGTCGTGGCTGATGAAGATCAGGCTCATGTTGCGGTCGCGCACGAGGTTGTCGAGGATCGAGAGGACCTCGGCCTGAACGGTGACGTCGAGCGCGCTGGTCGGTTCGTCGGCGATCAGGAGGTCGGGCTCGGGGATCAGCATCATCGCGATCATCACCCGCTGGCCCATGCCGCCGGACAGTTCGTGCGGATAGGCGTCCATCACCCGCTCGGGGTCGCGGATCTGCACCGCCTTCAGCGCGGCCAGCGCCTTGGCCTTGGCATCCGCGCGACCCAGCCCGTCGCGCAGGCGCAGGCCCTCGGTCAGCTGGCGGCCCACGGTCATGACGGGATTCAGCGAGAACTTCGGGTCCTGCATGATCATGCCGATGCGCTTGCCGCGCAGGGCGCGCATGTCGCGTTCGCTGGCAGCCATCAGATTCTGGCCGTCGAAGGTCATCCGGTCGGCCTCGATCCGGCCCGGCGGGCGGATCAGGCGCAGGACGGCGCGGCCTGTCATCGTCTTGCCCGAGCCGCTTTCGCCGACGATCCCCAGCCGTTCGCGGCCAAGGGAAAAGGAGACGCCGCGCACCGCCTGGACCGGGCCGGTCTCGGTGTCGAAGGTCACGCGGAGGTTCTTGACGTCGAGCAGGCTCATCGCGAAGCGCTCCTCGGGTCGAGGACATCGCGGAGGCCGTCACCAAGAAGGTTGAACCCGAGCGAGACGAGGAAGATGGCGAGGCCGGGCATGGTGGCGACCCACCACTGCTCGAACAGGAACTTGCGGCCGGAGGAGATCATCAGGCCCCATTCCGGCAGGGGCGGCTGCACGCCGAGACCCAGGAAGCCCAGGCCCGCGGCGATCAGGATTACCCCGGCCATGTCCAGCGTGACGCGGATGATGACCGAGGGCAGGCACATCGGCACGACATGGCCTGCAATGATCCGGGGGGCAGAGGCGCCTTGCAGGCGGATGGCGGCGATATAATCGGAGTTGCGGACGGTCATGGTCTCGGCTCGGGCGACACGGGCGTAGGGCGGCCAGGCGGTGAGCGCGATGGCGAGGACGGCGTTTTCGATACCCGGCCCCAGGACGGCAACGAGGGCGAGCGCGAGAATCAGGCGGGGGAAGGCGAGGAAGATGTCGGTGAGACGCATCAGGACCGCGTCGATCCAGCCGCCGAAATAGCCGGCGACGGTGCCGACGAGAAGCCCGATGACGGGGGCGGTCACGGCAACGAGGGCGATGATGTAAAGCGTGATCCGCGCGCCATAGATGATGCGGCTGAGGATGTCGCGGCCGAAATCGTCGGTGCCAAGCGGGTAGCCGGGAGTGCCGGGGGGCTTCAGCCGGTTGCCGAGGTTCTGCACGAAGGGGTCGTGCGGGGCGATCCAGGGGGCAAGCAGGGCGACGAGGAGTAGCACGCCGACGATGACCAGTCCGGCCATGGCCAGCCGGTTGCGGCGGATGCGGAGCCAGGCGAGCCACATCTGCCCGAGCCGCGCCTGACGGCGGGAGGAGGGGTTGGGGTCGGTGAGCCAGATGCGCAGCGCGGTCATGTGCGGGCCCGCGGGTCGACGAGCCGGTAGAGGAGGTCCGACGCCATGTTCAGGGTCACGAAGGCCACGCCGACGACCACGGTCCCGCCCAGCACGGCGGGCATGTCCGCGGCGAAAAGCGCATTGGTGATGTAGCTGCCAAGGCCGGGCCAGGCGAAGATCGTCTCGGTCAGAACCGACCCCTCCAACAGGTAGGCGTAGCTAAGCGCGATGACGGTGATCAGGGGCACCAGCACGTTCTTCATCGCATGGACCCAGATCACCCGCCATTCCGGCATTCCCTTCACGCGGGCGGTGGTGATGTATTCCTGGCCAAGCTCGTTCATCATGAAGCTGCGGGTCATCCGGCTGATGTAGGCCATGGAGACATAGCCCAGGAGACCCGCTGGCAGGATGATGTGGCTGACGGCATTGGCAAAGACATCCCAGGCGCCGTTGAGCGCCGCGTCGATCAGGATCATGCCGGTGTAGGGGGTCAGCGTGAACTCCATCATCATGCCGTAGGTCGGATCAAGCCGTCCCGGACCGGCGACCCAGCCGAGTTGGCCGTAGAAGACCAGCAGTCCGATCAGGCCCAGCCAGAAGATCGGCATGGAATAGCCCATCAGGCCGACGACGCGGACGATCTGGTCGGCAATGCTGCCGGGGCGGGTCGCGGCGAGAACCCCGGCGGGGACGCCGACGAGGGTGCCGAAGATCGTGCCCAGCGTCGCAAGCTCCAGCGTGGCGGGGAAGTAGCGGGCGATCTCGGAGGCGATGTCCTGGCCGGTGCGGATTGACCTGCCGAGGTCGCCGTGCAGGGCATCGCGGACGTAAATGTAGAACTGCTGCCACATCGGCAGGTCGAGGCCCAGCTTGTCGCGGATCGCCTGCATCTGCGCCGCCGTCGCGCGTTCGCCGACGATGGAGAGGACCGGGTCGATGGGCACCACGCGCCCGATGATGAAAGTGACGAGGAGAAGACCCAGTAGCGTGATCGCCAAGGTCAGAACTCCGACGCCGAACTGGCCGGACAGGCGCAGCAGGCGGCTTTCCTGCGGGAGGGTGGGGGTTCCGGTCATGCGGATAGGGGCCGCCCCGAGGGACGGCCCCATTGCCTTACTTGGTCACGGTCCAGTAGCTGGCCGAGTCGGTGGCCCCGCCAGCGTAGAAGCCGTTCACATTGGCGCGCATCGCGTCCTGCCGGGCCTGCTGGAACATCAGCACGAAGGCCGAATTGTCGCGCACCTTGCGCTGGATGTCGGCATACATCTCGGCCCGCTTGTCGCTGTCCTTCTCCTCGACGGCTGCGGCGGTCTCGGCATTCAGCGCGCCCGGATCCCATGCGGTGCGCCAAGCCAGGTAGCCCGTCGCATTCGCCTCGTCGCTGTTGTCGGGGTTCATCGCGAAGGTCGAGGCGTTGGTATGCGGGTCGGGATAGTCCGGTCCCCAGGTCTGCAGCGTGATGTCGTGGAGCCGCCCGCGATAGGTGGCCAGGCCCTGGGCGCCGTCGCCCACGTCGAGCACAAGGTTGATGCCGATCTGGGCAAAGCTGTTCTGGATCGCGGTGGCGATATCCATCCGTTCCTGGTTGTTCCGGACGGTGAATCCGATGTCGATCGGCAAGGTCAGGCCGGATTCGGCCATCAGCGCCTTGGCCTTCTCCAGGTCCAGCGCATAGGGGTTTTCATCCAGCGCGCCCAGGAAGCCGAGCGGCAGGAAGCTCTGGTGCACCACCCACTGGCCTTTCAGGATGCTGTCCTGCATCCCAGTGTAGTCGATGGCCCAGCGCATTGCCTCCTGCACCTTGGGATTGGCCAGTTCCGCCTTCTTCTGGTTCAGCGCCAGATAGTAGATCTGGCCGCCCACGTCGCCCTGCACCTTGATGTCGGGATTGCCGGAGATGCCCTCGATATCGGTCGGGGTCATCTCACGCGCGATGTCGATGTCGCCCTTTTCCAGCAGCAGGCGTTCGGTGGCGCCTTCGGGGATGTGCTGCATGAAGACGTTCTTGATCTTCGCGTCACCGCGCCAGTGGCCCTGACGGGCTTCCAGCACGTAACCTTCGTTCGGCTTGAAGCTTTTCAGCACATAGGCCCCGGTCCCGGCACTGTTGGCCTTGAGCCAGGCATTGCCCATGTCGCCCTCGACCTCATGCTCCATCACGGTCTTCATATCGACGATGTTGGCCACGCCCGCCGTCAGGCAGTTGTAGACGAAGGAGGGCGCATAGGCCTTGTCGGTCTTCAACGTGACGGTATCGCCGTCGAAGGTGATCATCTGGTCGACGTTCTCGGCCGTCAGGCCGAACTGGGTCAGGATGAAGGCCGGGGTCTTGTTCAGCTTGACGACGCGGCGCAGGGAGCCTGCCGCATCTTCCGCCGTCAGCGGGTTGCCGGAGGAGAAGGTGATCCCCGGCTTGATCTTGAAGGTGTAGGTCATGCCGTCATCGGCCACCGACCAGCTTTCGGCGAGGCCCGGAACCAGTTCGCCCGGCTTGGTCGGGTCAAGCTCGATCAGCGTGTCGTAGGTGTTGTTGTTCAGGTCGACGCCCGAGAATTCGAAGGCTTCGTGCGGGTCGATCGACACGATGTCGTCGATGGCATCCGCGACGACCAGCGTGTCGGCGGGCGTTTCCGCCATGAGCGCCATCGGCGAAGTGCCCATCATCAGCACCGCCACGGCCGCGGCACGGGCAAATCCATGCTTCAGCTGCATTATCCATCTCCCTGTGATTTGGTATCGCGGAGTCGGTTTCACCGCTTCCTGACCGAATGGACAAATCTGCCGCGCGGCTGTCAATCGAAATCCCCAACGGAGTGGAGAAAGGCTAGCGGGAAGCCGAAAGCGCGGCGGACCCGCGGAAGCAGCCGCACTTCTGCGGCACGCGATCAAGCAGAGTCAAATTCGATTGACAGACCAGTCAGTCGCCGGGAAAATGCGTCATACCGTCGCGCCTTGCGGCCGCGACGGAGATGCTTTGCAGCGGAGGTGGAATGACCGCACATCTGCCGTTCCCGACCGAACCCACGCCGAACAGCTGGGACCGTGGTGGCTTGCCCCCTTGGACCTATCATTCGGAGGCGGTGCTTGCGCTGGAGCGCAGCAGCGTCTTCCTGACCCATTGGCAGGTCGTCGGCCATGTCGGCGATCTGCCCCAGATCGGCGACTGGCTGACTTTCGACATCCTGGGCGAGCGCGCCGTGGTGATGCGCGGGCAGGACGGGGAGGTGCGTGCCTTCCACAACCTCTGCCGCCACCGGGGCGCGCGGGTGGTGGATGGGGTGCAGGGCAGTTGCCGGGGCGCCATCGTCTGCCCGTTCCACGGCTGGGTCTACAATCTTGACGGCACGCTGCGCGGGGCGGCGCGGCCGGAAAGCTTCGGCGGAATCGAACGCGAGCAGTTCGGCCTGAAACCCATCGAGATGGAGCTGTTCCACGGCTTCATCTTCCTGCGCTTCGAACCCGGGCCGCAGCCGCCGGTGGCCGACCTCCTCGCCCCCTTCGCCGCCGACTTCGCATCCTACCGCAGCGAGGCGCTGGTGTCGGACGGCCCGTCGCGCTGGATCACCGAACTGCCGGTGAACTGGAAATCGGTGCGCGACGTCGACAACGAGGGCTATCACGTTCCCCTGGCGCATCCCGGATTGCAGGACCTGTATGGCCGCGACTACCAGGATCACCAGCTGGCGGGCGGCATCAACTTCTCGCGCGGGGCCTTTGGCGACAGGCCGGGACGGACCTGGTCGGTGAAGAACTACATCAAGCTGTCGGAAGACCCCGAGGGCCTGCCGCCGCATCTGCAGAAGACCTGGACCTACTATGGCCTGTTCCCGGCCACCGTCTTCGCCTTCACCCCCGAAGGCGCGCAGTTCTATCACGAGGTTCCCCTTTCGGCGGGCAAGACCCGGCTGACGGGGCGGCTATACCGCTACGCCGACGAGACCCGGCGGCAGCGGCTGGCGCGCTATCTTGCGAACCGGATCGACCGCGACACTTCGGCGGAAGACCAGCAGCTGACGATCTGGTCGAACGAATCGATGGCCAGCCGGGCCTTCGACGGCTTCCACCTGTCCGATCTGGAATACGGGCTGCGGGTTCATCACGACCGGCTGCGCGACCTGATCCCGGTCATGACGCTGCGCGACCCGCCGCCGGAAGCAGATATCGTCCGCCGCAACGCCGAGCTTCTGGACAGACGCTGACGCCGGGATCACCATGAGCCAACGCCCGGCAGAGGCGTGACCAACGGAGGAAAGCCCATGACCCTGAACCGCCGTTCCACCCTGCTTGGCCTTGGGGCCGGGCTTGCCGCCCCCTGGGTGCGCCCGTCCTGGGCGCAGGGGGGCTCTGTCTTCGTCTACAACTGGGCCGACTATATCGGCGAGACGACGCTGGAGGATTTCACCGCCGAGACCGGCATCGACGTCGTCTACGACCTTTATGCCAGCAGCGAGGAGGCGCAGGCCAAGATGCTGGCGGGCGCCACCGGCTATGACGTGGTGCTGCAGTCGGGGCTGACGCTGCCGATGATGGCCAAGGCCGGGGTCTACCAGAAGCTGGACCGGTCGAAGCTGCCGGGCTGGGCCAATCTTGACCCGGATATCCTGAAGATCGTCGAAGGCTTCGATCCCGGTCATGAATATGGTGCGCCCTATACCTGGGGCTCGGTCGGGATGGCCTACAACCTTGACCTGGTGAAAGAGCTTCTGCCCGACGCCGATCTGGAATCGCTCGACACCGTCTTCAAGCCGGAGAATGCCGCGAAGCTGGCAGAATGCGGGTTGTCGATCCTGGATAGCCCGACCGACTTCGGCTACATGGCGCTGCGCTATCTTGGCATCGACTCCGACACCGCGACCGAGGCCGACTATCGCAAGCTCGCCGAGCTGATGGCGCCGATCCGGCGATATATCACGACCTTCGACAACACCAATTACCTGACGACGCTGCCCAACGGCGAGGTCTGCGCGGTCAACAGCTGGTCGGGCGACTATGGCGTTGCCAAAGCGCGGGCGGCCGAGGCGGGGATCGACATCGACCTGGCCTATTTCGTGCCGAAGACCGGCGCGCCCGCCTGGTTCGACCTGTGGAGCATTCCCTCCGACGCCGCCAATGTCGACAACGGCCACAAGTTCATCGATTTCCTGTTGCGGCCCGATGTGATCGCAAAATGCACGGATTTCACCGGCTATGCCAATGCGAACAAGGCTGCGACGCCGCTGGTCGATCCCTCGATCTCGGGCGATCCGGCGGTCTATCCCGATGCCGAGGTGCTGAGCCGCCTTTACACCCCGCAGCCACAGACGCCGGAGCAGGAAGAACAGCTGACCCGCATCTGGACCGAGATCAAGACAGGTGGCTGACGCGGCCTTTCTGCGGATCGAGGGCGTGTCGAAGACCTTCGGCGCGTTCCAGGCGGTGCGCGACGTGACGCTGTCGGTCGCGCAGGGCGAGATCTTCGCGCTCCTGGGCGGGTCGGGCTGCGGCAAGACCACGCTCTTGCGGATGCTGGCGGGGTTCGAGGAGCCCACGGCGGGACGCATCTTTCTGGACGGCAAGGACATGGCCGGGGTGCCGCCCTGGCTTCGGCCCGTGCATATGATGTTCCAGTCCTATGCGCTATTCCCGCATATGACGGTGGAGGCGAATGTCGCCTACGGGCTGAAGCACGAGCCGATGACCAAACCCGCGCGGGCCGAGCGGGTGCGCGAGATGCTGGATCTGGTGCAGCTGACCCCCTTCGCCAAGCGCAAGCCGCACCAGATTTCCGGCGGGCAGCGGCAGCGGGTGGCCTTGGCCCGGGCGCTGGCGCGGCATCCGAAGCTTCTTCTGCTGGACGAACCTTTGGCCGCGTTGGACAAGAAGCTGCGCGAGCACACCCAGTTCGAGCTGATGTCGATCCAGGAACGCACCGGAGTCACCTTCATCGTCGTGACCCACGACCAGGAAGAGGCGATGACGCTGGCCGACCGGATCGCGGTGATGGACAAGGGCGAGGTGCGCCAGGTCGGCAGCCCGACCGAGGTCTACGAGTTCCCGGCGAACCGCTTCGTCGCGTCCTTCATCGGCTCGATCACCACCTTTGCGGCCACCGTCACGGGGCGCGAGGCTGGCCAGCTGCGCCTGAAGGTGGCGGATTTCGGGACCGAGGTGCTGGCGCGCGACGTGCCGGGGATCACCGAGGGGCAATCGGTGACGCTGGCGCTGCGGCCCGAGAAGATCACCATCTCGCAAGCGCGGCCCGAGGCGGCGAATGCGGTCGAGGGGGTGGTCAAGGACCTCGCTTATTTCGGCAAGGACAGCCTCTACCGCATCACCCTGCCATCGGACGCACTGGTGCAGGTCCATGCCGTGAACGCGCGGCGGGGGGACGAGGCGGCGCGGGTGGCCGACTGGGACGACCGGGTCTGGCTGTCCTTCGATCCCGGTGCCGCCATCGTGCTGGGGGATTGACATGGCGCGGCTGAAAGCCTGGTTCGACCGCACCGGCTGGTCCGATCTGATCATCGGGCTGCCCTATGTCTGGCTGGTGCTGTTCTTCCTGCTCCCGTTCCTGATCGTCGTCGCCATGTCGGTCGCGACCAAGACCCCCACCGCCCCGCCCTTCTCCTTCGGCGGTGAACACCCGTGGATCAACCTTGGCGGCTACGCGCGCCTTTTCGGCGATGCGCTTTATGTCCGCGCCTTTCTGATCTCGCTTATGAATGCCGCGACGGCGACGGTCTTCTGCCTTCTGCTCGGATATCCCATGGCGCTGGCGCTGACGCGGGTGTCGAAAAGCTGGCGCAACATCCTGTTGATGCTGGTGATCCTGCCGTTCTGGACCTCGTTCCTGCTGCGCGTCTATGCCTGGATGGGGCTGATGGGCAAATCCAGCTGGTTCAACGCCGCGCTGACCGAGGTCTGGAACTGGGTCGTGCCGGTGGACTGGGCGGTGAAGTCGCTGCCGATGATGCATTCCAACTTCGCCGTCGTGCTGGTGATGGTCTACACCTACCTGCCCTTCATGATCCTGCCGCTCTATGCCAGCCTCGAACGGCTGGACCCGACGCTGGACGAGGCCGCGCTGGACCTCGGCTCGCGGCCCTGGCAGGTGTTCCTGGACGTGACCCTGCCGCAGTCGATCCCCGGCATCATCGCGGGGGGCCTTCTGGTCTTCATCCCGGCGGCGGGCGAGCTGGTGATCCCCTCGCTGGTCGGGGATGCAGGGGCCCCGATGATCGGGCGGGTGATCTCGGACGAGTTTTCCTCGGCACGGGACTGGCCGATGGCCTCTTCGGTGGCGGTCGCGCTGCTGGCGCTGATGGTCATTCCGACGATGCTTTACAGCCATTACCAGGCGCGGGCGGAGGGCACGAAATGAAGCGCCGCCCGACCTTCCTTCTGTCGATGCTGGCCTTCGGCTTTGCCTTTTTCTACGTGCCGATCCTGTCGATGATCGTCTATTCCTTCAACGCCTCGCGGCTGGCGACGGTCTGGGGCGGGTTCTCGACCAAGTGGTATGCCGCGCTCTGGTCCAACACCAAGGTGATCGAGGCGCTGATGCTATCGCTGAAGATCGCCCTCGTCTCCGCCACCCTCGCCACCATCCTGGGCACCCTGGCCGGCATCGCCCTGGTGCGGATGGGCAAGTTCCGGGGCCGCACGCTGTTCAGCGGGCTCGTCACCGCGCCGCTGATCATGCCCGAGGTGATCACCGGCGTCTCCTCGCTGATCTTCTTCCTGCTTCTGGCGCAATGGATCGGCTGGCCCGCACAGCGCGGCTTCACCACCGTCACGCTGGCGCATATCACCTTCTCGATGGTTTTCGTGACCACCATCGTCCAGGCGCGTCTTTTGCAGTTCGACCGCGCCATCGAGGAAGCGGCGATGGACCTTGGCTCACGCCCCTGGCAGGTGCTGTTCGACATCACCCTTCCGGTCATCTCGCCCGCGATCCTGTCCGGCTGGCTTCTCGCCTTCACCATCTCGCTGGACGACGTGGTGATCACCTCCTTCACCACCGGACCCGGTTCCACGACGCTGCCGCTTCTGATCTGGTCCAAGGTCAAGCTGGGCGTCACCCCCGACATCAACGCGCTGGCGACGCTGATGGTGCTGGCCGTGGGCCTGGGGGTGATCGTCGCAGGCATCATCATGAACCGGACCGAGGCGCGCAGACTGGCGGACGAACGGCTTGCCTATCGGACGAACGGATGACGGCGCTTCTGGGCATACCGCTCGGCGCCAAGGGCTCGGGCCGTGATCGCTACGCCTGCGCGATGACGCTGTATGTCCGGGGCCGGATCAGCCCTGCGCAATTGGAGGCCTACCGCGTGGCCGCCGCACATGACCGATTGCATCCGGACCTGTTCTTCGCCGACCGCAACCTTCCCGCACCCCACGCGACCCAAGATGGAGACCCGCCGATGACCTTCGCCCCCGAGGATCGCAAGATCGCCAACATCCACGACGCCGAGTTCCGGCCCTTCGTCTATCCCGACGGACAGGCCTTCGGCGATGATATCCTGCAACTCGACAGCGACATGCCGCTGGGCGAGGGCTTCCACGTCTACCGGATGCCCGCCGGGATGACAACACGCCGCCACATCCACAACGGGCACGAGCAATTCCTGATCATCGAGGGCCAACTGATCGAGGATGACGGCAAGGTGCTGGGCCCCGGCGATCTGGTGTTCTATCGCGATGGGACGGAACATCATTCCTACACGCCGAACGGCTGCCTTTTGGCCGTGCACATCGCGGGGCCGGAGATTTCCACCCGGTAGCAGGCAACTGGCGCGCATGAAAAGGGGGCGACCAGCGCCCCCTTTCCCGCTTTTGCCCCGGCCTTAGAAGAAGCCGAGCTTGTTGGGCGAATAGCTGACCAGAAGGTTCTTGGTCTCCTGATAATGGTCCAGCATCATCTTGTGCGTCTCGCGCCCGATGCCCGACTGCTTGTAGCCCCCGAACGCCGCCCCGGCCGGATAGGCGTGGTAGCAGTTGGTCCAGACCCGACCCGCCTCGATCCCGCGACCGGCACGATAGGCTGTGTTGGTGTCGCGGCTCCAGACGCCCGCACCCAGACCGAAGACGGTGTCGTTGGCGATCTCCAGCGCATCTTCCAGCGTCTTGAAGGTCGTGACCGAAACCACCGGCCCGAAGATCTCCTCCTGGAAGATCCGCATCTTGTTGTTGCCTTCAAAGATCGTCGGCTGGATGTAGAAGCCCTTGGCCAGATCGCCGCCGAAATGGTTCACCGCGCCGCCGGTCAGCACCTTCGCGCCTTCCTTCCGGCCGATGTCCAGATAGGAGGTGATCTTGTCGAACTGCTCCTGGCTGGCCTGAGCACCGATCATCGTGGCGCTGGCGCGGGGGTCGCCCGCGACGATGGCCTCGACCCGCTTGACCGCTTTTTCCATGAAGCGATCATAGATCGATTCCTGCACCAGCGCGCGGGAGGGGCAGGTGCAGACCTCGCCCTGGTTCAGCGCGAACATGGCAAAGCCTTCCAGCGCCTTGTCGAGGAAGGCATCATCCTCGTTCATCACGTCGGCAAAGAAGAGGTTCGGCGACTTGCCGCCCAGTTCCAGCGTGATGTTGGTCAGGTTGTCGGCGGCGGCCTTCATGATCATCTTGCCGACCGGGGTGGAGCCGGTGAAGGCGATCTTGGCGATACGCTTCGAGGTGGACAGCGCCACGCCGGCTTCCTCGCCGATGCCGTTGACGATGTTCAGGACGCCCGGCGGCAGAAGGTCGGCGACGAACTGCATCAGATACATGATCGACGCCGGGGTCTGTTCCGCGGGTTTCAGCACCACGCAGTTGCCCGCCGCCAGCGCCGGGGCCAGCTTCCAGGTCGCCATCAGGATCGGGAAGTTCCACGGAATGATCTGCCCGACGACGCCCAGGGGTTCGTGGAAGTGATAGGCCACGGTGTCATTGTCGATCTGGCCGATCGAACCTTCCTGCGCGCGGATCGCGCCAGCGAAGTATCGGAAATGGTCGATGGCCAGCGGAATGTCGGCGGCCATCGTCTCGCGCAGGGGTTTGCCGTTGTCCCAGGTCTCGGCGATGGCGATGGCTTCAAGGTTGTCCTCGATGCGCTGCGCGATCTTCAGCAGGATGTTCGAGCGTTCGGTGGTGCTGGTCTCTCCCCAGCGTTTGCGGGCCTTGTGCGCCGCATCCAGCGCCAGTTCCACGTCCTTCGCGTCCGACCGGGCCACTTCGCAGACCACCTGGCCGGTGACGGGCGAGATGTTCTCCATGTAGCGGCCCGACTTCGGCGCGACCCATTCGCCGCCGATGAAGTTGTCATAGCGCTTGGCGAAGGGTGCCGCGGTCAGGGATTTGGGATCCATCTTGGTCATGTGTTCTCCTCCTCGGTTCAGCCGCCTCCTCCAGGCGACCCTGAAGCCATGCTGCGGCGAAGCGCCGAGTCGGTCATCCGGGGCGGGCCAGAACAGGCCGCCCACCTGTCGCAGTTCTGCGACAGATCGCCCGCCAAACTGCCGTCAGCGGCGGTCGATCTTGCGATGCAGGGTCGCGCGGCTGAGGCCGAGGGCCCGCGCGGCAGCCGAGACATTCCCGCCGGTGCGCGCCAGCGCCCGCGCGATGACCGCGCGCTCGGCATCCGCGAAACTGTCGTCCGCACCCTGTCCCAGCACGTCGGCCAGCGGCCGCGGCGACAGCAGGAGATTACCCGACAGGTTCAGATGCTGCCGCGCCGCGCGGGTGGCGCCGATCACCAGGTCCTGTGCATCGACCGCCAGCAGGGCACCGATTCCCCGGTCGGTGCCCGGCACCAGGACCACGCGGGCGCGATGGAAGCTCTGGCCGAAAAGGTCGGCCTCTACCCGGCGGGCGGCCTCGCCCACCGTCACGCCGATCAATCCGCTGACGGCCTCGGGCAGGTCCGCCCGCGCGGTCGAGACGTCGATCACTGCCATCAGGTCGCCCTCGGGCCCGAAGACCGGGGCAGAGGAACAACTGAGGCCGATGTTGCGCGCAAGGAAATGCTGGTCGCGATGGATGGTGACGGCGCGGCCCTCGGCCAGACAGGTGCCGATGCCGTTGGTTCCGGCCCGTGCCTCGGACCATGCGGTGCCGGTCCAGAGACCCGCCGCCTCGAAATCACCGTCGTCGCCGGCATGGCCGCGCCGGTCCAGCGCCACGCCTTCGACATCGGCCAGCACGATGCAGGCGCCAAGCCCGCCGACGGTCTGGAACAGCCGGTCCAGATGTGGCGCCGCCGTCGGCAGCAGCGCGCCCATGCGTTCACGCGCCTGGGCCAGTTCCGGGGCGGTCAGCCGGTTCGCCACGCCGGAAGCGGAAGCAGCGGGGTCCAGCTGGTAGAGCGTTGCCGACCGCGCCCAGGAGGCTGCGACGGAAGAGCGGGCCGCGAGACCCGACCGGATGGCGGTCTCGATGCGCGTGACGTGCTGGCTTGCCGGCGTCTGCATGTCCTCCTCCCCAGGTCTGCGCCCCCGCAGAAGCGTTCCTCGACTCCCTTAATCTTGCAGCCCCGCTGGCTGTCCGCCATGCATCCTCATGGGGCCGAAACCCGACCCGGCGGCGCAGGTGCGCGCGCCTCGGGGTTTTTCGGCTGTCATTTGCCTTCAAAAATATCGCAGGCGGGGTGTCGGCTGTCCAGAGAGTTGCAGAGGCTTGCAACGGACAAGCCACCGAGGAAAGATCAGGCTGGTTCTTACGAGGGCATAGATCATGACGGCATTGAAGCTGCGCGTTCTGTTCGACGGGGTCGTGATCGGCCCGGGGAAGGCGGACTTGCTGGGGCGCATCCGGGATACCGGCTCGATCGCCGCGGCGGGGCGGCAGATGGAGATGAGCTACAAGCGCGCCTGGATGCTGGTCGAAGAGATGAACGCGGCCTTCGCCACCCCCCTTGTCACAAGCGCGCGAGGCGGACAGGGCGGCGGCGGCGCCCAGCTGACCGAGGCCGGGGCCGAGGTGCTGCGGCTTTATCGCGATGTCGTGGCCAAGGCAGAGGAGGCCGCGGCCGAGCCGCTTCAGGCGATGGAACGGATGCTGCGCGAGAAGACCGGAAGCGAACGCTCCCAAGGAAAATAACGCTTGCCACTCCGTCGCCGTCGGACTGATATGTCCAGCGGAAAATATCGACTGGAGGATATCATGACTCGCCGCCTTGCCCTTGCCACGGCCCTTGCCGCAACGATCGCGACCCCCGCCTTTTCGGAAGAGGTCGTCGTCTTCGCCGCGGCCTCGCTGAAGAACGCCCTCGATGCCGTGGCCGCCGATTTCCAGGCCGCCACCGGCAATACCGTCACCATCAGCTACGCCGGGTCGAACCAGCTTGCCAAGCAGATCATCGAAGGCGCGCCCGCCGACATCTTCATCTCGGCGGCAGTGAACTGGATGGACGAGGTCGAGAAGGCCGGGCTGGTCGTTCCCGACACCCGCGAGGATCTTCTTGGCAACACGCTCGTCCTTGTCGCCCATGGCAAGGACGCCGCCTCGGTGGAAATCGGCGAGGGTTTCGACCTGAAGACGCTGCTCGGCGACGGCAAGCTGTCGATGGCGATGGTGGATTCGGTCCCGGCCGGACAATACGGCAAGGAATCGCTGGAGAAGCTGGGCATCTGGCCGACGGTCGAGGGGTCGGTCGCGCAGTCCGAGAACGTGCGCGCCGCGCTGGCCCTGGTGTCGTCGGGCGAGGCGCCCTATGGCATCGTCTATGCCTCGGATGCTGTGGCCGATGAGAACGTGACCGTCGTCGGAACTTTCCCGAACGACAGCCACAAGCCTATCGTCTACCCCGCCACCCTGCTGACCGGCGCGGCGGATGAAGCGGACAAGGCCTTCTTCGAGGCGCTGTCGGCGGATTCTGCCGACGCCAAATTCACCGAGCAGGGCTTTGCCATCCTGAACTGACCGAAGCCGGAAGAAACGGCCTTCGCGCGCAGCGGCCCTGTCGCTGCGCGTTTGACGTTGACGCAGGACAAGTCCATTGTCGGGCCTGACGCAACCATCGGACCAAGACGGAGCCCGCCCATGATCCCCGCCAACATGCTGAAGTTCTACATCGATGGCCAATGGGTCGATCCGATCTCGAAAAACCGGGTGGGGGTAGAAAACCCCGCGACCGAGGAGATCGTCTGCGAGGTCGCGATGGGCTGTGCCGAGGACGCCGACCGCGCCATCCTGGCCGCCCGCGCGGCCTTCGACGGCTGGACCTACACGCCGGTGAAGGACCGCATAGCGCTGGTGAAGCGCATCCTCGACATCTACAACGAGCGCTACGAGGACTTCGCCCAGGTGATGTCCACCGAGATGGGGGCGCCGATCACCTGGGCGCGCAATGCGCAGGCCTGGGCGGGACAGGTCCATATCGAGGCCACGATCAAGGCGGCCGAGGAGATGGTCTGGGAGTACAACCGCGGCTCGACGCGGATCGTCTACGAAGGCATCGGTGTCTGTTCCCTGATCACCCCTTGGAACTGGCCGATGAACCAGATCGCCTGCAAGGTCGCGCCGGCGCTGATCGCGGGCTGCACCATGGTGCTGAAACCCTCCGAGATCGCGCCGCTGTCCGGGACGCTGTTCGCGCAGGTGCTGCATGATGCGGGCGTTCCGAAAGGTGTTTTCAACCTGGTCAACGGCGCCGGGCCCGAGGTTGGGGCGCGCATGTCCTCGCATCCCGAGGTGGACATGGTGTCCTTCACCGGCTCGACCCGTGCCGGGACGGCCATTGCCGCCGCCGCCGCGCCGACCGTCAAGCGCGTGGCGCAGGAACTGGGCGGCAAGAGCCCCAACATCATCCTGCCCAGCGCGAACATCGCCGAGGCGGTGGCGGCAGGTGTCAACGCGGTCATGTCGAACACCGGCCAGTCCTGCGATGCGCCGACCCGGATGCTGGTGCCCCGCGACCGGCAGGCCGAGGCACTGAAGGTTGCCAAGGACACCGCCGACGCGATCAAGGTCGGCGATCCGCGCGACGAGGATACCGTGCTCGGCCCGCTGGTCTCCAAGCTGCAGTTCGACAAGGTCCAGCGCCTGATCCAGGCGGGGATCGACGAGGGCGCCACCCTTGTCACCGGCGGGGTGGGGCGTCCGGCGGATCTCAATCGCGGCTGGTTCGTCCGGCCCACCGTCTTCGGCGATGTGGTCAATGCCATGACCATCTCGAAGGAGGAAATCTTCGGCCCGGTGCTGGCGATCCAGCCCTATGACAGCATCGAGGATGCCATCCAGCAGGCCAACGACACTGTCTACGGCCTGGCCGCCTATATCGCCGGTCCGGTGGAGGACGCCAAGCCGGTGGCCCGCAAGCTTCGCGCTGGGACGGTGAACCTGAACTACCCGGACTGGGACACCTCCGCCCCCTTTGGCGGCTACAAGCAATCCGGCAACGGGCGCGAATATGCGGACTGGGGCATCCACGACTTCTGCGAGGTCAAGGGCATCGTCGGATACGGCGACTGAGACCACACAGTCCGGCGACCGAACCGCGCTCAGCCGAGCGGGATGTTCTCGCGCGTGATGATGCGCGGTTCGATGTCCTTCAGCCGCAGTTGGGGGACCGAGGCAGCGATTGCCCCCAGAAGGCGGATCACCGCCTGTTCCCCCACAAGCTGGACGTTCTGGTCGATGACCACGTCGATGATACCCTCGGCCAGCCATGCATGGGTGCGGTCGGTCAGATCATGCATGAAGACCAGAGGGCGGCGCTGGGGCCTGGCCTCTTCCAGCGCTGCGACGATGCCGGTTCGACCGGCCCCCACACAATAGACACCCGCCAACTGCGGCGTGACGCGCAAGAGCTGCGTCATCGCCGCGCGAGTCCGGTCGCTGCTTTCGCCCGTTTCGATGGGCGGAAGCAGCGAGAGGGAGGGGAAGTCCCGTTCCAGCACCGCGCGGAACCCGGCTTCGCGGCCGTGATGGCCGTCATAGGCGCGCGACCCCATGAAGAGGCCGACGGACCCGCCGCCGCCACCCGCCATGCGCCCCATCAGAAGCGCGGCGGTGCGGCCCGCCACCGTATTGTCGACCCCGACATAGGCTGAGCGGCCCGAATCCGGCACATCCGATGCGATGGTGATGACGCGAAGGCCCGCCTCGCAGACCCGCTGGATCGCCTCACGCGATCTGGGGTGATCGGCGACGACGAGCCCGATGCCGCTGGTCCGCAGCGAGATCGTTTCCAGCGCAGGCAGCAGGGATTCAGGCCCGAATCCGTCCAGCGCACGGATGTTGCACGAGGCGACCAGCGGAATGGTCGCCGCGAACCGGCGGATGGCGGTGACCAGCTCGCCCATGAAGCCGTTCTGCACCATCGGAATGAAGAATTCGAGATGGACCGGGCGTGAGGGCAGCGCGACCATGCCCTCCAGCGGCAGGTAGCCCAGTTCCTTGGCGGCGTGCAGCACACGGTGGCGGTTGGCGGCTGACACCCCGGGGCGACCGTTCAGCACTCTATCGACGGTCGCAGTCGAGACCTCGGCCTTGCGGGCGATGTCGACGATTGTGGTCTTCCCCATCGCACAAGTCCTTGCCTCTGCACCGGCGCAGATGCGCTGATGTAATCTGATGTGATTTCAGGTTGTGACATTCTGACGCATCCCGCAAGCTGATCCTGTCCGGGGCTGGCCGCGCGCATGAAGCGCGACGGGAGGAAGCGGTCGCACAGGGAGGGATGCGGCCCGACTGCCGATCAGGAGAACCATCAAGCGACGGGAGCAGTCGCCATGGCCACCGGTTGAATCGGGTGGTCGTTGCTGACGGCCCGGCCGTCGAGGAACGAACGGCTTTGGCCGTCAAATCAAAAGACCAAGGGTATCAGGGAGGAAACCCAAATGTTCAGGAAATTGCTTGGTGCAGCTGCCACCCTCGCCTTGACGACCGGCCTTGCCGCCGCCGAAGGCAAGACCTTCTACTGGGTCTCGCACGGCGGCCCTGCCGATCCGGTCTGGACCTATTTCCTGCAGGGCGCCGAGGCCTTCGCCAAGACCACCGGGAACACGGTCAACACCTCGTTCCACTCGGGCGACGTGCCGAGCCAGCAGGAGGCGGTGCGCGCGGCCATCGCGGCGGGAGCCGACGGCATCTGCTCGACCAGCCCAGACCCGGGCTCGATGGTCGATGTCGTGGCCGAAGCGCGCGCCGCGGGTATCCCGATCATCAACTTCAACACCTCGGATTCGGCGCCCAACTGGAATGCCTATGTCGGCGGCGACCTGCACGCGGTCGGCAAGGCCTGGGCGCAGTACCTGGTGGATCATGAACTGGTGAAAGCGGGCGACTTCGTCTGGATGCCGGTCGAGGTGCCCGGCGCGTCCTATGGCGTCGAGGAGGAGGCCGGGATCAAGGAGGTGTTCGAGCCCCTGGGGATCACTTGGGAAGTCACCGACGCCACGCTCGACCAGGCCGAGGTCATCACCCGTATGACCGACTACGTCACCGCCAACCGCGGCAAGATCAAGGCGATGATCGGTCTGGGAGACATGGTGACGGGCTCGGTCAAGCGGGTCTGGGATCAGGCCGGTGTGCAGCCGGGCGAGATCCCGGTCGTCGGCTGGGGCAACTCGCTCGACACCACGCAAGAGGTGATGGACGGCTATGTCAACGCCGGGATGTGGCAGGATCCGCAGGCGACCTCGTATCTGTGCCTGTCCTCGCTGCTGATGGAGGGTGACGGAATCCCGCTGGGCTTCAACATCATCACCGGTGCGCTGTACGGCAAGGACACGGCGCCGGTCTATCACAAGATCATGGGCGGAAACTGAGGCGCGACTGCGTTTTCTGACCTCCTAATCCAGGCCGCCCGTCCCCGTTGCGGGCGGCCCAACCCTTCCATTCCCCAGGAACCGGCATGTCCAACCCGTCAACCCTGACCGCCGCGCATCCCCCAGAGCCGGGTGCGCTGAAGCGCTTCATCGCCAAGCCGGAGTTCGGGCCGCTGGTGCTGCTGGTGGCGATGCTCGTCGTCTTCACGGCGATCAATCCGACCTTCCTGTCGCTGAACAACGTCGGCAACGCGCTGACCTTCACGGTCGAGCTGGGCCTGATCGCGCTGGCGATGACACTGCTCATGACGGCGGGAGAGTTCGACCTGTCCGTGGGCTCGGTCTTCGGCTTCGCGCCGGTGGTGATGTGGGCCTTCTTCAACGCCGGGATCATGCCGCTGCCTGCGGCCTTCGTGGTGGCGATGCTGGTCGCCTTGTGTATCGGGCTTTTCTCAGGGTTGTTCGTCACCCGGCTGGGCATACCGTCCTTCCTCGTCACCTTGGGGATGCTGCTGGTGGTGCGCGGCGCGGCCCTGTGGCTGACCTCGGGCTTTCCGCAGCGCACCTGGGACGCGGGCGAGCAATGGCTGGCCAAGCTTCTGGTGGGCGACTTCTACATCGGCGGGCTGCGCATATACATGAGCCTGATCTGGTTCATCGTCCTGGCCGCGATCTTCCACCATCTCTTGACCCGGACCCGGTTCGGCAACTGGATCCAGGCCACCGGCGGCAACCCTGGCGCGGCGCGCAACCGGGGGGTTCCGATCCAGCGCACCAAGGTAATCCTGTTCATGCTGTCCTCGGCCATGGCGGCGCTGGCGGGGATCATCTCGTCGATCCGGGTTTCCGCCGCCAACCCGAACTCCGGCACCGGCTATGAGCTGGAGGTCATCGCCATGGTGGTGATCGGCGGCACCGTCCTGACCGGCGGGCGCGGCACGATCATCGGCACAGTACTGGGTGTGCTGATCCTGCGGCTGATGCGCAACGGCATCGTGCTGATCGGGGTGCCGGGGCTGGCTTACAACATCTTCATCGGGGCGATCATCCTGGGGATGATGGCACTGCACGCCGCGCTGGAGCGCCGGCACAATGCGGGGGTCTGAGATGAGCGATACTCCCCTTGTCGAGATGCGGCATATCGAAAAATCCTATGGCCGCGTCCATGCGTTGCGCGACGTGAACCTGACGATCCAGAGGGGCGAGATCGTGGGCCTTCTGGGTGACAACGGCGCCGGGAAATCCACGCTGATCAAGGTGCTGTCTGGGGCGGTGCCCTATACGTCGGGCGAAATCCGCATCAAGGGCAAGCCGGTAACGATGACCTCGACCAACGATGCCATCGCGGCGGGGATCGAGACGATCTACCAGGATTCGGCGCTGGTGCCGCAGCTGTCCATCGCGCGGAATCTATTCCTGGGCCGCGAGTTGACGACCGGGCGGCTGGGCAAGCTGGACCTGAACCGGATGAACGAGGTGGCGGCGGACCTGCTGAAGCGGGTGGGCATCTCGAAGAACATCCCGCCGACCACGCCCATAGGTTCCTTGTCCGGGGGCGAGCGGCAGGCGGTGGCCATCGCCCGTGCGATGTATTTCGACAGCGACCTGATCATCCTGGACGAGCCGACCAACAACCTTGGCGTGGCCGAGACGCAGGGCGTCCTGCGCTTCGTCCGCGAGGCGCGGGATACCGGTCATTCCTGCATCTTCATCGCCCACAACATCCACCATGTCTTTCAGGTGGTCGACCGGATGGTGGTGATGCGGCGGGGCACCGTGGTGGCGGATGACCTGAGCCCGAAGACCTCTTCGATCCAGGATGTCGAGGACGTGATCACCGGCGACCATATCCTGGTCTGAACAGGGGCGGGCCGCGATCCGAAGGAGCAAATGATGCGGGTGCTTTACGATCCGGACCCTCGGGCAACGGATGAAATCTTCTCGGCCGAGGCGCTTGCAGACTTGCGGTCGCGCTATGACGTGGCCGAGTGGCAGGGCCAGGACCGCGCGGCTTTCTATGCCGAGCATCTGCCCGGGACGGAGATCCTGATCTCGCAGCAGGCGATGGAGGCCGACCGGCTGGCCATGGCGCCGAAGCTGCGGGCGATCTTCAACGTCGAGACGAATTTCCTGCCTAATGTGGATTATGCCGAATGCTTCCGGCGCGGCATTCATGTGCTGGCCCCCGGCGCGGTCTTTGCCGCCCCGGTGGCCGAGATGGCGCTTGGCATGGCGCTGTCCTTGGCGCGGAACATCCATGGCGAACATGCGGCCTTCCTGACCGGACAGGAAAAGTGGCTGTTCGAGGGGAACAAGCAATCCGAACTGCTGGCGGGGTCAACGGTCGGGATCATCGGCTTCGGCGATCTGGGCCGGGCGCTCTACCGCCTGCTGACCCCCTTCGGCTGCCGGGTGCAGGTCTTCGACCCGTGGCTGCCGCCCGGCCACCTGAAGCGGCTGGGGGTGGAGCCGGTGGGGTTCGATGACCTGATGGCGGGCAACCGCTTCGTCTTCGTCATGGCCACGATCACCACCGCGAACGCCGGGATGATCGACGCGTGCGCTCTGGCGCTGATGCAGCCGGGCGCGATGCTGCTCCTCATGTCGCGGGCGGCAGCGGCGGATTTCGGGGCGCTGACGGAAGGGGCGGCCTCGGGGCGCATCCGGGTGGCGACCGATGTCTTCCCGGTGGAACCCCTGCCCAAGGACGACCCGCTCCGCGCCGTGCCGAACATGCTTTTCTCGCCGCACCGGGCCGGGGCGCTGACCTTCGCGCTGCGCGAGATCGGGACACGGGTACTGGAGGACATGGACCTGATCGCCCGCCGCCTGCCACCGGTGGCCTGCCGCCGGGCGGAGCCGGAGACGGTGGCGCAGATGCGATCGATGCCGGTTGCCGCCACGCCGGTCTCCGGCTGCTGAGGGGCGGGGCATGGAGCTTTTCGGCGAAACCCTGACGCGTGACGACATACGGCGGCGGTCCGGCCAGTTGGGCGCCTATGGCGGGGTGCGGCTGATGGAGCTGGCCGACGGCACCGAGCGCGGCATCCGGCTGCTGGAGTTCCGCACCGGCCAAGGCTTGCGTTTCACCGTTCTGGTCGACCGGGCGATGGACATTGCCGAGGTGGAATGGCGCGGCGCCTCACTGGGCTGGCATGGGCCTTCGGGGCTGCGGTTCCCGGCCTTGCACGAACCGGAAGGCGAGGGCGGCTTCGGCTGGGCGCGCAGCTTCACCGGCTTTCTCGTCACGTGCGGGCTGGATCATATCCTCGGCCCGGAAGAGGTGGACGCCAGCCACTACGGCCATCCCGGCGTAAGCACCAAGCGCCACGGGCTGCATGGCCGCATCGCCAATATCCCCGCGCGGCTGACCGGCTATGGCGAACGCTGGGAGGGCGACCGCTGCATCCTCTGGGCCGAAGGCACGGTCCGGCAGGCGACGACCTTCGGCGAGCATCTGGTCCTGACGCGGCGGATCGAGGCCGATCTGGGTGGCCATGAAATCCGCCTGACGGATCAGGTGGTGAACGAAGGTTTCGCGCCCACGCCGCACATGTTCTTCTACCACGTCAACCTCGGCGCGCCGCTGCTGGCGGAAGGCGCGCGCTATGTCGCGCCGATTGCCGATGTGGTTTGGGCCGCCCATGCCGCGCGCTATCGTGACCAAGGCACCGGCTATGCGCTGGTCCCCGCCCCGCAGGACCGGTTCGCCGAGCAGGTCTGGCAGCATGAGACCGCTGCCGATGCGCAGGGCGAGGTGCCGGTGGCGCTGCTGAACGACCGGCTGGGCTTGGGCCTGCAAGTGACCACCCGCAAGGACCAGCTGCCTTGCCTGTACGAATGGCAGCATTTCCAGGCCGGGGCCTATGGCTTCGGCATCGAACCCTCGACCCACCATGTCCTTGGCGACGCCGCCGCGCGGGAGAGGGGCGAGATGATCTGGCTGACCGCGGGCGAGGACCGCCGCTACGACGCCCGTTTCACCGTGCTGGACGGGGCGGCGGCGCTGGCCGGGGCCGAGGCCCGCATCCGGGCCATCACCCGGCAACCCGATGACCCCTATCCCACACCCTCGGGCGATTTCCGTCCGCTGACCGTTCCTGCGCCGATCCGATGACCGGAGAAACCCATGCCCACTGACCAGACCCTTGTGGACCGCCCCCGACCCCTTGTCGAACGCCGCGACTACTCGCTGACCGGGCCAAGCGCGGCGCTGGCGATCGAACGCGGGCTGGCCTCGGCCGAATGGTATCACTCCGAAGTGCCGCGCAAGGTGATGAAGGGTCTGATGCAGCGCCGCGACGGCCCGGCGATCCGCGACACGCTGATCTGGCTGGGCCTTCTGGTCCTGACCGCCGCGGGCGGCATTTATTTCTGGGGCAACTGGTGGTGCGTGCCCTTCTGGGCGGTCTATGGCGTGCTCTACGGCTCGGCCTGCGACAGCCGCTGGCACGAATGCGGCCATGGCACCGCGTTCCGCACGCCCTGGATGAACGATGTCGTCTACCAAATCGCCAGCTTCATGGTGATGCGCAACCCGGTGTCCTGGCGCTGGAGCCATGCGCGCCACCACACCGACACGATCATCGTCGGCCGCGATGCCGAGATCGCCTTCATGCACCCGGCCTCGATCCTGCTGAACATCCTGCATTTCATCGGCATCGTCGACATCTGGCAGTGGATGAAGGTGCTGGTTCGCAACGCCGCAGGTATCCTGACCCCGGACGAGCGCAACTACATTCCCGAGGCCGAGGTCGGCAAGGCGATCTTCTGGGCGCGGGTGCATGTGGCGATCTATGCCGTCACCCTCATCGCAGCGGTTGCCTGGCAGTCGTTCATCCCGGTCATGCTGATCGGCGGCCCCCGCATCTACGGGGCCTGGCACATGTTCATGACCGGCATGATCCAGCACGGGGGCCTGGCCGAGGATGTGCTGGACCACCGGCTGAACAGCCGGACCTGCCTGATGAACCCGGTCAGCCGGTTCATCTACTGGAACATGAACTACCATGTCGAACACCACATGTTCCCGATGGTGCCCTACCACGCGCTGCCTCGGCTGCATGAGGTGATCAAGGCCGACCTGCCCGCGCCGACCCGGTCGATCCCGGCGGCCTTTGCCGAGATGGTTCCGGCGATCCTGAGGCAGCGGCGCGAGAAGGGGTATTTCCTGAAGAAGACCCTGCCGCCCACCGCACGCCCCTATCGCGAAGAGCTGCACCAGACCATCCCCGACCGCGACGGACTGAAGGAGTGACCGCAATGCAGTGGGTTTCCGCCTGTGCGCTGGACGACATCGACCCCGAGGACCTGCTCCGCTTCGATCACGGCGGCAGGACCTATGCGATCTACCGCGATGAGGCGGGCGCCGTCTTCGCGACCGACGGGCTCTGCACCCATGAACAGGTGCATCTCTGCGACGGGCTGGTGATGGGGGACGAGATCGAATGTCCGAAGCACAACGGCCGCTTCAACTACAAGACCGGAGAGGCGCAGCGGCTGCCCTGCGTGACCGCGCTGAGGACCCATCCGGTGCGCGTGGTGGGCGAGATGATCGAGATCGGACTGGAGGACTGACATGGCCCGCACCCGCCCCACCGTCGCCGACCTGCGTGCCTGGAAGGGCAAGCGGCAGTTGACGATGCTGCGCGTCTTCACCCTGGATGAGGCGGCGGCGGCCGAGGAAGCCGGGATCGACGTGGTCTCCGTCCCGCCGGACCTGGTGCTGGACCCGTCCTACCGCAAGGTCGCGCCGACGCTGTTCTCCATGTCCGGCATGGATCACCTGGGGGCGGGCACGCGTGACGACTACCTGCGGCTTTGCGGCAAGCTTCTGTCGGCGGGGGCGGATGCGGTCTATTGCTCGGGCGGCATGGACACGGTGCGTTACCTCGCTTCGGAACATATTCCGGTCGTCGGCCATGTGGGGCTGGTGCCCAGCCGTGCCACCTGGACCGGCGGCTTCCGCGCGGTGGGCAAGACGGCGGATCAGGCGCTGGCGCTCTACAGGGAATGTCAGGCCTATGAGGCGGCGGGGGCCTTCGCGGTCGAGATCGAGGTGGTGCCCGAGGAAGTGGCGACCGAGATCAGCCGCCGGATGGACCGCCTGCTGCTGTGGTCGATGGGATCGGGCGCGGGCTGCGACGCGCAGTACCTTTTCGCGATGGACATCCTAGGCGAACACAGGGACAAGATGCCGCGCCACTCCAAGGTCTATCGCAATTTCGCGGCCGAATACGACCGGCTGCAGCGCGAACGGGTGGCGGCTTTCACCGAGTTCCGCAAGGATGTGGAGAGCGGCAGCTTTCCTGAAGATCGCTACATCCTGCATATGGACAGGAGCGAGTTGGCGAAGTTCAGGGAGAGTCTCGGACCAACGCCTTAGGAAACGCTGCCGACGAGATGCCCGCCGCCGATGTCGCGCAGGATCACTCGCGGGGGCTCCTGGCCGGGCGGGTGCAGCGGGCTTGGCACTTCGGCGGTTTGGCGTGGGGCCGCGGCGCGCTTGTGCGACGGATCGGGAACCGGCACCGCCTCGATCAAGCGGCGGGTGTAGGGATGCTGCGGATTGCCGAAGATCTGCGCGCGGGTGCCAAGCTCGACGATCTGGCCCAGATACATCACCCCGACCCGGTCCGAGATATTGTCGACCACCGCCATGTCGTGGCTGATGAAGAGATAGGACATGCCGAATTCCGACTGCAGCGCCCGGAGCAGGTCGAGGACCCGCGCCTGGACCGACACGTCCAATGCGCTGACGCTTTCGTCGGCGATGATCAGATCAGGTTGCAGCGCCAGCGCGCGGGCAATGCAGATGCGCTGCCGCTGCCCGCCAGAAAACTCGTGCGGGTAGCGGTCGAGGTGACCGGCCTCCAGTCCGACCCGTGCCATCAGGTCGGCCGCTTTGGCGCGGCGGTCGGCGGGGGTGCCGAGCCCGTGGATCAGAAGCGGCTCTGCGATCAGCTCGCCCACCCGCATCCGGGGGTTCAGCGCGGCCATCGGGTCCTGGAACACCATCTGCACGCGGCGGCGCATCGCCTTCTGGCCCTGAGGGTCCAGCCCGCCCAAAGCCTGCCCGGCAATCTCGATCCGCCCACTGTGAGGCGCCAGCCCGACCAGCGCCTTGGCGATGGTCGACTTGCCGCAGCCGGATTCGCCCACCAGCGCGAAGGTCTCGCCCCGCCGGATCTCGAAGCTCACATGCTCGACGGCGTGGACATTCCGTGTCACCCCGCCCAGCAGCCCACCGCGCAGGGGGTAGCGGACGACCACATCCTCCAGCCGGGCGACGGGGTCCGAGGTCACGGGCGCGCGCGCCACCCCCTGCCCCATGCGCGGGACAGCGGCCAGCAGGGCGCGGGTATAGTCGGCTTGCGGCCGGGTGAAGATGTCGGCAGTCGTCGCGGCTTCCACCTGCCGCCCGGCCTTCATCACGATCACCCGGTCGGCCATTTCCGCCACCACGCCCATGTCATGCGTGATCAGGATGATCGCCGTCCCCATCTGCCGTTGCAGGTCGCGCAAGAGGTCCAGCACCTCGCGCTGCACCGTCACGTCCAGCGCGGTGGTTGGTTCATCGGCAATCAGCACCTGCGGCTTCAACGCCAGCGCCATGGCGATCATCACCCGCTGACGCATTCCCCCCGACAGCTCATGTGGATACTGCCCCATCCGCCGGTCGGGTTCGGACAGCCGCACCGCGCGCAGTGCCTCGACCGCGCGCTTGCTTGCGTCGGCCCGGCTGACCGGCTCATGCGCGCGGATCGCCTCGATCAGTTGCGCCCCCACCGTCATCACCGGGTTCAGGCTGGTCATCGGCTCCTGGAAGATCATTGCGATCCGGTCGCCGCGCACCGCCCGCAGCGCCGGTTCGGGCAGACCGATCAGGTTCTCTCCGCCCAGCAGCACCCGCCCCCCCGTCACCCGCACGGCAGGTGGCGGCAGAAGCCCCATGATCGCGAGCGAGGTGATGGACTTGCCCGACCCGCTTTCCCCCGCGATGGCCAGCGTCTCGCCCTTCGCCAGCGTGAAGGACAGGTCCTGCACCAGCGGCTTCAACCCGCCCTCCGTGCGGACCGAGACGCACAGGCCTTCCACCCGCAGCACCTGCTCCGGGGCCGTCACAGCCCCGGAGGTTGGCAGGGCTTCCGCCAGTGTCATTCGAAGACGACCCGGGGGAAGTAGAAGCTGACCACCCAGTTCGGCATGTCGACGATCTCCGAGATGCGCAGATCACCACAGACCGAACACAGCATGTAGGCATCCACCGCCGAAATGCCCTGCTGCGCCGTCAGCAGGTCGACCATACCCGCCACCGCATCGCGGGCAGCGGTCATCAGGTCCGGCCCGATCCCCGTCGTCGCCTCATAGCCCTTGGCGTCCAGGTGCCGCGTCACCGGCCCCGGCGTGGTGAAGCGCGGGGTCTTCAAAGGCTGGTTCTTCACCAGATCCAGCGTCAGCACCACGTTCATCGGCGACTCGATCGCCGTCCCGCAGACCTCGCCATCACCCTGCGCCGCATGGGTGTCACCCACGCTGAACAGGGCTCCCTCCACCTCGACTGGCAGGTACAGCGTCACGCCCGAAGTCAGGTCGCGGATGTCGAGGTTGCCACCCACCCGCCGGGGCGGGACGACGGAGTGCAGGCCCGCCTCGGCAGGTGCATTGCCGATGGTGCCGCTGAATGGCTTCAAGGGCACACGGGCCGACTTGCCCCAAAGCGCCGGTTCCATGCTGGCGGGGTCATAGGACCACAGGCACAACGCCGGGTCGGTGAACTGGTCGGCAAGCAGCCCGAAACCGGGGATATTCGCGGTCCAGCCGAAGCCCTTGCCGTCGAACACCTTGGGCTGGAACCCCTCCAGCGTCACCTTCAGCACGTCGCCCGGCTTGGCCCCGTCGACATAGATCGGTCCCGACACCGGGTTGATCTTGCCGAAGTCCAGATCGACTACGCTTTGCACAGTGGACGACGGGCCAAGCTGGCCCGCCGAGGAATCCTGACAATGGAACTCGATGGTCGAGCCCGGCGCGACGCGCAACGCTGGCGGCAGGGAGTTGTCCCAGCCGAAATGATGCTGCGCGCCGTGGATCGTGTAGTCGCAGGCCTTGCACATTACTGTTTGACCCAGACGTAGTCATAGTTGACCGGGATCGACACCGGATCGACGTAAAGCGCATCCTCGCCGCCCATCCGTTCCGATTTCATCGTGTAGCGCTCTTCGTTGAAGACCGGGACCCAGGGGGCCTTGTCCATCACCCCCATATAGACGTCGGACCAGAGCTTCAGCCGGTCCTCGGCCTTGGCCGGGTCGAACATGCTGTCGGCCTCGATGGCCTTGGCGTCCAGCGCCTCGTCGCAGAACTTCGCCCAGTTCCAGCCGCCCTCTGCCGCGCCCGCGCAGCCGAGGATCGGGCCGTAGAAGTTGGACGGGTCGGGGAAGTCGGCGATCCAGCCCATGCCGCCCGACCAGATCATCGGCGCCGTGCCCGCGCCCCCGGCTTCGATCACATTGGCCTGGGCGAGGTTCTGGAGGTTGGCCTTGATCCCGATGGCCGCCAGATCCTGCTGGATGGCTTGGGCAATCCGCGGGTTCGGGTCGGTGTTCATGACGTAAAGTTCGGTCTCGAAGCCGTCGGCCAGCCCCGCCTCGGCCAAAAGCGCCTTCGCGCCCTCAGGGTCATAGGGATAGCCCGCATAACCCTCGGTATAGCCCGGCATCGAGGGCGGCAGCGGCTGCGTCGCGGGCACCGCGCGGCCGTTGATGATCTGGGTGATCCGCTCCTTGTTGATCGCCATGTTGACGGCCTTGCGCACTTCAAGCTTGTCGAAGGGCGGCGTGGTGACGTTCATCGTAACATAGCCGGTATGGAGTTGCCCGCCGACCACCACCCGCGCGGCCTGCGCCGGATCGCCCATCACCTCGGTGAACTTGGCGGGCGGAATGCCGTCGCCGGGAATGTCCACCTCGCCGTTCTGCAGACGCAACAGCGCCACGACCGGCTCCTGCCCCACTTCGACGGTGAAGCTGTCCAGATAGGGTACGCCCGCGATCCAGTAGTCGGGGTTCTTCTCGAAGACGAGCCGCTGGCCCAGCGTCCATTCTGTCAGTTTGAAGGCCCCGGTTCCGACCGGCTTCTTGCCGAAATCGGCCCCTTCGGCCTCGACCACCTCCTTCGGCACGACAAAGGAGAAGTTCAGCGCCATGACATGCAGGAAGGTCGCGTCGGGACGGGTCAGCGTGATCTTCACCGTGGCCGGGTCGACCACCTCGACCCCAGAAAGCCCGCCGTCGCCCGCGTTCTCAAAACCCGCGATGGAGCCGAAGAACCCCGCGCCGGGCGACTGGGTCGCGGGGTTGGTCACCCGGTCCAGCGAGTATTTCACGTCTTCGGCCGTCATCTCGCGCCCGTTGTGGAACTTGACCCCGGGCCGCAGGTGGAAGGTGTAGACCAGCCCGTCGCCGGAGATCTCATAGCTTTCCGCCAGACCGGGCCGCAGCGTCGTGGTGCCCGGCACATAGTCCATCAGCCCGTCGAACAGGGACTTGATCATCGACCAGTTCTGCCAGTCATAGCCGATGGCGGGGTCCAGCGTCGCCACGTCGTCCTTGTAGGTGATGGTGATCGTGCCGCCCGGCTTGGCGTTCGGGTCGGGCGAATAGTCCTGTGCAAGGCCGGGCAGGGCCAGCGCCAGCATCACGGCGGTCGAGGCGAGCAGGTTCTTCATTGTCTCTCTCCTGTTGGGTGTTCAGCGAAGTCGGATTCTGGGGTCGATGAAGGGGGCGATTAGGTCGGCCAACAGATTGCCCAGCACGATGGCGCAGGCCGAGACCAATGTGACGCCCATGATGATCGGGATGTCGACGCGCTGGATCGCCTGCCAAGCCAGCTGTCCGATGCCGGGCCAGCCGAACACGCTTTCCACCACCACGATCCCGCCCATGAAGACGCCGATGTCGATCCCGATCATCGCGATAATCGGCAGGATGGCATTCGGCAGGGCATGGCGCAGTACGATCCGCACACGGGTCAGCCCCTTGGCCCGCGCGGTGCGGATATAGTCAGCGCGCAGGACGTCGATCATGCTGGACCGCATCATCCGGGAATACCAGCCAGAGCCGAGAATCCCGAGAGTCACCGCGGGCAGCACCAGATGAGCAAAGGTCCCGTAGCCGCCGATCGGGAACCAGCCCAGCTTCACCGCGAAGACGTAAAGCAGCAGCAGGCTCACCACGAACTGCGGGGCCGAGACGGTGACGAAAGAGGTGATCATCAGTGTCTGATCCACCGCCCGGCCCCGCCACAGCGCGGCGACGATCCCCATCGTCAGGCCCAGCACCAGCTCGCAGAAGATCGCCGCGACCATCAGCAAAAGGGTGGCGGGCAGCCGCGACAGGATCAGCTCGGCCACTTCGGTCTTTTGCAGATAGCTCCGCCCCATGTCGCCCTGCACCAGCGCGCCTAGGTAGCGCGCGTATTGCACCACGAAGGGCCGGTCGAGACCGAGCTGCTCGCGGATGTTCTCGACCGTCTGGGCGGTCGCCGACCGTCCGGCGATCTGGCGGACCGGGTCGGCGGGCAGGACGTAGAGCAGGAAGAAGGTGATGAAGCTGACGCCGAGAAGGATCAGCACCGCCTGCACGAGGCGCCGGATCAGATAGGCCGCCATCAGTCGCGCCCCCTTTGCGTCGGATCCAGCACATCTCGCAAGGCGTCGCCCACCAGATTGAAGGCCAGCGCCAGCAGGATGATCGCCGCGCCGGGGATGAAGACCAGCCAGGGCGCGGTCTGAAAATAAGTCTGGTTCTCGAAGATGATGTTGCCCCAGCTTGCCGTGGGCGGCTGCACGCCAATCCCCAGAAACGAAAGCGTCGCCTCCAGAAGCACCGTTGTCGAAATCCCCAACGTCCCCCAGACGATGATCGTCGGCAAAAGATGCGGCAGGATGTGGCGGAAGAGGATGCGGGAGGTCGATGCCCCTAGCGTCCGCTCCGCCGCGATGAAGTCGCGCGTGGCCAGCGACGAGGTCTCGGTATAGATCACCCGCGCCGTCTGCACCCAGTTCACCAGAGCGATGACCAGTGCGACGATCCAGAGCGAGGGCTGAAAGATCGCCGCCAGGCAGATCGCCAACAGCAGCGCCGGGAAGGCCATCATCAGGTCTGTGAAGCGCATCAATATGCCACCGATCCAGCCCCGGAAGAACCCGGCGGTGATCCCGACCAGGGTGCCGATGACCAGCGCGAGGCCGTTCGCCACCACCCCGATGACCAGCGAGGTCTGCGCGCCATAAAGAAGGCGGCTGAAGAGATCGCGGCCTAGAAGGTCGGTCCCCATCAGGAACTTGCCCCCCGGCGGCATCGGCGCACCTTCCAGGGTAAGGCCATCGAACATCTGGTCGTTCGGGGCGAAGGGGGCGATCCAGGGGGCAAAGACCGCCCCGGCTACCACCAGCGCAATGATCGCCAGCCCGAACAGCGCCATCTTCCGCCGCAGCAGGCGGGCCAGCGCGCCGGACGGCGCAGCCTCACCCGCGCTCAGATCGGCCATCCCTGCCCCCCTGCGCCACCACGATCCGCGCCGCCGCATCCTCGAAACTGATCCGCCAGGCCATAGCCATCTGACGCAACTGGCCGTAAGCCTCGGCCTCGGTCTTGCCCCGTGCCGCCAGGAGTGTCACCGCGCGGACCACGGTCTGCCGCTCGTCCAGCCGACGCCGCAGATCGGCGATTTCTGCCGACAGCGCCTTCTGCGCATCGAAGGCGTCCCGCGCGATCAAGAGCGCCGAATAGGCTCCGCTGTCCCCCACCGGCTTCAGAAGCTGCGCATGTGACCCCGCCTTCAGCGACCATTCGATCCGCCCCGGCGCTTCGGATCCGATCAGCGCGATCATCGGGATCGGCGGCTGCCCGGCATCCCAAGGGAACATCCCATCGTGCCCCATGTCGGCGTCGAAGAAGATGTAGTCCGCCGCCAGCGCCTCGGGCCCCAGCTCCGGCCAGGCCTGCGTCACCGCCAGCCCGATGGCGGCCAGTTGCCGGGTCAGCGCCTGCACCGTCGGATGTGGGCGATGCAGAATGATCGCCTGTGCGCCGCCGAGGTTCGGGATGCGGATCGGACGGCGCTTCATGACACCACCCGCAAGACCGGCGCGGGGCTCTGTCGGCTGCGCGTGAGGTAAGGATCCCCCGCCACCGCCTCCCAGCGCTTGATCGGCCGGAAGACGCCGCCCTCGACGCGCGCGATGATCACTGGCAGGACCGTATGATGCGTCTCGGGATCGACGATGCCCCTGCCCCGGTCCCCCGCCAGCAACTGCGACAGAGGCCAGTTCTCCGCCCCCTCGCGCCCGGCCAGAAGCCGCGCCAGTTCCATCACCGCCGCAAACGCCGCCGCCTCATGCGAGGACGCGAAGTTCCCCGCCCCCGGCCAACCCGGCACACCCCGGAAATAAGGTCCTGCCGCCACCAGCCCCTCGGCCGCCTGCCCCAGCGCCGGCAATTCGCATTCCGTTACGTTACACGACAGAACCGGGCAATTCTCAGGCAGGAACGCCGCGTCTTCCAGCCCCAGCGCATGATAAGCTGCCATGAAGTCATAGGAAGACGGCCCGATCAGCGAGTTCAGGATGAAATCCGGCCGCGCGAACCGCACCTCCTCGATCATCCGCCCCACCTCGCGCGAGCCGATGGGCAGGTAGCGCTCGCCCAGCACCTCGCCCCCCGCCGCCGTGATCCGCTCCCGCGCCAGCCGGTTCATCTCCCAGCCCCAGATGTAATTCGAGCCGGTCAGGTAAGCCCGCCGCCCATGTACGGGCATCACCCAATCCAGAAGCGGCAGCAGGTGCTGGTTGGGACAGGCATGGGTGTAGACCACATGGTCCGAGGCCTCGAACCCCTCGTAAGGCACCGCATACCAGAGCGTGCCGCCGAATTTCTCCACCGTCGGGATCACCTCCTTGCGGCTCCATGAGGTGATGCAGCCCACCACATGCCGCGCCCCGGTGTCCCGCAGGATTTCCTCGCAAAGCGGACCATAGGCGTCGATATTGCCGCCGGGGTCGCGCTCCACCGGCACAAAGCTCAGGTCCAGCGCCGGGTCGGCGTCGATCCGGGCGATGGCGGCCAGCGCGCCGGACCGGCAGGCCTCGGAGATCAGCGAATAGCTGCCCGAGCGCGACAACAGGAGACCCAGTTCGATCCGCCGCTTCACCCGATTCCCCCGAAACCAAAAAGGGCCTGTCGCTGACCCGTCTCGGTCTGCGCGCAAGGCCCGAATGCCGTGTGACATTTTGTCGAAGTGTTGCCCGTGACGATATGCGGCACGCGCCAGCGGTCAAGTCCCCACAGGCATTTTCTTGCGCGAAAGCTGGTCGGTTTGCCAGAATGTCAGTCGTTGTCGTCCTGCCCAGCGCCGGCATCGGCGCGAGACCGGGCCGTGGGTGGAACCATGCAGCAGAGGGCGAGCGCGTTCAGACAGGCCATCTGAGCGTCGGTCAGCCGCGCGCGGTCCTTCGCGGGGGCCGGATCGGAGCCGACAGGCGGTGCGGTTTCGATCCACAGTCTGGCGCTGTGCGAACCGAAGGCGCCCGCCAGGTGCACCACGCCCGCAGAAGTAACCGTCGCCGAAGTACCGTCCTCCAGACGCAGCGTAAGGCTCGCGCCCTGCGCAGCACCCAGCCGGTGCAGGAAGGGCAGCAGGAGCCCCGGCACCCGCAAGGGCCCCTCTGGTGGTCCACCCCCTTCGGCCAGCGCCAGCCCGGCGGCGACGGGGCAGCCCGGGCCAAGCGGGTCTTCCAGCCAGGCACAAAGCCATTCGCCCACAGGCAGGCCACGGCAAGATAGCCATTCGGCGGCCCAACCCGCCTCTTCAGAGGTGCCCCAGTCGTGACCGGCGCCGCGGGCGGCCTTGCCCGCCAGTGCGCGAATTTCCGCGTTGGAAAGCTCGGTCATGGCGGCATCTCGTCAGGATAGGGTTCGTTCTGGAAAAGGCTGATCCGGACCCAGAGGTCCGAGCGCGGGTCGAACCGCGTGGCGCCAAAGAAGGCGAGCTTGAAGCGCAGGATGTCGATCGGCAGCAGGTCCTGGCCGATCAGGTTGTCGCGGATTTCGGCATAGGGATGGGAAGCGGTGGTTTGCACGCGGCGCAAGGTGTGGCGATGTTCCGGATGCGCGCGCAGGAAGGCACCCACGGTCAGGGCCGGATCTGCGGCATCAAGGTCGCGGCGCAAGGCCTGAACCGCGCGGGCGGTGTCCAGCGGCTGCTCCCGCTCGGCCCCCTCCTCGGCATGGCGGTGACCGAGCCGGGGTTCTGCCTTCTCCTGCGAGACATACCAGAACCGCGCGGTCGCCTCGTCCCGGGCAAAATCGTAGCCCCGCGTCCAGGCATAATCGCGTGCCAGCAGCGCCGAGACTGTGGCAAGCGTCATCGACCCGTCCAACGCAAAGGCCGCATCCTCATCAGCGGCAAGGCTGTTCTCCAGATCGTCGACCAGATGCCCGTGGGGCTCCAGCAGCAGCGCCAGCAGTGCCTCCTGTCCCTCCAGCGACAGCCGCTCGCCCCAGCGCCAGAGCGCGTCCCAAGGGTGCGGCTCCTCGGCCCAGCCGGTTTGCAGATGCGCCGCCAAAGCGGCCAGATCGGCACGCAGGTCGGCAAGCTTCGCCTGCTGAACCGGATGCTCGCTCTGCCACAGCGTGGCATTCTCCTGCGCCTTTGTCAGCGCGGCATGCAGGGCAGCGATCTCGGCCGGGGTGGCATCCGGCTTGCTGCGCACCCGCACCAGCGCCTCTTCCCGCGCGGCGATCCAGTTGTTCAGAAGCAACGGGTGCCGGATCAGGAAGGGCGCAAGACCGAGGCCGGTGGAGTTGCCCACCCCCAGCCGGCGGCGCAGGTCGCGATCCAGCCGCACCGCCTTTGCACCACCCCTGGCTGTCGCCAGATGCTCGGCCAGATCCACAGTAAAGGCACGGGTCAGCCAGACCGACAGCATCTCGGCCTGGAAGGGCGGGCTCAGTTCCGGCCGGTCGGCGATCTCGGACCTGTCCGCAGCGCCGAACTTGCCCGAGCCATAGACCGCGGTGGTGCGCATCAGATAGCCAACCGCGTCGATCTGTGCCGGGTCGGGCTGCCGTCCTGCGGCCAGGCTGTCGACCACATGACGGAAAAGCCGTACCGACTGGTTCGCGCGGCTGAGCGACAGCTCCTTGCGGCTGACCCGCCCGGCCTCTTGCAGCGGCACGTTGCGTTCCAGGCGGTCCAGGTCGGCGGCGGACGGCTCGCCGTCGAAGAGGGCGAAGGTCGCGTCCCAGGCGGTGGCGATCACCCGGTCGGTGCGCATCTCTTCGGGCAGGTCATGGGCGAAGGCGACGAGGCAATAGGTCCGCTCCGGCCCCCGCGCGCGGTAGACTGCCCTGCCCACGCCGCGGCTGTCGATCTGCCAGACCGGACGATCGAAGCGCCAGCCCTCGCGCCGCATCCGCCGCAGAAGGATGCGCAGGAAGGAAAGCCGCATCGGATGGGCCGAGCCCAGCCGCGCGAGCCGCATCACCACATCGGGATGCCGGGGCTGGACCATCACCTCTCGCCGGTTCACTGCGCCGCCCTCTTCTGCTCGGGGACGGCGACGCCAAAGGAAGTGTGGAAGAACCGCTCCCAGTTGCCGCCCAGGATGGCGTCGATCTCGCCACCTGCAAAGCCCACCGCGGCCAGCCCGTCGCGTAGCGCACCGAAATCGCGGGCGTCGCGGAACCAGCGGGGCATGGCGGGGAAACCGGGCGCCTCGGCGCTGCCCTCACCATAGTCCACCCGCTTGGTCCAGCGACCGGCGCGCATCCAGGCGACCACGCTGTCGGGCTGGTCCTGGCACAGGTCACTGCCGATCCCCAGCATCGCGATGCCGTAGCGTTCGGCGGTGCGGGCGATCATCGCGGCATAGTCCTGCAGGGTGCAGGCGCTGCCGCCCTTTAGGTGGTGGGGGTAGAGCGAGAAGCCCAGCATCCCGCCACTCTCCGCAAGCGCCCGGATCACCCGGTCGGACTTGTTGCGCAGCGCCGGATGCCAATCGGACGGGTTCGCATGGGTGACGGCGACGGGCCGGGTGGAATGGGCGATGGCTTCCAGCGTGGAGCGTTCGCCCGAATGGCTCATATCCACCACCATGCCGACGCGGTTCATCTCGGCCACCACCTCGCGGCCCATCCGGGTGAGGCCGCCATCCTCGGCTTCGTAGCACCCTGCCGCCAGCAGCGACTGGTTGTTGTAGGTCAGTTGCAGGAACCGCAGGCCAAGGCGGTGCAGCACCTCGACCAGCCCGATGTCATCCTCGATGCAGGACGGGTTCTGCGCTCCGAAAAAGATCGCAGTGCGCCCGGTGCGGCGGGCAAGCGCGATATCCTCTGCGGTGAAGCCTTGGAAAACAAGTTCGGGGAACAGCTCGAACCAGCGGTTCCAGCGTTCGATGTTGGCTACCGTCTCGCGGAAGGTCTCGTGATAGGTGATCGTGACATGCACCGCATCCACCCCGCCCGCGCGCAACTGGCGGAAGATCGCTTCCGACCAGTTGGAATACTGCAGCCCGTCGACAAGGAAACTCATTCCGGGGCCCCCGCCGCGATGTAGCTGGTCTTGACCGTTGTGAAGAACTCGGCTGCATAGCGCCCTTGTTCGCGCGGCCCGAAGGAGGATTGCCCGCGCCCGCCGAAGGGGACGTGATAGTCGGTGCCCGCAGTGGGCAGGTTCACCATCACGCAGCCCGCGCGCATGTTGGCGCGGAAATGCGTGGCGCGGGCCAGGCTTCGGGTCATGATCCCGGCCGTCAGTCCGTAGGGAGTGTCGTTGGCGATGGCCAGCGCCTCGGCATAGTTCTCGGCGCGGATCAGGCAGGTGATGGGGGCGAACATCTCCTCGCGGTTCACCACCATGGCATTGGTGGTACCGGACAGCACGGTCGGAGCCATGAAATATCCCTCGGTCGGCCGTTCCAGCCGGGTCCCGCCAGTCAGAAGCTGTGCGCCCTCGGCAAGCCCCTTCTGGAGATAGGACAGGTTTCCGGCGAGTTGCCCGGCGCTGACCACAGGGCCCATCTGCGTGCCCTCGGCGAGCGCGTCGCCGACCCGCAGTGCCTCGGCCGCCGCGACCAGCCGCTCGGCGAAGGCATCGAAGATCGCCTCATGCACGATCAGGCGCGAGGCGGCGGTGCATTTCTGCCCAGTACCGCCGAAGGCCGCGTTCGCTGCATGGGCGACAGCGAGGTCGAGATCGCAGTCGTCCATGATCAGCATCGGGTTCTTAGACCCCATCTCCATCTGCAGCTTCGCCCGGTTGCCCAAGGTGCGCGCCGCGATGGTTGCCCCGACCGCTCCCGAGCCGGTGAAGCTGACCGCATCCACGCCAACATGGCCGACCAGCCGGTCGCCCACCTCAGACCCGGGGCCAAGCACCATGTTGAAGGTGCCCGCGGGCATGTCCTGCCGGGCGATCACGGTGGCCAGCGCCGCCGCCGAGGCGGGCGTCAGGTTCGCGGGCTTCCAGACCACGGCATTGCCGTAGGCCAGGGCGGGCGCGATCTTCCACGCCGGGGTCGCGACTGGGAAGTTCCAGGGCGTGACGATGGCCGCCACCCCCACCGGCTCGCGCCGGACCTCGATCTCGATGCCGGGGCGGACGCTTTCGGCCTGATCGCCGTGCAGCCGCAAGGCTTCGGCCGCGAACCAGGTGAAGAACTGTCCGGCGCGGTAGACCTCGCCCTTGCCCTCGGCGAGCGGCTTGCCCTCCTCGCGCGACAAAAGCGCCCCAATCTCCCCGGCACGAGCCATCAGCTCGGTGCCGATCGCCATCAGCACATCATGCCGCTTCTGGATGCCCGCCGATCCCCAGCGCGGCTGCGCCTGCCGGGCAGCGGCCAGCGCATCCTCCAGATCGGCGGCCGACCCCTGGGCGAAATGCCCGATCCTGTCGCGCAAGTCCGACGGGTTCACGCTTTCGATGCTTCCGGCACCCTCGCGCCATTCCCCGGCGATGTAGTTGCGTGTCTCGATGGTCATCTCTCTCATCCTTGTGCGAGCGCCTGCATCGCCCGGCGCATCGTCAATCCCCCCGCGATCATGCCATCGGCGCCGCGGATCGCCAGCACGTCCGCCCCGCCTGCAAACAGGGGGAAGGCATGCTCCACGCTTTCCTCCGCAGCCAGTTCCGGTGCACCGGGCGGCGGCGGCTCTCCAGCCTCGGCCAGCGGGCCACAGGTGAGCACCCGCGCCCTGTTCACATCGCGCACGAAGCGGGCAACATAATCGTCGGTGGGATTGGCGAGGATTTCAGCCCCGCGGCCGCATTGCCGCAACTCGCCGTCTTTCAGGATGGCGATGCCATCGCCGATCAGCAATGCCTCATCCAGGTCATGGGTGATGAAGACGATGGTCTTGTGCAGACGCGCCTGCAGGTCCTTCAGCTGCAGCTGCATGTCGTGGCGGATCAGCGGGTCCAGCGCGGAAAACGCCTCGTCCATCAGCAGGATATCGGCGTTGGTCGCCAGCGCGCGCGCCAGCCCGACACGCTGCTGCATCCCGCCCGAAAGCTGCTCGGGATAGCGCCCCTCGAATCCCGCAAGGCCGACCAGCGTGATCTGCTCCTCGGCGCGGGCCCGTGACTCGGCCTTCGGTACGCCGTCTAGCCGCAGGCCATACATCACGTTCTCCAACACGGTCCGGTGCGGCAACAGGGCAAAACGCTGGAACACCATGGCGATCTTCCGGCGGCGGAAGTCGCGCAGGCGCGGCTCCGGGTAGGCAAGGATATCCTCGCCATCCACCACGATGCGGCCCGCCGTCGGCTCGATCAGGCGGTTGAAATGGCGGATCAGGGTGGACTTGCCAGACCCGGAAAGACCCATGATCACGAAGATTTCGCCCGCCGGAATGTCCAGCGTGATGTCCTTCAGACCGAGCACAAGGCCGGTCTCTTCCAGAAGCCGCGCCTTGCCCATACCGGCGCGCACCTTGGCCATGGCGGCCTGCGGGTCAGGGCCGAAGATCTTCGACACGCCCTCGACGCGGATCTTGATGCTCATGGCTCAGCCTCCACGGTGCAGGTTGGCCTGCATCCGCCGACCCCAGGCCTGGGCGAGCCGGTCGAAGATGATGGCAAGGAAGACGATGCCGAGGCCGGCGAAGAGCCCGCGGCTGACCTCCAGCCTCTGGATGCCCTGCAACACCTGATAGCCCAGCCCCCCCGCACCGATCATCGAGGCGATCACCACCATGGACAGCGCCATCATCGTGGTCTGGTTTATCCCCGCCATGATCGAGGGCAGCGCCAGCGGAATCTGCACGGTGAACAGCTGTTGCCGGGTGGAGCCGCCAAAGGCACGGCTGGCCTCGACTACGCCCTCATCGACCTGCCGGATGCCAAGGTCGGTCAGCCGGATCACCGGCGGGATGGCAAAGACGATGGTGGCCAGCAGCGCCGGGATTTTGCCGGGGCCGAACAGCATGACGAAGGGGATCAGGTAGACGAAGATCGGCATGGTCTGCATGATGTCCAGAACCGGCAGCGCCGCCGCCCGCAAGCGGTCGGAGCGCGACAGCACGATCCCGGCGGGAATGCCCGCCAGCACCGACAGAACCGTTGCCATCACCATCAGCGCCACGGTCGCCATTGCATCGGTCCAGACGCCCAGAAGCCCTATGGCGACAGTCAGCACAGCAACCAGTACCACCATTCGCCAGCTACGCGACGCCGCCCAGGCCAGCGCGCAGAGCGCCACCAGCACCACCCACCAGGGCAATGCCTGCAAGCCGCGCTCGATCAGCAGGAGAAGCCGCAGCACCGGCATGAACAGCCATTCCAGCGTCTCGCCCCAGCGGGCGACGATGCCGTTGAAGGCGGCGTCCAGCCAGCGGCCGAAGCCGCGCGCGTCCCAAAGGTCGGGAAAGCCCTGTGTCATGGTCCTGTCCTTCTGCGGCCCGCACCACCGCGCGGCGCGGGCCTTTGCTGATCAGAGCCCGGCCTGAACCTTCTCGGCCACCTCGGCAGGCACCCAGGCGGTCCAGATCGCCGGGTATTCCTTCAGGAAATGCACCGCCACCTCTTCGGGCGTGGCACCGTTGTCATCACCCCAAGCAAGCACCGTGCTGATGTCGTCGTTCGGAACCTGCATCTTCGACAGGAACTCCGCCACCTCCGGCGCCTGCTCTTTCAGGTCCGCGACGACGGCGACCGCCACCTCGCCGGCAGCCCAGCCCGTCACTTGCGGATCGGCGCAGTTGGCGTCGGTCAGGCAGGTGAACGCCTCGCGGTCGCTGTCGGGCATCCCCAGGCGCACCAGCTTGAACTTGCCCACCACGTCCGAGGGACCCCAGTAGTATCCGACCCAGGGCCGGTGCTGCGCCACGGCGCGGGCGATCGACGCCTTCAGGTTCTCACCCGATCCCGGCGAGAACAGTTCGAAGCTGTCCTGCAGTCCCAGTGCCTTGTAGTAGTTGGTGATGATCACCTCGCTCGCCCAGCCGGGGGGGCCGTTGTAGAGCCGTCCCTTGCCGGGATTCTGGTTATCCTCGAACACCTGCCAGTTGGCGGCCAGGTCCTCGATGGACTTGATCTCCGGGTGTTCCGTCAGAACGTAGTCCGGCACCCACAGACCGTCCTGCCCCCCGCCCGAGAAGATGTCGGACGCCTTGTAAACGTTACCCTTCTCCTGCATCTGGTCCCATTGCGCCTGCACGGTGGAGACCCACAGCTCGGGCGCGATGCTGGGTTCGGAGCGAGTCAGCATCGAGGTCGCCGTGGGCACAGTATCGCCCGGCACCAGCTGCGCGTCGCAGCCATAACCGTTGGCGAGGATCTTCTGCGTCACATGCGCCAGCGTGGCGGCGGAAAGCCAAGTCATCTCGGCGATGGTGACACTGCCAGCTGTGCCGCAGTCTGCGGCGGCGGCGGGCGCGGCTTGCGACAGGGCGGCGGCGGAGAGGGCCAGCGCGGCCAGACGGGTCTTGTGGGTCATGTTACCTCCTGCGGGGATGGGGCGCCTTTGCGGCTGCTGTGGCGAGCAGGGTGGCGGAAGATGAAACTTCAATCAAACGATAACAATTGAGTTGAATTTCAGATTTCCTGAATCTGTTGCAACAGGTCCTCCGGTACCTCCACCGCCGTGGTGGTGGCCCGCGCCTTGCGGCGGCGGCTGCCGGGTAGGCGTGCGCCCACCTGCCCCTCGATTGCGGCACGGAGGCCGGCGATCCGTTCGGCGAAACCGGGCGCGAAGGCCGCAGGGTCCAGCGCAAGGAAACACTGGCCGGTGCCGGGCGGCCCGCCGTCAGGACCGGAGAACGGGCTTGCCTCGCGACTGGAGACCGCACCGGCGAGCGCCGAGGCGAGCACTTCGGCCAGAAGACCCACACCAAAACCCTTGGCGCCGCCCGCAGGCAGCATCGAGCCCTTCAGCCCCTGCGCCGGATCGGTGGTCGGTCGCCCCGCGCCGTCCAGCGCCCAGCCCTCGGGGATCGGCTCGCCACGCCGCGCCCGCAGCAGGATTTCGGACTTCGCCACCACGCTGGCCGACTGGTCCAGCACGAAGGCGGCCGTCCCCCCTTCACCGGGCACCGCCAGGGCGAAGGGATTGGTGCCGATCACCGGCACCCGCCCGCCCGGCGGCGCAATCGAGGCCGGAGCATGGGTGAAGCACAGCCCGATCAGCCCCTCTGCGGCGATGTCGGCGGCGTGGTGGCCGAGTACCCCGCAGTTGTAGGATCGGCGCAGGGTCATCGCCGCGATGCCGCAGTCGCGCGCCGCCTGCAGCAAAAGCGGCAACCCGGCGGCAATGGCCGGATGGGCGAAACCATGAGCGGCATCCACCACCACGGCGCCCGGTCGCGGTTGCGCGACCTGAGGCACCGCCTGGCCCTGCACCTTGCGGCAGCGCAGATGTCCGGCATAGACCGGCAGGTACAGGAGCCCGTGCGAGCGGATGCCCTCTGCCTCGGCCCGCCGCAGCGAGCGTGCGACCGGCCCCGCCTGCTCCTCCGAGGCACCCGCGCGCCGCAGCGTGGTTCGCGCCAGATCCTCCACCTCTTCCAGTGTCAGCCGCATCCCCATCTCCTTTCCCCTCGCAGAGGCACTGATTGCCGACTTCAGATCAAGCGAGTAATTCTGCAGAAAGCCTCAATGGAATTGAAGCAGATGATCCGTCTCGAAGCCCTGCGCGCTTTTGTCGAGGTCGCCGGTCACGGCAACATCAAAGACGCCGCCGACAAGCTGTGTCGCACACCCTCGGCGCTTTCCATGACGCTGAAACAGATCGAGGACCGGCTCGGCTGCGCCCTGTTCGAGACCGACCGCAAGGCCAGCCTTACCGCGATGGGCCGCTTCCTCTACGACCATTCCATCCTTCTTCTGCGCGACTATGACCGGGCGATGGACCTGGTCGAGGCGCAGGCCAAGGCGCGCAGCGGCAAGCTGCGACTGGCCTCGGTGCCCTCGGTCGCAGCGATGCTGCTGCCGCAGGTGCTGCAGGGCTTCCTCGCGGGCCGCCCGGACGTCGAGATCGACCTCGTGGATACCGACAGCACCGACGTGCGCCATCTGGTCGAGACCGGTCAGGTTGACCTCGGCCTCGCCGGCCTGTCGGATGAGGCGCCTGGACTGATCGCCGAGCCGCTGTTCCGCGACCCGCTGCTGGTCGTCTGCCGCGCCGACTCGCCCCTGTCGCGGCAGGCCGAGCCGCTGTCCTGGCCCGATCTCGCCGCCGAGACGATGATCCTGAACGAGGCGACACGCGCCCTGCCCGCGCCGGGCTTCCAGGCACTGGTCGCCGCCTCGCGCTTCTCGGTGCGAAACGTGACGTCGCTGATTGCCATGGTGCAGGCAGGCCTCGGCGTAACTCTCTTGCCCGCGCTGGCGACGGTTGCCTTGCCAGGCACGCTCGGCACCCGCCGGCTTGCGGATCCGGCCTGCCTGCGCACGGTCGGCCTCTACCGCCGCGAGGGTCGGGTGCTGAGCCCCGTTGCCGAGGCCTTTCGCAGCGGCCTCGGCCCGGCGGCCCGGAGAATCGCGGAGCAACTCGGGCTGGAGGGGATCGAATAGGTTCCGCGCATGAATTACCGAAAGATTTGCGCGGCGATATGAACGATTTCTCCCATCTTGCTTCCAAGGGGGATCCAAACGCAAACGCCGCCCCAGAGGAGAACGGCTACGATGATGACGTTGACCGCAAGAGGATGTTGCCGCCTCGTTGATCTTCTCGGCTGACTTGCGGCATCTTTGACTGCTCCAAATTACCCATAAGGACATTAAGGGAGCATTCGAGATCGGTCAGTGTCCGCGCTAGGCTCTAAGCAACACGTTGCGGCACAGCAACCGTGGCGGCTCGCTAGCTCAGCAGACCCGGCCCGAAACAGCCGAGGGCGGCCCGGAGGACCCATCTGTGCTTTCTTCTGTTGAAAAGCAGCCACCCGCGAAGGTCTTCGCGCAACAGCCATTGTGAGGATGATCGCCACCGTTCCAGCTCGTGATTGCACGGTGTCTGGAGATGAGCCTTTGGCCTTGGATGTCAGTGTAAAACGACTTTCATCCTCCGATTGTTTCTGTTGAATATGAGGCAGATGTCGGGTTTATTCTCTTTGCCCTGCAGGAGCCATCGCATGTGTCAAATCTGCTTCGAAGCTATCACAGACAGCGGCCTGATGCATTTCTGCCATTGCGGCAGCCCGGATACTCTGGCGGCGATGCGCCGCATCGAGGCGGATATCTCCAGGAGGCAGATGCTGGGGGGTATGGCGGCCGTCACGGGCATGTTTGCAGGCTTTGGCCTTGCGCCGAAAGAGGTGCGGGCGCAGGCGGCGGGCGCGCCGCTCTTGCTGACCAATCTGAAATATTTCGACGGCAAAACTCTTAGCCTGCACAGCGGTATCGACATTCTGATCGAGGATGGGCGTATTGCGGCGCTGCCAGCCGCAGGGCAGGGTCCGGCAGAGGCCGAGCGGATCGATTGCGGCGGACGCACCGTCATTCCGGGGCTGATCGACAGCCACTGGCACACCACGCTGGCCTCGGTCAGCCAACTGGCCGCCATGACACAGGATATCGGCTTCCTGCATCTGATGGCGGGCAAAGAAGCGGGTGCGACGCTGATGCGCGGCTTTACCACCGTGCGCGATGTCGGCGGGCCTGCCTTTGGCCTGCAGGCGGCGGTGGATCGCGGCGTGGTCAGTGGACCACGCATTTTCCCTTCCGGGGCGATCATCAGCCAGACCTCTGGCCATGGCGATTTCCGCTTTCAGAACGCGCTGCCGATGATGCCGGTTGATCAGGCCGATTACGCCAGCAAGGCAGGTATGTCGGCGCTGGCCGATGGCGTGCCGGAGGTGCTGCGCCGCACGCGTGAGCAGCTGATGAAGGGCGCAAGCCAGATCAAGATCACTGCAGGCGGGGGAGTTGCCTCGCAATATGACCCCTTGGAATCGCTGCAATTTACCGAGGAGGAGATGCGCGCGGCGGTCGATGCCGCCAACGACTGGGGCACCTATGTCTGCGCCCATGTCTATACCTCAGCCGGCATTCAGCGCTGCATCCAGGCCGGTGTGAAATCCATCGAACATGGCCAGCTTGCCGATGAGGATACCGTCCGCATGATGGCCGATCACGGCACCTGGTGGTCGATCCAGCCCTTCCTCGCCGATGAGGACGCCAATAAATACACCGACCCGAAAGCCGTGGCCGCGCAGAAAATGGTGGCCGAGGGCACGATGCGGGCCTTTGAATGGGCCGACAAGCACAAGGTCAACTGGTCCTTCGGCACCGATATTCTTTACGGCGGCGGCGAGACCCAGGCGAAACAACTGACCAAGCTCGCGCGGTTCATGTCGCCGCTGACGGCGCTGCACCGCGCCACCGGGGCGGCGGGCGATCTTCTGGCGATGTCGGGCGCGCGGGCGCCCTATGACGGCAGGCTGGGCGTGATCTCCGAGGGGGCCTTCGCCGATCTGCTGGTGATCGATGGCGATGCCGAGGCCGGGCTCGACTGGCTGGCCGACAGTGACAATCTGCGGGTGATCCTGAAAGGCGGCCGCATCTTCAAGAACAGCCTCTGAGGAGAATGAGATGATCCGAAATCTGCTGGGTGCTGCGGTCGTCGTTGTCACCGGATCGCTTCCTGCGCTGGCTGAAGACTGGTCGGGCCAGGTTACGCCCTATGTCTGGGCGGCGGGCTTTGGCGGCGACATCACGCCCTTTACCGGCGCGCCGACGCTGTCCTTCGACAAGAGCTTTTCGGATGTTGTCGATGACCTTGATGGAGCCTTCTTTCTCTCGGGCTATGCACGGCGTGGCGAGCTGGTTTTCATGGGCGACCTCAGCTGGTCGTCTAGCTCGAAATCCGGCCTTGTGCCGCCGGGACTACCGGCTGAGGGAAAGCTTACCCAACGCTCGCTGACGCTGCTTGCGGGCTGGCGCGCGGTGAACAATCAGGGCTTCACGCTGGATCTGCTGGGCGGCGCCCGAGCCTGGAGCATCAAGAGCAGCGTCTCGGTCGCAGGCGGTCTGATGCAGGCCTCGCCTGGCAAGGATTTCGTCGATCCAATCCTGGCGGCGCGGGCCAATATCGCGATGGGGCCGCAATGGTCGGCGGTGATCTATGCCGATTTCGGCGGTTTCGGGGTCGGCTCGGAAAACACCAGCCAGGTTCTCGCGACCGTGAATTACGAGGTGAAGGACAATCTCTGGCTGTCCTTCGGTTATCGTCAGCTGAATGTCGATTACCGGAGCGGCGGCACCGAAGTGGATGTGCACATGGGCGGGCCGCTGTTCGGCGCGACATGGCAGTTCTGAGGAGATATAGCCATGTTTCGCAGTCTTGCTCTTACCCTTTCGCTGTCGCTCGCCGCGGCGCCCTTTGCCGATGCCTGCACCCGCGTTGTCTATCACGGCCCCGAAGGCCGCGTCCTGACCGCGCGCTCGATGGACTGGAGCATGCCGATGGTCTCCAATCTGTGGGTTTTCCCCCGCGGCATGACGCGCACGGGCGAGGCAGGCCCGCGCTCGCTGGAATGGACCTCGAAATATGGCAGCCTGATCGTCTCTGGCTACGACATCGCCACCGTCGACGGCATGAATGAGGCCGGGCTGGTCGCGAATATGCTCTGGCTGGTCAGTTCGGATTACCCTGAGGATGACGGCAAGACGCCGCAGATGTCGCTCGCGCTCTGGGCGCAATATTTCATGGACAATTACGCCACCGTGGCCGAGGCGGTGGCGGATCTGGAGGCCAACCCCTTCAATGTGGTGACCAAAGACGTACCGATGCAGCCCGGAAAGCTGACCACGGTGCATCTGTCCCTGTCCGATGCCGGCGGCGACAGCGCCATTCTGGAATGGATCAACGGTGAGCTGATCGTCCATCATGGGCGTGAGTTCAACGTGATGACCAATGATCCGCCCTATGATCAGCAACTGGCGCTTGCCTCCTACTGGAAAGGCGTCAATCCGCGTGAGGTTTTGCCCGGCACCACCCGCGCCGCTGACCGTTTCGTGCGGGCGGGCACCTATATCGATATGGTCGTGCAATCCGACGACCCGCGTGAGGCGGCGGCGGCTGCCTTCAGCGTGATCCGCAACACCTCGGTACCTTACGGGATCACGACCCCGGATTCACCGAACCTTTCGACCACGCGCTGGCGGGTGGTGGCTGATCAGAAGGACCGGCTGTTCTATGTGGAATCCGCGATCTCGCCGAATGTATTCTGGGTTGACCTGAAGCAGCTGGACTTTGCCGAAGGCAGCGGCGTGCGTCTGCTGGACCTGGGCATGGATATGGGCAACATCCACTCGGGCGAGGTATCGGGCGAGTTTGTTCCGGCGGAATCCTTCCGTTTTGAGCCAGCCGAGTGAGAGAAATCACGACAAAAAAGCCTAGTCCATCTTCCGGCACTGGCACTGTTGTGTCCGATAGTGGCGGCCTGCGTGGCACCCGGGCCAAGTAAGCGGGTGCGTATCCTGTAAAGCACGGCACATGATATCGTGCTGCACGTGCGGGTCGAATGCCCCCGCGGCAGCCAGCCCGTTATGACAAGCTGGCACAAGGTGAATACGCCCGGGTTGGCAGGAAAGCCAGTTTTTGCATGGAGCAGAAATTGACCTTCGGCTGCGATGTGACCTATCCCTCTATTTTACAGGGTCGGCGTCTTCGTCAGCATCGATGTCGATGGCACTCTGCTGATCGAGCGTGGTCCCGCCCGCCCCGAAGATGAAATGCCCGTGGAACGGGAAGCCGAGATCGCACCCGTGGCGCTTGCCCCGACCGCAGCAACATCACGCGCGGCGATGACCTTGATGTCGCAGGCCGTTGTGGCCGCCTCGACATCCTTTCGCTTTCGATCGATACAAGGCTGCGTTCCATAGTAGTCTTCAATGGCAGCTTGCCGCAGGGCGAGCCAGCGACTGCCCAGGAGGGCATGCCAGATGTCAGGACTGACCGCTCTCGAGCTGGCGCGTATCCAGTTCGGCTTCACCATCTCTTTCCACATCATCTTCCCGGCCATCACCATCGGGCTGGCCAGCTATCTGGCCGTGCTGGAGGGCTTGTGGCTGTGGAAGAAGGATACGGTTTACCGCGATCTCTACCACTTCTGGTCAAAGATCTTTTCGGTGAACTTTGCAATGGGTGTCGTCTCGGGCCTGGTGATGGCCTATCAGTTCGGCACGAACTGGAGTTACTTCTCCGCCTTCGCCGGGTCGATCACCGGGCCTTTGCTGGCCTATGAGGTGCTGACCGCCTTCTTCCTTGAAGCAGGCTTCCTTGGCGTCATGCTCTTTGGCTGGCACCGGGTGGGGCCGGGGCTGCATTTCCTTGCAACAGTCATGGTCGCCATCGGCACGCTGATCTCGGCCACCTGGATTCTGGCCTCGAACAGCTGGATGCAGACCCCGCAGGGGTTCGAGATCATCAATGATGTCGTCGTGCCGGTGAACTGGATCGAGGTGATCTTCAATCCCTCCTTCCCCTACCGGCTTGCGCATATGGTGACGGCGGCCTTCCTTGCCACCGCGCTGTTCGTCGGCGCATCAGGGGCATGGCATCTTCTGAAGGGCGACAACAATCCCCGCGTGCGCAAGATGTTCTCGATGGCGATGTGGATGCTGCTGGTCGTGGCCCCCTTGCAGGCCTTTATCGGAGATCAGCACGGGCTGAACACGCTGGAGTATCAGCCTGCGAAGATCGCCGCGATAGAGGGGCATTGGGAAAACCGGCCGGGCGAAGGCGTGCCGCTGATCCTGTTCGCCTGGCCTGATCAGGCGGCGGAGAAGAACCACTTTGAGATTGCCGTCCCGAACCTCTCCAGCCTGATCCTGACCCATAGCCTTGAGGGACAGTTCCCCGCGCTGAAGGAATTCGCGCCAGAGGACCGCCCGCCGGTCGCAGTGGTGTTCTGGACCTTCCGCATCATGGTTGGGCTTGGTGTACTGATGATCACGCTGGGGCTTTGGGCAGCATGGCGGCGCTGGCGCGGCACGCTTTACGAGGGGCGTTGGTTGCACCGCTTTGCCCTTGTGATGGGGCCAAGCGGGCTGATCGCCATCCTTGCCGGATGGTACACAACCGAAATCGGCCGCCAGCCCTGGGTGATCTATGGCGTGATGCGCACCAAAGACGCGGTTTCGGACCATTCCACCCTCACCATGAGCGTGACGCTGATTGTCTTCATCGTCGCCTACCTCTTCGTCTTCGGCATCGGCACCCGCTACATGCTGAAGCTGGTCGGTAAAGGCCCCGAGGCGGGAGAGGAAGACCCCGCGACCGGCAACGACGACCCCGGCCAGAGCCCGGCACGACCGCTTTCTGCCGCACCTGACCTCAAGAAGGAGGCGTGAACCATGGGCATTGATCTTCCCATCGTCTGGGCCTGCATCATCGCCTTCGGCCTGATGATGTATGTCATCATGGACGGGTTCGATCTGGGGATCGGGATCCTGTTCCCCTTCATCAAGGACCGCACCGACCGGGATGTCATGGTCAATACCGTCGCCCCGGTCTGGGACGGCAACGAGACCTGGCTTGTGCTGGGTGGCGCGGGGCTGATGGCCGCCTTTCCGCTGGCCTATTCGGTGATCCTGACGGCGCTATACATCCCGCTCGCACTGATGCTCTTGGGGCTGATCTGGCGCGGCGTGGCGTTCGAGTTTCGCTTCAAGGCCGATGAGCATCACAAGCCGTTCTGGGACAAGGCCTTCATGGGTGGCTCGATCGTGGCGACCTTCTTCCAGGGGGTCTCGCTCGGTGCTTTTCTCAACGGGTTCGAGGTCGAGGGCGTGCGCTATATGGGCGGCGTGATGGACTGGCTGACGCCGTTTGCCCTGTTCACCGGCTTGGGGCTTCTGGTCGCCTATGCGCTTTTGGGCACCACCTGGCTGATCATCAAGACGGAAGGACCACTGCATGACCGGCTGGTCAGGCTTGCGCAGCCCCTGATGCTGGTGCTGCTTGGCGTGATCGTAGTGGTCAGCCTCTGGACGCCGCTCGCGCATCAGGCAGTGGCGGATCGGTGGTTCACGCTGCCGAACCTTTTTTTCTTCGCACCGGTGCCGGGCCTTGTTGCGGTGACGGCCTTCCTGCTTCTGCGCAGCTTGCGGACGGGGGATCCGGGGCCTGCGCCCTTCATCCTGACGCTGTTCCTGCTGTTTCTGGGTTATACCGGTCTTGGGATCAGCATGTTCCCCTATATCATCCCGCCCGCGATCACCTTGCGCGAGGCCGCCGCGCCACCGGAGAGCATGGGCTTTGCGCTGGTCGGCGCGCTTCTGATCATCCCGGTGATCCTCGCCTATACCGCCTGGTCCTATTACGTGTTCCGCGGCAAGGTGCGGGCAGGCGACGGATATCACTGATGAAACGCATGGTGATCGAGCGTAAATCGGATGCTCCGCGATCGCTGGCGAAACGGATCGGCTGGCTCGTACTGATCTGGGCGCTCAGCGTGCTGGCGCTTGGGGTAGTAGCCTACGGGTTCCGCCTTGTGATGAAAGCGGCGGGGCTGAGCCTCTGACAAGCCCTGATCCTCACCCGGGGCGCTTGGCCCTACAAGACAGGTGGCCCTGGCAGGCGGGGCAGGTCTTAGTCCTGACCGGACAGAATGCGTTCGGCAGCAGTCCGGTTGAAACAGGGCTCTTTTTGCCAGATCTGCACGACAGGGTGATCGTAGACCCGCCACGGCTCTTGCGTGAAGCGGTCGTCGAACGGAAACAGGGGCAGGGGGAAACCACTGTCCGCCAGAAAAACCCGGGTAAAGCACAGCCTGCCTTCGGCAAGTGCCGCGTAGTAGCGGGTCACGATGGGAAAACGCTGGGGCAGGCGGGGGATCACCTCGCTTTGCCGGCCCGACGAGATGGCCAGATACTCCGTCTGATCCAGCGCCTCGGCGAGCCGCCTCGCGGTGCCTTCATCCTCGGCATCCGTCAGCTGCAGCTTGATGAAGCGGAACGGGCCGGGCGTCTCATGCGCCGGCAGCGAGACGGGGGTATAACGCTGGACCGGAAGGCCCTCGTCCCAATCAGTCTCGACGCCGATCGCAGTGCCGGCGGGGAGGGCGCGCATCCATTCCGTCGCCACGACCCTTGGGTTCGGTCCCAGATGCAGCCGCACGACGCCCGCGCCCCACCAGCACGCCAGAACCAGAAGCAGGACAGGGATGGGGCGCGGCAGACGGGCCAGCGCGACCGCGGCCAGCACGGCCAGTACGGGCAGGGCGGGCGCGAAATAGCGCAGCACCCATTGCCACATCCACATCCTGCCACTGCAGCGCCAAGCTGCGGCTTCTATGCGGGGCTGTCGCGGGGAGAGGTTGGATGCCGACAAGCCAGCCCGAGTTCTACTACCCGGATTCGACCCGCTTCATCGGTTTCGACCCCGACATGCCCGACAAGGGCTTTACCGAGTTTCTGGCCTATGCCTTCTCGGTCGGGGACCTGCACGCCCACTCGCCGCGATTTGCTGGCCGAAGTTGCGGGCCAGGCAGATGACGCGCACTCTGGCATCGCGTTCGGCGGCATGGCGCAGCAGGGGGATTGTCGCATCGGTCGAACCGTCATCGACGAAGATGAACTCAAAGTCACAGTCGGCGGCCAGACGGCTCATCCTGTCCAGCTGGTTTAGCGTCTCGGCCAGAACCTCCTCTTCATTGAGGCAGGGCACTACCACCGAAACCAGGGGCGCCGCCTTGTCATCGCGCAGTTCGGCCATCGGGTCCTTGCATCTCTTCAAATGTGAGTGGCGGGATCAAATATCGCGGCCATGGCCTGCCCGACCAAGTCTAGGCATGTCTTGATGACGAGGAAAGCTCCGGCAGGCAAGCCCGGCGGGATGAAAGACATCGGGGGGCTGTAGAATCTGTCTTATATGCGTTGCCATTGATCAGGCAGCGGTTGCCGGCGGTGTCGATGATCCAGACTTCGCGGAAACAGGTCAGCATCGGCCAAGGGCGCCGGTTGGTGCGATGGGCATTGTTGCTGCAGTCGTTCGCAGACAGGATTCCCACTGCGAACCCACGCTGTTAGGCGCCCATCATGAGCAGACCCGAGCCTGCCTGCTGCCGCGCGACGAACTTCAGATCGTATTATAGGGCACCCGCCGATCTATCAGCGCGGCGTACAGACACCAGCCGGCATGCCTGCCTGGTCGCGGACCACAATTCTGCGGGGCCCTCAGACTGCGTTCTGGTCGATGTGCTGCGAGGCGCATGAACGACCGCTTGCCAATTTCGCCGCAGTTACAATGCCGCATTGCCGTCAGCCTGCTCTCCGCCCGTTCCCGACATCTACCCTAGGCGGCGCTCGACTGGCCGCAGCTGCGGGGAAAGCGGTTCATCACCGCCATCGTCGAGCCGGGGGCGGAGGTGCATGCCTATGTCATCCGGGGGCTTGCCGACTACAGCACCTATCCCGAGGTGCTCTACCACGATGTCAGCAATGGCGCGTCAGCCGCAGGTTAAATCTCAACGCCAGCGGCAAGTTTTCAACAGGATATAATTAATCAACTTGCCTGCAGGCTGTACAAGCCTCGACGGAATTTCCAAAAGTTTTACTAGTGCATCCCATATCACTAGGATGGCACTATATACGCAGACACTCGCGCAATCCGTGCGCGCTCCCGCAATTCAGTTGGTCGCATATGATAGAATTCGCGGAACCATTTAGAAAAGTGCGACGTAGATCCGAATCCCGAAGCGATAGCAACTTCAAAGACCGTTTGCTCAGTGTAGAGTAACAGCTCGCGAGCATGATCGATTCGCAATGAAATATAGTAGCGCGAAGGGGTCATCCCAAGATGTTGCCGAAACTGTCGCTCCAGTTGGCGGGAGCTGAGCCCGGCCTTGGCAGCCATATCCTCAACAGGCATTGGAGGTTCGATATTCAACTGCATCATTCGGATCACCTTCTGCGTCGGAAGTGGCAGCGCAGCTATTTGCTGCAAACGTCCTCCCTGCTGATTTTCTGCGGCATCCCGAATACGTTCATGATGGAACTGATTTGCCACCGCTCGGGCAAGATCAAGCCCGTAGCGCTCGGCAATTATATGTAGCATCATATCCATAGCGGCTGTGCCCCCGGAGCATGTCAGCCGATTACGATCAATCTCGAATAGGGTACCGGTCGCTTTGACATTGGGGAAGTTATCCTCAAAGGCGATTCGGTTTTCCCAATGTATAGTAGCGCGATAGCCGTCAAGCAGACCTGCGCGAGCAAGCAGATGGCTCGCCGTTGATAGTGCGCCTATCGGAAGTCCGCGATGTGCGGCGCGGCGCAAGGCAGCCAGATATGGCCTTTCGCGCAGTGGACTGACGCGGACGCCGCCACAGACGAAAAGGGCATGTGCACCCTCAAGTGCGGAGGTGAGCGGCTTCGCCGGGAAGGGAATGTCATTTGAGGCGATAACCGGAGCGCCATCAAGACTACACAGATCCCAGCGGAAGGCCTCCCGCCCAAGCAGTCGATTAGTCGACCGCAACGGCTCGATCGCGGAGGCCAGGCTCATCATCGACAGGTCGTCAATCATGAGAAACACGAAGGAAAGCGGCTCAGAGGCGTGCTCAAGAAGCATCCGGTAGACCCTGCGAGGCTCGGCGACATTGCCGGAACCGGTGTACGTGGAGCATATATACGACACTCGAGGGGAGACCAAGAACAAGCCGATACATTTTGCGACCGTCCTTCATCCCAACCTAAACTCAGGAAACGGCATTAGTCGTCAGGACTGTCGGATTGTCACTTAATTCATTGATTATAAATAATTATACTCCATCCGAACCTACGCGAAGCCCCCTCTTCTGGTGTCTACCCGTTCGAAGCTTCACTGACTGACGTACTGAAACGTCAGGACAGGATGCTGAAAGTAACATGTCGGATCCTTAAAATTGCACGATGTGCCTCTGGACGCACCTAGCCTGCACTTGCGGCGCAATTTCCATTGAGGAAAGCCTCGGGACAAGAACGCGGCCGCGGACTGCTCCAGAGGTCGCGTCGCCTGGAAGAGCCGCCAACATATCGTCTGGCGGCGGAACTCGCCCTGGGCGGTTCGTCGGAGCCCGGGCTGGCGCATCCGACCGGGGCGGCCCGGCTCACCTACTGTTGATGGTACAGCATAATATGGGCGGCTGAGAACGGGTCCCGCGCGGTCGATGGCCTGCACCGGCACGCGGCCAATTCGTGCAGCGTTGCTCTCTGATCGGAGAAGTGGCGTAGCAGCCGCCACCAGATTTTCGACGTCGCATCTATAGCTATCGAATTCCACCCGTTACCTTGATCTTGGCGCCTACTTCTAGGGGAGCGTCAAGCTGCCTGCTGACGGCATGGTGCTACTGAGCAGGCGCAATAGCGCTCCAGTCGGTCGCAAGGGAGGGAGTTAAAACTCCATATCCGCTGCCGAGGCAAGCAGACGAACACCGCAGGAAACGGATGACGGAAATCTGATGCTGCGTGTCGAATCGCTGGAACTGGCTTGCACCTGAACTGGTAACGTCGATGCGGTGAAATGGACTAGACGAGGGGCGCCCGCAGCCCCCTCATGCCCGCAGAAGAGACAGCCGGCCTGCTCCACGATTGGCCAAGATTGGAAAGATCGCGTTGAGACAGGTCGAGACTGAAGAAACTGTGTGGATCTCCTTGTCCGATGGCTGCAGCCTCGCGGCGCGCCTGTGGCGACCGACTGAGAGAGATGGCGCGCTGCCCGCCATCCTCGAATTCATCCCATATCGCCGCCGCGACCGTCATCGCGGTGATGACGCTTTCACCCATCCTGGCCTGTCGGCGCTTGGCTATGTTTGCGTACGGGTGGACATGCGCGGCTCCGGCGACAGCGACGGGCTGATGTACGACGAATACACGGAACCCGAGTGGAAAGACGCCTGTGAAGTGATCGCTTGGATCGCCGAGCAACCGTGGTGCGATGGCCGTGTCGGCATGATGGGTCTTTCCTGGGGCGGATTCAACTCACTGCAGGTGGCCGCATGCCGTCCGCCGGCGCTCAAGGCCGTGGTCTCTACCTGCGCCTCTGACGACCGCTATCGCGACGACATGCATTATATGGGCGGCTGCCTCTTGGGGGACAATCTCCAATACGGCTCGACCCTCTTCACCTGGCTCGCCACTCCGCCCGATCCGCGGATCGTGGGCGAGAAATGGCGTAAGATGTGGCACCAACGGCTGAAAGCGACCGAACCGCCGGCGCTGCGTTGGATGCAGCATCCGATGCGGGACAGCTATTGGCGCTCGGGCAGTGTCTGTGAGGATTACGGGCGGATCGAGGTACCGGTTCTGGCGGTCTCCGGCTGGGCGGACGGCTACACCAATTCGGTGATGCGGCTGCTGTCGGGCCTTTCAGGACCACGCAAAGGGCTGATCGGACCCTGGGGCCATGCCTATCCGCATGTGGCGACTCCCGGCCCCACCATCGATTTCATCGCCTATCTCGGTCGCTGGTTCGACCACTGGCTGAAAGGCATCGACACCGGCCTGATGGACGAACCGATGCTGACCGTCTGGGTGCAGGAGAGTGAGCCACCGCAAGCCGCCTATAAAGTGCGTCGGGGCAGCTGGCACGGCCAGCATGTCTGGCCACCTCTCGCAGCACCCAGTCTGGAACTAGTCGCCAAAGTGAATGGCAGTCTTGCCCCTGTGGCGGCAGAAGGGGATTCCCTGCCGCTGGCAACGGTTTCCGGACCAGCGGACGCCGGAACAGCCTCCGGAGAGTGGTGTCCATATGGCTGGGGCCCCGACATGCCACTCGATCAGCGAGAAGACGACGCTTATGCTGCCTGCTTCGACACCGAGGAATTGGACCACGAGGTCACGCTTTTGGGTGGAACCGAGGTGGCAATCTGCCTTGCCAGCACCCTGCCTGAAGGCGTGATGTCGGTGCGATTGGCCGAGATTGCGAAAGATGGCAGCAGCCGACGGATCACCTATGGCCTTGCCAATCTTGCGCTGGACGACGACTATTCGGCCCCGCGCCGCATGCAGCCGGGCGAGGCCTTCACCGTCAAGATGCGCCTCAACGATGCTGCCTATCGCATCCCCGCGGGTCATCGGCTGCGGCTCGCCATAGGCAATGCCTACTGGCCGCTCGCGACAGGTGTGCCAACCCCTCCGGACCTGACCATCTATGCAGCCAAGCTCTCGATCCCCTTGCTGGACGAGAAAAACAGCGCGTGCGCAACGAAGTTCGGCCCCGCCGTTATCCCCGACTACCCCGAAGCGCGAGAGATCGTAGCCCCTGAGCGGGGAAGGATAGCGCTGACCCGCCATTTGGGGCGAGCCGAAACCACCATGGATGTGGTTCGCAATCTTGGAGCGGTCGAGTTGGGCGATGTCGAACTGACACTTCGCGCGCTTGGTACCGAACGCTACACCATGCCGCGCGACCGACCCGAAGCGGCGCATTCCGAGACGATCCGTCTCGCTGCGATGCGCCGCGACGATTGGAACGCACGCGTCGAAACGCGGACATCGCTCACATTTGAGGGCAACAATTGCCGCTTCAAGGCAGTGATCGAAGCCTTCGATGACGATGTACAAATATTCCAAAGAACATGGGATGTCGCGATCCCGCGACCAATTGCCATCCGGGGACACTGAGAATTCACTGACGGGGAAGCCTTCCTGAGTCAGCGATACTACCGAGAGTCAAAAAACGAAACACACAGGGAGATACAGAATGAGTATGCAATTCAAAGCGAACCTTCGCTCGCTAACTGTCGGCGTCGTCATCGCGGCTGGTTTGTCCTCTTCGGTTTCGGCGCAGGACGCGCCGGTGCGGATCGGTTTTCCGAACCAGACCGAACAGGCCATGATGGGCTATATGGCAGCCCTAATCATCGAGAAGAAACTGGGACTCGAGGTCGAGCTTTCGGGCAATCTCGGCGGCACCGCCATCGGCCAGCAAGCAATCATCGAAGGGGCGCTGGATGTCTTCCCGGACTATACGGGCGATGCGCTCGCAAACGTCCTGAAGGAGGAGCCGCTGACCGAGCCCACCGCCGCCTACGAGCGCGTTGCCTCGCAATACAAGGAGAAATACAACATCGTCTGGTTGGCTCCAACGAAGTTCAACAATACCTACGCCTTGGCGCTCAAGGCGGACAAGGCCGAAGAGTTGAAGATCGCCACCATCTCGGATCTCGCGCCGCATGCCGGCGGGTGGTCACTCGGGTCCTCGGTCGAGTTTGCCGCCCGTCCGATCGACGGCTACCCTGGCATGGCGAAGGCCTACGGCTTCGAGTTCGGCACCATCAAGCCAATGGACATCGGGCTGATGTATACCTCGATCGATGCGGGCCAAGTCGATGTGATCGTCGCATTTGCTACCGATGCGCGCATCGGCAAGGTCGGCCTCAAGGTTCTGGATGACGACAAGTTCTTCTTCCCGGCCTACAACGCCGCGATCACCGTTCGTGGTGAGCTTCTCGAGAAACACCCGGAAATCGGTCCTGCGATCGATGAGGTCATCGGGGCCATCGACACCGAAACCCAGGTTCGGCTGAATGCCCGCGCCGACATCGACAATATCCCGGTGGATGTCGTTGCCGAGGACTACCTGCGCGAGATCGGTGCCATCGAGTAAGTCTCGCTGCTCCTGGACCGAAACACCCGGCCTTGCGACAGCACTGGCCGGGTGCCTTTCTGAAAGTACCCGCATGGACTATATTGTCGCCAATTTTGACCGCATCCTCGGGATAACCCAGCGTCATCTCGAGATCTGCGGCTTGTCGCTCCTGTTCGCAATCGCGATCGGTATTCCGCTCGGAATTATCGCCACCCGGTCCCGTCTTCTCCAGCCCCTTATCCTGGGCAGCATCGCCCTGATCTACACGGTTCCGACTTTGGCCATGTTCGGCCTGATGATCCCGTTCTTCGGTCTGGGTATGGTGCCGGCCGTCATCGCGGTGACGCTCTATTCTTTGCTACCGGTCGTGCAGAACACCTACACCGGGATCATCAACGTGCCCCCAGCCGCCCGCGAAGCCGCCACGGGGCTGGGCATGAGCAGCACCCAGATCCTGCTGCGGGTGGAGTTGCCCCTGTCGCTGGTCGTATTGTCAGGCGGCATCCGTCTGGCGGTTGTCAATGCCGTGGGCATCGGCACCCTGGCTTCGCTGATCGGAGCAGGCGGACTTGGCGATCTGATCTTCCGCGGCATCTCGACTGTCTCGCCCTCCGTGGTACTGGCCGGCTCCATTCCGGTCATCCTGATGGCGCTGACAGCCGATTTCGGCCTCAAGCTGCTGGAGAAGGCGATGGCGCGCCGCATTGGTCTGGCCGGAGCGGAGGTCGCCCACTGATGTCCTTCCACCAGTATTTCAGCATCTTCGGCGACCAAATCGTCTCGCTGACCATCCAGCATGTCCTGCTTTTCCTCATCGCCTTTGCTGTCGCGGCTCTGCTGGGCGTGGTCATGGGCGTCGCGATCTATCGCATCCACGCGCTGCGCATCCTCTTGCCCGTGGTCAACATCCTGCAAACCGTGCCCGAAATCGTGCTTCTGGCGCTTGCCATCCCCTTTTTGGGCATCGGCTATACCGGCGCGCTGGTGCCGCTTCTGGTGAAGGGCATCCTGCCAGTTCTTCAAAACACCATCAGCGGACTGCAAAGCGTGCGGCCCGAGATGAAAGAGGCCGCGACCGGCATAGGCATGTCCAGGGCGCAGCTTCTGTTCCGCGTCGAGCTGCCCAGCGCTCTGCCGATCATTCTGGCCGGAATGCGGATTTCCGCGATCATGCTGGTCTCGGTCATCACGCTGACCGCCTATATCGGCGTGGAAAGCCTTGGAACATTGATCCTTCAGGGCATCGCCCGGATGGACAGCAACCCGCTGATCGTGGGATCGGGCCTGTCAGCCTTGCTCGCGGTCCTTGTCAATCAGATCATGATCTATCTCGAGCGCAAAGCGTTGCGCAGAACTGGGGCCCGCCCATGACCACCGTCGCCATCGAATTCAAGTCCGTCACCAAGCGGTTTCCCAAGACCGACCGGCCGGCGGTAGATCAGGTCGATCTCAAGGTGCATCAGGGTGAGACGGTCGCGCTGATCGGCGCCTCGGGCTGCGGCAAGACCACCTCGCTGAAGATGATCAACCGGCTGATCGAGCCTTCAGGGGGAGAAATCCTTGTCAACGGGCAGGACATCCGCAACCTGCCGCTTCTGGCACTGCGCCGCTCGCTCGGCTACGTGATCCAGCATGTCGGCCTTTTCCCGCATATGACGGTCGCCGCCAACATAGCGGTGGTGCCAAAGCTCTTGGGCTGGGACAGGGCGCGGATCGACAAGCGGGTGGATGAGTTGCTTGAGATGGTGCATCTGCCGCCCGCAGAGTTCCGCGACCGCCGCCCCTTCGACCTTTCCGGCGGCCAGCAGCAGCGGGTTGGCGTTGCCCGGGCGCTGGCGGTCGATCCGCCAATCCTTCTGATGGATGAACCCTTCGGCGCCCTGGACCCGATCACTCGGGCCAGCCTGCAGAATGAGATTCTTGGCATCCAGCGCAAGCTGCGCAAGGCCATTGTCATCGTCACCCATGACATGGAGGAGGCAGTGCGTCTTGCCGACCGCATCGTGGTAATGCAGGCGGGGCGGATCGTGATGGATGCGAGCCCCAGCGAAATCCTGATGCGGCCGGCCACCCCCTTCGTGGCAAGCCTGCTGGGTGACAGCCGGATGATCAAGCTGTTGCAAACACTGAAGGTCCGCGACCATGCGGCGGCTGGCAATTGCGCAGACGCGCCACATCTGCCGGGCGACGCCAGCCTGCATGACGCGCTGAACCTTTTTCTCGAAACCGGGGCCGATGCGATTGCGGTACGCGATACGGGCGAAGGGTCCTGTCTGAGCCGCAACCATCTCTTCACCATCGCCAAGGGTGCCTGAGCCATGGCAGGCCTCTGCCTCGTTCTGGACCAAAGCGGCACGGCGGGGAGTGAGGCAGACGATCTGCGCAGGCTGGCCGCGCGCACGGACGAAGCCGCGAAGATGGGCGCCGGACTTCTGCTGCTGCCCGAACTGGACTGGGGCGGCTACGGCCACGCCGAAACCACCCGGACCCGCGCCCTGAGCCGCATCGAACTGCAGGCAAGGCTTGCGCCAATGGCCCGGACGAACGCGGTCGATATTGTCATCGGCTACCCAGAGCAGGATGGGGGGGCCATCCACAATTCCGTGCTCTGGGTGGGCGCGAGGGGCGAACTGGTGGCCAATTACCGCAAGCTGCATCTGTGGGGCGATTACGAAAGGGCGGTATTTACCGCCGGCGACAACCGGCCTCCCTTGGTCGCGCGCCATGGCCTTACCTTCGGCCTGCTGATCTGCTTCGATCTGGATCACGCCGTGACGGCACAGGATCTGGCCCGCCGTGGGGCCGACGTGATCCTGGTGTCCAGCGCAACCTCGGCCCCCTATCACATGGTGCCTCGCGCCCAGGCACCGGCCCGCGCCTATGAAAACGCGGTCTTTCTTGCTTTCTGCAACCGCTCCGACAGCGATGGCGAGACCCCTTTCATCGGCGAAAGCCGGGTGCTGGCGCCCGATGCCTCCATCCTTGCCGCCAACGAGGCCCGGGACGCGCAGATGATCGCCGCCCGCATCGTGCCTCAAGATTTCGCCGAATGGCGCCAGCTTCACAGCTATCACGATGCCTTGCGGCTGGACCTCTACCCCGTGCCCTGAGGCACACGCCCCCCTCTCTCTCTGACCAGAGCCTGATCCCATGACCGCCGAGCAGACAGATTTCCCGCATTCAATCCAGGAGATCGAGAACCAATGGATCCCGATGCCCGATGGCACCCGCCTTGCCGCCCGCATCTGGATGCCGCTTGATGCAGAGGCGAAGCCGGTCCCCGCCATCCTCGAGCTTATCCCCTATCGCAAGCGCGATGGCATGTCGCGCCGGGATGAGCGGATGCACCCCTGGTTCGCCGGTCACGGCTATGCGTCGGTCCGCGTCGACATCCGGGGGTCGGGCGACAGCGAGGGCATCCTGACCGACGAATATACCGCGCAGGAGCAGCGAGATGGGCTTGCCATCATCGAATGGCTGAGCCGCCAGCTCTGGTGCTCGGGCGCGGTGGGGATGATCGGAATCTCCTGGGGCGGCTTCAACGGCCTGCAGATCGCGGCGCACCGGCCCGAGGCATTGAAGGCCATTGTCACGGTCGGCTCCACCGATGACCGCTATGCCGACGACGTGCATTACATGGGCGGCGTCGAACTCAGTTCGAATTTCACCTGGTCGCAGACGCTCTATGCCGATCTGACCCGCCCGCCCGATCCGCTGATCGCAGGGGAAAAATGGCGTGAGATCTGGCTGGAGCGGCTGGAGAAGGCCAACTTCTTCCTACGTGAATGGATGTCGCATCGCACCCGAGACGACTATTGGCGGCATGGTTCGGTCTGTGAGGACTATGGCCGCATCCACTGCCCGGTCTTTGCGGTGGGCGGTTGGTCGGATTCCTACACCAATGCCGTGGGCCGTCTGCTTCGCGGGCTGAAGGCGCCCGCGTTGGGGCTGATCGGGCCCTGGGGCCATGACTATCCGCATACGGCAATGCCTGGCCCTGCGATCGGCTTCCTGCAGGAATGCCTGCGCTGGTGGGATCATTGGCTGAAGGGTAGCGATAGCGGCATCATGGAAGAGGCGAAGCTGCGCGTCTGGGTTCAGGAAGACCTGTCCACCGACCCTGCACATGACATGCGGGCCGGCGCGTGGCTGGGGCTGGACTCCGCCGAACCGGGCGCGGATCAGGTCTTCTGGCTTTCCCCTCTCCACCTGAACCTTGAACCGCAGCCGCAGGCCACGCGGGTGGAGGTCGACACCTTGCAGACCATGGGCTGGACCGCCGGAGAGTGGTGTGCCTATGGCGCCTGCGCCGATCAGCCTGCCGATCAGGCGGTGGAGGACGGCCTCTCGGTGGTTTTCGACAGCACGCCGCTAGCCGGGCCGCTTGTCGTCGTGGGGGCGCCGCGGCTGCGGTTGCGGCTCGCCTCTTCCGCCACTTGCGGACAGGTGATTGTGCGGTTGAACGAGGTGGACGAGAAGGGCCGTTCGGCCCGCGTCACCTATGGCGTTCTGAACCTTGAAAGCCGCGCGGGCTTTGACCAGCATGTGCCGGTGGTGCCGGGCGAGATGATGGACGTCGAAGTAAAACTCTGCGATGTGGCCTATCGCTTCCGCCGCGGTCGCAGGATTCGCATCGCCGTCTCGACCACTTATTGGCCGACAGTCTGGCCGGCAGAGAAGCCTTTCACCCTGACCCTCGATTGCGCGCATTCGGCGCTGCGCCTGCCCCAGCCGGATGCCTTGCAGACCAGCGCGCGCCCCGTGATTTTCGAGGCCCCCGCCGCCTCGATCGCAAACGCGCGCGCACAATTGCGGCCGGGCGAGATGCGGCGCGAGTTGAAACGGGATTTCATCACCAGTGAAGAGATCCTGACCGTGGTGGTCGATGACGGGCTGCAACGCCTTTCCCCGCACGGGCTTGAGGTCGGGCGTCGCTGCGTCGAGCGGTATGGCATCCGCCCCGATGATCCGCGCTCGGCTTGGGTCGAGGCCGACTGGACCATGACTCTTGGCCGGGGCGACTGGCAGATCCGCACCGAAGTGCGCTCATCTCAGCGGCGAACGGCAGCTGGCGTCGAGACGCGGAATTGCGTTCTGGCCTATGAGGGCGACCGCTGCGTCTTCCGCCGCGAAGAGTAAGGGCGGGCGCAGGCAGCCCTTCGATACGAGCGGATCAAACAAGGAAGGCGCCCTGTGGGCGCCTTTCTCTTCATCGGCTGCGGGTCTGTCAGCCCCCGCGAAGGCGACGGCCCTCGGGGTCGAAGGGCGGCTCGGAAAGAACCGTGGCCCGGTGCGGCAAGCCAAGGATCGCAACCTCGACCGTATCGCCCGGCTTCACCTTGTCTGCCTTGAGATAGGCGATCGCCAGCGACTTGCCGACCGAATAGCCGTAAGCGCCCGATGACACCTGACCAACCGGAGCCCCATCGGGAAGAAAGATTGGCTCGCCGCCCGTGGCATCGGCATCCTTCGCCTCGATCTCCAGCATCATCATCTGGTCGCGGGCGGGCTGGTTGCGGATATTCTCCCAGGCGTCTTTGTTGAGGAACTCCTTGTCGTCGCGGATCAGCCGGTCGAGACCGCTTTCCTGCGGCCAGTATTCCGGGCTGTAATCGCGGCCCCAGGAGCCATAACCCTTCTCGACCCGCAGGCTCATCAACGCGCGGCTGCCGACCGGACCCGCGCCATGTGCCTTGCCAGCCTCAAGAAGCGCGGCGTAGAGCCTGACCTGATCGGCCGCGTCGCAGTGCAATTCCCAGCCGAGGTCGCCGGTAAAGGAAACGCGCAGCGCCACACATTCGACGCCAGCCACGACGATGCGGGCTGATCGCATGAAGGGCATCGCCTCATTCGACAAGTCCGCATTGGTCATGCCGGCGAGGATGTCGCGTGCCCGTGGGCCCGCGACGTTGAAGCCACACATCGCCTCTGTCCTGCTCTCAAACAGGGTGCCTTCCGGCAGCGGCACCGCGCGGAAAAAGCGCTGGTGGAACCGCTCGGCCATCCCCGAGCCGATCACCATGAACTCCTCTTCGCCCAGACGGGTGACGGTGAAGTCGCCGGCGATCCCGCCGCGCTTGCCTATCAACGGGGTGAGGCAGGAGCGTCCGGCCAGCTTCGGCATCCGATTTGCGAAGACGGCATTCAGCCATGCCTCGGCCCCCGGACCAGCCACTCGGTATTTGGCAAAGTTCGAGATGTCGATGATACCGGCCTTCTCGCGCAGCATCCTGGCCTCGCGGCCGACCGGTGCCCACCAGTTCTGCCGCACGAAGCCGCAGGTCTCATGATCCGGCTCGCCCTCTGCGGCGAACCACAAGGGATGCTCCCAGCCGAAGTTCAGGCCGAAGATTGCGCCCATCTCCTTTTGCATCGCATAGGCCGGACGGGTGCGGACGGGACGGCCCGCCGCGCGTTCTTCGTTGGGGAAATGAATCTTGAAGCGGTGCGAATACTGGTCCTCGACCCGCGCCTTGGTGAAAGCTTTGCCTGCCCAGGCCCCGTAACGCGCCATGTCCCAGCCGAACATGTCGAGCGAGGGCTCGCCTTCGACGATCCATTCGGCGGCGAGTTTGCCAAGGCCCCCCGATTGCGAGAAGCCGGGGATGATGCCGTTGCAGCAGAAATAGCCGGTCAGTTCCGGCACCGGGCCGAACAAAGCCGAGGAATCGGGCGACCAGATCATTGGACCATTGATCACGCGCTTGATCCCGGCCCGGCCCACAGCGGGCACGCGCCCGATGGCCCGCATCATGTTGGGCTCGATCCGCTCCAGATCATCGGGGAAAAGCTCATGCCCGAAACCGGGCGGGGTACCCTCTTCGGCCCAGAACTTCATCTGCTTCTCATAGGCCCCGATCAACAGCCCCTGGCCTTCCTGCCGCAGGTAATATTCCCCGTCGCGGTCGGCGACCGAGGGCAGCCGGCGGTCCAGCGCAGCGATTTCACTGATGGTTTCGGTGACGAAATACTGGTGCTCTGTCGGGATCAGAGGCAGGTCAACGCCCGCCATCCGCGCCACTTCCCGCGCCCAGAGACCGGCCGCGTTGACGATCCAGGGCGTGCGGATGTCGCCCTTGTCGGTGCGCACGATCCATGTCCCGTCGGGCTGCTGCTCTGTCCCGGTGACGGGGGTGAAGCGGTGGATCTCGGCTCCCAGTTGGCGCGCGCCGGCGGCATAGGCATGGGTCACGCCCGAGGGATCGACATTGCCGCCATCGGGTTCATACATGATGCAGCGAACGCCGTCGAAATCAACCAGCGGATGCAGGCGCTCGGCCTCGGCCCGGGTGACCTCGTGGAAGTTCATGCCATAGCGGCGGGCCTTGGCGGCCTGGATACGCAGTTGGTGTTCGCGCTCCTGCGTTTGGGCAAGGTAAAGCGAGCCGGGCTGGAAGATGCCACAGCCCTGCCCCGTCTCGGCCTCGAGCTGCTTGTAAAGCGTCATCGTGTAGTGCTGCAGGCGCGAGATGTTGGTGTTGTCGTGCAAGCCGTGGATATTGGCCGCAGCATGCCAGGTTGAACCGGAGGTTAGTTCCGACCGCTCCAGCAGCACCACATCGCGCCAGCCGAGGCGGGCAAGGTGATAAAGGATCGAGCAACCGATAAGTCCGCCGCCGACGATGACGGCCTGTGCGTGGGTGCGCATATATTTTGTCCTGGTATGGCTAAATGTTGAGGTGCGGCGGTCCGGTCAGGGCTCATCCGCGCCAATTTCCTCGCGCCGGCGCGCCACATAGGCGTCAAGCTCTTCACGGATGGCGGGGTCCATCGCGGGCTCTTCGTACTCTTCAAGCGCGCGCTGCCACAGTTCGGTCGCCCGGGTCAGCGCGTTCTTCGAGCCTGCCGCCTCCCAGCCACCATAGTTTGTCCAGTCCGAAAGCATCGGCGCATAGAACGCGGTCTCATAGCGTTGCAGCGTGTGTTCCGTGCCGAAGAAATGCCCGCCAGTCGGCACCGAGGCGATGGTGTCGAACCCCAGTTCCTCTTCGCCGAAATCGATTGGCCGCATCACCTCCATCATGTTCTGCAGGATTTCCACATCAAGGATCAGCTTTTCATAGGAAGCGGTCAGTCCGCCTTCCAGCCAGCCTGCGGCGTGGTAGATCAGGTTCGCCCCGCCTCCAACCGCACCCCAGGTTGCCATAGCAGTCTCATAGGCCGCCTGCAGATCGACGGCGTTCGAGGCGTTTGCGTTCGAGGTCCGGTAGGGCAGCCTGTAACGACGCGCCAGCTGTCCCGCGATCAAATTGGCCTTGGTATTCTCGGGCGTGCCGAAGGCCGGGGCACCGGACTTCATGTCCACATTCGAAGTGAAGGCCCCGTACATCACCGGCGCACCGGGTCGAACGAGTTGGGTGAGCACCACGCCGAACAGGGCTTCGGCATTCTGCTGGGCAAGGGCCGCGGGCAAGGAGACCGGAGTCATCGCTCCCATCAGCGTGAAGGGGGTGACCGCGACCGGCTGGCCGTGTTCGGCCATGGCGATGAGCCCCTCGGCCATCTCGCCGTCCAGCAGGCGGGGCGAGTTGACAGAGATGATGGTGATCACGCCTGGGGCTTCGGCCATATCTGCCGGGGTGATGCCGCGGGCGATCGCCATCATGTTGATCCCGTCCGTCGCCCGGCCCCGCCCGATGGCGGTGCAATGGAAGGACAGGTCGCTGAGGGTGAGGTTGGCGCGATAGGTGTCGAGGTGGCGGCTGTTCGCAGGCAGTTCCTGCGGGGCGGTGACCTGATTGCCGATCAGGTGGATACAGTTGAAATAATGCGCCAGCCGGATGAAGTTCTCGTAGTCCTTCAGATTTCCAGTGCGGCGACCGTTGATGCAGTCATGCACGTTGGGCGGCCCCGCCACCAGGCCGAAGGCCATGTGATTGCCGCCGATGGTCAGCCGTTTCGACGGGGTGCGGCCGGTCAGGGTAAAGCGTTCGGGCGCGGTGCGCAGTGCCTCGTTGACGATCTCTTCGCCGATGCGGATCGTGCCGGTCTCGCGGTCGACCAGTGCGCCGCCCGCCTCGAAGAGGTCCATTACCTTTGTGCTGAGAACGCGGATTCCCAGTTCTGAGAGGATCCGCATCGAAGTGGTGTGGATGGCCTCGACCTGCTCTTCGTCGGCGATTGCGATCGGAGACCAGGGCAGTTGGACATCGCGCCACGGCAATTGTGGGATACGGCCCCCGCCGCGCGACACCTTGTTGCGGCGCGCGCTGCGACGGGCTGTGGTGGTCTCGTCGGCAGTCATATCGGTGCTCCTTCTTTCCGCCCGGCAGGCAGCGGCGCAGACACAAGCTGTCGCAGGGACTGCATCCCTTCGCCCTTGCCAAGCGATGATACTGCATTGTCGATGGCACCGGCGCGGACAGCGCCCAGCGGGGACGCATAGCGGTAGAATTTCTCGCGGATCTCCTCGATGGGTGCGGGCGTCTCCGGGTCGCCGGGCGCTTCGGTCGGGCCGGAGTTCAGCACACGGCCGTCCTTCAGACGCAGTTCAACCTGCGAGAAACGGCGGGCCGGGAACTCGGCATTGAAGGCTTCGCTTTCCTCCACAATCATCCCGCCCGCCAGGCGCCGCACCTCGGGGTCGCCGAAGCGCGCCTCGGCAACGTCATCGGGGCCGACGGTGCCATGAACCAGCCCCACCGCCGCCGCATAGGCCGTGGAATACTGCGCCTCTTCGGTGGTCGCGGGCAGTCGGATCGCCAGACGTTTGGACTCATGGAAGGTGGTGACGGAGATCTGCTCCACCATTTCCGAGGTCAGTCGGTGGTCCTGGCGCAGAGTCATCACCGCGTGCAGGGCGGGTTGCGCCCAGCGGCAGACCGGGAAGGGCTTGAAATACTGCTCGGTGATGCGCCAGCGGCTGCCGAGATCAGACCAGAGATCGGCGACATCCGCACCCTCTATGGTGATCGCCGGCGCGCCGGTAAAGCCGTCGGCGGCAAGATAGGCAGCCGAGACCCCCGCCATTGCACCATAGCCGGAACCGTCCTTGACCATGGTCGGCGCATCGATGCAGCGCATCATCTGGCTGCGCGGCCCATGATATTCCGCAATGCCAACGGCCTCGCGGGTCGTGGCCGTGTCCAGTCGCAGCACCCGCGCGCCCAGCGCGGCGGTGGCGACCGCGATCCATGCGCCCGAAGTGTGATAGTCGCAGGCAGTACGATGCAGCGCGATCCCGGCGCGGGTACCGATCTCGTATCCCACCACCAACGCGGCAAGAAAGTCGCGATCGTCGTCCTGCCCTTCGGCCTCGGTCAGGGCCAACAGCGCCGGCAGGACGCCGCAGCCGACATGGCCCTTGGTAAGCTTATGCCCGTCATGCCCGTCAAGCGAGTCGATGGTCATGCCCCCGGCCATGGCCGCACCCAGCGGGCTTGCCACCCGCCCGTCGAACAGCATCCGCGCACTGCGGCGACCGGGGGCGAAATGTTCCGCCGCGTGGTCGCGGATGATCTGCGACAGGCGCGTAGAAGTGCCGCCCGCCGCAACTCCCAGCAGGTCAAGCAGCCATCGCCTCCCCTGCGACAGAATTTCCCCGGGGATCGTGGTCGCCTTGGTATCGTGCAGAAAGTCGCTGAATATCAGTCCCATTGTCTTGTCCTTTAGACGCCGACCTTCGGCATGGAGGTATCGTAGCGGATGATCAATTCGCGCTTCAGCACCTTGCCGCTCGGATTCGTCGGCAAGGCATCCAGAAATTCGTAGCGCTTCGGTCTCTTGTAGGGGGCGAGCTCATTGCTCGCTTTGAAATGCACATCGAGCATTTCACCGGTCAAATCTGGATCTGACCTTACGATGCAGGCCATGACGATCTGCCCCCACTTCGGATCCGGCAGCCCCACAACGGAAGCCTCCTGCACGCCGGGGCAGTGATAGAGAATCTCTTCAACCTCGCGCGGATAGATATTCTCGCCGCCCGAGACGATCATGTCGTCGGCCCTGCCATGGAAATAATAGAATCCCTCATCGTCCTGGCTGAACAGATCTCCGGTGTAAATCCAGCCGGCCTTGAGCTTCCTCTGCGTTTCAGCCGGTTTGTTCCAATACCCGCTCATGGCCTGCGGTCCACGCACAATGAGCTGGCCGATCTCACCGCGAGCTACGCATTCGTCTGGCGGCACTTCGCGGGTAAGGTCATCGGTTACGATCCGGCATTCCGAGATCAGCGTTGGCTTGCCGCAGGAGCCAAGCTTGCGCATCACATCCTCGGGGCGAAGAAGCAAAGGCAGTGACGCCTCGGTCATACCGTATCCGTTGAAGATGCCGGGGCAGAATTCGGTGCGCACCCGTTCCATCGTCGCCGAGGAGATCGCCGCACCGCCGGTGGTGATCAGCCGCAGCGACGACAGATCGTGGCGCGCAAAATCCGGCTGGAACAGCATCTCCTGAATCTGGGTCGGCACCGCGAACAGCGTGGTGATACGCTCGGCCGCGATGGTTGCGAGGGTGCCGTCGGCTTCGTAGCGACCGGTTACCACATTGGTGCCGCCAACCATCAAATGCGGGATGAAATAGGCCTGCATCCCGCCGACATGATAGAGTGGCGCGATATGCAGCGCGCGGTCGCTGTGGCTGAGCGAATATTCCATCACGCAGTTCATCGCGATGGCGATATCGTTGGCGTGGGTGTGGATCACCCCCTTGGGTCGTCCGGTGGTGCCCGAGGTGTAGACCAGTGAGGAAATCGCATCCCCCGCGGGCGAGGGGCGCGGCTCGTTGCTGTCGGGGGTCTCGGCCAGAGTATCGAAATGGTGGTGCCCTTGCGGTATATTCACCGGATCGTAAGCGCAGCCGATATAGTCGTGGACCGAGCGAAGCTGTGCCGCGATCTTCAGCGCGTTCTCGGTCAGACTGCGGCCGTAGACCAGCACCCGAGCGCCGGAATCCTGGAGGATATAGGCGGCCTCGCCGGGCGAGAGGCGGAAGTTCATCGGCACCGCCACCGCGCCGAGGATCTGGCAGGCGAAATAGGTGGTGACCGAATTCTCCGAGGTCGAGACGTAGAAGGCCACACGGTCGCCCGGTCGCACACCGAGGTCGGACAGCGCTTGCGCGAAGCGGAGCACCCGGCCCAGCCATTCGGCATAGGTCCAGCGCCGCTCCTCGAATACCAGCGCGGTGTGGTCGGGGTAGCGGTCGGCAGAAGCTTCGAGGATGCGGGCGATGTGCATGGCGCTTCCCCTGTCAGAGATTGGGGCGGATCGCGGGCATCTCGCGCGCCGCGATCAGGTACTTGCACATCTCGGACGTGCCGCCGACGATAGGCAGCGCGCGGGCGTCGCGGTAGAGCTGTTCCACCCTTCCATATTGCCGGGTGACGCCATCGCCGCCGAGGATCTGCACCGCGCGGTCGGAACAGAACACCGCCGTCTCGCTGGCGACCAGTTTGGCCTGGCTCGCCTCGCGCATCAGATCCTTGCCGCCGAGCCCTGCGTCATACATCTTCGCCGCCCGGTGCGTCAGCAGCTCCGCCGCGTCGATGCGCCAGCTCATCTGCGCCACCATGTCCCAGATCAGTTGCTTCTGTCCAAGCTTCTGGCCGAAGCTGACCCGGCTCTGGGCGTGGTCCTTCGCCAGATCGAAAGCCGCGCGCGCGACGCCGAGGCCCGAGCCGCCGAGGATCACCCGCTCGAAATTGAACGCGCCCAGCATGATGGCAAAGCCCTGGTTCACCTCGCCCAGCAGGTTCTCTTCGGGGACGCGCACCTGATCCAGCGTCACCTCGCCCACCACCGAGCCGCGCCGACCCATGAAATCATAAAGCCGCGGGACGGACAGGCCGGGGGTGCCCGCGGGCACCAGCACCGCGCTCATGCCCTTTTGCGGCGGCAGGTCCGGGTCGGTGATGCCCCAGACGATATAGACATCAGCCTCGCCCGCATTCGAGATATAGCGCTTGAAGCCGTCAATCACCCATTCGCGGGTGCTGTCGTCGAAACGGATGCGGGTGGTCATCCCGGCGCTGTCCGAGCCGACCCCGGGCTCGGTCATGCAGATCGAGCCGACCGCGCGGCCTTCGAGGATCGGGGTCAGGTAACGCTCGCGCAGCGCCGGACGGGCGTGGCGGTGGATCGGATAGGCGCAGGACAGCGCGGTGGCGATGGTGGTCTCGAACGCGTAGTTCAGATAGGCGGCTTCCTCCGAGACGATCACCGCATGGGTCAGGCCCGGGGCGGAGAGCGGCCCAGAGTAAAGGTCGGTGAACATCAGTTTGAGATAGCCCGCCTCGCCGAGCGCGCGGGCCACCGCGGTCTGCGTCGAGAAATCCTGATTGCGCTCGATGGCATCGACCCGGGGGGCCAGCTCGCGCGCCATGAAGTCGCGCAATTCGGCGCGGAAGGCGCGGTCCTCGTCGGTCAGGAAGAAATCGTGCATGTCAGGCCCGGGGTTGTCTTGCGGATCGGAGGTACCCAGTTCGCACGCCAGCCGTTGGGCCCCGGTCAGCACCCGAGGCAGATTGGCATCTCGGAGCGTAGGCAGCAGGTGCCGCGTGACGCAGGCGGCCGTAATCGAGTTCGGCGGGATCTCTCCTCCGCTGCCGACCACCGCCAGCTCCCGCCCGAACGGATCGAGGATGCGCGAGCCGCCCCAGAAGGTCAGGCCGCGCTCGGTACCAGTGCGGTATCACCACAGGCGTGCCGTAGATCATCGCCCACCGCTTCACCCCCGCGCTGTTGGGCCGGGCGAGAGGCGTCGCGCCGCACAGCATAGCGAGATGGGTCGGCGCCGGGTTGCACACAGCGGCAAAGACCCCCAACCCCGCGCTCCACAGTCCACCAAGGGTAAAGGTATCGACACGGCGACCAGCAGCATCGTCTTTGCCCTCGTCCATACTGCTGCAGCTCGGCAAATTCAGATCGCGGTACAGACGGCTCATGCACCCCCCCGGAGGATCGTCGACTGCTTCCCGGCAGTTTCCTCGATGAAGCGCAGCGTTTCCATTTCCACCCCGAAGACCGGAGGAGCGGTTGCTACCGCACCACGTGAACTCGTCGAGCTTAATACGATGCGATTGCGCTCATGCCGTACTTGATCGACAGCGCGTTGCATAAATCCGTCATGGTCTTGGGTCCGCAGGAATGCGCTGCTCGATGCGGCCGTACGCGGCAGAGACAATCCCGCACCTGACCCTCTCGGCGCTGCATCGGAGCCTGCAACGGCACGGTATCTCCCACCTGCCCGATGTAGAAGGAGACAAGCCGAAGCGGCAGCAGTTCAAGCGCTATCCCATAGACCCTCGCCGACGGTTCTCGAACCGATGGCGAACATGCAGGCTCGATCCACATCGATATCGCTGAGGTGCAAACCGCTGAAGGGAAGCTCTATCTCTTCGTGGCCATCGACCGCACCAGCAAGTTCGCCTTCACCCGGCTTGTCGAAAAGGACTTGATTGCTGCCGTTCCCTATCGGCTGCACACGGTGCTGACCGACAACGGGGTACCGACCTGGAGGGCTGAAAGGGGAGTTGGAACGCCCAGACCGCGAGTTGGGTAAGCTTCCGTCCGCCCTGAAAGCCGGAGGCCCACTTCCATCAATCATCGACGACATGAAGAAGCTGGGGGCCCGCAAGGCGGAACGCAGGACGCAGAGGGCCGCACCCAGCCAGCCGAGACCTTCCGATCCCTCGTCGAGCAGGTGACGCTGGTGCGGACGACGGAGAACTGGCCATCGTCCTTCGCGGCGATCTCGGTGCGATCCTGCGCTTTGCCGCCGACCTTGCGCCTCGGAAGACCGCGTTCTGCAGCGTTCAGAACCACTTCGTCTGCAACATGGCCCAGCATGTCATCCCGCCGAAACCTATCGGGGCAATGATGAGACCTACAGTTCCGGACGACCGGGCCTACACATCGATCGACCATTTATAGTGGTGATGCTCCAGCATCGGATGCATGTCGGCGCCCTTCACCCTGGCGTTCATATGGCGGTAGATCGACCGCCAGTAGGGCTGGATCATGACGCCTTCGTCCTGCATGATCTTTTCGATCTTCGCCATCACTTCGCTGCGCTGCGCATTGTCGCGGATTGCCATCGCCTCGTCCAGCAGGCGGTCGAACTCGGCGTTCGCGAAGGCGGATTCATTCCAGGCCTCGCCGGTCCGGTAGGCCAGCGCGAGGATCTGCACGCCCAGCGGCCGCATCGCCCATTCCGTGGCCGAGAACGGAAACTTCAGCCAGTCGTTCCAGTAGCTCGACCCCGGCAGGACCGTCCGCTTGATCTTGATCCCCGCGTCGCGGATCTGGGCCGCGACGGCATCGCAGGTGCCGGATTGCCAGGCGTCGTCGATCGAGATCAGCTCGAACTCGGTGTCGGCATGGCCGGCCTCGTCGATCAGCGCCTTGGCGGCTGCGGGATCGACCACTTGCGGCGGCAGCTTGGCGTATTCGGGATGGATCGGGCAGACATGGTGGTTCTCCGCCGGCGACCCGAGCCCGGCATAGCCCAGTTCCAGCACCGCAGCGTTGTCGACGGCCATCTGCATAGCGCGGCGGACGCGCACATCCTTGAACTCTTCGGCAAGCTGGTTGAACCGCACGGTCAGGGTGCCGGCCGTCACCGCCTCGGACTTGATCCATCCAAAGGCATCGAAGGCGCCGACGAAGTCGCCCGCGGTCTGGTAGGTCGCGTCGATCTCGTCGGAGTTGGCGGCTGCAAGGATGGCCGCGGGATCGGTGCCGAGGTCGATGTATTCGATCCGGTCCAGATAGGGCCCGCCATAGACCTCGGTGCCCCACCAGAGATGGTCGGGATTGCGTGCCAGGACCTGACGCACGCCGACCTCGTTGGTTTCCGGCAGATAGGGGCCGGTGCCGATGGGCGTCAGCGAGGGATCGCTGTTGTCATAGCTCTGGTGGACCACGCCGCCCGAGTAATCCGCCATCGTGACGATGATCGAGATGTCCGGCACGCTGAGCGCCAGCTTGACGGTATGGCCGTCCACGACCGTCACCGCCCCGTCGCGCAGCTTCTTCGTCTCGGGGTTTCCCAAGGCCGACAGGCGCCCGGCCATCGAATTGCCCTCGACCGTGCCGTCGCACCAGCGGGCGATGTTGTGGGCCACATCCTCGGCGGTGAAATCATCGCCGTTGTTCCATTTCACGCCCTTGCGGACGGCGAGGGTATATTCGGTGGCGTCGTCGTTCGCCTCCCACCCTTCCAGCAACATGCCGCGCAGGCTGCCGTCGGGTTCGTATTCCACCAGATATTCCAGCCAGCCCCGGGTGAAGTTGGAGATCTCGCCCCAGTCGGCGGTGCGCGGGTCCTTCAGGGCCTTGGTCTCCATCGCCATGCGCAGCGTTCCCCCCTGCGTCGGCTGGGCCTGCGCCTGCCGGGGGGCGACGACGCCCAGGAGCCCATAGGCGACGCCGGAGGTTACGCCAAGCGCAGTGGCGCGGGTCAGGAATTCCCGGCGGCTCAGGGTGCCGCGGCGGACTTCTTCCGAATAGGCCTGGGCCGCGACATGGATCGGAGCGCCAGCCTTGATATCAGTGTTCATTGTCGCATTCCTTGCTTGGGTCGCCGGATGGGTTGAACGGGTCGAACGCGTTAGACGATCGGAGCGGTGGTCGGATGGCTTTGGGCAACGCCCGTGGTCGGCGACCCCGAGACCGGCGCAACCGCATAGAAGAAGGTGACGGGGGCATCGGCCTCGTAGACCAGCCAGGTGCCTTCGGGGATCCACAGCGTATCGCCCGGTCCGGCGTGAAAGGTGCCTTGCCGGGTCTTCAGGCGGAACCGGCCGTCCAGGATGAACAGCACCTCGTCATAGGTGACGGTCCATTCCATCGCGCAATTCTCGAACACGCCGATCCCGGCGCCCATCTGGCTGCTGAAGGAGGTGTTGACCAGCCCCTGCACCGCCGCGCCGTTCGGGCCGGGGACGATATCCTGATCGGATTTGCGGAAGAGCTTCACCTCGGTCATCACATGTCCCGCCTGTCTGCTTGCCTGTCTGAAAATCCGGCCCTCGTCATTCCACCCCGATCCCCGACGCGATCTCGGTTTCGCGGCGCGCGGCATAGGCCTGCAGGTCCTGCAGCAGGTCGGGGTCAAGCGGCGGCGGCTCGTAGTCCTTCAGCATCTTCTTCCAGATACCGTTGGCGCGTTGGGTTGCGGTCAGGCTTCCCCTGTCGCGCCAGTTCTCATAGTTGCTCCAGTCGGTCACGAGCGGGGAATAGAAGGCATCCTCGTAGCGGCTGAGCGTATCAGCGGCGCCGAAGAAGTGCCCACCCGGCCCCACCTCCTTGAAGGCTTCAAGGCCAAGGGTCGCATCCGACACCTCGATCGGGCGCAGCATGCTGGTCATCACCTGCAGCATCTCGGCGTCGAGGATCAGCTTTTCGAACGAGGCCGTCAGCCCGCCCTCCAGCCAGCCCCCGCCGTGGATCATCAGGTTGCAATGGCTCATCACCGTCGCCCAGATCGACATCTCGCTTTCATAGGCCGCCTGCACATCCTCGACATTCGCCGCGCAGGCATTGGACGACCGCCACGGCAGCCCCTGCAGCCGCGCCAGCTGGCCCGAGGCGAAGGCGGCCTTGGCATATTCCGGCGTGCCGAAGGCGGGCGCCCCGGTGCGCATGTCGACGTTCGAGGTGAAGGAGCCGTAGACGCAGGGCATCCCCGGCTGGACCGTCTGCAACAACGTTATCGCGGCAATCGCCTCGGCGTTCTGGCCGACCAGCGCCCCGGCAATGGTGGCGGGCGCCATCGCGCCGGAGAGGGTGAAGGGCGTGACGATCACCGCCTGCCCGCATTCGGCAAAGGCCCGGGCGCCGTGGGTCATGGCGGCATCCAGCACCAGCGGAGAGTTGGTGTTGATGTTCGCCATCAGCGCCGGGTTTTTCCGCAGCCCGTCCCGGTCGGTGTCGAACACCATGCAGGCCATGTTGATGGCATCGACGGCACGGAACCGGCCCAGCATCCAGGACCCCCAGACCTTGTCGGTCAGCTCGATCCCGTTGATGTAGCCCTGCAGGTGGCGGATTTCCGGGGGCCGGTCCATGGCCTCGAACGGCGTACCGTAGACGTAGTGGATGGTGTTCAGCGATTGCAGCAGCCGCACGAAGTTGCGCACGTCCTGCGTGCTGCCGTTCCGCCGCCCCTGATCCAGGTCGCTGCAATAGGGCGGACCGATGACCGAGCCGATGTTGACGTTGTTGCCGCCCACGACCAGATTGTGCTGCGGATTGCGCGCCCGCAGGGTGAATTCCGACGGCGCCTTAGCAATTTGCTCTTCGACGAAGGCCGGGTCGAACCGCACCCGCATCGTGCCGTGATCGACGGTGCAGCCGGCGGCCTTCATCACGTCCCGCGCCCAGGGATCGTGCATCTCCATGCCCACCTCGGCCAGCAGGCGCAGCGACGCCAGGCGGATCGTCTCGACCTGATCCAAGCTCAGCACTTCGACGGGCGGCAGCGGGTTTTGCAGAAGCGACCATGGCGGCTGCGTCAGCGCGCCCTTCCCTCGCTGCCCGCGGCGATGGCGCCGCCCGGCATTTTCCAACGGCACCGTGCCCTGATTGACCGACTCATTCACTCCATCCGTCCTTTCCAGGCTTCCAGCCGCAGCCGCGCCGATACTCCGAGCCCAAGGAACGGCTCGCGCGGGACCTTGCTGGGCACGCCATAGGCGCGTGCGTGGTCCAGCAGCTCCGATGTCTTCCCCGCCGCCCAATCGGCAATCAGCTTGCCGTGGATGGTGCCCTTCGACACGCCGATGCCGTTCTGACCGCCGACGACGAACACGTTGTCCGAGAGGCGCTGGAACAGCGGTTCGGTGTTGCGGGTCATGCACAGGCCGCCGGCGTAGGTGTGTTCGAAAGTCGGCTCGCCAAGCTGCGGGAAGCGGGCCATGAAATCGGCGATATGGCGCTTGCGGTGCCTTTCGATGGCGGCGGCAGAGGCGCTGACGGTAGCGGAATAGGCAAATCCGATCCGATGCCAGATCCGGTTGTCCTGCGTGCGCCGTATCGTAGGGCCTGCCGGGCCGACCGGATGGACGCCCCAGTCGGGGGTCCCGCCCAGTCTCGCCGATGCGTCGGCGGCCAGCGGGCTGGTGAGGCTGGCAAAGGACATGATGGTGAAGAGGTTGTGGCGCGCGATCCCGAAGGCTTCGGTGAACCCGTCGGTCGCCAGGATCACACCCTTTGCGCGCAGGCTGCCCTTCCGGCTGCGCGCAAGGATCTCGGGCTGAAACCGGACTTCGACGACGGGCGAGCTTTCGAACAGCAGGACGTTCTCCGGCAGGCTGGCCGCCAGCCCCCGGGTCAGCGCCGCGGGATTCATCAGATAGGTGCCGGGCGAATAGAGACCCATGCGATAGTGGCCGGTGCCCAGCCGCTCCTTCAGCGCCTCGGTGTAAAGCGGGGTGCTTTCGGCGCCGAGGGCGGTGAGGAAGTCCTGCGTCTTTTCCAGTACCTTCCGGGCCCGCGCGCCGACAGCCACCATGTATTTGCCGCGCCTGCTCCACTGGCAATGGATGCCATGTTCGTGGACCAGCCGGTCGAGTTCCGCCTGCCCCGCCCGGTGCAGCGCCAGGATGCGTCGGCCGCGTGCCAGATCGGCATGGGCCTCGCCGAGGAAGGGCAGGTCGATGGCAAAGCCCGCGTTGCGCCCCGCCGTGCCGCGCCCGACGCGATCCGCCTCGACCAACGCGATGCGCTTGTCGGGGAAATGCCCGGCCAGCGTGCGCGCGGCCGAGAGACCGGCATAGCCCGCACCGATCACCAGCCAGTCGGCGACCACATCGCCTTCAAGCTCGCGCGCGGGAGGCGGCGGCGGCAGGATGTTGAACCAGCCATTTCCGTCATCGAAGCGAGGAAGAAATCGGACGTGTTGCATTGTGACCTTCTGTTCGGAGATTCGGAGCGGGCCGGTGGGCGTCAGACCCAGGAGTGCAGCACCGTGCCCCCGGTGATCGTGCAGCCGTTCTCGAAATAGGTGCCGCCGAGGATCTCGCGGACTTCCAGATTGGTGTGTTCTTCCAGCACGCTGGGGATCAGCTTCAGCTGCGCCTTGCCGGCGAAGGCCACGCCCTTGCGGAAATCCGTGGCCTCGATCCGCAGCAATTCGCAGACCGAGGGCTTGCCGCCCGGCGTCATGGAGGGGAAATAGCGCAGGTTGATCTGCGGCCATTGCATCAGCGCGGGAATTTCCTCGTAGGGAATGGCGCGTTCGATATCCAGCCGGCCCTCGAACAGGCGCTCGCCATGGCTGGCGGTGTAGGCGCCCATGCTTGCCCCCGGCCCGAGCGCCGGCATCCCCGGATTCTGCGACTGATAGGTCGATTTGTAGGTTTCGCCGAACCGCTTGTTGAACCCCATGATCATGCCGCGGACCAGGCTGAAATCCTTGTTCACCCAGGTCTGCACGCAGAACCGCGCATCCTGCCCCTGATAGCGGCAGCCGATCCAGTGGACGGTTTCCTGATACCAGGTCCGCTCGGGGTTGATGATCGCCTGCTCGGGCTGGTCCCAGAGGCTGTACCATTTGCCGAAGTCGACGATCACCAGATCGGGCTCGCTGCTCGGCTCCAGGGGCTCGGGCAGATACGCCGCCAGCGCCGCCGGATCGGTCCGGTAGGCGATGCACATATGCTCGGTCCCGAAATGCCAGGGCAGATTGCCGACCACATTCGAGATGCCCTTCGGCGAGGGGTAAGAAAACCCTTTGAGATCCGTGATCTTTGCCATTCCCCACCCTTTTCATACCATCCCGGAAGGGCGGCCACCACATCTGGCCATCCTTCCCGGGCTTGACAGTATCGCGGCCAGATGATGAAAAAAGTGAATAATATGGCGTGAGTTATTGAGAATGTTTCAACCCGGCGCCTCGCGGCTGGAAATCCGTCATCTGGCGGTCTTGCATGAAGTCGCACGGTGGGGCACGGCCTCGGCCGCAGCGGAACATCTGGGACTGACGCCTTCCGCCGTCTCGCACCGCATCCGCGAGGCCGAGCGGCGCCTCGGCATCCGCCTGACGCTGCGCGTCGGCAGCAGCATGCGGCTGACCGAGGCCGGGGTGCGCCTGGTCCGCGCCGCCGAGAAGGTCTTCGACGAGATGAGCCGCGCCGAGATCGACGCCGCAAGGATCGGCCGCGGCATCGGCCCGGTCGTGCGCTTCGGGATCGGCACCTACAGCTTCTTCGCCTGGCTGCCCGACTTCATCTCCTACCTTGAAGCGGTCAGCCCGGAGACCAACCTCGAAGTCGTGGGCGAGGCGACCCACCGCCCCTTGGACTACCTTCGCGATGAACGGGTGGATATCGTACTGCTGCCGGGACAGGTTTCCGACCGGGATGTCGTCGTGCTGCCGTGTTTCACCGACGAGTTGGTTTGCGTGATGAGTCCCAATCACGATCTGGCCGGCCATGCTGTTGTCGAGGCCAGGGATCTGGCCCCGGAAGTGCATGTCACCTACAGTTCCGAGATCCTTCCCGGATTTGAATACGACAGGTTCTTCCGTCCCGGGGGGCACTACCCCAAGAAGCTGATGAACATCACCGTGCCCGAAGCCGCTGCCGAGCTTGTCTCTGCCGGCATCGGAATTTCCATCCTGTCCCGCTGGGCGCTGACCCCACGGCTCGGCCATGGAGAGCTTCGGGCTGCAAAACTTACCGAGGCCGGCCTGTCACTGTCTTGGAATGTCGCAATCAGGTGCAATGAGCTTCAGAACAGCGTCATCGAAAGAACTGCGACAATTCTAGCAAATTGGCTGAAGCAGATGCACCGGCAATAGAGTTGCACGGCTGAAGGAGCAACCAACGGCAATTGCAAGTTCCATGGATACGAAAAGCATTCGGGGCATATGAGACAAGGCGGAATAATGCCATTCGAGGGCTGAGCCTGTTCCGTTCGAATTCAGGGTCGCGCGTGTCGGCTTCAGGATCGTGGATTGAGGGGCCTGTAGGCAGTCGTCCGGCGGTGGCAGCGTGCGACGCCACAACGCGACGATCATCGGGGGAACGGCACGGGTTTGCCGAACTGCTTTGACGCCCCCCATCACAGCCTCAGTAAGCCGATCGTATGGAGATCAATCACCACAAGCGGCGAATGCGCTGTGATTTCGGCAAACCGCTCACTCAATCTCGATCCGGTCCAAACGCCCTCGAAACGGTCCCCGACGATGGTTTCGATGAGCGACGTATGCCAGACGGAACGCACCACCCGGACTGAAAAATCGCATCTGTCCGAAACCCCTGCCGATCGGGGTAGCCGCAAGGGCGACTGGCATCACGCGAACTAAGACCGTGGCCGGAACTCCAGGGCGAGTGTCCCTGCCCTACCTCTGATTTGGGGCGAGAGCAGATTACCGGCCAGCCCGAAGGCTGGTCGCAAGTCAATCGCTCTTCCGCACCCAGGTTCGCAGGTTAAGGGCGCGGGATGCTTTCTTCCCATGTCCTGGCATCGACCAGCTTGCCGTTTTCGAAGGCCTCCACCTTGGAAGAGATGTGGAAATGCGTTGCGTCGCAGTGGCAGGCGTCGAAGATCTCGGTGCGGATGTTCCAGTCGCCACGGGCCATTTCGTAGCTTTGCACCATCTCGTAGCGCGCCGAATCCGCGACATCGGGGCGGATGCGGAAGATGCGTTCGGTGACATGGTGCATTTCCAGCCCGATGGCGTCCAGCTTGATGCGGCCGATGGGGCCGAAAACGCCGCCGTCGCAGAAACTGCGATGGGTGATCTCTCCGGTCATCTGGTCGACATGGATATCGCGTTCCACCCGGCCGGGTTGCAGGGTGGTGCGGCCGGGGGGCGTGGCGGCGGCAGGCGGAGGGGCTGGCAACTCGATCGGCGCCTCGCCCGGGGGAGGGGTGCGGACCGGCAGGGTGAGTGCGGCGCTTTCGGTGAAAAGCCGCAATGAGGCGGCACCCGCCGCTGGCCAGATGATCGGCCAGTAGCCGTTGGAGACCGCTATCTTGATCCGGTGACCGGGCAGGAAGCGGTGCGAGATGCCGTGCAACTGCACGGTGGCCGCAAAGCGCTGCCCCGGCACCAGGGGCACGGTAGCGGAACGGTCCGCGTTCTGCGCCAGATTGGCTAGCCCGCGCGACACCGAATATTCGCGACCATCGGGGGCCACGTCGATCAACCGGACCGAGATATTGGCCGCCGGGGCATCTGCCTCCAGTTCCAGCGCCAGTTCGGGATTGCCGAGAATGTCCAGCGCCTCGGTAAGCGGCGCGCCGGTGAAGGTGAGGGAATCGCCATCATCCACCCGCTGGTCGCCGGGCAGGTCGCCTTCGACGCCGAAGCCGACCCAGTCCCCTTCCGACCAGACCACTTTCTGGCGGGGGCCAACCACCAGTTCGGCCGCCTCGGCACGATTCCCCAGCCGCCCCGGCCCCAGCCGCATGACCCGGGGGGCGACATTGGGCGTGGGCCATTGTGCCTCGGTGAACCAGTGTCCCGGACGGCGGGGCACATATTTCGCGGGCAGGCTGCCGTCGGTCTGGAAGATTTGCAGAGCGGGTTCATCGGTCACGCCATTGTCGATGCCCTTAAGCCAGTGGTCCCACCAGCGCAGCGCCTGACCGCAGAAATCGACCTTCGGGCCGGGTGCGCCCTCGTGCGGGTAAAGATGCGCCCAGGGGCCGATGGTCAGGCGCAGCGGCGCTTTCTGCTGTGCGGCCATGCGGAAGGGGGTGTCGCGGTAAAGATCGGCCCAGCCGCCCCAGAACCAGATGGCGCAGTCCATCGCGTCCGGCGTCGCGGCCACCGAGCCGTGGCGCCAGAACGCATCCCAATGCGGATGCCTGGTCCATTCCACGCTCCAGTAGTCGTTGGCCTCCAGCCGCTCCAGCCACATCTCGCGCCAGCGGTCGCCGACGATTTCCGGATCCGGTGGCCGCGAATTGAAGGCATGCATGATGCTGCCCCACCAGAGGTTGTCCATCATCATGGTGCCGCCGGAGTAATGGATGTCTTCCAGATAGCGGTTGTCGGTGCCCATGACCGGAATGATGGCCTTCAGTGCGGGCGGGCACAGCGCTGCGATCTGGACGGCGGTGAAGGCGCCCCAGGACTTGCCCATGATCCCGACCTTGCCCGAGCACCAGTCCTGCGCGGCGATCCAGGCAATGGCATCCACGCCATCCTGCTGTTCCTGCGCAAGGTATTCGTCCGGCATCACCCCGTCGGATTCGCCCGATCCGCGCATGTCGATGCGGATGGCGGCATAGCCCTGCGCGGCGAACCACGGATGCATGCTTTCATCGCGCAGGCGCATGAAATCGCGCTTGCGATAGGGGATGTATTCGATGATCGCCGGAACCGGATCGGCCTTGGCATCTTCGGGCAGCCACATGCGTGCGGCAAGGCGGGTTCCGTCCGGCATGGGAATCCAGAAGTTCTCGATGGCTTGGACGGTGCGGGGAGCGTTCATGGAAACCTCGTCGGACAAGGAGAAAGCGGGAATCAGGCCGTGGGGAATATGCGCGTTTCATCCGGAGTGCCAAGCACCCGGCCGTGCTGCCATTCGCGCAGGGTCCGGCAACGGCTGTCGGGAGCGAAGGTCAGCAGCATCACCCCGCTGGCCTCGCATCGCTCGCCACCGCGGCGCAGGGTATTGGTCTCGCAGGTCCAGAAAGCAACGGCCTTGCCACCGCCAAGCAGGTGGCTTTCGGAGAAGCGCATCGAATTGCCGCTTTGCTCCCGCGCCAGGCCGTCCCAGAAGGCGCGGAAGTCCCGCGCCTGGAACGGCACGGTATAGGGCGTGTCCTGATAGGTGGCGTCTTCGGTGAAGAGGGTCAGGAACAGATCGGTATCCTGTTCTTCCCAGGCCCTGACAAAGCGGTCCTGCCAGTGCAGAAGCTGATCAGGCGTCATTTGACCCTCCCCTGAAATTGGTATCAAGCTAGGCGGCGTGGCGTGGCTTCGGAACTTCGCATCCCTTCAATGGGCCTGCGCAAGGTGACGCAGGGCCGGGGCCAGAATGCGAAGGCCAAGGGGCGGCAATGGGCGGCGGAACCGATTTTACCCGAAATCTGGGGCTTCTGTGCAGCTATCAGCGCTCCATCGCTGAAATCTGCCGCAAGCTGGGCTTTAACCGCCAGCAGTTCAACAAATACCTCGCCGGAAGCGTCATGCCGTCGCGGCGCAACATGCGGCGGATCTGCGATTTCTTCGGTGTGACGGAATCCGAACTGCTGTTGCCGCATGACGAGTTCCGCCACCTCGTCGTCCTGCGTCCGGCAGGCCCCGTCGCCGAGGCGCTTCCCTCCGCCGTCACGCGCTTTCAGTCTGCCTCGCGCCTGTTGCCTGAACGCTATCTGGGGAACTACCTGCTTTATTCCCCCTCCTTCGCGATGCCGGGTCTTTTCACCGTCTCCTTTGTCAGGATGTCGCTGCAGGGCGGCATGGCGGTCTGGAAGAACATCGAATACCTGCGCCGACACGACCGGAACGGGAGAATCCAGCAGATATCGAAATACATCGGCATCGTGGCCGAGGTGGGAGACAGGCTGAATGTGTTGCAGGAAGAGGAACTGCGGCATGAGGTCGTGAACCAGACAATCCTCTATCCCGCCTATGGCAACCCGGTGCGGCGGCTTTATGGAATGCACCTGTCGCTGACCGACATGCACCGCCGCACCCCCGCCGCATCGCGGGTGGTGCTGGACCGGATCGAAGGAACGCTTCACCTGCGGCGGGTGCTGCGGAGGTGCGGACAATATCCGGCGGACCAGATCCCCTATGACATCCGCGAGCTTCTGGGCGCCCTGTCCCCGTTCGACCGGCCGATCCTTGAGGCATCCCCCGGCTAGGGCGGATCGGCATTCAGCCCGCAGGGGACGGACCTTCAGGGCCCGGCCAGCGCCCACCCGTCCACAGTCGAGCCTGCCGGGAAGGGCACGGCCTGTTCATGGGTGAGTTCGGTGGTTTGCCGGTTGTGCAACACCTGCGGGCGAAGACTGCATTAACCTGCTGAAACAGCTGCGGAATCGAGGTCTGGAAATGGTCTGGGATCCGTCAGGCAATGGTATGGCAAGCGTCTGGCATCCGCTGCGTTAACGAATCGGCCACCGGACCTTTCCGGCTGCTCTTCTCGGAGCCGGAAAGTCTCGCCGAATGGAGGCGTGCCGGGGCGGACCGGCAGTCGGCCCGGATAGCGATCCGGCCAAGGGGTTCGCAAAGTGAAGCAGCAAGGGCGTCATAAATCACCCGCCCCTTGCCCGTTGCGAAATTCTGCAAGGTGCTGGCGGCGGATTAGGCTTGGCCTTGCAACGCCAGCCAAAGGGCATTCGATGGCCCGCAAGTTTCCGCATCTGTTCAGCCCGTTCATGCTGGGCAATCTGCGGCTGAAGAACCGGATCGTCTCGACCGCGCATGGCACCTACATGCCGGTCAACGGCCTGCAAACGCAGCAGATCGCCGAATATCAGCAAGAGCGTGCGCAGGGTGGCGCCGGGCTGATCATCCTGGAGGCAGCCTCGACCCATCCGACCGGGATCGGCGCGGGGCGCTATGCGGTCGCGCATACGGACGATTGCATCCCGGGCTATCGCGCCGTCATCGAGGCGATCCATGCCGAGGGCGTGCCGGTGCTGGTCCAGCTTTACCATCCGGGCCGCGACGATATCGCGGGCGGCACCTCGGACGGGACCGTTGCGCCCATATGGTCGGCCTCGGCGGTGCGCTGCGAAGCCAACCAGTTGATGCCGCGCGCCATGTCCGTCGCGCTGATCGCCGAGATCGTCGCCAGCTATGGCGAGGCGGCGCGGAGGCTGATGCAGGCGGGGGCCGACGGGATCGAGATTTCGGCCCATCACGGGCACCTCGTCTCGCAATTCATGGACCCGCGCACGAACCTGCGGACGGATCGCTACGGCGGGCCGTTCGAGAACCGCTTCCGCCTGCTGCGCGAGATCATCGAGACGGTGCGCGCCGCCATCGGGCCCGACAAGGTGCTTGGCGTCCGCCTGCCCAGCGACGAGATGAGCGCGGTGGGCCTGACCCATGCCGATGCGCTGAAAGAGGCGGCGGCAGTGGCTGCGCTGGAGGAAGTCGACTTCATCCATGTCACTCCGGGGTCCTGCGCCACGCTGGACGGGCTGGTCCATGTCGCGCCCTCCATGGCCTTTGCGGCGGGCTATGCCGAAGCGCAATTCGCATCGCTCCGCCGAGTGATTGGCAAGCCGATGCTGGCGACGGGGCGGATCAACGATCCGCAGGTGGCCGAGGCACTTCTGGCCGGAAACGGCGCCGATCTGGTGGGAATGACGCGTGCGCTGATCTGCGATCCCGCGATGCCCGCCAAAGCCGAGGCCGGGTTGACCGAGGATATCCGCTACTGCGTTGGCTGCAATCAGGCCTGCATCGGCCACGGCAAGAAGGGCGGCTTCGTCACCTGCATCCAGCGGCCCGAGACTGGCCGGGTGGCCGAGTTCTCGATCAAGCCGGCCGCCAGGCCGCAACGGGTGCTGGTGGCGGGCGGTGGCCCGGCGGGGATGAAGGCGGCAGTGACGGCGGCGCGTCGCGGGCATCGGGTGGTGCTGTGCGAGGCGCGCCCCCGTCTTGGCGGCAATATCCGCTTGGCGGAACGCCTGCCGGGCCGGAGCGAATTCGGCGGTGTGGCCACGAACCTGATTGCCGAGATCGCCCGCCTTGGTGTCGAGGTCCGGCTAAATACCGTTGTCACCCGCGATCTGGTGCTGCGCGAGAGGACGGGGGTGATCGTGGTCGCCACGGGCGCCCTGCCCGCCCGTCCGGTCTTTCCCGGCGATGACGATCCTGCGGTCCTTCATGGGTGGGACCTGCTGGAAAGTCCGGTCAGGCTGGGCAAAAGCGTCCTGATCGCGGACAGCACGCTGGATTGGGTTGGCGTCGGACTGGCCGAGAGGCTGGCCCGGTCAGGGCATGAGGTGCGGCTTTGCGCGCTTGGCTTCAACCCCGGAGACAACCTGCCGGGGACGACGAAGGGTCATGCTCTTGGCGTTCTGCACGGCCTTGGCGTCCGGGTGGACCCGCTGATGCGGCTGGGCGGATTCCAGGACGGGACAGCCTATTTTGAACATGCGATCAACGGCTCGGTCGTGGAATTCGCCGGGGTGGACAACCTGGTCCTCAGCCACGGCGGCGCTTCGGACACCCGGCTTGAGGACGAGCTGGAGGGGCTTGCGCTGCCGATGCTGGTGGCGGGCGACGCCCTTTGCGCGCGTTCGGTGGAGGAAGCGGTTTTGGAGGGCGCACGCGCCGGGATGGCGGCATGACGGCTCCCGGCCCCCCGCGGATACCGGCGGCCGGGAGCGGCATCCGGGGGGCGGGATTTGACTAGACACATGCGTCCATTGCTTCCAAGCTGACTGCAAAGAAAACGACAATCCCAAATAGGGGGACACTAGAATGACGAAAACCAGACCGAATTCTTTCGCCGTGAATCGCCGGCAGCTCTTTGCCGGCGCAGGGGCGCTTGGCCTCTCTGCGCTGGTCTTCCCGCGTGGAGCGGGCGCAGCCACCGGTGGCATCCTTCGCGTCCGTTCCTATAGCGATCTTCAAATCCTCGACCCGGCTTTCATGCTTGCCGCGCCCGAGCTGGACATCATGAACTGCATCTACACCAAGCTGGTCGCGCCGAAGGCTGGCGATGTGTGGGGCTGGGAGCCCTCTGCCGTCGAAAGCATCGAGCAGCTTGACCCGCTGACCGTGGCCTTCAAGCTGAAGGATCAACTGGGCTTCACCGACGGCTATGGCCAGTTGACCGCCGATGACGTGAAATTCTCGATCGAGCGGATCGCCGACCCGGCCTCGGAAAGCGCCTATGCCGGCGACTGGGCGACGCTGAAGGAGGTCGAGGTCAAGGACACGCTGTCGGGCCTGATCCACCTGAACGCCCCCTTCGCGCCGCTCTGGACCTCGACGCTGCCCAGCAGTTCGGGGATCATCGTGTCGCGCAAGGCGGTGACCGAGTTGGGCGGCAAGATCACCACTAAGCCGGTGGCACAATCCGGCCCCTATATCCTGAAGGAATGGCTGCCCAAGCAGAAGACCATCCTGGTCCGCAACCCGGACTGGAAATACGAACAGGGCGCCTATGACGAAATCCACATCACGCCCATCGAGGACGAAAAGACCGCCGAGCTGGGCTTCGAGGCAGGCGATCTGGACTACACCTGGACCTCGGTTTCCTCGATCAGCCGGCTGAAAGAGACGCCGCCGCCCGAGGCGACAGTGGTAGAAAAGCCCTCGCTGGCCTTCGTCTGGATGGGGCTGAACAAGGATGTGGCGCCGTTCGACAACCCGAACATCCGCCGCGCCGTGCAATATGCCATCGACACCAAGGCGGTGGTCGATGCGGCCTATTACGGCGCCGCCGCCACCTCGACCGGCATCATCGCGCCGGGCCTGCCCGGCCATCGCGACGCCTGCATCTACACCTACGACCCGGACAAGGCGCGTGAGTTGCTGGCACAGGAAGGCGCCGAAGGTCTGACCATCACCCTGGAGATCCTGAACAAGACCGAGCGTCTGACGGCTGCGCAGGTCATTCAGGCCAACCTCGCGGATGTGGGCATCACCTGCGAGATCAAGCAGCACGATTCCGGCACCTTCTGGACACTAGGCTCGAAGGACGGTGACACCTGGAACAAGCTTCAGATGTATATCTCGCGCTTCTCGATGCAGCCCGATCCCAGCTGGGCGACCGCATGGTTCACCACCGAGCAGGTCGGCATCTGGAACTGGGAACGCTTCTCGGATGCCGAGTTCGACGAGCTGAATGCCAAGGGCCAGGTCGAGCTGGACGTGGCGGCCCGCGACACGATCTACAAGCGGATGCAGGACATCATGGAGGAAAGCGGCCAGTATGTCTTCCTGACGCATGAGGTCGTGGGTGTGGAATACCGCAACTCTGTGGTGCCCGCGCTGCAGCCGAACGCGATGCCGCTGTTGAGCGATTTCAAGCCGGCCTGAGCGCCGGTCTGAAGCCAAAGGCAAGCCGGGCGGAGTTCCATGCTGACCTACACCGCGCGCAGGCTCGGGCTGGGGGTCGCCATCATCCTTGTGGCGATGGCGATCCTCTTCTCGATGATCTACCTGATCCCGGGCGATCCCGCCTCGGTGGCCCTTGGCCCCAAGGCGACGCCCGAGATGATTGCGCATTTGCGCGAGCGGATGGGGCTGGACCAGCCGGTCTGGCGGCAGTTCGTCAATTTCGTCGGCTCGACCTTGCGTGGCGATCTGGGGGAAGAGGCGCTGTCGGGCCGTCCGGTGCTGACCGTGGTGATGGAGCAGCTGCCCTTCACCCTGGCACTGGTGTTCTGCGGCATCCTGTGGTCGGTGGCGCTTGGCGTGCCGTTGGGCTGCATCGCCGCCGTCCGGCGTGGCGGCTTTGTCGACCGGGTGATCGGCGTCCTGTCCGTAGCCGTCATCGCTGTGCCGTCTTTCGTCATCGCGATCTATGCGCTGTTGATCTTTGCAGTACGGCTGCAATGGCTGCCCGCCATCGGCGCCGGAGAGCCGGGCAGCATTGCCAGCCAGTTGAAGCACCTGATCCTGCCCTCGCTGGCGGTGGGGCTGGGCTGGGTCGGCTATATCGCCCGGATGGTCCGCGCCTCGATGCTGGAAACGCTTGAGGCCGGGCATATCCGCACCGCCCGCGCCTTCGGCCTGCCGGAGCGCTGGATCGTCTACACCTATGCCCTGCGCATCGCCATCCTGCCCACCGTCACCCTGCTGGGTGTGGGGATCGGGCATATGCTGTCGTCGTCTGTCTTTGCCGAGATCGTCTTTGCCCGCCCCGGCATCGGCAAGCTGGTGTACGAGGCGATTTCGACCCGAAACTATCCCGTCGTCACCGGGGCGGTCCTTGTGACCACCACCTTCTTCGTCTTCGTCAATGTTCTGGCCGATCTGGTGATCGGCCTTCTGGATCCCCGTGTCAGAGCAAGCTTCAACTGAACCGGCCCGCGCAAGGCGGAGCCAATGGCCCGGCGCGCAATCGATGCGACGCATCCTGCGCGAGCCGATGGGCGCCTTCGGCCTGGCGCTGGTGCTGCTGATCCTGTTCGCGGCGATCTTTGCGGGGGTGCTGGCCACGCATGACCCGACAAGGATCATGCCGCAGGACCGCTTTCAGGGGCCAAGCCTGACGCATCTTCTGGGCACCGACCACCTTGGCCGGGACCTGCTGTCACGCGTGCTTTACGGCGGGCGGATCGCGCTGATGGTGGCGCTTGGATCCACGCTGGTCTCGTTGCTGCTTGGCATCATCCTCGGGCTTGTGGCGGGCTACGGTCCGCGCTGGCTGGACGGGCTGTTGCTGCTGGTCTTCGATGCGTTGAAAAGCTTCCCCGTCATCATGCTGGCGCTGACCATCGTGACGCTGCTTGGCCCGTCGCTGGTGTCGGTGGTGATGGTGGTCGTCATGGTGTCGGTCCCCGGCTATGCCCGGATCATCCGCACCCAGACCCTTGCGATGAAAACGGCCGAGCATGTGACGGCCGCGAAATCCATGGGGGCCAGCACCGCGCGCATCCTGCGCGTGCATATCCTGCCGAATATTATCGGGCCGATCCTGATCCTGGCCTCGATGGATGTGCCGGTGGTGGTGGGGATCGAGGCCGGGCTTTCCTTCCTTGGCCTTGGCGTCCGTCCGCCCACGCCGTCGTGGGGCACCATCCTGAACGACGGTTTCGCCAATATCCGCGACTCATCATGGATCGTCATCGCGGGCGGGGCGCCGATCATCCTGACCACGCTTGGCTTTACCTTCCTGGGCGAGACCTTGCGCGATGTCTTCGATCCAAGGCTGAAGGGGCGCTGAGATGGGCGGGGCACCCACGCTGCAGATCGATGGCCTTTCCGTCAGCTTCGCAACCGAGGCCGGCACCTTGCAGGCGCTGAAGGACGTATCCTTCACTGTCCCGCAGGGCCGGATCACTGGCATCGTCGGCGAATCCGGTTGCGGCAAGTCCACGCTGATCAACTCCATCCTTGGTCTGCTGGCCGACAATGGTTCGGTGACCGGTGGCGTGATCCGGCTGGAGGGCAAGGAGGATCTGACGCGGCTTGGCGCGCGCGAGATGCGGGCACTGCGCGGCGAGCGCATCTCGACCGTGTTCCAGGATCCGATGGGCGCGCTGAACCCGGTGCTGTCGGTCGGCCGGCAGATGCGCGACATCCAGTATCGTTCAAACCTCAGCCGCAGGGAGAAGGACGCGCGGTCGGTCGCGATGCTGCGGCAGGTCCGCATCCCCGACCCCGAAAAGCGCCTGACGCAATACCCGCATGAGTTCTCGGGGGGCATGAAGCAGCGTGTCGCCATCGCCATGGCTCTGATGATGCGCCCGGCGCTGCTGATCGCGGATGAGCCGACGACCGCGCTGGATGCCACGCTTGAGGTGGCGACGATCGAGCTGATGAAGGATCTTCAGCGCGAGATCGGTTGCGCGGTGCTGTTCATCTCGCACCATCTGGGGGTCATCGCCGAACTCTGCGACGAGATGATCGTGATGTATGCCGGCGAGGTGGTCGAGCGCGGCTCGGTCCGGCAGATCTTCAAGGGTGCGCGGCATCCCTATACGCAGGCGCTGCTGGAATGCGATCCCGCGCGGCTGCATGAACGGGTGAAGCATCTGCCCACCATTCCCGGCACTTTGCCCGATCTGAAAAACCGCTCCGCGGGCTGCATCTTCCGCGACCGGTGCGCCAAGGCCGGCCCGGAATGCACCACCACCCCGCCGGATGTGGAACTGGCACCCGGGCACGTTGCCCGCTGCTGGTTCGCGAAAGAGGCTGCGGAATGAGCGCGCTTCTCTCCGTCTCCGACCTGCGGGTGGAGTTTCCCGTCGGCGGCCTCATGGCCCGGCTGCGCGGCGCGGCAACCCGGATCGAAGGCGTGGCGGGCGTCAGCTTCGATATCGGCCGGGGCGAGACCTTCGCGCTGGTCGGAGAATCCGGGTCCGGCAAGACCACGCTGGCGCGGGCGCTGAACGGGCTGCAAAGGGTGGCCTCGGGCTCGATCCGTTTCGACGGGCAGGAAATTTCAACCCTCGGCCGCGCCGCGTTGAAGGATGTGCGGCGGCGGATGCCGATGATGTTCCAGGATCCGGTCGGGTCGCTGTCGCCGCGCCTCGACATCCGCGCGCTGCTGGCTGAACCCTTCCGCATCCACGGCATGTCGAACCGCGATCTGGATGCCGAGGTGCGGCGGCTTCTGGCGCTGGTCGGTCTGCCTGCCGATTTCGCCAGCCGCTATCCGCATCAGCTGTCGGGCGGGCAGGCACGGCGGGTGGGCGTTGCCCGCGCCATCGCTCTGGACCCTGAACTGGTGATCGCGGATGAGCCGACGGCCGGTCTCGACGTCTCGGTTCAGGGCGAAGTGCTGAACCTGATGAACGATCTGCGCGACCGGCTGGGCCTGTCGATGCTGATCATCACCCACAACCTGCATGTGGTGCGCCAGATCGCCGACCGCACGGCGGTGATGTATCTGGGCCGCTTTGTCGAACACGGGCAGACCGAAGCCATCTTCACCCTGCCGCACCACCCCTATACCGCCGCCCTGCTGTCCGCCAACCCCGAGCCGGACCCCGACCGGGTGCATGACCGGATCAAGCTGCCGCCCGAAGTGCCTTCGGTTCTTGCCCGTCCCAAGGGCTGCGAGTTCCACACCCGCTGCCCCTTTGCGCAAGCCGATTGCGCGGTGCTTGCCCCTGATGCCCGGCAGATCGGCAGCGATGTGCTGACCTGCCACCATCCGTTGAATGTCCCGGCACCGGCCGGAATGGAGACCTGAAAATGAACGAGATCACCGTCATCACCGATTTCCCCCGCAAGGTGCGCGAGATCGAGAACACCTGGATCCCGATGCCGGACGGCACCCGTCTGGCCGCGCGGATCTGGCTGCCCGAGGATGCCGGGACCGATCCCGTTCCCGCCATTCTGGAATTCCTGCCCTATCGCAAGCGCGACGGAACGGTCGAGCGTGACGCCCTGACCCATCCCTATTTCGCCGGCCACGGCTATGCCGGCGTTCGCGTGGACATGCGCGGATCTGGCGACAGCGAAGGCCTGTGCGAGGGGGAATATCTTCAGCAGGAGCAGGACGACGCCGTCGCTGTGATCGCCTGGCTGGCCGAGCAGCCCTGGTGTTCGGGCAAGGTGGGCATGATCGGGATCAGCTGGGGCGGGTTCAACGGTTTGCAGGTCGCCGCACGCAGGCCCCCGGCGCTGAAGGCGGTGATCACGCTGTGTTCGACCGACGACCGCTATGCCGATGACGTGCATTACCTTGGCGGCGCCCAGATGATCGACAACATGCATTGGGGCACCACCGCATGGGCCATCGCCATGACCCCGCCCGATCCGGCACTGGTCGGCGATGCCTGGCGCGGCATGTGGGAGGGCCGGCTGAACGGCAACGGCATCTGGATGGAGGACTGGTTCACCCATCAGCGCCGCGACGACTTCTACAAACACGGCTCGGTCTGCGAGGATTATTCCCAGATCGAGGCGGCGGTCTATGCGGTGGGGGGCTGGGTCGATGGCTATACCAATGCCGTCTTCCGCCTTCTGGACAAGCTGCCGGGGCCCAAGAAGGGGCTGATCGGCCCCTGGGCGCACAAGTATCCGCATTTCGCGCTGCCAGGGCCCCGCATCGGTTTCCTGCAGGAAGCGCTGCGCTGGTGGGACCAGTATCTGAAGGGGATCGACACCGGCATCGTTGATGAGCCGCAGCTGCGCGCATGGATCACCGATCCGCTGCCGCCCGCCGCCGAATATGCCGAGATGCCGGGGCAATGGGTGGCCGAACCCGCATGGCCCACGCCCAATGTCACCCAGACCGCGCTGTCGCTGGCGCCGGGGCGGCTGTCCTTCGGCACGGGCGAGGCGGCCGAGCTGACCATCTCCTCGCCGCAGACGCATGGCATGGCCGCCGGGATGTGGTGCCCCTACGGCGTGGTGCCGACCATGCCGCTGGATCAGCGCGGCGAGATGGGCGGACAACTGGTCTTCGACAGCGCCCCGCTGGAGGCGGAGATCGACCTTCTCGGCTTCCCCGAGCTTGAGATCAGGCTGGCCGCCGACAAGCCGGTGGCCACGCTGGTGGCCACGCTGTCGCTGGTGCTGCCCGATGGCGCCGCAACCCGGATCAGCTATGGTGTGCTGAACCTGACGCACCGCCATGACCATCTGGATCTGTCACCGATGCAGCCGGGCGTGGCCGAGACCATCCGCCTGAAGCTGCGCTGCCTTGGGCAGAAGGTGCCGAAAGGCGCCCGGCTGCGGCTGGGGATCGCGACAGGCTACTTCCCGATCGTCTTCCCTTCGCCCGAGAAGGTGACCTTCACCGTCTTCACCGGCGAAAGCCGCCTGATCCTGCAGCAAAGGGCGCCGCAGGCAGGGGATGCCGCCCTTCCGGCCTTTCCCCGCGCCGAAAGCGCCAAGCCAATGGAGGTGGAAGTGCTGGTTCCCGGCGCACCCTTTGCCCGCTCGGTCACCGCCGATGCGGTCACCGGCATCACCACTTACGCGCAGGTTGCCGATGCCGGCACGTTCCGTCATCCGCATACCGGCATGATCCAGACCCAGAAATCGACCGAAACCTTCTCGGTCCACCCCGACGATCCGAACTCGGCCGTCGCGGTCTGCACCTGGGACAAGGTCTTTGCCCGCGATACTGGCTGGAAGGTGACGCTTTCGGTCAAATGCACGGTGCGCGCCCTGCGCGATGCCTGGCGGATGGAGACAGAGATCACCGCCCGGGACGGCGACGAGGTGGTCAAACAGGAAAGCCGCACCCGCGACTTCCCGCGCGATCTGAACTGAAAGGTGGCAAGAATGACCCCCGAAAGCTGGCTTGACCAGGAACAGCCCCGCTATGTGCAGGAGTTGCTGGACCTGATCCGCATCCCTTCGGTCTCGGCCAAGCCCGAGAACATTCCCGATGTCCTGCGCGCTGCCGAATGGGTGGCGGCGCGGGTGACGGCGGCGGGGATGGAGAATGCCCGCGTGATGCCGACGGCCGGGCATCCTGTTGTCTATGCCGACTGGCTGCATGCCGGGGCCGACAAGCCCACGGTGATGATCTACGGCCATTTCGATGTCCAGCCGGCCGAGCCTTTCGATCTTTGGACCTCGGCGCCGTTCGAGCCGGAGATCCGCGATGGCTGCATCTGGGGGCGCGGGGCTTCGGACGACAAGGGCGGCATGATGACGCCGATCCTTGCGGTCGAGGCGCTGATGCGCACCAAGGGCAAGCTGCCGGTCAATGTGAAGTTCTTCTTCGAAGGGCAGGAAGAGATCGGCTCGCCCGATCTGCCGGAGTTCGTGGCGGCCGAGGCGGATCTTCTGAAGGCTGACATGATCTTTTCCGCCGATGGGCTGCAATGGGCGCCTGACCAGCCGCAGATCGTGGACGCGCTGAAGGGCATGGTCTCGCTTGAGGTGGTGGTGAACGGGCCAAGATCGGACCAGCATTCGGGCCTGCACGGTGGCGGCATCGCCAACCCCGCGCTGGCGCTGACCCAGATCCTTGCCTCGATGCGGGCGCTGGACGGGCTGGTCACCATCGACGGATTTTACGACGATGTGCTGCCGCTGTCTGATGAGATACGCGCCCAGATCGCCCGGATTCCCTATGACGAGGCCGATTATCTGGCCGAGACCGGGGCGCCCGCGGTCTGGGGAGAACCGGGCTATATCACGCGCGAACGGCTGTGGGCGCGGCCCACGCTGGATGTGAACGGGCTGACTTCGGGCTGGCAGGGGGCGGGGTCGAAGACCGTGCTTCCGGCCGAAGCGCGGGCCAAGATCACCTGCCGTCTGGTAGCCGCGCAGGTTCCCGAACGGGTGTTCGACCTGATCGCCGCACATGTTGCGCGTCACACCCCGCCCGGCGTCACCGCCCGGGTCGAGCGCAATCCCGGCCGGGCCGACCCGTTCCAGATGCCCGCGGGCCATAACGCCGCTGCCGTGGCGCGCGAAGTCCTGGCCGAGGTCTATGGCCGCGAACCCTACCGCACCCGGCTTGGCGGCTCGATCCCCGTGCTGACCACGCTGCTGGATGTGCTGGGGGTCCACGCCGTGATGTTCGGTTTCAGCCATGATGACGAGAACCTGCATGCACCGGACGAATTCTTCCGTCTTGCGGTCTATCGCAAGGGCCAGACGGCCTATGTCCGGCTGTTGGAGAAGCTGGGCGCAGGAGGTTGATCAAGGAAGACCGGCCAAACGAAGGTCGGACAGGGCTCCGCGACGGTAGAAACATGTGCGGATCGAAGCGAGATCACCTTATGGGGGCAGGCCAGGCCGACGCCGCCCCGCAACCAGCGGCTGAAAAGCGCGGTCTTCGCTAGCTTTCGCGCGACCTGCAAGGTCGCTTGGCAGCTAGCGTTGCGCCCTGTTGTCTCGTGGACGAAGTGCCATTCGTAGCCCGTGTCGAACCTGGCCCGCGACACCAGGTCAGGCGCGAATCACTGGCAACCAGCATTCACCGACACAGCAAAGAAGTGCAGCGCGGTCCCGAGCCGTGGCCCGCCCTGACAGCATCAGACTGCAGGGATTGGAAAGGCGAACGACACATTCCGCCAAGGTGAAAATTGCGTGCCGGATCAATCCGATAGCACGCACCAACGAACATATATGTACCTTTCTTTGATGACGCTCTGCCCGGCAACAGACGGATTACTCAGTACAAATTGAGCATTTCTGCCGCTGATGCCAACCCTTCCTTGCTTGCAAGAAGAATCTTGGCAAAACAATGAAGGTACATTTATGTACTTCGACAGGCGCGACCAACGTCGCCGGACCAACAGGAGAGCAAGAGATGAACGACGCAAAGACCGACGCCCGCCGCGGCCATCTGTCCCGCCGCAGCTTTCTCGGGACGGCGGCGGCCACCGCGACGGTGACGGCCGGCGGGCTGTGGCTGCCGCGCGCGGCCCATGCCGACACGCCGAAGAAGGGCGGGACCCTGCGGCTGGGGATGGAGGGCGGCACCAGCACCGACAGCTTCAACCCGATGACGCTGTCGGATGAGCTGCCGATCGCGCTCTGCTACTGCATCATGAACGGCCTGATCGAATTCGACGCCGAGGGGCTGCCGCAGCCGGAGCTGTTCGAAAGCTGGGAGATCGAACCCGGCGCGGTGAAATGGGTTTTCAAAATCCGCCAGGGCATCGCCTTCTCGAACGGCAAGACGCTGACGGTCGAGGACGTGATCTATTCGATCAACCTGCACCGCGGCGAGTCGGTCTCGCAGCTGAAGGGCAATCTGGAACCGATCACCGAAATCACGAAACTGTCCGACAGCCAGATCGCGATCACCCTCAACGAGGGCAATGCCGATTTCGTGGCGCTTCTGGGCGATTATCACCTGCTAGTGGTGCCCGAGGGTCATACTGACTGGACCAAACCGATCGGTACCGGCGCCTATGTGCTGGAAAGCTTCGAGCCGGGCGTGCGTGCCGTCTTCACCGCGCGTGGGGACTACTGGAAGCCGGGCCGCGGCAACTTCGACCGGGTGGAGGTGCTCTATATCCCCGACGCGGTCGCCCGCACCTCGGCGCTGCAATCGGGCCAGATCGACGGCGCCAACCGGCTGGACCCACGGACGGTCGATTTCCTGGCGCAGGCGCCCAACCTGAACGTGGTGCGCGGCGAGGGCACCGGGCTGCGCTATGTGTTCTGCGCCCGGGTCTCGGACGATCCCTACACCAACCAGAACGCGGTTCTGGCGCTGAAATACGGCATCGACCGGCAGAAGATCATCGACAATGTGCTGAACGGCTATGCCACCCTGGGCAACGACCACACCATCAACCCCAACAGCCCCTTCTTCAACGCCGAGCTGCCGCAGCGCCCCTACGATCCGGACAAGGCCGCCTGGCACCTGAAGGAAGCCGGGCTGACCGGCAGCGAGTTCCGCCTGACCGTCTCGGAGGGCGCCTGGGTGACGATGCCCGATTGCGCCCAGATCTTCCAGCAGTCGCTGGACCCGGCAGGCATCAAGCTGGAGCTGAACAAGGTTCCGGCGGACGGCTACTGGAGCAACGTGTGGCGGGTCGATCCGTTCTGCGGGGTGATCTGGGCGTCGCGGATGACGGCGGACGAGAACCTGACGGTCTGCTATTCCTCGACCTCGCCGATGAACGACAGCAACTGGAAGAACGAGGCCTTCGACAAGCTGCTGACCGAGGCGCGGGTGGAACTGGACCAGGGCAAGCGCAAGGAGATCTATGCCACTTGCCAGCAGATGGTGTCCGACGAGGCGGGCCATGTCCTCTTCGCCATCAACGACACGCTGGACGGCTACGGCAAGAACGTCATGGGCGTGAACAAGCACCCGCGCTTCGGCTTCGACGACCTGAGGGTCGCCGAGAAGGCCTGGTTCGCGTAAGCGGGCGGGGGCAGCCATTGGGGGCAGCAGCCGGGCCATGAAACGCTATGTCGCAACCCGTCTCCTGCTGGGACTGGTGACGCTGTTCTGCGTCACCGTCCTGGTCTTCGTTGCCACCAACATGCTGCCCGGCGATGCCGCGACCGAGATCCTCGGCCGCGGCGCCACGCCGGAGACCGTGGCGCGGTTCCGCGCGCAGCTCGGCCTCGACGATCCGCTGGTCCTGCGCTACGGCAAGTGGATCTGGGGCCTGCTGCACGGCGATCTGGGCCAGTCGCTGACCACGCAGGCCAGCATCAACGACACGATCTGGCCGCGGCTGTGGAGCACCCTGCGGCTGGCCGGGCTGACCGCGCTGGTCTCGGTGCCGCTGGCGATCGGGCTGGGGGTGCTGTCGGCCGCGCGCGAGGGCAGTTTCCTCGACCGGGCGCTGGCGATGGCGGCGCTGACCGCGATCTCCTTCCCCGAATTCTTCACCGCCTACCTGCTGATCCTGGTGTTCTCGGTGAAGCTGAACCTGCTGCCCAACCTTTCCACCATCTTCCCCGAGATGACCTTCCTCGAGGCGCTGCGGGCGATGGTGCTGCCGGTGATGGCGCTGTCGTGCCTCGTCACCGCCCACATGATGCGGATGACGCGGACCTCTATCCTGTCGGTGATGTCGCAGCCCTATATCGAGATGGCCTTCCTGAAGGGTGTGCCCCGCGCCGCGGTGATCACCCGCCATGCGCTGCCGAATGCCGCGGCGCCCATCATCGCGGTGGTGGCGATGAACCTGGCCTATCTGGTGGTCGGCATCGTGGTGATCGAGGTGGTCTTCGTCTATCCCGGCCTCGGCCAGTATATGGTCGATGCGGTGGGCAAGCGCGACATTCCGGTGGTGCAGGCCTGCGGCGTGTTCTTCGCGCTGGCCTTCATCGGGCTGAACCTGATCTCGGACGTGCTGGCCGTGTTGGTCAACCCGCGTCTGCGCCGCCGGACCGGAGGGTGATGGCATGGCGTTGTTCGGCACGAGGGTCCCGCTGACCGCGCTGTTCGGCGCCGCAGTGATGGCGCTGTTCATCCTGCTGGCGATCTTCGGCCCCTGGATCACGCCCTATCCGCCCGATGCCACGGTGGGCAAGACCTGGACCGGCCCCTCGGCCGAGTTCTGGCTGGGCACCGACAACATCGGCCGCGACATCCTGTCCCGCATCATCGCGGGGGCGCAGACCACCATCGGCATCGCGCTGGTGACGACGGTGCTGTCCTTCACTCTTGGCGTCTCGGCGGGGATCTTCGCCTCGGTCGGCGGGCAATGGCTCGACAACCTGATGTCGCGGGTGGTGGACATGTTCCTGTCGGTGCCGGTGCTAATCATGGCGCTGATCGTGCTGACCGCGCTCGGCTCCTCGATCCCGACCCTGATCCTGACCATCGCCTTCCTCGATTCCACCCGGGTCTTCCTGGTGGCGCGGGCGGTGGCGGTGGATGTTGCGGCGCGCGACTTCCTCGACGTGGCGCGGCTGCGCGGCGAAAGAATGCCCTGGATCATGTTCCACGAGATCCTGCCCAATGCCATGCCGCCGCTGATTTCGGAATTCGGGCTGCGGTTCTGCTTCAACTTCCTCTATGTCGCCAGCCTCAGCTTCCTCGGCCTCGGGGTGCAGCCGCCGCAGGCGGACTGGGGCGGCATGGTGCGCGAGAACGGCCAGGCCATCGCCTTCGGCATCCTCGCGCCGATCTGGCCGGCGCTGGCCATCGCGCTGGTCACGGTGGCGGTCAACCTGGTGGTGGACTGGCTGCTGTCGCGCAACGTGAAACCCTCCGGCGCCTCGGCGGAGCTGTGAGATGAGCGACGGAAACATCCTGGAAATCCGCAACCTGCGCATCGAGGCGCTGAGCGGCCAGGTGCTGGTCGATGACGTTTCGCTGGAACTGCGGCGGGGCGAGGTTCTGGGGCTGATCGGCGAAAGCGGCGCCGGCAAGTCGACCATCGCGCTGGCCGCCATGGGCTATGCCCGCGCCGGCTGCCGGATCGCGGGCGGCGAGATCCGCATCGATGGCACCGATCTGCGCGGCATCGGGCCCGAGGGGCGGCAGGGCTATCGCGGCATGCGCATCGCCTATGTCGCGCAAAGTGCCGCTGCGTCCTTCAACCCGGCGATGCGGCTGATCGACCAGATCTGCGAAAGCCCGCTGCGCCACCGCCAGATGACCCGGGCCGAGGCCGAGGCCCGTGCCATCGAACTGCTGGGAAAGCTTGGCCTGCCCGAGCCCGCGAAACTGGCCCGCAAATATCCGCATGAGGTTTCGGGCGGGCAGTTGCAGCGCGCCATGGCGGCGATGGCGGTGATCGGCCGGCCAGATATCCTGGTCTTCGACGAGCCGACCACCGCGCTGGACGTGACGACGCAGCTGGAGGTGCTGGCGCTGATCAAACAGATCATCCGCGATCTGCACACCGCCGCGCTCTATATCACCCATGATCTGGCCGTGGTGGCCCAGGTGGCCGACCGCATTATGGTGCTGCGCGGCGGGAAGATGGTCGAACTCGGGGACGCGGAGCAAATCCTTGGGACGCCGGAGCAGCCCTATACCGCGGCGCTGGTGGCCGAGCGTGACCACAGCCGGCCGCTGATGTCCGCCCTGCCTCGCGACCCCGGCCCGCCAGTGCTGGAGGCAGTCGGCGTCGATGCTGGCTACGGCGGCGGCAAGGTCCTGTCGCAGGTCTCGTTCCGCCTGCATCGCGGCGAGACGCTCGCGGTGGTGGGCGAATCCGGCTCGGGCAAGTCTACGCTGGCCAAGGTGGTGACCGGCCTCCTGCCGCAGATGGCGGGCGAACTGCGGCTGGACGGCAGGCCGCTGGCCCCCGGCTACCGCCAGCGCGATGCCGACGTGCTGCGCCGCATCCAGCTGGTCCACCAGTTGCCCGACATGTCGCTGAACCCGCAGCACCGGCTGGCCAAGATCATCGGCCGCCCGCTTGCGCTGTACAGCGGCGCCAGCGGCGCGGTCTTGCAGCGCCGGATCGCGGACCTGCTGGACCTCGTGGGCCTGCCCGCGGATTTCGCCGACCGTTTCCCGCCGCAACTGTCCGGCGGGCAGAAGCAGCGTGTCGCCATCGCCCGGGCGCTGGCGGCCGAGCCGGAGATCATCATCTGCGACGAGCCGACCTCGGCGCTGGACCAGTTGATCGCCGACGACATCCTCAAGCTGCTGATGCGGCTGCAGGGCGACCTTGGCCTCTCTTACCTCTTCATCACCCACGACCTGGGAATCGTCCGCCGCATCGCCCACAACACACTGGTCCTGCTGAAGGGGGAAACCATCGCCCTCGGTCCGACTGCCGAAGTCTTCGCCGAGCCGATGCACCCCTATACCCGCCGACTGCTGGTCTCGGTGCCCGAGATGCGCAAGGGCTGGCTGGAAGAGGTCATGGCCTGAGATCGTACATATGAGTACGGCTTCCCTGCATCCCTTCGGGTTTGCATGTCGGGCGGCACGCCGCCTATTGTCGGCGCAATCATAACGAACGGGGATCGGACAATGCCGGAACAGGACACCGCCAACAGGCCCGCGGAACCGGCGTCCGAGCAGGAACGGTCCGACCGGCTGACCCGGCAGGACTGGCTCGACCTCGCCCTGAAGACGCTGGTCGAGGACGGCATCGACCGGGTGAAGATCCAGATCATGGCCAGGCGGCTGGATGTGGCGCGCTCCAGTTTCTACTGGCATTTCGAAAGCAGCGAGGCGCTGCACAAGGCCATGCTGGAGGACTGGCTGAAGAAGAACACCAGCCCGATCATCGAACGGGCCATGCGCCCTGCCCCGGACATCATCCGCGCTGTCGTCAACGTCTTCGAATGCTGGATCGACGAGACGCTGTTCGACCCGGCGCTCGACATCGCGGTCAGGCTCTGGGCACGCCGCTCGGCCGAAGTGCGGCGCGTCGTGCTGGAGGCAGACCAGTTGCGCATCGACGCCCTGCGCAGGATGTTCCTGCGCCACGGCTATGCCGAGCGCGAGGCGCTGATCCGCGCCCGGGTGATCTACTACACCCAGATCGGCCATCACACGCTGGATGAGTTCGAGGACCCCGAGGTCCGCTTCTCGCACGGGCCAGCCTATCTGCATATCTTCACCGGCCTCGTCCCCGACGAGGACCTGTGCCGCGAGTTCTTCGAGAAGCTGGACGAGACCTACTTCCGCCCCCGCCGCGGCAGGTAGCCCCGCCCCTGCGGGCCCGGTTTCGCCGCGGCGTGCAGGCACTAGACATATGTGTACCTCCATGGCAGCCTGCCGCAAACGGGAGGGACCCATGAAGAATCAATATCGCGTTGCGATCATCGGGGGCGGTGTCGTCGGGGCCTCCGTCGCCTATCACCTGGCGAAATCCGGCTGGACCGATGTGGCGATCATCGAGCGCGACGTGCTGACCGCCGGGTCCAGCTGGCATGCGGCCGGCGGCTTCCACGCCCTGAATGCCGATCCGAACATCGCCGCGCTGCAGGCCTATACCATCGACCTGCTGACCGAGGTGGGCGAGGAATCCGGGATCAACATCGGCATGCACATGACCGGCGGCATCTCGATCGCCTCGGCTCCGGCCCGCTGGGAATGGCTGCAATCCTCCTACCGCACCTTCCAGTCGCTCGGTATCAACGACGTCGAGCTGATCGGCCCGGAAGAGATCAAGCGCCGCTGCCCCATCCTCTCGACGGAGGGCATCATCGGCGGCATGTGGAGCGACCGCGAGGGCCATATCGACCCTTCGGCCGTGGTCCATGCCTATGCCCGCGCGGCGAAGAACCGTGGCGCAGACATCCTGGAGCATACGAAGGTCGAGGACCTGCGGCAGCGTCCCGACGGAGCCTGGGAAGTGATCACCGACAAGGGCATGATCCTGGCCGAGCATGTGGTGAATGCCGGCGGCCTCTGGGCGAAACAGGTCGGCCGGATGGCCGGGATCGACCTGCCGGTCTCGCCGATGGAGCACCATTACCTGGTGACCGAGGCCATCCCCGAACTGGTCGAGATGCAGGGGGAAATCCCGCTGATCGTCGATCTGGAAGGCTTCACCTACACGCGGCAGGAACAGAAGGGCCTGCTGATGGGCATATATGAGCGCGACTTCAAGCATTGGCACATGGAAGGCGCGCCCTGGGACTTCGGCATCGAGCTGATCCAGGAAGACCTTAGCCGCATCGAGGAAGAGCTTTCCCTGGGCTTCCGCCGCTTCCCCTGCCTGAACACGGCCGGGATCAAGCGCTGGGTGAACGGCGCCTTCACCTTCTCGCCCGACGGCAACCCGCTGGTGGGCCCGGTGCGGGGCCTGCGCAACTACTGGGTGGCCTGTGGGGTAATGGCGGGCTTCCTGCAGGGCGGCGGCGTCGGCAAGTCGCTGGCCGAATGGATGATCGGGGGCGAGCCGCAGGCCGACATCTACGGCATGGACATCGCCCGCTACGGCGACTTCGCCTCGAACCGCGAATATATCCGCCAGACCACCGGCCAGTTCTATTCGCGCCGCTTCGTGATGTCCTATCCGAACGAACAGCTGCCGGCCGGCCGGGTGCTGAAGGCGCCGGGCGCCTATGAGGGGATGACGGCGGCGGGCTGCCGCTGGGGCGCGGGCTGGGGGCTGGAACAGCCGCTCTATTTCGCGCCGGAGGGGTTCATCGAGGAGCCGTCGCTGAAACGCTCGAACGCCTTCGACCTGATCGGGGCGGAGTGCCGGGCCGCGCGCGAAACCGCCGGGCTTCTGGATATCACCGCCTTCTCGCGCTACGAGGTCAGCGGGTCGGAAGCCGCCGCCTGGCTGGACCGGACCTTCGCCTGCAAGCTGCCGAAACCGGGCCGTGCCGGCCTTGCGCCGATGCTGGGCGAGACCGGCAAGCTGAAGGGCGACCTGACGATCCTGAACTGGGGCGACGGCACGTTCTGGATCATGGGCTCCTACTACCTGCGGCAATGGCACATGCGCTGGTTCGAGGACCACGCGGCCAAGGGCGTGACGGTGCGCGACATCTCTGACGCCATCGGCGGCTTCGCGGTGGTCGGGCCGAACGCTCGGCATATCCTGCAGAAGCTGACCCATCAGGACCTGTCCAGCGCCGCCCTGCCCTTCATGGGGTGCCGGACGCTCGACCTCGGCCTGATCCGGGCCGGGGTGGCACGGATGTCGGTGACAGGCGAACTCGGCTACGAGATCAACTGCGGTGCGCTGGAACATGCCGCCCTGCGCCGGCTGCTGCTGGACGCGGGGAAAGACCTCGGCCTGCGCGAGATCGGCTTCAACGCGGTGCTGTCGCTGCGGCTGGAGAAGAGCTTCGGCATCTGGTCGCGCGAGTTCACCCAAGGCTATACCCCGGGCGAAACCGGGATGGACCGCTTCATCGCCTGGGACAAGGGCGATTTCACCGGCCGCGTGGCGGCGCTGGCAGAGCGGGACAAACCCTCGGCGAAGGTCCTGGTGACGCTGGAGGTCGCGGCGACCGATGCCGATGCCTCGGGCTATGAACCGGTCTGGCAGGACGGCGCCCTCGTCGGCTTCGTCACCTCGGGCGGCTACGGCCATACCGTGGGCAAAAGCCTCGCCATGGCGATGGTCGACCGCGCCGTGGCCGCGCCGGGCACGCGGCTCTCCACCCATATCGTCGGGCAGGAAGTGGCGGCGACCGTCATCCCGCCTTCGCCGCACGATCCGATGGGGACGGCGTTCCGCTCCTGAGCGCCGCCTTTCCCGGCCCCGCCCCGACCGGGCGGGGCGCAGGACCACCAGCCGGAAACCGCGCCATGACCAAGCACTATTCCGCCCTCTCGCTGGTGAAGGAGGGGCTCCGTGGCCAGAAGGGCTGGGTCCCGGCCTGGACCTCGCCCCAGCCGAAGCCGCGCTATGACGTGGTGATCGTCGGCGGCGGCGGGCATGGTCTGGCGACCGCCTATTATCTGGCCAAGACCCATGGCATCACCAATGTCGCGGTGATCGAAAAGGGCTGGCTCGGCGGCGGCAACACCGGGCGCAACACCACGGTGGTGCGCTCGAACTATTTCTTCCCCGAAAGCGTGCGGCTCTACGACATGGCGCTGAAGCTTTACGAGGGGCTGTCGCGCGAGCTCAACTACAACATCATGCTGTCGCAGCGCGGCATGATCTCGCTTGCTCACACCCCGGCTGAGATGGAAATGGCGGCCCGGGTGGTCAACGCCATGCAGATCAACGGCACCGATGCCGAGTTGTTCGGACCGGAGGACGTGCGGCGGGTGGTGCCGATCTACAACTTCGGCCCGAAGGCGCGCTATCCCGCCCTCGGCGGGGTCTGGCAGGGCCGGTCGGGCACCGCGCGGCACGATGCGGTGGCCTGGGGCTATGCCCGCGCGGCCTCTGCCCTCGGCGTCGACATCCTCCAGCAATGCGAGGTGCAGGAGTTCATCGTGGAGGGTGGGCGCTGCCGCGGGGTGAAGACTTCGCGCGGGGAAATCCGGGCGGATCGGGTCGGCCTCGCCGTCGCCGGCCATTCCGGGCAGATGGCGGCGAAGGCCGGGTTCCGGCTGCCGATCACCTCTTACGCGCTCCAGGCCTGCGTGTCCGAGCCGGTGAAGCCGATCCTCGACACCGTGGTGCTGGCCCCCGGCGCCGGCACCTATGCCAGCCAGTCCGACAAGGGAGAGATGGTGGTGGGCGGCGGGCTGGACCGCATCCCCTCCTACGGCCAGCGCGGTAACCTGCCGGTGCTGGAGACGGTGATCTCGGGCCTTTTGGAGATGTTCCCGTCCTTCCGCCAGTTGAAGCTGATGCGGCAATGGGCGGGGATCGTCGACGTGGTGCCCGACAGCTCGCCCATCATCGGGGAAAGCCCCTTACCGGGGCTGTTCCTGAACTGCGGCTGGGGCACCGGCGGGTTCAAGGCGATCCCGGCGGGCGGCACGCTGCTGGCGCATCTGCTGGCCACCGGGCAGCACCACGACATCTCGCGCCCCTTCGACCTCGACCGTTTCGCCCGCGGACGTCTTATCGACGAGGCCGCGGGCTCCGGCATCGCGCATTGAGGTAGACATGCAGATCTTCTCCTGCCCCTTCTGCGGATCCCGCCCGGAATACGAATTCCACTTCGGCGGCGATCTGGGCAACCACCGCCCCGAGGGCTTCGAGGCAGTGCCGGACCGGGAATGGGCCGACTATCTTTACTTCCGCAACAACCCGAAAGGCACGGCCCGCGAGGTCTGGATGCACCTGACCTGCGGCGAGATGTTCAGCATGACGCGCGACACCGTCACCATGGCGGCCGCGCCGGGCGAGACGCTGACGGAGGGTCAGCCATGACCGCCCGTCGCCTGCCCTCGGGCGGAGAGATCGACCGCGCGCGCCCGCTGCGCTTCACCTTCGACGGCAAGGTGGTCGAGGGCTTCGCAGGCGATACGCTGGCCTCGGCGCTCTTGGCCTCGGGCCGGCAGGTGCTGGGGCGCAGCTTCAAATACCGCCGCCCGCGCGGGCTGTTCGGCGCGGGCGTGGAAGAGCCGAACATCTGCGCCGATGTGACCGAGGGCGCCGCCTTCCGCCCGAACCAGCGCGTCACCACCGAGCCCGCGCGCGACGGGCTGGTGCTGCGCTCGGCCAGCACCGCGCCGGATGCGGAGCGCGACCGGACCGGCTTCATCGACCTGTTCTCGCGCTTCATCCCCTCGGGCTTTTACTACAAGACCTTCATGTTCCCCGACTGGCACCTGTTCGAGCCGCAGATCCGCGCCATGGCGGGGCTTGGCCGGGTGGATCCGGGGAAGACCGGGCCGGTGGGCGATCAGGTCAACCATTTCTGCGATGCGCTGGTGATCGGGGCCGGGCCGGTCGGCCTCGCCGCGGCGCGGATGCTGGCGGGCGCGGGGAAATCGGTCGTGCTGGCCGACGACGGCAGCCGCCCGGGCGGCAGCCTGCTGTATCGTCAGGCCGAGATCGACGGAAAGCCCGGCGCGGACTGGCTGGCCGAAACACTGGCGCAACTGGCCGGGTTGGGTGTCACGATCCTGCCGCGCACCACTGCTTTCGGGCTTTACGATCACGGCCTCGTCGCGCTGAACCAGCGGCATGAGGACGGACGGGCCGATACTTTGTGGCGGGTCAGGCCGGAGTGGATCGTACTGGCCGCTGGCGCGATCGAGCGGCCGTTGCCGTTTTCGATGAACGACCTGCCCGGGATCATGTCGGCCCAGGCCGGGCTGTCCTACCTTCGCCGCCAGGCGGTGCTGCCGGGCGCGAATATCGTGATCGCCGCAAACAATTCCACCGGGGCCGAGGTCGCGCAGGCCATGGCCGCGGCAGGTGCCCGCGTCACTCTGATCGACCGCCGCCCCGATGCCACGCCCCTGCCCGGCATCGCCTGCCATGCCGGGCGCAGCATCGACAGTGCGCTCGGCCGCAAGGCGGTGCATGGCGTGGTGCTGGACGACGGGACCGAGATCACCTGCGACTGCCTGCTGGTCTCGGGCGGCTTCACCCCCACCATCCACCTTTACGCGCAGGCGAAGGGCAGGCTGGCCTGGGATGAAACGCGGCTGGCCTTCCTGCCCGGCGATCCGGTGCCGGGGCTGACGGTGATCGGCGGCGCGGCGGGGCAGTTCACCCTGCACGAAGCCTTCGCCGCCCTGCCCGCCGCGCTCGGGCTGGAAGGCGCGCCGTCGGCCGTGCCGTCGAGCTATGACATCACCCCCGCCTGGCCCGAGCCGGGCTGCAAGGGCCGGATCTGGATCGACTATCAGCACGATGTGACGGCGAAGGACGTGGAACTTGCCGCGCGCGAGAACTTCCTCTCGGTCGAGCATCTGAAACGCTACACCACGCTCGGCATGGCGACCGACCAGGGCAAGACCTCGAACCTGAACGGGCTGGCACTGATGGCGCGGCTGACCGGCCGCGAGATCCCCGAGGTCGGCACCACCACCTACCGCCCGCCCTTCACCCCCGTTCCCTACACCAGCCTCGCCGGCCTGCGCGGCGGTGAGCGGATGAACCCCGTGCGTCGCCTGGCGCTGGAAGGCCGGCACCGCGCGCTCGGCGCGGCCCTGGGGGAATACGGCGGCTGGCTGCGGCCGATCCACTACGGACAGAACGATGCCGCGATCCTTGCCGAGGCGAAGATGGCCCGCGCCACGGTGGGGCTGTTCGACGCCTCGCCGCTTGGCAAGATCGAGGTGATCGGGCCAGATGCGGCGGAGTTCCTCGACTTCATCTATTACAACACCGTCTCCACCCTGAAACCGGGCGGGTGCCGCTACGGCTTCATCCTGTCGGAAAGCGCCGTGGTCTATGACGACGGGGTGCTGGTGCGGCTGGACGAGCATCGCTTCGTCGTCTCCTGCTCTTCGTCCCATGCGGCGGGCGTCCATGCGATGCTGGAGGAATGGCGGCAGGACCGCTTCCCGGCCAAGCGCATCTTCATCCACAACGCCACCGCCGAGACCGCCACGATCACTGTCACCGGCCCGCAGGCCCGCGCGGTGATCAGGGCGGCCGGGATCACCGCCGATCTGGACGACGCGGCCTTCCCGCATATGACCACCCGCCCGGGCTGCCACGGCGACACGCCGCTGCGGCTGACCCGGGTCAGCTTCACCGGCGACCGTTCCTACGAGCTGTCGGTCCGGCAGGATCTGGCGCCCGGCCTCTGGGATGCGCTGGATGGCGCGGCGCGCACCCTCGGCGGCGGTCCGATCGGCATCGAGGCAGTGATGATCCTGCGCGCCGAGAAGGGGTATATCGTGATCGGCAAGGACAGCGACGGCATGACCCGGCCGATGGACCTCGGCCTTTCCGGCCCGCTGAGGTCGAAGAAGGCGGAGTTCATCGGAAAGCGGTCGCTCTTGCAGGAAGAGGCGCAGCGGCCCGACCGCAACCAACTTGTCGGCCTGCAGCCGGAGGACAGCGGCGGCCTGCTGCCGGTGGGGGCGCATGGGCTGGATCTTACCGGGAATGCGCCGCGCTCCATCGGCTATGTCACCTCCTCCTGTCCCGGCGCCGGCCATGACGGCCCGGTGGCGCTGGCGCTGATCGAACGCGGCGCCAGCCGGCACGGCGAAGTGATCGAACTGCACCATCTGGGCAAGCGCCGCCGTGCCCGCATCACCGCGCCCTGCGCCTTCGACCCGAAGGGAGACCGGCTGAATGCTTGACCGCTCCGATTTCTGGACCACCCCGCCCGAGGCGCTGGCGGGCGAAGACATCTCCGTCCGGCTGTTGCCGCCCGTGCCGCAGATCATGGTCAGCGGCAACCTCGACGGCTTTGCCGCCGCCAACGGCCTGCCCCCGCCTGTCGACCTGCTGGCCCAGGTGACAGGACCGCGCTACGCACTGCGGCTGGCGCGGAACCGGATGCTGGCGGTGGGGATCGACCTCGATCCCGCCGCGGGCGGATGGGTCGACGGCGCGGCGCTGACGCCGATGACCGGCGCGCTGGCGATGGTGGAGATCGCCGGGGAGAATGCGATGGCGCTGGTCGCGCGCGGAACCGCCGTCGACCCGCGCCAGCCCTCCGCCTCGGCGGCACTGATGTTCGCGGGCGTCACCTCGGTCCTGTACCGCCACGATGGCGTCCTGCGCCTGCATCTGGACCGCGGCCTCATCCCCTATCTGATGGACTGGTGCGCCGCGTCAGACCTGTTCCGGACGCCGACCGCCGCAATTGGATGACCATCCGCGCCCCGGCAGCGGGGCGCCGGATCACGCAAGCGCCACAGGCCGGGGAGGGCCGACGACCATGGAAACCGAAGGACAGACCGCCCGCGAAAGCCGGACCCGCCGCCGCAACCGTGACGCGACCCCCAAGGTGGTGCGGGCGCCCAACTACCGTCAGTTGCGCCACCCCTTTCCGGCGCAGACCATGTTCTCCGACGATGAGGTGGCGGCGATCCACGACACGGCCCTGCGGGTGCTGGAAGAGCTTGGGATGCGGGTCCTGCTGCCCGAAGCCCGCCAGCTTTTCGCCGCAGCCGGCGCGCGGATTGACGACGACATGGTCTTTATCGGCCGCGATATCGTGACGGCCGCGCTTGCTGGCGCACCGAAAGCCTGGCGGCTGCGCGGCCCCTCGCCCAAGCGCGACCAGGACTATGCACAAGGATCGATGATCTTCATGGCAGGGGTCGGCTGCCCGAACGTGAATGACCGCGAACGCGGCCGCCGCCCCGGGTCGCTGGCCGATTTCGTCGAGACACTGAAGCTGTGCCAGCACTACGACGTGATCCACATGCTTGGCCCGCAGACCGAGCCGCAGGATGTGCCGGTGCATCTGCGCCATTACGCGACGATCAAGGCGCAGCTTGAATACGCTGACAAGCCGCTGTTCCTGTACTCGCGCGGCCCCGGGCAGGTGGCGCAGGGGTTCGAGATGATCCAGACCGCGCTGGCGCTGTCGGATGAGGAATTCGCCCGGGATGTCTGGGTCAGCACGGTGATCAACACCAACTCGCCCCGGCTGCTGGACAATCCGATGGCCAAGGGGCTGATCGACTTCGCCCGCGCCGGGCAGATGTGCATCGTGACGCCCTTCTGCCTTGCCGGTGCCATGGCGCCGATCACTCCGGCGGGCGCGCTGACGCTGCAACATGCCGAGGCGCTGGCCGGGATCACGCTGACCCAGATCGCCAAGGCCGGGGCGCCGGTCAGCTATGGCGGGTTCTCGTCCAACGTCTACATGAAAAGCGGCGCGCCCGCCTATGGCACGCCCGAGCATCTGAAGATGCAGATCGGCGGAGGTCAGCTGGCGCGGTATATCGGTCTGCCGTGGCGCACGGCATCAGGTGCGGCCTCCAACACGCCCGACATGCAGGCCGCGCTGGAGACGACCATGGGGCTTTGGGGTGCGTCGCTGGCGCATGGCACGCTGATCGTCCACACCGCCGGCTGGCTGGAGGGCGGCCTGACCTTCGGCTATGAGAAATTCATCAACGACGTCGAAAGCTTGCAGATGTTTGCCGAGCTTTGCACCAGGCCGTCAGGATCGGCCGCCGAGATCGGCTATGACGCCATTGCCGAGGTGCAGCCGGGCGGGCATTTCTTCCAGACCCAGCACACGATGGAGCGCTACCAGCAGGCCTTCTATGCCCCCATCGTCGCCGATCTGAACAATTTCGGCACATGGACGGAGGCGGGCGCCCGGACCTCCGACATGCGGGCGACCGATGTCTGGAAGGCCATCCTGCAGGACTTCCGGCCCCCCGAGGGCACATCAGAACGCGTCGAGCGCATCCTGCCACTGATCGAGGCCGGAACTGCTGCGGGCGGCGCACCAACGATGGATTGACGGTGGAGGAGGCAGAATGACCTTCTTTGCGGAGAAACGCCGCCCCATGTTCTCGGCCAACTGACCGCAAGGCCGCCCGGTTCTACGGCAAGTTCGAAGATTTGCTTACTCCTGCGACCGCAGCCGGGATTCTTGCCCACAAACGCGCTTGAACGAGGCATGCGGCCTGTCTCCTCGTCTGGGTGTAGAGGGCGGCTTTGGGCATCGAGATACCGGCATTGGGAGCCAGCGCTTTTGACAGCATTCGGCGATGAAAGCCCTCCGTCGTCCTCCTCAGGCAGCAAGACCCGCACTAACCCCGCCCGAATCCGCCTTTTTCAGCCGATCCTGCGCCCTGCTACGCTTCGCAGCTGGTTGCGGGGTTGCGCGACACCTGATTTGGAACTGCGTGTGCAAGTTGTTGATTTTGTTGATATGGATGTGGCTTGAGCAAAACAAAACCCCGCCAATCTGTTGGTTTGGCGGGGTTTTTGTTGTATGATCTGGTTGCGGGGGCAGGATTTGAACCTGCGGCCTTCAGGTTATGAGCCTGACGAGCTACCGGGCTGCTCCACCCCGCGACGCTTGGGCGTTTGTGGTATCGTTTTGCGAGTGAGGGGTCTCTTTTCAG
>Ga0209793_1000176_pt1 | contig 113524 bp, 113 predicted proteins | sample EBPBio122009_DNA_FD_185863 | JGI IMG/M metagenome (GOLD analysis project Ga0209793, IMG submission 185863) | Wastewater treatment Type I Accumulibacter community from EBPR Bioreactor in Madison, WI, USA - Reactor 1_2/2/2009_ DNA (SPAdes) (version 2) | ecosystem: Engineered > Bioreactor > EBPR...
GCCAGTCCTACCGCATGCGCCAAGCCCGAACCCGCCACGGAGGTGAGCCCCTGACCAAGTGAAAAACCCGCAGAGGGTGGGGACTTTCACTTGGCCACCAGCGGGGACCTGAGCTTGGCCATTGACACTCAGCTGCAGTGATGTCGCCAGGACAGCACCGGCAGCACCAATGCGATAGCGGTTTGTGCACGTCTCCGCCGCCCTAACCTGAGTTTCCTGCAGGCGCCCGCGCCGCCGTGATCGCGGACCTGGTGTCCGGTGTACCCCTCGAGCTCGCCGACCGAGGCCAGCCTCCACTGCGGCCAGTTTCGACCGTCAGGGCCGGGTCGGGTCGAGCAGTCGAAGTCCCTCGAACCGCCGAAAATCTCGGTCCCACGTCACGACGGTGGCCCCTAGTCGAACAGCACACGCGGCGATGTAGGCGTCCGGCACCAGGTCCGCTGCCGCCTGACCCTGACGGCAGCAGCGGGCCCACTCCTCGATCACGTCGGGGTCGCCCGCGCCTGTCCGGTAGCCGGGCTGCTGACGAACCGCCGCTACGAACTCAAAGACCTCGTCCACGCTGGCTGGAACCGGGAAGATGCGCCGATTCGTCGCGATGCGCACCAGCCCCACCCATACGGTGTCCGGGACGTGGAACGAGGTCTCTTCGTCAAGGATGCTCCGCCACCACGGATACACCACCTCGTGCTGCGGGTGATCGCCGCGAAAGCAGGCCAGCAGCACGTTGACATCGAACACCAACACGGGCTATTCCTCGCCCAAGGCCTCGTAAAGCCCCCGGTTGCTGGTCGCATCCACGCCCGGGACCAGGCCCGTCCCACCGGTGAACACGGGCACGGGCACTCTGCGCTGTCGTGGCGCGGCCGTGAGCTTTTCCTGAAGGGCTTCTTCGACGAACGCGCCCAGCGTGAGCCCCCTGGCTCGCGCCTGAGTCTTGGCCCGACCCAGGAGCGCGTCGTCAATGTTCACGGTTGTCCGCACCGCCCCATCGTATGACGACGATGCGCATCAGTGATGCTGTTGATGCGGGCGGCGCTGAGGCGGGCTGGTCATGCCTGGTGACGGCAGACGACCCGGCACCGACACGGCACAGGTTCGTCGCGTAGGGCGCGGGGCGACGCTTCAGACCGTGACGGGCCGCGCTCCGGCTGGGGTGTCCGACACGGTGGCGGACTGCCCGGTTGCTGCGGCGCGGACGACCCGGCCCAGTCCGATGAAGAGCAGGATGAACGCCGCGGTCAGCAGCATGTGCCCCAGCCCCGAGACGCCGGCGATGGCGGGGCTGTTCGCGCTCGCGTGGCCGAGCACCTGCAGGCAGCCCTTGACCATCAGTCCGCCGGCGAGCCTTACCGCCGCCCACATGGCGGCCGAGCGCTAGCACAGGGTGAGCAGGACGGGCCTTTCGTCGATTCCGATGGGATTGCCTCGACCGCACGGACGCGACCCCACCCCACGCCACCGCCAGACATCACCCGTTCGATGGGTACGGCCCGTCCGCCCGCCCTGTGGCACGACTGCCGCCCCATTCACCCCACTGACGCCCCCGATGAAGAAGGGCGGCAGTGGGGTAAAGCGGGCGGCAGTGCCGTTATGTCGGCCACAGGCGGTCATCCGGGAGACCCATCATGCGTCCGCCACGTAACCGCGGTACCGGTCGAGCACCTGCGACGCCTCCCCCCAGCCGCGCCGGTCCATCCATGACAGAAGGCGAGGCCACGACGCGTTTGACGTGCGGGCGCTCCAGCGGCCCAGCATCCCGTCCAGCGCATCCACGGCAACGGCTGGGTCGACGTCGACGGCGAAGGCCTTGAACTCGGCGCACCCCTGGAAGTCCAGGTCCTGGGGCAGCAGTCGACGGGCGAGCTCCCCCTTGCGCCCTGAACTGGACGTCCTCGGTGACGACGACATCCGCCTCACCGAGGATGGCCGCGCGGAGCACGTGCCGATCCTTGGCATTGATCGCCGCCTCCGCGTCGCAGGTCACCCCAGGCGGACAGGCGACCAGTGCTTCAGGGAATGCCCCTGACATCACCTCAATGAGTGCCGAGCGCTGCGCCTGGGGCATCGACCCTGGAAGGTGCCGTGTGGTCTCCGCCAGGATCGATTCGGACCACAGGGGCAAGTAGAGGCCGCCGTGGGCGAGGCTGAGGAGCACATCCCGGACGCGTGAGGGGACCAGAACGTTGGCGTCGAGGATCGCGCTGTAGGCCATGTAGACGGGGGCAATCAGAAATCGTCGTCGTAGAGGCCGGCGTCTGCGCCGATGCTCACCATCTCCTCGAGTGCTCGCGCGCGCGCTGTGCGCCGTCGATCCGCGTAAGCCAGCACGTCGGCGGTCTTGAGGCGTCGATGGGTCCCGGCATAGCGGCACGGGATGGTCCCGTCATCGACCAGCCGACAAACGTAGGTGCGCGAGACGCCGAGCATCGACGCGGCCTGCCCCGTCGTGACCTCCTCGTCCATTGCGCCGATGGCGACGCCTCGCCCGCTGGCGAACAGGGCAAGGACGTCGCGAAGCGCCACCGCGACCTCGGCGGGAACCTCGGCAGAATCACCGCCGATGCTGATGCGCACGGGCGACCCGCTCGCCGCCGGATTATCCGTCCCGTGGGCCAGCCCAGCCAGAGAACGTCGCAGGTCGCCATCGCCCGGAGGGATGGTGTGGGTGCGGGTGATGGTCATGGTGCTACCCCCTTGCTGTCCCCAGGGTATGCGCCAAACGCAACAAAGCCAACCCTTCCACGCGGGCCAAGACGGTCAGGCCGGCAGGGTCGTGATGGGGCGGGCCTGGACGATCCACAACCGGTACGGCGACTCGGCCGAGCCCGACTGCGCGCCGCCGGGCGTCACGGCCACCCGCTCGATCGCCCACTCCACGTCCACAGGGGTACCAAAGAGCTCCTCCGCCGCGAGCGCCGCCCCCGCCACCGCCTCGGCCTCCGCCGCGCTCAACGTGGGCGGCCCCACCGCCGTACGCCGTTCCGCCAGCCCACCCGCCTCTTCGTCGAAGGAATGCACCACGCGCTGCACACCCGGCCGCTCGGCCAGCACAGCCAACCCGTCCCGGGCCACCTCGATCATGGTCGGCACCAGCAGCCCGTCGGTGACCACGTCGCCCAGTCCCGCTCCCACCTCGATCAACACCCGATCCCGCGACCCGGTGACCGGGTGCGCGGTGAACGCCACCCCGGCCGCTTGGGCTCGCACCAGGCGCTGCACGATGACCGCGGGCGCGTTCGCGCTGGCCGGCCCCGCAGTCCCGAACACCCCCTCGGCGTAGCGCCCCAACCCCTCCCATGACGAGGGGTGCCGCAGCTCAGCGATCGTCGCCTCCACCCATTGCGCGCCGCGGATCCCCAGCCGCGACGGCAACACCGAGGCGGCGCTGCGGTCGGGCTGATCCTCGTACGGCGACGAACTGCGCACGGCCACCGCCGCCCCCGCGCCACACCACGTCTCGTACGCCGCCCGCGCCGGCTCCCGCCACGACTCGTCCACGGCCGGGGCCACCCCGACGACGAACCCCTCGGGCACCGGCAATCCGGCGGCCATCAGCCGCGCCAGCCCGGCTGCCTTGTTGCCCACCCGCGCGCCGTCGCACGCGGCCGGTTCCGAGAGCGCCCACACCCGCTGCGTCATGCGCCCGCCCCCTGACGTGCCCGCACCGGCGAGCGCGTGATCAGCCGCACCGTCCCCGCCGTACCGTCCACCTCCACCACGTCTCCCTCGTGCAAGGCCGTGGTGCCCACCATGGTGGCGCACACGCACGGCACGCCGTACTCCCTGCTGATGATCGCCGCGTGCGTGAGCAGCCCACCGCCGTCGCACACCGCCGCCGCGATCCGGTCGAACGCCGGCGTCCAGCTCGGCGACGTGGCCGCGCACACCAGCACATCCCCCTGCCGCAGCAGCACGATGTCCTCCGCGTGCGAGACGACGCGGACGGTGCCGCGGGCCACGCCCGGCGACACGCCGTAACCCTGCAGCGTCTCCTCCCCGAACTGATCCCCCGCCCGGCCGACCCCCATGACCTGCCGAAACACCACATCATCCGGGACCTCCACTGAAGACCCCAGACCCGCGGGAAGCTCCCGCCGCCGCGACCGGCACGCGCTCGTGAAGGCGATCCGCTCGGCCACCACGTCCTCGACGTTGGCCCAGCTCAGCTCGCCGCGCAGCATCGCCTCGAACTCCTCCGCCAGCAGGTGCAGCGCCTGCGGCCGCGCCAGGCCGCGGCGCCGGGCGAACTCCCCCGCCGCGTCCGCGACCGGCAGGTGCGCTCGCAGGTCGATGACGTGGTTGTGTTCCTCGTTCCACCAGGACGCGTTGCCGGCGACGGCCAGCCGCCAGGCCTCCTCGAGCTCGTTCGCGGCCGCCGGGGACGCGCCGGCCAGGACCTGCTCGGTGAGGGCGCGGGCGTCCGCGGACCCCCAGGATCGCCGCGGCGGCCCGGCCACCAACGCCGAGCGCACCAACGCCAACAGCTGCGTCGCTTCGACCGACCAGGGCGCCGATTCGAGGTCGAAGAGGGAGTTGGTACGCCGTCCGTAGCGCGCCTGCACTCGCGCCAGATCGCGCACGAACGCCGCCGCGGCCGGCTCCCGGCGCAGCGCCGCCAGCACGCGAGTCGTCGGGGTACGCACCAGGATTCGCGCGAAACCACCGTCCCGGGCGGAGTCGGCGAGCGCTCGTACGGCGCGGTCCGCGTCGCCGATGCCGTTGGTCTCGCCCTCGATCATCCGGGTCGCGTCCACCTCGGCCACCCCGTGTCGGGCGCACACCGCCAGGTAGTGCTCGTGGACGGTCATCAGGCGGTACATGACGTCGAAGTGGACCTGCCAGGCGCGCCGGTGCAGCCGCCGCGCCCGGTGCCAGTGCGTCAGCAGCTCGGCGTCGCTGAGGGCAGGCAGGTCGACGCGGTCCAGGGCGTCCAGGTCGCCGCTCAGCTCGGCCGCGAGCGCCGCCCAATGCCGGCGGAAACCGAGCGCGTACGTCGTGAGCTCGGCGGGCAGCGAGTCGTCCGGCGTACTGCTCGCCGCCCCGCTCGGCGCCTGGCCCGCCGCGGCCCCCGGCGCCTCGCCCGGGAGCACCCCCAGGTAGAGGTGACACCCGACGAGGCGGGCCTGTATTCCACCCGGCAGCCTGAGCTCGGCGGCCGCCGCCATCGCCCCAGCCGCCAGGTCGTCCACCAGCGCGAACGCCAGCGGGACCAGGCCGCGCGGGGTGTGGAAGTCCAGCGCCCACCGGCCCACCAGGTCGGCCTCCGTGAAGGCGCGCAGGCGCCGCGCTGAGCCGGGTGGCGGGACCCAACCGGGGACCAACGGCTGGGCATGGGGTGACCATGTCGTCACGCCGCCCTCCCGTCCGCCCTGCTCGGGGACCTCACCGGCCTATCGGCACGGGGCCGCGCCAGCGCACCCGATCAGGCCCGCGCACCCGATCAGCTCGATGACCGGTTGATCTGCATGACGACCGCCTTGGGCTCGGTGAAGAACTCGCGGCTGAAGTCCCCACCCTCGCGGCCGACGCCGGAGTCGCCCACGCCACCGAACGGCGTACGCAGGTCCCGGATGAAGAAGCAGTTCACCCACACCGTCCCGGCGCGCAAGTTGCTCGCGACGCGGTGCGCCCGCGACAGGTTCTCGGTGAACAACATCGCGTTGAGGCCGTAGCGGGTGTCGTTCGCCATCGCCACCACCTCGTCCTCGGTCGAGAACCGGTTGACGATGCAGACCGGGCCGAAGATCTCCTCGCAGTACGGCGCCGCGTCCAGCCCCAGCCCGTCCGCGATGGTCGGGCGCACCACCCAGGTGCCGTCCTCGGCCACGCCGCCGGTGTGGATCGTGCCGCCGAGGTCGGCGACCTGGCGCACGTAGCCGGCCACCTTCTCGAAGTGCTTGCGGCTGGCTAGCGCCGAGAACTGCGTCGCCGGGTCGAACGGGTCGCCGACGACCAGCGATTCCGCCCGCGCCACAAAGCGCTTCAGGAACTCGTCGTAGATCTCGTCCTGCACGAACAGCCGCGACCCCGCCAGGCAGATCTGCCCGGCGTTGCGGAAGATCGCCTCGACCGCCCAATACACCGCATTGTCGATGTCGGCGTCGGCGAAGACGATGTTGGCGCCCTTGCCGCCGAGCTCCAAAGACACCGAGGCCAGGTGGGTCGAGGCCGAGGCCATCACCAGCTTGCCCGTCTGGCTGGACCCGGTGAAGGTCACCCGGTCCACCCGTTCGTCGCCGGTCAGCGTCGAACCGGCTGGGGCGCCGTGCCCGTTGAGCACGTTGAGCACGCCGGGCGGGAAGCCGGCCTCGACCGCGAGCCGGCCCAGCAGCGTCACCGACGCCGGGGTGTCCTCGCTCGGCTTGATGATGCAGGTGTTGCCCCAGGCGATCGCGGGCGCGATCTTCCAGGTCGCCATCATCAGCGGGAAGTTCCACGGCGAGATCGCCGCGACGACGCCCGCCGGCCCGAACTCGCTGTAGCTGTGGTGCCCGGTGTCCATCGGGAACACCTGGCCCACGTTGTCGCGCTGGTGGTCGGCGAAGAACCGGAAGTTGTGCACCGACCGGGCCACATCGTGCTTGGCCTGCGCAAACGGCTTGGCCATCGTGCGGGAGTCGTACGTCGCGAGCTCGTCGGCCCGGGCCTCCATGAGGTCGGCCAGCCGGTGGATGGCCTTGGCCCGTTCGACTCGGCCCATCCGCGGCCACGGGCCCTCATCGAAGGCCGTGCGGGCGCTGGCGACGGCACGCCGGGCGTCGGCCTCGCCGCCCTCGGAGGCCTGCGCCCAGACCTGCTGGGTGTAGGAGTTGTAGACGTCGAACCGGCCGCCGTCGAGCGATTCGACCTCCTCGTTGTCGATGATGTGCCCGAAGAACTCCAAGTCGGCCATGCTCAACTGCCCTTCTGATCGGACGGGGTGGACTGGGCGGCGGCGGCCCGGCGCTCGGCCAGGGTCACATCACCGGCCGCGAAGTGCTCGGCGGGTACCTCCCGCAGGATGACGCGCACGCTCTCCTGGGGCGCCACGCCGGTGTCGACCACCGCGGCCGTCAGCGCGGAGATGAGGCTGCGCATCATCTCCGGCGTACGGTGCTCGGCGGTGGTGAAAGTGCACTCGATGAGGGGCATCAGCCCTGCTCCCCCGTCGGTTCGCCCCCGGAGACGAACACCGAGCCCAGGTTGGCGAAATGGGCCGCCACCGACGACCCCGGCGGCGCGAACACCGCGTCGGTGATCCCGCCGGTCAGCACGATCCACCCGGCCTCGATGGCCAGGCCGCGCGTGGCCAGGTCGTTCGCGGCCAGCGCCAGCGCCTCGCCCGGGTGCCCCTGGACGGCGGCCCCGGTCGCGGAGTCGACGATCTCGCCGTCCACCTCCATCAGCACCGCCTCGGTGGTCAGGTCCAGGGCGTCCGGCGGCAGCATCACCCCGGTCGTGACGAACGCCCCCGAGCTGGCGTTGTCGGCGATCACGTCGCCGGCGGTGAACTTGAAGTCCTTATAACGGGAGTCGATGATCTCCACCCCGCCCAGGACGTAGTCGACCGCGGCCATCGCCTGCGCGCAGGTCACCCCCGGCCCTTCCAGCCGATCCCGCATCACGACAACGATTTCCGGCTCGATCCGAGGGTGGATGAGCTTGTGCTGCGGCACGGGGTCGCCGGCGGGCAGGATCATCGCGTCGGTCAGCCACGCCACGAACGGGGTGTCGACGTTCATCCGCTTCTGCTTGGCCCGGCTGGTCAGGCCCAGTTTCACCCCGATCAGCTTCTCCCCGCGCGCCAGACGCCGCCGCAGTGTCTCGTCCTGAATCCGATAGCCGGTCTCGACGTCCAGCTCGGGCCAGTCGTCGGTGAACTTCACCCGGTCGCGGCGCTCCGCCTCGCAGGCCAGCAGCTCGGTCGCCGCCGAATCGATGTCCCATGCGGTGCCATTGGTCTGAGTCATCATTTCGCTCCCACCACGTTGGGGTCGGACTGCTCGCCGAGCAGCTCGATCGCGACGTCGATGATCATGTCCTCCTGGCCACCGACATAGCCGTACTGGCCGACCCGCTCCAAGATGGCGTGCGCCGGGACGCCGTACCGCTCGGCGGCACGCTCCGCGTGCTTGAGGAACGAGCTGTAGACCCCGGCCTGGCCCTGGGTGATCGAGCCGCGGTCCATGTAGGGCAGCGCGGGCAGGAACGGCCGTACGACGTTCTCGGCGGCGTGCAGGAGCTTGTCGGTGTCCAGCCCGGTGTCCACGCCGAGCCGCTCGAAGGTCACCGCGAGCACCTCGGTCGGGCTGTTGCCGGCCCCGGCGCCGAGCGCCGACAGCGCCCCGTCGATCTGCCGTGCGCCGGCCTGATAGGCGAGCAGGGAGTTCGCGACGCCGAGCGAGAGGTTCTGGTGTCCGTGGTAGCCGACCTGGGCGTCCTTGCCGATGCGGTCGACGACTGCCGCGACCCGGTCCTTGGCCTGGTCGAGGATCAGCGCACCGGCCGAGTCGACGACGTAGACGCACTGGCAGCCGGCGTCGACCTGGATCGCCGCCTGCTCGGCGAGCTCCTCCGGGGAGATCCGGTGGCTAAGCATCAGGAAGCCGACCGTCTCCAACCCGAGGTCGCGAGCGGCGCCGAAGTGCTGGTAGGACACGTCCGCCTCGGTGCAGTGGGTGGCCACCCGCACCACCTGGATGCCGGCGTCCTGGGCCCGCTTGAGGTCTTCGACCGTGCCGACCCCGGGCAGCAGCAGCGAGGCGATCTTGGCCTGCCTGGCCTCCTCGACCGCGACCTGGATCAGCTTGAGCTCGTCGGTGCCGGAGAAGCCGTAATTGAACGAGGAGCCGCCCAGGCCGTCGCCGTGGCTGACCTCGATGACCTCGACGCCCGCGTCGTCGAGCGCGCGCACCGTGTCGCGCACGTGCTCGACGGTGAACTGGTGGCGCATCGGGTGCGACCCATCGCGCAGCGTGGTGTCGGTGATCCGGACCTGCCGCGTCGTGCCGACCGCGGCGGTGGTGGTGCGCTCCTGCGGGAACTGGACGTCGGTCATACCTGCACCTCTTCCTTGTCGGTGCTCGCCTGCGGGCTGGAGTCCTTGCTGGTGTCGTGGGCCGCGGCCTGCTTGAGGGCCCGGTCCGCGGCGCTGCCGGGCAACGGCGCCTGCGTGGCCGCGCGGAACTCGACCTGCTGGGGGATGCCCTTCACCGGGTGCTCGACGCGGTAGGCCATCAGCTTGTCGCCGATGTGCGCGGCCGCGGCGGTGATGATGTCGAGGTTGCCGGCGTAATCGGGCAGGTAGTCACCGGCGCCGACGACCTCCAGGAAGATGGCCACTCGGGCCATCCCGTTCCACGTGTCGCGCGCCGGGTCGTATTGCGGCTCGGCCTTGAGCGTGTAGCCGGGCACGTACGTGCGCACCTGCGCGACCATGTCCTTGATCGAGGCCGTGAGCTGGTCCTGCTGCGGTCCCTCCTCGGCGTACTCCTGCGGGATGGCCACGAACACCGTGTTGCGCATCTTCATCGGTGGCTCGACCGGGTTGAGGATGATGATGGCCTTGCCCTTCCGCGCGCCGCCGACCTCCTCGATCGCCCGGCTGGTCGTCTCGGTGAACTCATCGATGTTGGCGCGGGTGCCCGGTCCCGCCGACCGCGACGACAGGGAGGCCACGATCTCGGCGTACGGCGTCCGCCCAGTCACCCGGGTGACCGCGTGCACGATCGGGATCGTCGCCTGGCCGCCGCAGGTGATCATGTTGACGTTCATCGAGGCCGGATCCACGTTGCTGGAGACGGCCGGGCTGCAGAACGGGCCGACGGCGGCCGGGGTGAGGTCGACCGCGACGATGCCCTTCTCGGCCAGGCGCGGCGCGGTCGCGGCGTGGGCCTTGGCGGAGGTCGCGTCGAAGACGATGTCGGGCAGTTCCTCCGTGGGCAGCGACAGCAGCCAATCCACGCCACCGGCCGAGGTGGTCAGGCCGACGCTCTCGGCCCGGCGGAGGCCGTCGGAGGCGGGGTCGATGCCGACCATGTATGTCGGGGTGATCAGCTCGGACCGCCGCAGCAGCTTGAACATCAGGTCGGTGCCGATGTTGCCGGAGCCGATGATGGCGGCGGTCGCGGGTCGGGTGGGCAGGGCCACGTCAGTTCTCCTTCGCAAAGCGGGCGGTCACGCTGCCGAGGCCGGCAAACGTGGCGGTGACCGCGTCACCGGCCGCCACGGGGACCATGGGGGTGCACGAGCCAGGCAGTACGACGTGTCCCGGTTCGAGGGTGATGCCGAGCGCGCCCACCGTGTTGGCGAGCCAGACCAGGGAGTTGATGGGCGAACCCAGCACCGCCCCGCCCGCGCCCGTCGCCACGACCTGCGCGTTCTGGTGCAGCACGCAGCCGGTCAGGCGCAGGTCGACGTCGTCGATCCGGGTGGGCCGGCTGCCCAGGACGACCGCACCGGAGCTGGCGTTGTCGGCGATCGTGTCGAGGATCGAGATCTTCCAGTCCCGCACCCGGGAGTCGACGATCTCCAGGGCGGGCAGCACGAAATCGACGGCGGCGAGCGCCTCGGCGACGGTGACGCCGGGGCCCTTCAAGGGCCGGGCCAGCACAAAAGCGATCTCGGGCTCGATCTTGGGCTGCAGGAACCGCCCCGCCGGGATCGGGCTGTGCTCCAGATGGAACATGTCGTCCAGCAGGTGGCCGTAGTCCGGCTGGTCCACGCCCAGCTGGCGCTGCACGGTCGCGGCGGTGAGCCCGACCTTGTGACCCTTGATGACCGCCCCGGCGGCGACCCGCTGGCGGATCTGCAGCAGCTGGATCTCGTAGCTGTCCGCCAGCTCCATGCCGGGGTAGGTGTCGATGAGCGGTTCGATGGCCACTCGGGTCTGGTAGGCCTCCAGGAGCCTGGCGGCCGCCTGCTCGCGTGACGACGGGTCCACGACGACGTACTCCTTCATGCTCGACGTCCCGGCGGCCGAGCGGTCGCCGAGGTGCGTGATCGCGACGGTACGCCGCAGCCACGAGGGGATAAACGAGTGTTCTCCGGTGCCGAACGGTCCCGGTCAGCTCGCCATGGCCAGCCGGCTGGAGATCCGCCGGCCGACGGTGCTGACCAGCCGCGCCGTACGGTCGACCTCGGCGAGCATCCGCGTCGTCGGGGCGACGATGCTGACGGCGGCATAGGCCCGCCCGCCGAGATCCCGAATGGGCGCCGCGACGCTCGACAACCCCGAGACGGCCTCGCCGTGCGTGATGCCCACGCCGGCCTTGGCGGTCTGCCGCACCGCGGCCTGGTAGGCCTGTGCCGAGCGGATCGTGCCCACCGTCTTGGGCGGGAAGCCCAGCTCGAGGCGGGCCTCCAGCAGCGCCGGGTTGAAGGCCGCGATGACCTTGCCCGAGCTGGTGCAGTGTGACGGGAAGCGCCGCGGCACCGTGGCCATGATCCGGCGGCATTCCGCGGTCTCGAGGCGCTCGGCGTAGACGACGTCCGCCCCGTCGAGGACGCCGAGGTGCACGGTGTGGCCGGTGACCTGCCGCAGCTCCTCCAACAGCGGGAGTGCTACCTCCCGCAAGCGGAGCCGCTGCTGGGCGAGCTGGCCGAGTTCGAACAGGTGCAGCCCGAGCCGGTACTGCCCGGTCTGCGGGTTCTTCTCGGTCAACCCACGGCTGCACAGGGTCGTGAGCAGTCGATGCGCGGTGCTCTTGGCGATGCCGAGACGCCGCGCGATGTCGGACACGCCGAGTTCGGCGTCCCGGCTGAAGCAGTCGAGGACATCCAGCGCGCTGGTGACCGACCGAAGCGTGTCCGAGCGGGGCGTGTCCGAGCGGGGTGTGTCCGAGCGGGCCGGCTCGGCCGTGACCGCGGAGAGCGACATGGCGACTCCTTCACTGATAACCCCCAGGTGGGCGTCATCCCGGTTCTGACTGGACCCTGCCCTCTTCTCCCTGGACATTCGCCGATTGCGGCGTCAAGATCAAGGCATGTGTCCCGCTGAGCGGAATGCCGGGTCAGGACCGATCCGTCCGCCCATCGTCGCCGCAGCCGCCCGCCCGCGTCCGGGGTTTGCGGAACCCCCGCCCTCTCAGGTGGCGCGCCAGATGCTGCTCTTCGACGCCCTGTACCGGGCCGAGCAGGCGCTGCCGCTGGCCGAGCTCGCCCGCCAGGCCGGGCTGCCGAAGACCTCCACCCACCGGCTCGCCGAGGAACTCTGTCGGCACGCCCTGTTGGAGCGCACCGAGCTGGGCTACCGGCTGGGGATGCGCCTGTTCGAACTCGGCGCCGGCGTACCGCCGCAGCGCGCCCTGCGCGAGGCCGCCCTGCCGCTGATGGCCGACCTGCGCGAGGCCACCCGTTGCACGGTGCACCTGGCCGTGCTGGACGGTGTCGACGTCGTCTACGTCCAGATCCTCAACAGCCCGGGCGGGCGGCGGTTGCCGAGCAAGCTCGGCGGGCGCTTGCCCGCGCACGCGACCGGGGTCGGCAAGGCGATCCTCGCCTACTCCGTGCCGGAGGTCGTGACGGCCCGTATCGACGCCGGACTGCCCCGGCTCACCCCGCGCACGATCAGCACCCCGGGCGCACTGACGCGCGAGCTGGAACAGATCCGCAGCAGTGGCGTCGCCTATGACCGCGAGGAATCCACGATCGGGATCCACTGCGTGGCCGCCCCGGTCTTCGACGCCCAGGACCGGGTCGTCGCCGCGTTGTCGGTCACGGGCCGGTCCACCCGGGAGATCGTGCGGATCGCCCCGGCCGCCCGGACGGTCGGCCTCGCGTTGGGTCGCCTCCTGCAGGCCCGTACGGCGCCGCCGCCCGCCTGAGGTCGTCAGGCGGGCGGCCGCCGGGTCAGCTCCGCTCGACGTCGTCGGCCCACGAGGTCAACGCGTCGGTGAGGCGCATGGCGATCCCCGCGTAGCCCGCGGTGTCGCACATCATCTCGTCCGCGGTCGCGCGGTGGCCCGCGACGGCCTCGGCCAGAATCCGCCCCGCCGCCGAGTGGAAGTCGGCGTGGGCGGCGCGCACCGAGGACGCCCGGTTCGCGTCGAGGGTCTCCGCGTCGCCGGAGTAGAGCCACTTGCCGAAGGGGCAGACGTTGTCCCGGGAGGCGCTGTCCACGGTGACGCCCTCGGGCAGCCGGCCGGCGTCGATCGCCGTCCGCAGCCGCTTCTTCCAGGCCGCGTGGGCGGTGACGGCGGCCCGCAGGGGATGCACGGCCACGTCGGGGGCCATCGCCACGACCGCCTTCTGCTGGGCGGTGGTGGCCTGCTCCATCACGTCCATCTGCGCACGGGACCGGTCCAGACTGTCGCGCGCGCGATCGGTCGCGGCCACGCAGGAGGAGACATCGGTGCGCAGCCCCGCGGTCGCATCCGCGACCTTCGTCGCCGATCGGGTGATCTCGACGATCGTCGCGTTCTGCTCTTCGATCGCGGCCGCGATCGAGGTCTGGCTCTCCTCGACCCGGCGCAGCATCTCGTCGATCCGCAGGACCGCCTCGCGGACCTCCTCGCTGTTGGCTGCGAGTTGGGCGAGCTTGTCGCCGATCTCCCCGGTGGCCGCCGTGGTCTCGTCGGCCAGGCTCTTGACCTCCTCGGCCACTACCGCGAAGCCCTTTCCCGCGGCGCCGGCCCGGGCCGCCTCGATGGTGGCGTTCAGGGCCAGCAGCCGAGTCTGGTCGGAGATGCTGGAGACGGTCTTGACCACGCCGTCGATCTGGCCGGTGGACTCCGCCAGGGAGTCGACGGCGCCCCGTACGGCGTGCGCGGCGCGGCTGGCGTCCTCGACGGCGGATGTCGCCGCCGAGGCGGCCTGGGAGACCTCCCGCATCGCCGCGGTCATCTCTTCGGTAGCCGATGCCACGGCCTGGGCCTCGTCGGCGACCGTGCCGGTGGCGGCGGAGATCGAGGCGGCCGCATCCGCCGTTTCGTGGGTGGCCCCCGCCATCCGGGCGATGCACTCGGTGAGGTCGACGACCGCGACCGTCACCTGATCCCCGCGGGCCAGCAGGCCACGCAGGGTGGCCTCGGGCAGCTGCGAGGACGACTCACCGGCGGGACGGGGGGACCTGACCGCGCGACCGAACATGACGAATCCTTGCCTCTCGCAACGATAATGACGCGTCACTATCGGCGTTAACTGCCGATACCCAAGCCCTCGCCCCAATAGTCCAGATCGGGACCAAAGACGGTGGTCAGCGGGTCGTGGGCGGGTTCCCGGCGGCGTCCCGAATTCCGCTGGGCACAGCCGCCCGGCGGCTCGGGCCCGATGCCTCTTCGCCGAGCATCACCGTGACGCCTTCGATGCGCGCGTCCCTGCGGAACAGCGACTCGGTGACGTCGCTGGGGAGGAACTCCCCATCGATTGGCAGGCTGCGGCCATCAGCCAGCTGCACCTGGATCCGCATGCCTGCGCCTTCGCCCCCTGAGTCGGGCAGCCGGCGATAACGCATCGGTGTCCCGCAGAAGGTGAACTCGACCACGCCGGCCGCGCCCCATTCCGCCTCGCGGACGCGGCCCGGATTCACCCCGAGTCGGCCGTCCCGGATCGAGACCCCGAGTTCTGCCCATCGCGTCAGGATCTCTTCCTTGACCTGGCCGGTCATCCCCGGCTGTCGGGCCCCGCCGGCAGCGGGGGTGTGCGAGTAGGGGTCGGTGGGGAACGCGCCGTACTCCTGCGGACTTCGGCAATATCCCAGCCCGGATCGGATGTCTTCGTACGCCGCGGACAGCCCCGCCACTACCGCCGGGTCGCTGCCCGTCCGCAGGGCCAGGTCCAGCTGTTCCTGCACGGCCAGGAGCAGCTTGGCCACCATGTGCCAGTACACGCTGCCCAGCCCCTCGTAGCCGAAGAAGGTGCCGGACCGTCCGGTGAACCGGGCGTGCTGGAACACCTCCTCGAACAGCGCCGCCAGCGCCTTCCCGTCCCGCTGGACCAGCTCGGCGTACTCCTCCCGCTCACCCAGCCGCGCCAACGCCGCCTGGACGTCGCGCACATTGTGGATCGGGGCGGCGAAGTGCAGGTCACCGCGCCGGTCCCGGACGATGACGCTGCGGTCGGCGTCGTCGGCCAGGGCCTGCAGCAGCGGCAGCTCCTGCGCCCACCGGGCGTCGAGGCGGTTGCGTTCCGCGCTCGTGGGCAGGTCCCGATCGGGGTAGAGCAGGTAGCTGTGCCGGACCGGGCAGTAGAGCGCGCTGTGCCGCAGCCGTCGCAGCATCTCCAGGGCCTCCTCGGGCGCCACCACGCCGCTGGAGAGCGCCGCCACCTGCCCCTCCAGCATGAGGTCGAGGCGGTTGATCTGGAGTCCGGCGGCGGCTCCCGCAGCGCCCGCCTGGCTCCCGGCAGACGCGGGCTCCACCTCGAGCACGTTGTATGAGTGCAACAGGCCATCGTCGCGCCGGTTCGCGGCCAGGCAGTCCTCGACCAGCCGCGTCGCGGCGGCGAGGAAGGCAGCGACCTGCTCGGGGCGCAGCACGCGTCGGGCCCCGCCCGGACCGGCGTACACGGCGCGGCGGTACGTCGTGCCCGCGTGGCCGAAGGCATCCACCGTGGCAGGCGCGTCGAGGATGCCCGCCGCTTGGCCCTCCATCGCCGACGCCAGCGCGTCCATGAGCTGGAAGAGCTCGACGGAGACCTCGATGCCCTCCGGGCCGGCCAGCAGCGGGCCCACGACCTGCAGATAGCGCCGCAGGTAGGCGACCGTGACCACCGACAGGCCCCGACCGACCAGGGCATTGTTGGCATCGTTCCACTCCGGGCGCTGCGTGGTCATCCACAGCCCACCGCCCGGCACCAGGTTCACTATCTTGGCCGAGAGCAGCAGCAGCAGCTTCTCCCCCAGTGTGGCTAGGACCAGTTGGCCATCCTGGTCGTGCAGGAGTTTGCCGTCGCCGCCGATGCGTTCGCAGCGTCGCAGGACCCTTGTGGCATGCTCCGCGTCGTAGCGGACGGTGCCGGCCGGGTCCCGCACGATGTCGTCGTAGTCGGCGATCCGATAGGGCACGTCGGCGTGGGTGCAGGTCCGGGTTCGGATGGAGGCCTGGAGCCGCCCAGGATGGCACGCCCGGCTCAATTCCAGCAGCTTGGTGAGGTAGATGATCTGGTGATCGCTCCAATACCCGATGTTGGCCCACGGGTCATCGGGTTCCGGCACCTCCCAATCGATGCCGGCGTCCGTGACACGGTAAGGGTTGTAGCCGTCGATGGTGGTGGCATTGACGAACGTGCGGACCATCGGTTCGACGAGCTCGGGATAGGACCAGGCCAGCGCCTCCCAGTTCTGGAAGATGTCCCGCCAGTTCCCCTGGTAGCCCAGCTGCGGGTGGTCGCTCCGGCCCAGCACGATGTCGAACTGGTTCCAGGGTCGCGAGGGATCGCCGTGTCGGCGGCTGAAGGAAAGCGGCAGGAACTCGCCCACCAGGCGCACGAGATGCGGGCAGCCCGTCTCCGCAGCCCACACGGGCAAGTCCGGCAGGGCGACCGTCTCGGGAAGACGGGCCCACGCCTCGGCGTGTTCCTCGAGCAGACTCCGGCGGCGCGCCCCCAGAAAGCGCGTCAGGTCCTCCCGACGTACGTCGTAGTCGCGCGGCGGCACCCCGCCGCGCATCGCGTTGAAGAGCGCATTGGCGGCGTGGTGGCCACAGGCCACCTCGTCGGCGCTGTGTTGCAGGCCGTCCACCGAGGCCACGATGCGCGTCAGCGCGGCCCGGTCGGCCACGGCGTCCGCCGCCAGGGCCTGCGCGGACAGCGGCGCCGCGTCGGGCCCGGTCAGGTCGGCGACCTGGGCCCCATCCAGCGGTGTATCGGCGATGACGTGCCACTCGACGCGCTCTCCCGCGGCGATGCGGAGCCGCCGGTGGACCAGGTAGGCGCCGCGCGCGCCCCGCGACGCCGCCTCGTGCCGGATCGGCTCGCCACGGCGGAACCGGGCGAGTTGTCTCGTGCTCAGCAACGCCCCGACCGCCCCCGGTCCGTTCGAGCGGACCACGGTAGCCGCCAGGGCTTCGCTGGGTTCGGCTAGGTCGGTGAGGGTCGATCCCAGACCGAACAGGGCCAGCCCGTCCTGCAGGAGGTCGACGCGCTTGTAGGCGTCGAGCAGGTTGCTCAGCTCGTTCTGGGTGCGCGCGGTGATGTGTGGGGGGAGCACGTTGACCAGGCCATCGAGCAACTCGATCGCACATGGCCGGTCGGCAGTCAGCACGCAGCGGCGTACGAGCCCGAGACGAGCGCTGGCGCGCCAGCTCACGGCGAGGGTCAACCCCAGCTCGTCATGGTGCTCCTCGAAGGTGAGCACGTCGCCGAGAACCGTCTTGACCAGGTCGCGGCGCACCCCGGGCAGCGGGGCCCCCGGACTGGTGAAGGGCTCCCAGGCGACGGCCTGGGCCACGCCTGACAGGTCCTCGCTCCCCCCGCCCCACGCCTCCGGCGATTCCCCCGGCCCCCCGGCGGCGTCGGCACCGTCCGGCCATACCCGCATCAGCGTGAGCCCGCCACTGATCCCGGCGGCGTCGATGAGCTTGTCATCGGTGACATACGGGAAGAGCGCCTGGTCACGATTGCGCCGGCCGGCGGTCAGGCCGCCGGTGGAGGCGATGAACGCCCACACGTCGGTGGCACTGGTCAGCGACACCAAAAAGGGGGCGATGTCGTCGATCCCGCTGATCCGATAGGCCGATTCCGCCGCACCGGTGTGATCGCCCAGCCGCGAGTTGAGCCCAGACTCCGGGGCAGGCGCCGTGGCGCCACGGTCGTCGCTGACTGTCGTCGACATCGAAATCCGTCCTGTGAGAGAGCGCTCTCCGTAGACTGACACCAGAGCCCGCCCCTGGCAACCCATCTCCTCACGCGGTAGCCGCCCTCCTTTGCGCACAAACTGACCGCCACTCTTGACACCCCGGGCCGGGAGCGGGAGGCTTCGGAGAGCGCTCTCTCACTACGCCAATGGAGGCAGGACATTGAGGACACGAATCACGACGACCGCCGCACTGGTGACCGCGTTCGGGCTGGGCCTGGCCGGCTGCTCCTCCTCAGGACAGGAGGGCGATGGCTCGGGAAAGGTGACGCTGACCCTGGCCACCTTCAACGAGTTCGGCTATGAGGACCTGATCAAGGAGTACATGGCCGCCCACCCCAATGTGACCATCGAGCACAAGAAGGCCGCCACATCCAACGAGGCCCGGGACAACATGAACACCCGGCTCGCGGCGGGTTCGGGCCTGTCCGATATCGAGGCGATCGAGGTCGACTGGCTCCCTGAGCTGCGCCAATACCCGGACCGTTTCGTTGACCTGAAGTCCGATTCCGTCAAGGACCGCTGGCTCCCGTGGAAGGTCAAGCAGGCCACCACCGACGACGGCAAGCTCATCGGCTATGGCACCGACATTGGCCCGGAGGCGATCTGCTACCGCGCGGACCTCTTCAAGGCCGCCGGACTGCCCTCCGACCGGGACCAGGTGGCGACGTTCCTCGGCAGCACCTGGGAGGACTACTTCGCGGCCGGCAAGAAGTTCCAGGCGAAGTCCAAGGTGCCCTGGATGGAGTCCGCCGGGTCGATTTTCAACGCCATGGTCAACCAGGTCCCCAACGCCTACGAGGACAACGACGGGAAGGTCATCGCCACCGAGAACCCGCAGGTGCGTCAGATGTATGACACCGTGCTGCAGGCTTCCAAGGACGGCTTGTCGGCCGGGCTGGCGCAGTGGAGCACCGATTGGACCAGCTCCTTCCAGCGCAACGGCTTCGCCACCATGGTCTGCCCGGCGTGGATGCTCGGGGTGATCGAGGGCAACGGCGCCAACGTCAAGGGCTGGGACGTGGCCAACACCTTCCCCGGCGGCGGCGGCAACTGGGGTGGCTCCTTCCTCACCGTCCCGGCCCAGAGCAAGCACCCGAACGAAGCCAAGGCCCTGGCCGACTGGCTCACCGCGCCCGAGCAGCAGGTCAAGGCGTTCCAAGCCAAGGGCACCTTCCCCAGCCAGGAGGCCGCGCTGAAGAGCCCGGAGTTGCTCGCGGCCACCCGTCCCTACTTCAACGACGCCCCCACCGGCAAGATCCTCGCCGAGCGAGCCAAGGCCGTGACCGTCGTGCCGTTCAAGGGACCCAAGTACTCCGGCATCAACGACGCCATGCAGCAAGCGCTCGGACGGGTCGACGTCACCAAGACCGACAGCGCGGCTGCGTCCTGGGACAAGTTCGTGACGGCCGTCAAGGCACTGGGCTAGGCGATGCCCACCGTCACGACGGTCGGAGCCGCCCCCGCGGCGGCTCCGACCCCGACCCTGCGCCAACGACTCAGCAGGTGGGACGTCCGCATCTCGCCCTACCTCTACATCTCGCCGTTCTTCATCCTGTTCGCCCTCGTCGGGCTTTTCCCGCTGCTCTACACCTTCTGGGTGTCCTTGCATCAATGGAATCTCATCGGCGGGCAGGGCAAGTTCGTCGGGATCGGCAACTACAGCTACGTGCTGGAACAGCCCCAGTTCTGGGTGGGGCTGCGCAACACGTTCAGCATCTTCCTGCTCTCCGGCGTCGCCCAAACGCTGGGCGCCCTCGCCCTGGCGGCGGTGCTTGACCAGAACATTCGCGCCAAGACCTTCTGGCGGATGGGCGTCCTGCTGCCGTACGTCGTGGCCCCGGTAGCCGTGGGCGTCATCTTCTCCAAGATGTTCGCCGATCAATCCGGCCTCTTCAACGCGCTCCTGGACAAGGTCGGGATCGGAGCGATCGGCTGGCACGCCGACGTCCTGCCCAGCCACATCGCCATCGCCACGATGGTCAACTTCCGTTGGACGGGCTACGTCACGCTCATCTTCCTGGCCGCAATGCAGGCCATACCGCGCGAGGTCTACGAGGCGGCCTTGATGGACGGGGCCGGACGGGTGCGCCAGTTCTTCTCGGTCACGATCCCGATGTTGCGGCCGACCATCATCTTCGTGGTCATCACCGCGACCATCGGCGGCCTGCAGATCTTTGATGAGCCGCGCGTCTTCGACCAGAGCGGTCTGGGCGGCTCCGACCGCCAGTGGATGACCGTCACGATGTACATCTACGAGCTTGGCTGGGGGCCCCAGAAGAACTTCGGACGGGCCGCAGCTGTCTCGTGGGTGCTGTTCCTGATCATCATCCTCGTCGGACTGATCAACTTCATGATCACGCGGCGGATCGCCGCGAGCGACGCCCCCAAGTCCCCACCCCCCGAGGCTGTCGCCACCGGCACTGGAGCAAACCCCGATGCCGCCGCGGCCCACCGCAGCACGAACGGCGCGGCGACAGGCGACGCCCCCGGCCCACGTCACCCGGAGGTGACCCTATGAGCAGCGCCCCACAGGTCCGGCGGATCGGCCTGCGACCGCGCCGGAAGAACCTCAACGGAAACCGCCCGGGGTGGGTCACCTATCTCATCCTTACGGTGGTGCTGATCTTGTCGGCCTACCCGCTCTACTACTCCTTCCTACTCGGCTCGTCGGACGCGACAACCATCGCGCGCACGCCGATCCCCTCGCTCATCCCGCAGGGGAACTTCGTGGAGAACGCCGCGCGCGTGATGTCCTCGGACATCAAGTTCTGGACCTCGGTCCTCAACAGCGTCATCGTGGCCGTGGTGACCGCGCTGTCGGTGGTGTTCTTCTCGACTCTGGCCGGCTACAGCTTCGCCAAACTGTCCTTCCGTGGCCGGGGGCCGCTGCTGGTGTTCGTGGTCGCCACCATGGCCGTTCCTACCCAGCTCAGCATCGTGCCGATGTTCATCGTGATGGCCAAGTTGGGGTGGACCGGACGGCTTGAGGCGGTCATCGTGCCCGGCATGGTCACCGCGTTCGGGGTGTTCTGGATGACCCAATACCTGGAATCGGCCTTGCCCTTCGAGTTGGTGGAGGCGGCCCGCGTCGACGGCTGCTCGATGTTCCGCACGTTCTGGCATGTCGCTCTGCCCGCCGCGCGCCCGGCCGCGGCCATGTTGGGGCTGTTCACCTTCATCGGCTCCTGGACGTCCTTCTTCTGGCCGTTCATCGTCCTCGGGTCAGCCAATCCCACGCTGCCCGTGTCGATTCAGCTCCTCCAGGCGTCCTACTTCAAGGACTACTCGCTGATCCTGGCGGGCGTCACCATGGCCGCCCTACCCCTCATCGTCGTCTTCATCATCGCCGGCCGGCAGTTGGTCGCTGGTGTCATGCAGGGGGCCGTTAAGGGGTGATATGCCGTCAGGCGATACTGGTGAGCGGTCATCCCGCCCACCCCGCCGCATCGGAGGATCACCCGTCATGCCCGCCGCCGAACGCCCGCGCCGCCCCACGTTGGAGGATGTCGCCTCCCGCGCCGGGGTGTCGCGGGCGACGGCGTCACGGGTGGTGAATGGGTCGCAGTCGGTCGAACCAGAGCTCATCGCGCGCGTGCGGACCGCCGTCGAGGAGCTGAACTACGTGCCCAACCTCGCCGCTCGGGCCTTGATGACGCGGCGCACCTCGACGATCGCGCTGGTAGCCGCGGAGCCGGACACTCGCGTGTTCGGGGACCCCTTCTTCAGCGCGATCGTCCGCGGCGTGAGCCAGGAGGCTTCCCGGCACGGCGTCCAGCTCATGCTCGCCATGGCCCAGGGCCCAGACGACCTGCAACGCGTGGAGCGATACCTCCTCGGCGGGCACGTCGACGGGCTGTTGATGATCTCCGAACACGGCAACCACGGCATGGCGGCCCGAGTGTCCACCCAACTCCCCGTCGTCATCGGTGGCCGGCCACTGGACCCCGCCATCCGGGTGCCGTTCGTGGACAACGACAACGTCGGTGGCGCAACAATGGCCGCCCGGCATCTTGCCACGCTGGGACGCACCCGGGTCGCGACAATCACCGGGCCTTTAGACATGTCGGCCGGGGTCGATCGGCTCGCGGGCTTCCGTCGCGGCCTAGGCCGTCGCTTTCGCCCCCGACTGGTGGAGAACGGTGAATTCACGCTCGACAGTGGGGCTGCGGCGATGGCTCGACTGCTGCACCAGGATCGCGCCATTGACGGCGTTTTCGCGGCCTCGGACCTCATGGCGATCGGCGCCATGGCCACCCTGCGCAAATTCGGTCGCAGCGTTCCGGACGATGTCGCCGTCGTGGGTTTCGATGACATCGACTTGGCGGCGTTGTCGTCGCCGAGCCTGACCACGATCCGCCAGCGCACCACTGACCAAGGCCGCGCCATGGTTCGCCTGCTGTTGTCGCGGGTAGCGCCGGATGATCTGGACGCGCAGGACGAGACCGACACACCGCTGTCGGCCCACGGCGAAACCGGCGACAGGATTGTCCTCCCCGTGGAACTGGTCCTGCGCGATTCAGCCTGACTCAGCATGACGCGATCAGGTGGCCAGCGGACACGGTCACCGCTCGTCCAGCGCTCCTGTCGCCTGCGTTGGCATGGTTGTGGCATGGCGCACGTGCGGCTCAGTACGACGGTCGATGGCGACCTCCTGGCGAAAGCTCGCGAGATCAACCCCGGCGACACGGACTCCACCCTGGTCGAGGCCGCTCTGAGACTGTTGCTCCGGGAACACCGCCGGGCGAAGATCGACGCGGCCTACGCCAAGGCTTACGCCGACGGCAACGATGCGGTCGATGAGTGGGGCGATCTGAACGCCTTCCTCGACGCCGCCGTTGCCAGCCGCACGCCCGCCGACGAGTACTGACGGCATGGACCTGAGTCCAGCCGGCCCATGGCGAGCTGTGGTGGTCCGACATCGCCGAGGTAGACCCCCGTCCCGCAGTGATCTTGAGTCGAGTCCCAGCGATCCGTGGGCGACGACTCACGATGGTCGACTTTTGCAGCACCCGCCTCCGCGGCTTGCCCTCCGAGGTCATCCTGGAGCCAGACAGCGACCCCGTCACCAAGCCCTCCGTAGTCCAGCTTGATGCCGTCACCGACGTAGCCACGAACCAGCTCACGCGCCGAATGGGTCAGCTGAGCCCGGCGCGCATGCACGAGGTGTGCGCGGCTCTTGCGATCGCCGTGGCCTGCGACTGACACCGCGAACATGCCCTTCTTCGCCGGCATCAGGACAGATGCGGGTTCGCCGCCGGGGCGGGCTCATCGAGCCAGTCCAGGGCGTCCTGCGCGGTAAAGCCCGCCGCCTTCGCAAGCGCCGTTCGCTGCCAGTCGCGCACCTCCTGCAGCAGCCGAGCGAAGCCTCCCCCGGAGGCGAAACACGCGCGTGCCACGGCCACAATGTCGGCGGCGGCCTGCGCCCGTTCATCGGGCGCCAGAAAAGCCATCCACGGCAGCCGATCGGCCAGGCGGTCGACGAACGGGGTGTCAGCCGGATCGAGCGAGGCAGCGATGAGATCGGCGGCGAGATGGAGGGCTCGCTGTTGCATATCCATCTCGCTCTTGCGCAGCAGCAGCAGGCTTTCGCCGTCGCGTCGGGTGATCTCGACCGCGCCCACGTCGGCCGCGCTGAACACTTGGGCGCTGTGGCGCGACAGGTCGGAGGAGGTCACCGTCTGGTGCGTCGTCGTCATAAGTCTCATTCTTCTGAACGTATTCAGAAACGTCAAGCCGCGAGCGCCACGCCGGTGGTCAGGCCGAGGTCGTGCCGACCGCCTCGGCACCCGCGGTGGCGACCTGCGTGTCCTGCTCCGCCGAGCCGCCGGAGCAGCCCACCGCGCCCACCAGGGCGCCGTCCACATAGACGGGCACCCCGCCGCCGAACACGACGAGCCGGTCCCGGTGCACGATCCCGTGCCAGACCGGCTCGTCGTCCTTGAAAATCCTGTGCCACGCCCCGGTGGGCAGGCCGTTGAAGGCCACCACCGAATACGCCTTGTCGCGGGCGATCCCGCCGGACATGAACGGCGCGCCGTCGGGGCGCAGGAACGCCAGCTCGTTGCCGCCCACGTCGCACACCGAAATGTTGACCGGCACGCCCAGCTCGAGGCTCTTGTGCCACGCCGCGTCGATGGCCGCCATGGCGCCCGCCGCCGTCAACGTCGGGTGGTTCGCCGTCGTCGGCGCTCCCTCGTGGTGCACGCGTCCCCCTCAGCGCTTGATGAGCGGAGACTTCACTCCGCCGGTGGCCTTGTCGGCCTCGTTGAAGAAGTCCTCCCGGAAGATGTCCCGGGGGAACAGCCGGCGGCTCATCAGGGACTTCAGCGCGGCCTCCACCATGGCCGGGGGGCCGCACAGATAACCCTGGTGCCCCTTCAGACTCTCGTGGTCGGCCTCGAGCACATCGGTCACCAGGCCCTCGGCGTACCCCTCTTCCGCCGTCTCGGACAGGCAGGGCCGATAGGTGAACTGCTCGGGGTACTCCGCCTCGAGCGAGCGGAAGTAGTCCACGTCGTACAGCCATTCCTTGCTGCGGCCGCCGGCATAGAGCGTGATGTGGCCCGCGTAGGAGTCGTTGAGCAGCGCGTGCTTGATCATCGCGGCGATCGGCGCGAGGCCGGTGCCGCCGGCGACCATCACGGCGGGCGCGTCGCCGCCGACCTTGAGGACGAACCGGCCGTACGGACCGGACAGCGCCACCTGGTCCCCCACCGCCAAGTCCTTGAAGATCCACCCGTCGGTGGCCTTGCCGCCCTCGACACGACGGATCTGGAACTCCAGGCGGCGCCGCTCGGTGGGCGGGTTGGCCATCGAATACGTCCGGTCGACCCGGGGTTCGCCGGCCGCGCCCGGCACCATGATCCGCATGTACTGGCCCGCGTTGAACGACAGGTCGCGATCCAGCTCGATCGTCACGCGCCGGGTGTCGGTGGCGATCTCGGCCATCTCGACGACGGTGCCGGTGTAGTCCTGCACCGGGTGGACCTCGATGTCCTCGTCCACATCCACGTCGGCCTCGATGGTCACATCGCTCTGCGGAAACGCGCAGCAGACCAGTGTCTTGCCCTCGTCGCGCTCGAAGTCCATCAGCGCAAACCCCGACGACTCCCCGTGGTCGACCTCGCCGTCCACCACCTCCACCTTGCAGGTGGCGCACGTGCCATGGGTGCAGCTGTGCGGCACCCACACGCCGTTGCGCAGCAACGCGTCGAGGATGGTCTGGTCGGAGCGGCACTCGACGTCGCGGCCGAGCGGCTCGACGGTGACGGTGTAGGTCTCGGACATCGGTGCGGTTCGCCTCCGTGGGTGCAGGTGCCGGGGCCGTGCGTCGGGTCGCCCCGCGGGGCGGGCCGGCCGGGTGGTCGTGGTGACGGGCGCCGTACGCCGGGTCGCGGGAGGACTCGACGTACGGCGCCCGCGGCTGCTCGATCAGGTCAGAACGGTCGTGAACCGCTCGTTGAGCTCCCGATCGACGTAGAAGATGCCCTTGCCGAGCTGGTCCACGGTCCAGCGCACGACCGGGCGGTCGCGGTAGGCGTGGTAGCCGCCGGCGAAGACCTCGTTGCGGTTGCCCGCGGGGTCGAAGAAGTAGATCGTGGTGCCCCGCGTGATGCCGTGCTGGGTGGGGCCGATGTCGACGGAGACGTCGTCCATGGAGAACAGCGACGCCGCGCGGCCCACCTTGCTCCAGTCCTCGAGCTGGAACGCGAAGTGGTGCAGCTTGCCCTGCGGGCCGCCGATGATGGCCAGGTCGTGGACCTTCATCGAGGCCGACAGCCAGGTGCCGATCATCTGGTGGTCATCGTCGAGGGAGGTCTGCACGCGCTCGGTCGGGAACCAGTCCAGGCACTCGATGAAGAAGCGCTCGGTCAGCGCCGGGTCCTCGGCGGTGATGAGGGCGTGGTCCAGGCCGGGCACGCCGACGCCGGCCAGGTCGCGCGGGAAGACCTCGGGGTTGATGAAGCCGGTGTCGTTGCCCACCACGGTCATCTCCGAGTAGAGCTCGATGACGTGCTCACTGGGCAGGGTGATGCGGATGCCGTCGCCGGTCTCGACGTTCTCGCCCTTGCTCATGCGCTCGACGTTGACGCCGAAGGCCTGCGCGCGGTTCTCGTAGTCGTTGACGTTATCGGCGGTGGCGCACTTGTAGCCCAGCTTGACCAGGCCGACGCCGCCCTCCTCCAGCACCAGGCTGTGGTGCTCCCACTCGTCCCAGCCGCGCAAGTACTGCTTGCCGTCGCTAGCACCCACATTGCGCATGCCGAGGGTCCGCTCGTAGCGGTGATTGTCAACGGCTGCGAGACCACTGCTCAGGATTTCTGTGTCAAGGGCGGCTGGGGGTCGGTGGTGGTGATGGTGGCGCGGGGCTGGTTGATCCAGGCCTCGGTCGGGGGTCCTGGCGCGATGGGTGGTCGGGTGAATCGGTGTGGATTGGCGTGGTAAGCGGCGTCCAGGGTGGCTTGTCGAAGGGCTTGGATGTGGGGCCAGGTGCCGTTATGCACGCTGATCGGGGTGTAGAACTTCAGCCCGGAGTGGTAATGATGGTTGTTGTAGTAGTTTCGGAGGTCGTCGAGGAATTCTTGTGATTCGGTGAGGCTGTCGAACGAGCCCGGATAGGCCGGGCAGTATTTGGTGGTCTTGAACAAGGCCTCGGAGTAGGGGTTGTCGTTGGAGACGCGGGGCCGGGACAGGGACCTGGTCACGCCGAGCCGCTCGTACAGGTCCGCGACGGTGCCGGCGATCATCGCCGAGCCGTTGTCAGAGTGGATGACGTTGGGGATGACCCCGCCGAAACCCTCGATACACGCGGTGATGAACTCGTCGGTGTATTCCTCGCGGGGGCCGGGGTAAGACCGTGCGGCCGGCATGAAACGGGAGAAGATGTCGACCATCATGAACCCGTAATAGTAGAGGCCGCGGCGAGGCCCTAGCAGGGCCGTGATGTCCCAGGAGGCAACCTGGCAGGGCCCGGTCGCGTGCAGATGGGGCACCGCCCGCGGGGGATGCCTGGCCTGGTCCCGCCGCTCGGTGAGCAGGCCAGCAGCGGCCAGGACGCGGTACATGGTCCGCGGCGAGGCCAGATACTCACCGCGTTCGAGCAGCGTGTAATACACCTGTGTCGGGGCCTTATCCACAAACTCAGGACCCGTTAAGATCTCGATGATCCCGTCCCGTTCCACCCTCGACAGGGCGTTATGCGCCGCGCGGGGCAGCATCGGCCCATAAGCCCTACGTGGGGGATGCTGGGCGCGGTACTTGCTCGCGCGCGATAGCCCCACCAGGTCACAGGCCGCCCGTGCGGAGACATCCCCCGCCAGATCGTCGACGCACCTGTTCAACAACGCCCGGACTTCATCACGCTGTCCGAGCTCTTGGAGATCTGCTCCAAGAGCTCGAATGCTTTTCCCAGCGTCACCACGGTCCGCTGCGACGCCGCCAGATCATCCTCCAGGGCGGCCACCCGGTCTTTCAAAGCCGCGATCTGGTCGGCACGCTGGCGTTGGGCTCGTGCCGCGTCCTTACCCGGCTGGGCACGCCACTTCGTGATATGGCTGGAATACAAGCCGTGTTCGCGAAGATAAGCACCCTTCTTCCCGTCCGGGCAGGCCTCATACCCGCGAACAAATTCAGCCTTCTGTTCGGCCGTGAACGAGCGCCGCTGGGGTCGGGCAGGCGGGGCAGGGCGGTCGGCCTGGGTCATCGTCATCGAGAGTCCTCACGGGTAGAGCCCTCCACTGCGGTACACAACTTTCGAACCCAGTGGTCTCACGCCAGGCTGGCACGGAGGGTAGTGCGACACGGCGTCGGCCATGTCCGTCACGCGGGCGTGGACGTAACCAAGTCTGAGAACACTCATCGGGTCTCCTTAGGTGATGGGGGCCGCTGCGGACCCGGGGGCGGTCGCCTCGCGCTGCGCCCGCTCCTCCTTCTCGTACGCCGCGAGCCGGAACTGCCGGAGCATCGCGTTGGTCAGCCGGATCCGCTCATCGCGAAGGGGGATCGTGAGGTCGCCCCTGGGCACGGCGCGGCAGCTCAGGCACGTGCCGTCGGCACGTTCGGAGTCCGTGAGCACCGTGTCGCAGACGGGTTTGGCGTAGTCGACGTCGCCGCTGACGAGGTCGACCTTGCAGACGGCGCAGCCGCCCCGGCGGCAGCCGATGCGATAGGCGTAGCCCGAGTTGTACATGGCATCGAGGATGGTCTCCCCGGCCTTGACCGGGACCCTCTCACCATCGGGCTCGACGATCATCATCGGCATATGCCACTCCTTCAGGTCCGCGGGGCCGCCATCGAGATCGTGTGCTTGTGGCCCACGCCCAGCTCGGCCAGCGTCTTTGCCTCGTCGGGGGCGAAGTCGCCGCCGTCGTAGCCCCACGCGAAGGCGAACGCGGGGTCGTACGCCGGGTCGCTGCCGGCCCACGGGTCGATCATCTGCGCTTTGAAGTCCGCCCACGTCATGGCCGTCGGCGCCCGGAACGTCGCCGCGGCGCAGAACATCGGGTTGTCCTTCCACCAGACGTGCACGAGCATGTCGTCGCCGTACAGCTCCTGTCGGGAGCGGCTGGGGAAGTCGTAGCTGCCAAGCGCCTTGACCGCCATCTCAGGCCTCCTTCACCGCGGCCGCGTCGACGGCTGCGTCCTGTGCGTCGGGGTGGGCGCCCGTGATATCCGCCTGCTGGGCGTGCCACCTGGTCCAGTTCACATGGTCGAGGCTGCCCTCGTATTCTCCGTTGTCGCCCTCGGCGATGCCATACCAGGCGAGCACCTCCGGCACCGACGGTCCACCACAGTTGCCCTGATATATCTGATGCACCGGGAGCCAGGCCTGGATGTATTTCTCCGGCTCGCGATCGAAGATCCACTGGCAGCCGTCGGAGCAGAAGTTGTAATTCTCCCCGTTGTATTCGCTGTTGCGCTGGCAGATCGTCGTGGGATCGCCCGGCTCGGGGAAGGTCATCGGGATCTGGCAGACCTGGCACAGCTGCGGCAGGCCGCCGAAGAAGAACCGGCCGCCGTCGTCGGCGATCTCCTTAGCCCGATCCCAGCGGGGCTGGTAGTACTTCTCGAAGGTGTCCGGGTAGGCCTGCTTCAGCCAGGCCTGGTGTTCCTCGGTGGGAATCGTCGTGGTGAAGTTGGCCGCGAAGGAGAAGTTGTAGAACACCCAGTAGACCGCGTGGGAGAGGATCTCCTTCTCGTCGATCGCCTGCTGCACGAACCGCGGCGGCTTGATGCCGTAGTAGGCCAGGTCCGGGAACAGCCCGTCGAGCATCTGCCGCTCGAAGTACAGCTCGAAGGCCTCCTTCCAGCTCATCACCGGCCGGGGCAACATGTAGTCGAGCATCTGGGCGACGATGGCCGCGACGCGGTAGCCGCGCCAGAACCACTTGTCGACCCATTCCTGCACGATCGGCACGTTGTCCTCGTCCTGCTCCAGCAGGAACTTGATGGCCTCCAGACCCAGGGTCATGTGCCGGGATTCGTCGCTCTGTGCGGAGAAACCGAAGGTCATCGTCGGCAGGTCGCCGTTGAAGCTGGCGGCCGACATGAACGGCACGAACAGCAGGTTGGTCAGCAGGAACTCGAACGAGAAGCCGATGGCGATGAGGAACTCGAACGGGCCGGCCGACAGGGCATCGTCGAAGTAGCTCTTCGGCACCGACAGATACCAGACCCGGTCGTGCTGGGTCGTGAAGTTGTGGAAGCCGCTGTAGTACTTGTTGTAGTTGCTCAGCGTGTGGATCTCGGTCTGGCAGTGCCGCATCTCGTCGATGCTCTGGCACAGCGCCGCGAACCGCGGGCCCGGTCCGGCGAAGTGCCGGGACAGATAGGCGAAGTGGCGATGCGCCTGGTATTCCAGCGGGGTCACCCCGCCGAGGAAGATCTTCATCGCGTTCAGGTATTTCGCCTCGGACAGGGTCAGGTGGCCCTGGCCCTGGGCGAACCCGTCGAGCACGGAGTACAGGCGCTTGTCCTTCTCGGCCTGGTATTTGTAATAGGCATCCACGGTCAGCCGGAACGGGTCCTCCCATTTGGACCAGTCGTGGATCTTGATGCCCTCGTAGGTGACGTGCGGATAGAGCTTCTCGAACTCGACGTAGCTCGGCTCCCAGTCCAGATCACGGGTCAGCGCGGAGTAACGCGCCTTCATGGAGAGCTTCTTGGGCTTCTTGGGGGTGGTAGTCATGTGTGGTCGTCCTGTCTGCGAAGGCTCAGTGTTCCCAGGCGATGACGATCTCGTCCTCGTCCCATTCGGTGAAGTTGCCGGCGACCGTCACGATCGCCATCTGGAACTCGTGGGTCTCCCAGTCGCGGCCCAGCCGCTCCTCCACCGACGCGCGCTTGACGACGAGCTGGGTGGCCGACTGCAGCTTGACGACGCCGGGGAAGTGGTTGGCGACGATGTCGGGGTTGTCCGCCACGATGGCCTCGATGAGGGCTCGGTTGTCCTCGGTCTCCTGCAGGTCCACGCTCACAAACCGGGCCTGCGCGACGCGCTCCGCCATTGCTCAGCTCTCCTTGATGTCCAGGCCGAGTCCGGCCAACTGCTCGATCAGGGCGGTGTGCACCCGGCCCAGCGCCTCGACCGCGCCGACCGCTTCGAAGCTGTCGATGTGCTCGGCCATCGCCGTCACGGCCGCGAGGGCCTGCGGGAGCTTGGCGGCGACGATGCGCTCGAACGCGGCCTTGTTGGCGGCGCCGTACTGCTCGTCGGCGAGCCAGGCCCGGTAGAGCGCGTCGAGCCAGCGGCGCTGGTCGGTGAACCAGGTCGACAGGTGCTGGGCGACCAGCGAATAGGCGCCGGCGCCGCCGAGCAGGGCGGCCTCGTCGAGCTCGCGGTAGAGCAGGCCGTAGATGAGGTTGTCGCTCAGGTCGTAGGCGATGACCGTGTCGGCCCAGTCGGGCTCGACCATGGCCTCCTCGACGTACCGGCGCAGGCCCTGCAGGTGGGCGTCCTCGACCCAGGCCGACTTGGCCGAGTCGAGCAGCTCCGCGCCGCCGCCGCCGAGGGCGATCCCGACCCGGGAGATGAGCTGGGCGATGCCGATCCGGTCGAACGCCGCGTAGCCGCAGCACTGCGTGATCGTCGTGCCGTAGCCGAACCGGCAGGCGCCGGAGAAGATCAGCTGGCCGGCGCTCTCGTAGTGGCGCATCGGCACGAAGGTGTCGGCCATGATGCTGCGCCAGGACTGCGGCAGCTTGGCGAACAGGTCGCGGGTCTGCAGGTAGTCCAGCGTCTTGCCGAACGCCTCGTGCAGACCGGTGCGGGTGGTGACGTACGGCGTGTAGTAGAACTGCCGCGGGTCGGTGAAGGAGTACGGGTCGGTCAGCTTGAACTCGCTGTAGTCCGGGTCGTAGAGCTCCTTGTCGGGCGCCCACGTCGGCCGGTAGTGGAAGTTCTCGGTGGCCTGAATGCCGATCGAGCCCTCTTCGTAGCGCGATGCCGGCCGGTCGCCGAACCGCTCGATCAGGTGCGTGAACGTCTTGCGTCGCGGCTCGATGACCTGGGTCTTCAGTTCGTACTGCAAGGGGTTACCTCCTTGGCTGGTCAGGGCGGTGCCTAGGTTCAGGCGGAGTGCGGATGCCGGGCGACGCCGGATTCGAGCAGCAGGAGCACGATCAGGTCGGGGACCGCCTCCGGGCCCACCAACTCGCGCGGCTCGTGGGAGGGCACGCCCTCGCCGACGATCTGGCCGTACGCTGCGCCGCCGAGGTACCGCGTCGAGACACGGGCCCCCCGGCCCCGGTAGTGGATGGTGAAGGCCAGCTCGGCGCCGCCCACCTCGTCTTCGAGGGACAGGTGGTCGTCGGCCGCGTCCAGCACGGAGTTGGCCTCACAGATGAGCTGCTCGGTCAGGGACCGGATGGCGATCTGTCGGTCGGTGCCCTCGTTCACGGCGTACCCGATGCTCGGCCGGGTGGCCGGCGCGGGCAGCTCGTCGGGGTCCAGGTCGCTGCCGACGATCTCGGCAACCCGAAGCATGAACGGAGTCACGGCACCCCCTTGCGGTCCATCGAGCGCTGGGAGGTCCCCGGCCCGTGTCCCCACTTCAACCCGCGCCGCCACCTGGGCGCCAGCGCCGTTCCTGCCTCCGGAACACCGCACCCGCCGCCTCCCACGGCCCCCCGCCCCCGCGACCCCCGCCCCCGCCTCCCGCGACCCCCGCCCCCGCGACCGTTCACCGCACCGCCCCTCATACCACGGTATGAAGAGGGCCGCGCCGAGCGGTCGCCTCCCCTACCACGGTATGAAGAGGGGCGCCGAGCGGCACTGCCTGGGCCAGCGGCCCAGGTCAGCTGCTGCTCTGGACGCGAGCGGGTCAGGGCTGGGTGACGATCTGACGCACCTTGGCGGCAAACTCGTCCGCGGAGAGCACGCCCTGGGCGTGCAGGTCGGCGAGCACGCCGAGCAGGATCTCCTTGTCGGTCGCCGGCCGCGCCCCGGCGGCGGCGCTGTGCGAGGCCGACGCCGCTCCCACGGCGGGCGAATTCCCGGACGGCATCGCGGGCGCCGGCATGGTCGCGGCCGGCATCGCAGCCGACGACGCGACGGGAGCCGCCGCGGGGACCGAGCCCGGTCGCGCAGGTGACATCTGGCCGGCCGCCTGGACGGCACCGGCCGCCGCGCCGGCCTGAGCGGAGACCGCCGGTCCGACCGCAGTCCCACCCTCCGCGCGACGCGGCGAGTGAACCTGGCCGGCAGCCGGTTCCGGTTTGCGGTGCCGCCCGAGGCGGCCGAGCTGACCGCCCAGTTGCGGACCCTGCTGCGCCACCGGCGCACCGGCGGGTCGGGTCACCTGGAGGGTGATCTGCGGTGCTCGGGTCAGCAGCGCGTCCACCAGCCGGTCGCCGTCCTCGCGGCGCATCTTGCGCACCACGAGACGACTGCTGGGGGTGAACAACGCGAAACCGTCGTGCACGGTCGGGTCGTAGTCCACGGTGACCACTTCACCGATGACGACGAATTGGACCTGATGCTTGCTGTAGTCGTCCCGGATCGCGACCACGCGTTGCGACGTGAGCGCGATCAGCCCGGCGGCCCCGGCATAGGTGCAGGCGGCCAGCTCGACGACGGTCTCTCCCGGAGCCAGTTCCTCGGCGAGGTCGCGCATGGCCGAGCGCGTGCCGAAGGTGACCGCCATTCGGACGGCCGCCTCGGCGATGTCTCGACGCACCTCACTCACGCGTGCTCATACGGTCGGAACGGACCAAACCTGAGCGGGTTTCGGGCGTCCGATAGGGTCCCGCGATGCGGCGGCATCGCGGTGGTCCCCGCACGCTGGCAAGCGACAGCGCCGCAATGGCCGAGACCGACGCGACGCGCCGGACGATGCGGACGGTGCGACCCGCAGACACCCCGTTTGGCACCCTGGGGTCGTGCCCGCTGCCTCCCCCGACGTACCGCGCGACCATCCCCCCGCCGGACCCCCGCGCGACCATCCCCCCGCCGGACCCCCGCGCGACCATCCCCCCGCCGGGCCCCCGCGCGATCCGGCCGCCGACCGGGCGGCCCAGGCCGCGCACAGCGTGATCGAGGGCTTCGGGCATCGCCTGGCCGGCCTGCCCGGCACGCACCTGGCCGCCCGCACCCAGCCGGCCCCGCCGTGCCGGGACCCGGCCTGGAACTACTGGTGGCAGGCGCACTACTTGGACGCGGTGGTGGATGCCGGCGGGCGGCACCTGCGGGCGGGCGACCTCGCCGGAGCGCGTGGCTACAGCCGGCTCGGCCGCAGGCTGATCCGTTCCGTATGGCTGCGCAACGGCGCCCGCTTCACCAACCGCTTCTACGACGACATGGCCTGGATGATCCTGGCCGCCGGCCGGCTCGACGACCTCGCGGCCGCCGTCGGGGAGCCCGCGCCCTGGGCCGGTCGCATGCTGCGACGGCAGATCTCGGCTCGGCTGCAGGCCGCCGAGAGCGCTGAACTTGGTGGCGGCCTCTACTGGACCACGAGCCGAGACCGCAAGAACGTCCCGGCGACCGCGCCCGCGGCGATCGCCTTCGCCCGGTCCGGCGCGCTTGCGCGGGCCCGTCGCCTCGTCGAGTGGATCTACGCCACGCTCTGGGACGAGACCACCGGGCTCGCCCTGGACACGGCGTACTGCGACGGCCGCTGCGACCCGACCATCTACTCCTATAACCAGGGCACCCTCCTGGGAGCGCTGCTGGCCCTCGGCGATGACGGCAGCCTGGCGCGCGCGCAGCGGCTGATCGCGGCGGTGGACGCCCAGCTGCGGGGGGAGTCCCCGGCGCCCGTGCTGCGGACCTACGGCGACGGCGACGGCGGCCTGTTCACGGGCATCCTGGTGCGCTACCTCGCCCTGGCGGCGGCGCACGCCCCGCTCGCGGCGGCCGCCCGGCGGACCGCCGCGGCGCTGGTGGCCGGCACCGCGGAGGCGGTGTGGGAGGGCAGCGAGGTACGTCGTCCGCCGGCGCCACACCGGGTCTTCTCGCCGGATCCGGCCGTTCCGGCGCGGGTAGCGCTACCAGCCGGCGCGGCCATCGAACTCAGCCCGCAGCTGCAGGCGTGGACGATCCTGGAGGCCGCAGCGACGCTGCAGCAGCCACCAGCGACGGTGCAGCAGCCACCGGCGACGCTGCGGTAGCGCCGGGGAATCTGCCGCAGGCGCGGGCACCCCGGATAGCGGACCACCCGACGCGCCGGCCGGGCTTGCGGTGCTCACGGTGCTTGCGGACAGCCCGCGCGGGTAAAGAGCAACCATGACGTCGGAGGATCCACGAGCCCGGGCTCGCCGCCTGTGCGCGTGGTGGGGCCGCCTGCAGGGCGCCGACCTCTTCCGAGCGATCATTTGCGACCTGCAGGTCGCTACCGCAGCGAGTGGCGGCACCCTGTTGCTGCACGGAGCGAAGCGCCCGCTGGTGGCGGCCGCGAGCGACGTGCCGGTGGCTCAGCTGGACAGCCTGCGCACCGACCGGCTCTCCCCGGGCGCCCGGTCCCTGCTGACCGGCACCGCGGTGCGGATCGACGACCTATCGACCGGCGCGCACGAGGCGGACCCATGGTGCGCCCTCGCCAGGGCCAGTCGGGTCGTCGCGGTGCTGGCGATCCCGCTGCGCGTCCGCTCCGGGACGGTGGCGGCGGTCACGCTTTTCGCGCCGAACGCTGGGCATTTCACCGCGCGGCGGATCTCGGCGGCCGAGGCCATCGGCTCTCAAGCCGCCCTCACGGTGCTCACCGAGTTGACCCGCGACGGCATCCATCGCACCGTCGACCCCCGTTCGGCCGTCGACCTTGGCGAGCACCGGGTGGCCGTGGCACTGCGCGGCGGATCCGCCAGCGAGACCAGCTTGCGGATGCTTCGCGGGATGGCGAACCTGCAAGCCCAGCACGTTCTGGGCGATGACTGAGCCTGCGCTGCCGACACGAAGGAGGGGGCCATCGCTGTCGCGATGGCCCCCTCCGAACGTCGCACCCCTACGACGTCCTCGCCCCTGGCGAAGTGTGGCGAATGCCCCCCGGCCCGTCTGTGGCTGCCGGGCGAACCCGGCGGCGTGCGTGGTCGCGGCGGGTGGTCCGCTCGGGTGGTCAGTGCTCCCGGGCCCAGGCCCGCGCCTGCGGCTCGCTCACGAACGGCGTACCCCAACTGCGCGATGCCGCGGAACCCACGAACCACTGCCGCATGCCCGAGTGGGCCGTGCTGCACCGAATGGTGTAGACCCGACCGGATGCCCCGCGTAGGCAGTCAGCCGCCCCCAACTGATACCGTCCCATGCCACTCTCCCCCTTGCTGGTGGATCCCCATCGATCCGATGTCGTCCTGACACTGATCCCATCGGAAACCGGACGGCTGTCCTGAACGATTCACCAGGGCGACCGTTCAGTTCTGACGAAGTCTTTACTCTTTGTAAGCTGACTTTACCTAAAGTCGCCTCGCCAGCCGGTCAGGCCAGGCCAGGGACGCGTGCGCCATCCTCCAGGTACACACATCCGGTGGACTCGAGGCCGTGCCGAACCCGCCGCGACACCGGCGCCCGGAGCAGACCCAGCGCCTCGTGAGGTGGCGCGAATCGGTATTCGCTGGCCTCGCTGCGCTGCAGCCGCACGGCCCGCGTCTGGACGGCCGGCAGCGTGCCGCAATGGAAGAGGTAGCGCAGCCCCAGCTTGCGACCCGGCTTCGCGGGACGGGTGTCGACGCACACCAGGCGGCCCGCCGTGACACTCAGCCCGGTCTCCTCCAGCACCTCACGACGGCAGGCGTCCCAGGGGGATTCCCCGTCCGCCTCCATGATCCCGCCCGGAATGGTCCAGCCCTTCTTATAGGTGGGCTTGAGGATGAGCAGCCCGCCCGCCTCGTCCAGGATGATCGCCCCCGCAGAGACGGGCAGTTCGGGGATCGACCAGTGCGCACCATTCACCACGACCCCAGCCTGCCCCAGCTGTTCCACCCCGGGCGTCATCGCCACGGCAACGCCGCCGCGCGCGCGTCGTCGAGATAGCGCTGGGTGCGTACGGCGAGCGGGACGAAGGCCAGCTCACCGCCGACGGCGGGCAGAACGCCGGCCGCGCTCCACTGCGACACCAGGATGATCGCCACTCCCCCGGCGAGCAGGGCCAACCCACCGGCGGCCACCAGGGGGGTGGGCGAGCGCGGTCGCGGGGTCCGACCGGCCGCTTCGGCGCGCCGGACGCTCAACGTCACGGCCAGTCCGTGCCAGCCCACCAGGGCGCCGGCGACGCCGAGAGTGAGGATGGCGCAGAACGCGGCGATCGCAGCATCGCTTCGATCGCTGGCGCCGCCCGCGAGGGCGAACACCGCGAGCGCGGCGACCACAGCGTGCCCGAAAACCATCACGGCCCAGGTCAGGACGAGGGCTTCCGCGCGGATCGGGGGGGCTTGCCAGGACCCGGGATCGGGTGTCCGCGCGCGATCGGCAGGGACCACGGCGTCCATTCTGTCGGACAAATCGAGCACAGCCCCAGCACTTGCGCCATGACGCCATCTGACGTCATTATGGCGTCATGGATCTGGCACCGTACGTCGCAGCGCTGCGCGAGCACTTGCTCACCGCCGCGGCACCCGACAGCGCACCGGCCGAAGCGCTCGCCCGGCGGCTCGTCCTGGCGCTGGCGCCGGCCACCCGGCTGGTCATCTTGGACGCGCTGAGCCGTGCCGCGGACGAACTCACGACCGAGATCGCCCCCGGCACCGTCGAGGTGCGGCTGCGCGGCGGCGAACCCCAATTCGTCGTCCAGCTGCCCGACCAGGACTTTGAGCGGCAGCGTGAGCCGCACGATCCCGACCGAGGCCCCGTGCCCGGCGGCGCGGGCCCGACCAGCCCGGGCCCGACTGGGACGACCGGCATGGCGGGCATGGCGGGCATAGCGGGCGCCGACTCGGCGACCGAGACCGAGCTGTCTCGGATCAGCCTGCGCCTGCCCGACCGGCTCAAGGTGCGGGCCGAGGCCGCTTCGGCCGAGCGCGGCATGAGCCTCAACGCCTGGCTCACCGCCGTGGTGGCGCAGGCGCTCCAGGAACGACCGAGCCCGCCCGGTCGCGGATCTGACGCCATGGCGCCACGGCCGTGGACCGGCCGGGCCCGGCCCGGACAGCAGCGCTTCACGGGGTGGGCTCGCTGAGCGATGCTCACCGCACCCATCCGACCAACCGAAGGAGAGCCACCATGCCCACCTACGACACGCCGGAGTGGGTGTCCGCCGACCTCGACGTCATCAGCGGCGATATCGCCCTGATCGGCTGGGACAAGCCCATCACGGAGGTCGACGTGCGACCGGCGTCCGGTCGCGGCCACGACGTCAAGGCCGCGGAGGCGACGGAGGTCGACTGCCACGGCGGCCGCCTGGTCATCCGCCAGAACGGCGATCGCCGGTCCTGGTGGGGCTCCGGCGGCAGCATCCGTGTGGTCGTCTCGCTGCCCACCGGGTCCGCGGTGCAGGTGCAGACGCGCGAGGGTGACCTGCGGTCGACCGGTCGGCTCGGCGACGTCCAGGCCAAGACCGGCGACGGCGACATCGTGCTCGGCGACGTCGGGTCGTGCCATGCCCGCAGCGCGGACGGCGACGTGCGGATCGGCGCGGTGGCCGGCGACCTCGAGGTCGCGACGGGGGACGGGGCGATCGAGGTCGCCTCGGTGTCCGGGTCAACCCAGGTGAACACAGGAGACGGCGATGTGCGGCTGGGCCCCACGTCCGGGCCCGTGCGGCTGCGCACCGGCGACGGCGACGTCCGGGTCGCCTCGATCGCCGCCGGGGGCCACCTGCGCACCGCGGACGGCGACATCACGCTCGACGTCTGCGCGGGTGAGGTGGATGCCGTGACCTCCGACGGCGACCTGCGCATCGGGTCTGCCGGCGAGGGCACGGTTCGGCTCTCGACCAGCGACGGCGACATCGTCGTGGGGGTCGCCAGCGGCACGTCGGCGTGGCTCGACCTCGACACCGCGGACGGGCGGATCATCAACGAACTCGAGGACGCCGGCGGCCCGGCCGAGGGACAGCCGATCATCCGGCTGCACGCCCGCACAAGCTCCGGCGACATCGTGGTCGGCCGCGCCGAACCCGCCGAGATCCAGGACGTCCTCGCGCAGCGCTGACCCTATCGCGCAGGGCCGGACGCCGCCGACCTCCCAGTCCCCCGACCCGGATGGTCGGCGACGTCCGGTATGTGCCCATCGACCGCCGGGACGAACGTCCGAGCCGGAACCCGTCAAGAGCCGTTCAAGATTGCGTAAATCCCGCCGCTACTGCGCCGGGTAGTCGTAGAAGCCCTTGCCGGTCTTGCGGCCCAATTCGCCGCGCGCGATATAGCCGTCCAGCAGCTCGATCGTGTTGGTCGGCAGGCCCGGTCGCTCGTGCAGATAGTGCAGTTCGATGTCGCGGACCACATCGAGGCCGACCTTGTCCATGAGTTCGAAGGGACCCCACGTCATCCCGAAGTTGAGCATCCACATCTGGTCGATGTCGGCCGCATTGCTCACGCCGTCGGCGACCACGGCCAGGCATTCGCGCTTGATCGCGGCCCAGATGCGGTTGAAGATGAAGCCCGTCGACTTGGTGGCCGCGATGAAGCCGTAGACGCCGTGCTTGGCCAGCTCTTCCTTCAGGAACGGCAGGATCGCGGGGTCGGTGTGGCCGCAGCTCATCAGGTCGGCGGCGGGCATCTCCGGCGGCTGGTAGAAGTGCACATTGCAGACCCGCTCCGGGCGCTTGACGAGACCGATCATCTCTTCGCTGGCGTAGGAGGAGGAGTTCGACGCCAGGATCGCGTCGTCGTCGGCGAGTTGGTCGAGTTCGCCGAAGATGGCCGTCTTCAGCTCCAATTTCTCGGGAATGCACTCGACGACGAGCCATGCGCCCTTGACCGCGGCGGCCATGTCGTCGGAGAGCTCGATGCGACCCACGGCGCCGCCGTCGATCGTCGCCGCCAGCGCCGGCAGGTTCTCCTCCACGTAGGCCTTGGCCGCCTCCCGCACCTCCGGGATCTTGTCGACCACCCGGACCACGCCCCCGCGGTCGGCCATCATGAGCGCGATCTTGCGACCGAGTGTGCCGCCACCGATGACGGTGACGGGTCGGGACTCGATGTTCTGCGGCATCGTGAACGCCATGGGTCTGCCTCCCGCGGTTGGGCTGGGCGCGGCCCCGCCTGCGGGGGTCGACTGGGGCCAATTCTCGTGGCGTCGACCCGGTTACCGGCCAGTTGCGAACCGGCCGGTACGGCGCCTCGGCACGGTGCGCGCCGCACCGTCGCGAGGTCCCTCCATCGGCGACCGCCGCTCCTGTGGATGACCGGCCTTGTTACGTCAGATCCGGTCGGGCATCGCGGCCGGGCTTGTCCACCGGGCGACCGTTCGTGACCTGCACTTTTGGCACCATGGTGCTAAAAGTGCAGGTCGTGAGCGGTCCAACGGAGTCACACGGCCCAGATCTTCCAGATCTTCACCAGGTAGTCGTGCATCGACCGGTCGGAGGAGAAGAAGCCGCTCCGAGCGACATTGAGGATCGCGGAGCGGGTCCATCCCTCGGTGTCGGCGTACGCCGCCTCGACCCGCTGCTGCGCCGCCATGTAGGCCTCGAAGTCGGCCAGCGCCATGAACGGATCGTCGTGCAGCCAGTTCCCGATGATCGAGCCGAACCGGCCGCGGTCGCCGTTGCTGAACGCGCCACTGCCGACGAGGTCGATCGCCGCCCGCAGCTGCGGGTTGGTCTCGTAGTAGGACCGCGGGTGATAGCCCTTGGCCTGCAGCGCCGACACCTCCGGCTCGGTCATCCCGAACAGGAAGAAGTGGTCGTCACCGACGAGCTTGCGGATCTCGACATTGGCCCCGTCGTCCGTGCCGATCGTCAAGGCGCCATTGAGGGTGAACTTCATGTTGCCGGTGCCCGACGCCTCCTTGCCGGCCAGCGAGATCTGCTCGGACAGGTCGGCGGCGGGGATCAGCGTCTGGGCCAGCGTGACGTTGTAGTTCGCCGGGAACGCCACGGCCAGCCGCCCCGCCACCCGCTCGTCGGCGTTGATCGTCGCGGCCACGGCGTTGATCAGCGCGATGGTCTCCTTCGCCAGGTAGTAGCCCGGCGCGGCCTTGGCGCCGAACACGAAGGTCCGCGGCGTGATCTGGTCCGGCGCGACCTTGCCGGAGATGATGCTCTCGTAGAGCGCGAGGATGTGCAGCAGCTTCAGGCTCTGCCGCTTGTACTCGTGCAGCCGCTTGACCATCACATCGAGCATGTGTCCCTCGGGCAGCTCGATGCCGTCGCGACCCCGCAGCAGCTCCCGCAGCCGGGTCTTGTTGTGCTCCTTGGCCGCGCGGAACTGCTCGCGGAACTCCTCATCCTCGGCATACGGCTCGAGTTGCTGCAGGCGATCCAGGTTGGTCTCCCAACCGACCCCGATCGCATCGGTGATGACCTGGGACAGCGAGGGGTTCGCGAGCTTGATGAAGCGCCGCGGCGTGATGCCGTTGGTGACATTGGTGAACTTCTCGGGCCACATCGCGCTGAAGTCGGGCAGCACCTTGTCGCGCAGCAGCTGGCTGTGCAGCTCCGCGACACCGTTGACCATGGTGGCCGTGGCGGTGGCGAGATAGGCCATCCGGACGGCGCGCGGGTGCTCCTGGATGATCGACATCCGGGCGAGCCGGGCCGGGTCATCGGGGAACTTCGTCCGCACCTGCTCCAGGAACTCCTCGTTGATGCGGTAGATGATCTCCAGGTGCCGCGGCAGGAGCCGACCGAGCAGCTCGACGGGCCAGACCTCGAGCGCCTCGGGCAGCAACGTGTGGCAGGTGTAGGCGAAACACTTGCTGGTGATCGCCCAGGCCTCGTCCCAGTCCATCCCGCGCTCGTCGACGAGCAGCCGCTGCAGCTCGGGGATCGCGATCACCGGGTGGGTGTCGTTGAGCTGGAAGATGATCTGGTTCGGCAACTCGTGCAGATCGAAGTCGGGCTTCAGGGTCTGCTCGACGTAGTCCTTGAGCGAGCAGGCCACGAAGAAGTACTGCTGCTGCAGCCGCAGTTCCCGGCCCTGCGGGGTCGAGTCCTCCGGGTAGAGCACCTTGGTGATGTTCTCCGCGAAGGTCTGCGCCCGCACGGCCTGGGCGTAGTCACCGGAGTTGAAGATCTGCAGGTCGAACTCGTGCGTGGCCCGGGCGCTCCACAGCCGTAGCGTGTTCACGATCCCGTTGCGATAGCCGGGCACCATGAACTGATAGGGGATGCCCTCGACGTTCCAGGCGGGGATCCAGCGGACCCGCTCCACCCCGCCCTCGACGTACCGTTCCGTGCGCCCGCCGAAGTCCACCCGGACCGCGCGGTCCGGCAGCGGGAACTCCCACGGACTGCCGAGGGAGAGCCAGCTGTCCGGGACCTCGTGCTGGCAGCCGTCGACGAAGGTCTGCCGGAAGATGCCGTATTCGTAGCGGATTCCATAGCCCACGCAGGAGACGTCCATCGTGGCGAGGGAGTCGATGAAGCAGGCGGCGAGCCGGCCCAGGCCGCCGTTGCCCAGCCCGGGCTCGATCTCCTGCTGCCGCAGCTTCGCCGGATCGATGCCGCACACCTCCATGGCCTTGGCGGCGATGTCGCCGAGATCCGTGGCAAGCAGGGAGTTGCCCAGCTGACGACCGAGCAGGTATTCCGCCGACAGATAGCCGATCATCTTGCTGGGTCGTTCACGCCGCTTGCGGGCGGTCTCCAGCCAGTCGGCCATCAGGTAGTGCCGCACGGTCTTGGCCAGCGCCATGTATTGGTCGTTCGTGGTGGATCGCGACAGTGCCACGCCCTCGCCGTAATTCAGCTCCCGCAGGAACTCGCGCACGAAGCCGTCCACGGTGTGCGGGGGCGAGACGACCGGGCCGAGCGCCAACGGATGGGCAGGCTTGTGGTCCGGACCCTTGGTGTGTTGGGCCATCGCCGGCGCTTCGGCGACGGGCATCGCTTCGGTCGCGTGAGGGGGGCGCGTGGGCTCTGTCGTCATCACATCTCCATGGCCGGTACGGGCAGGCTTGTCGCTCAATGCGTTGCCGGGCGCGGCGTCGCAGGTTCGTGCTCGGGACTCGCAGAACTCGGCCCCAAGCTAGCCGCAACCCGGGCCCCACAGGTAGGTCTCGCATAGCCCAAATGGTGCGTCGCGGAAGCGGGCCGTCCCCCGCGGGTGGCCGGGCGGGGCCATGATGACCGGGTGACCGAGCACTTACCGGGGGACGTGCCTGGGCATCAGGACGGGCACCAGGGCTGGGTGCTTCATGTCGACATGGACCAGTTCCTCGTGGCCGTCGAGCTGCTGCGCCGCCCGGAGTTGGTCGGGCTTCCGGTCGTCGTCGGGGGCCGGGGCGATCCCACCGAGCGGGCGGTGGTCTCCACCGCGTCGTACCAGGCCCGGGCCTTCGGCGTACGGTCCGGCCTGCCGCTGAAGGTGGCCGTCAAGCGTTGCCCGCAGGCCGTCTTCCTACCGGTGGACTTCCCCGTCTACGAGGCGGCCTCCGCGCAGGTGATGGCGGCGCTGCGCGCGATCCCGGGCGCGGTCGTGGAGGTGCTCGGCTGGGACGAGGCGTTCGTGGGGCTGCGCTGCGCCGACCCGGAGGCGGCGGCGCGGGGGGCGCAGGAGGCGGTGTACGACGCAGCCCGCTTGCGCTGTTCGGTCGGGATCGGCGACACGCTCGTGCGGGCCAAGATGGCCACGGGGTATGGCAAGCCGGGTGGGGTGTTCCGGCTCACCGCCGCGAACTGGTACGCCGTGCTGGGGGAACAGCCCACCACCGCGTTGTGGGGCGTGGGGCCGCGGATCGGCGGGCGTCTGTCCGGGCTGGGCATCCACACGGTCCGCGACCTCGCCGAGGCCGACGAGGGGGCGCTGGTCGCCGAGTTCGGACCCGGCAACGGCCCGCGCCTGGCCCGGCTGGGGCGCGGCGAGGGCCGCCGCCGTGTTGACGACACGCCCTGGGTGCCGCGGGCGCACGGCCACGAGACGACCTACCAGCGCGATCTCGTGGGCGTCGAGGAGGTGGCGGCGGCGCTGACCGTCCTCGCCGAGGCGGTGGTCGCGGACATCCGCCGCGAGGGGCGGCCCTGCGTGCGGGTGCACCTCAAGGTGCGGTTCGCGCCGTTCTTCACCCACACCAAGGTCCGCAAGCTGCCCGCCCCGACCTGGGATCCGGAGGTCATCGCGGCCACGGCGTACGCGCTCTACCAGGCCCTGGCCGACGACCGACCCGTGCGACTGCTCGGCGTCCGGGCCGAGATGGAGCCGCCGGCGGGCGGCTACTGACCGCGCCCGGACCGCTGCCCACAGCGCCCGGACGGCGCCCGGGTCAGTCGAGCGGGTTCTCCTCACCCAGGATCCGGGCGAAGTTCACGGGGTCGGTGACGCCCTCGGTCAGGAAGACGAGTACGTCGTCCTGCGGCGTCAGGCCGAGCTCCTGGCCGTGCGCGAGCAACGCGGCAAGGCCGGCCGCGCCACTCTCCCCTGCGTTGATGTAGTCGCGGTAGAGCAGCCGGGTGGCCTCCTCGGCGTCCTCGTCGGTGACCGTGACCAGGTGGTCGAAGCCATACAGGTTGTCCGGCCAGGCGGTCAGCGACGGTGTCCCGCAGTCCAATCCCGCCATCGCGGTGCCCGGCAGGTCGGGCAGGGTCGTCATCTCGCCCGCCTCGACGGAGGCGGTCACGCAGTCGGCGGTGACCGGCTCGACGCCGACGAGCAGGCGGGCCGGGCGCGGCGCGAAGGCCGCCGCCACCGCGGCACTGAACGCGCCGACGCCCATCTGGGCCACCACGACGCTCGGTTCGGGAGCGTGGCCGGCCTCCACCCGGGCGATGACCTCGTTGAGCATGGTCGAGTAACCATCGATGACCCACTTGGGTGCCTCGGTGTAGCCCTCCCACGAGGTGTCCGAGACGACGATGTGGGTCTCGTCCGCGAGCGCCGCCGACTCCTGGATGGCCAGGTCGTAGTCACCGGGGACGACGCGCACCTGAGCGCCGTTGCGGGCGATGGCCTTCTTGCGCGACTCCACCATGCTCTGCGGCACCAGGATGATGGACTCCAGGCCGAGCAGCTTGGCCATCCGCGCGACCGCCCGGCCGTGGTTGCCGTCGGTGGCCGCGACCAGCGTCAGATCCTGGCCCGACGCTCGGACCAGCTCACGCAACTCGGCTAGGCTCGGAGCCGCACTCGGCGTACGACCGAAGTGCGCCATCATCACGCGGTAGGTCGCCCAGGACGCGCCCAGGATCTTGAAGGCGGGCATGCCGACCCGCATGGACTCGTCCTTGACGTGCACGGACCGCACTCCCAGGGCCTTGGCGCATTCCGGCGCCGGGCGCAGCGAGGTCGGCGCGAAGCCGGGCAGGGTCTCGTGGAAAACGGCCGGGGCCGTTTCCATCGGACGAACCTTGGCGCGGTCGACGTAGGCATTGGTGACGACGCGGGACGGCTTCACGACCAACCTCCGGGTACAGGGGGGACTTGATACCTAGCTTACTGTCTATAAGACTTTTGGCAAAGTATCCGATCGTTCGTCTCACACCTCCGGTTCCGCCGAGGGGTCGCCTGGGGGCCGGCGGGGCCCCGAGCAGCTCCCTGTGCGCCGGCTGTGCGGGTATTACCGTCGAGTGTCACGACGTACGACGGGGGTTCTCCATGCGCATCCGCCGCTCGCTCCGCGCGCTGGCCGTCACCGGCATGACCGCGGCGCTCACCGCCAGCGGCGCCACCGGGTCCCGCGCCGCCGCACCCGGACTCGATGACCACGCCGGTGCCGTCCGCGCGACTACCGGCGAGCCCGCAGCGCACCGCGGGGCCGCCGCCCTCGCCGCGCCGTCCGACCTGCCCGCGATCTGCCGCCAGCAGAAGGCCATCATCTGCATCTCGAAGGCGGCCCGCACCCTGACCTATCTGGACAGCGGTCGGGACGTGATGACCGCCGAGGTGCGCTTCGGTCGGCCCGGCTTCGAGACGCCGACCGGGACCTGGAAGGTCGACACGAAGTCGCCAGAGAGCTGGTGGTCCTATCCCTACCGGGTCTACATGCCCTGGGGGATCAAGTTCGACAGCCGGATCGGCCTCTACATCCACTACTCTTCAGGCTTTGCCCTGAATCCGAAGACCTATATCGGCAGCCACGGCTGCGTGCAGATCGGCGACTGGGAGACGGCCCGCACGCTCCACGAGCGCACCGCGGTCAACACGACCGTGCACATCTACTGAGGCTGAGCGTCAACCTCTCCTGAGCAGTGCCGGGGCTACCGCTTCGTCCAGGTGGCGCAGTCCCGCGTCTCCACGAACGCGTCCGTCGGCAGGACCGTGACGGTCATCCGGCCCTTGGCCAGGTAGTTGGTGATCAGCGAGTCGGGCGCATCGCGCTTGCCCAGGCGCGCCACGTAGCAGCTGGAACCCGGCGGGTTCTCCGAGACGTAGGTGCCGGGCTGGACATCGACACCCACCTCGAAGAGCCCTGCGCCCGGGATCGTGCCCGGGGCAACCGACGGTCGTGCCGAGGTCGTGCCGACCGGCGTGCTGGCCGGCGCGGTGGCGGTTGTCGTCGTGGTGGCTGCCGTCGTGGTGGCCACAGTTGAGGTCGTCGACGGCGACCCGCCCGGCCGGCCGGAGCACCCGGCCAGCGCGACCAGCACCGCCGCGGCCGCGGCCCCCGCCGCTGTCGTTCCCACCTGCGTCCACTGCACGCACCGACCTTAACCCGACGACCGCCGAAGCCCACCGTGGCGCGGTTGTCCGGGGCCCAAAGTCACGAACCGACCGGGGATACTGGCCCTGGCAGCGCCGAACGCAGGAAAGGACCCGACATGACGGTCTCGCACCAGAGCAGAACGTCGGCCGCACTGTCGGTGACCCTCGCGCTCGCGCTGGCCGGCTGTGCCGGGTCGGGTGGCTCGCCCACCCCGAGCTCGCCGCCTGGGCCGACCGTCCGCACCGCTGGAACTGCTGCTGCCGCCGCCGAGCCAGCGAACGGTGCCGCGGTGGACGTGGCCACCTTTGCCGAGGCGATGACCCGCCCGGGCACGATCATCCTCGACGTGCGCACTCCGGAGGAGTTCGCGGCGGGGCACCTCCAGGGGGCCCGCAACCTCGATCTGGCCGGTGACTTCGCCGCCGGGCTGGCGAGGCTGGACAAGAGCGCGTCGTACGCCGTGTACTGCCGCAGCGGCAACCGCTCGGGCCAGGCCCTGGCGACCATGCACGCGGCTGGTTTCCAGCACGCCTACCATCTGGCCGGCGGAACCGTCGCCTGGCAACAGGCCGGCCGGCCCCTGGTCACCACCTAGGTCCGGCGAGTTTCCAGCCAGGCCATGGCGAGCTCGGATGACACGAGCCCCCTCGATGCGGCAGGGTCGCTGGCGTGACTGCTTCGCCGCAATACCGCGCCGCCCGGGCCCAGGAGATCCTCGCCGACGACCCGGCGGTCATCGCGAACGACATCGTGCCGGGCGAGATCACCGATGACATCGCGGTGATGACGATGGTGGTGCGGGCCGACCAGGCCAACTCGCACGGGATCTGCCACGGCGGGCTGCTGCTGATGCTGGCCGACACGACCGCGGCGTACGCCCTGAACACGGCGGAAACGGCCAGCCTGTGGGTGACCTCGACCTGCACGGCGCAGTTCCTGCGGCCGGCCCGGCTGGGCGAGGAATTGCGCGCCACCTGCCGGCTCGTCTGGGACGGCGGGGGTCGATCCCGGCTCTACGACACGGCCGTGACCAACCCGGCGGGCGAGGTCGTGTTGCTCATGCGCGCCCAGATGACGCGGCTCGCCGCGGCCGCCGAACCTGCCTAGGGTGCGCAGGCCGGGGCCGCGACAGGCATAGGCAGGTCACAGCCACCTCCGCCGGGGGACCTAGTCGGCCGGGGCGTACTGGAGTGGTCAAGCCAACCCCAGGAGCCCCGCCATGAACCCCGTCTTCCTCGCCGCCGACCTGGTCGCGATCACCCTGCTCGTCTTCGCCCTGTTCGTGCCCCGGCACGGCCGCCGCGACATGGTCGTCTCGTTCCTCGTCGTGAACATCGCCGTCTTCGCGGTCGCCGCCGCCCTCTCGGTCAGCACCGTCGCGGCCGGACTGGGGCTCGGGCTGTTCGGGGTGCTCTCGATCATTCGATTGCGCAGCGAGGAACTGGGCCAGCACGAGGTGGCCTACTACTTCGCCGCCCTCTCCCTCGGCCTGATCGGCGGCCTGTCCGCGCTGGAGGCGCCCTGGGTCGGCGGCCTGATGGTGCTGGTGCTGGCCGCCCTGTTCGTCGGCGACCATCCCGCCCTCACCCGCGGCAGCGTGCGCACCGATCTCGTCCTGGACCGCGCACACACCGACGAGGTGGGCCTGCGCGCGCACCTGGAGCGGCTGTTCGGCGGAACGGTCGACGACGTCGCCGTCCGCAAGATCGACCTGGTCAACGACACGACGTGGGTCACCGTGCGCCGGCACGGTCACCCACGCCGGGGGCGGGGCGCCGCCGACGCGCTCGGCAGCGGTACGTCGGGTGCCGGCGCGCTACGGCGTACCGCCGGCCTCTCGGAGACACGATGACGCTCGCAACCTTTGCCACCACGGCCGACCCCATCACCCTGGACGCCCTCGTGGATCAGGCCGGGATGATGACCCGGGTCGATCGGAAGTACCTGCTCGACACCGCCGCACTCGACGCGCTGACCGAGGAGATCACCGGCCCGGTGACGGTGCTGGACATCGCCGGACGGCGCACCTTCGCCTACCGGTCCACCTACTTCGACACCCCGCAGCTCGATGCCTACACCACCGCAGGACGCGGCCGACGGCGCCGGTTCAAGGTGCGCACCCGCGAATACCTCGACACCGGCACCACCTGGTTGGAGGTCAAGACGCGCGGGCCACGCGGCACGACGATCAAGCGCCGGGTCCCGCACACCGGTGACCCGGCCCATCTCGGCGGGGCCGGCCGGGATGCCGTCGCCCTGCTGCTCGCCGAGGCCGACGTGCTCGGGGTGGACGTGGGCACGCTCGCGGCGACACTGCAGACCAGCTACCGCCGGACCACCCTGCACCTCGCCGGCTCGCCCTCGCCGGATCCTCGGCCCGCCACCCGCGCCACCATCGACACCGACCTGAGCTGGGTGGACCTGCGCGACGGTGCCGGGGTCGAGCGACCGGACCTCGCGATCGTCGAGACCAAGGGCGTGCGGGCTCCCTCCCCCGTGGATCGGCTGCTGTGGCGGCAGGGGCTACGCCCACGCAGCGTCAGCAAGTACGGCGCCGGCCTGGCGCGCCTTCGCCCCGACGTGCCGGCCCTGAAGTGGCACCGCGTCGCCACCGGCTGCCTCGCCGGTGGCGGCCTGAGGCCTGAGGCCTGAGGCCTGAGGCGAACCCGCCGCGTCCCGCCCGGCCGCACTCCGGCCGGCGGCGCTGCGCCCTGCCGCGGCTCCACCCACACCCCCCATGACCCGCACCACCACCGCAAAGGAACCACTCCCATGAAGAAGCCCACCCGTCTCGGTCACGGCATCGCCGCCCTCGGCCTGGCCCTGTCGGTCGCCGCCTGCGGCTCCGGTAACGCCATCGCCGGCCTGACCACGACCGGCTCGAGCGCCTCAAGCACCTCCACCACCCGAAGCACCACGGAGGCCGCCGCCCGCACCGGTGCCGCCGCCGCCCTGCTGGGCGACAACGTCGAATCCCATGCACAGGCCGACGACGTCGACTACGACGCCGCGAGCGCCGTGACCGTCACCCTGTCCGATGCGGGCAGCACGGCCACAGGCGCCGGCGTCACCGTCAGCGGCTCAACGGTCACCATCACCCAGAAGGGCACCTACGTGCTCTCCGGGACGCTGACCAACGGGCAGGTCGTGGTCGACAGCTCGGCGCAGGGCAAGGTGCGTCTCGTCCTGGCCGGCGCCTCGATCAGCAGCACCAGTTCGGCGGCGATCTACGTCAAGGCCGCCGACGAGGCCGTCATCGTCCTCGCCGACGGGACGACCAATACGGTCAGCGGGGCCGCCGCCTCCACGACGACCACCGACCCCGACGCGCCCAACGCCGCCATCTTCTCGATGGCGGACCTGACCATCGGCGGCACGGGCTCGCTCACGGTCACCGGAACCGGCAACGACGGCATCGCCGGCAAGGACGGCCTGGTGATCCTCGGCGGCACCATCGACATCACCGCGAAGGATGACGGGATCCGCGGCAAGGACTACCTGATCGTGCAGGGCGGAACGCTCCGCGTCACCGCCGGTGGCGAGGGCCTGAAATCGGACAACGAGACCGACGACACTGTCGGCTACCTGCGCATCACCGACGGCACCGTGACGGTGGCCGCCGGCGACGACGGAATGCACGCCGAGGGCGACCTCAGCATCGAGGGCGGCACGGTGCGGGTGACCCGCTCCGCCGAGGGCCTCGAGGGCGCCAACATCGTGCTGGCCGGAGGCAGCACCACCGTCACCGCCTCCGACGACGGGGTCAACGCCTCGGCCGGCTCCACGACTGCCGGCGCCAGCCAGGGCGGTCCCGGCGGCGGACCCGGCGGTGGTGGCGGCATGGCGAACACCGGCGAACAGCTCATCATCAGCGGCGGGACGACGGTGGTCACGGCCGACGGGGACGGCCTGGACTCCAACGGCACGATCGCCATCAGCGGCGGGACGACCGTCGTCAACGGGCCGACCACGAACGGCAACGGCGCCCTGGACTCCAACGGCGGCATCACGGTCACCGGCGGGACGGTGCTTGCCGCAGGCAGCGCGGGCATGGCGGAGGCACCGGGTAGCGCGTCCACGCAGGGCTGGGTCCAGGTCGGCCTGCCCAGCGCGCTCCAGCCGGGCACGACCGTCCAGCTCGTCGACAACGGCCGGGTCGTCGCGAGCTACACCGCCACCCGGAGCGTGCAGAACATCGTCCGGGCCGGTGCGGACATCGCGCAGGGCCAGAGCTACGACGTGTACGTCGGGGGCCGGCTCGCCGCCGACGCGGTGGCTGACACCTTCTCCCTCGGCGGCGACGGCTCCGGTGCAACGAAGACCACGACCGTCACCGCCGGCCAGGCGACCGGTGGCATGGGCGGCGGCTTCGGCGGTCCGCGATGAGCGCCCCCAGCCAGGCCCCGCCGTCCCCGGTGCCCGCCGCGGCGTCGGCCCCCCGGCCCGGAGGGACTCGGCATCCGATCACGCGGCGCGGATTCCTCGGTGCCGCCCTCGGCGGGGTTGCTGCGCGCCGCCCGCGAGCGGTTGACGGTGCGCGAGGTGCCGATCGCCACGATCTACCTCGACGACAACGCCTCCTCGCACTTTCGGCCGCTGCACGATTCGGCGCGGATCTACCTGCCGTTCCTCGGCTACGGGCTGGCCTGGCTCGCCGGTTTCGTCGTGGACCTGGTGCTGCTGGCGGCCGTCATGGCCCTGACCGGGAACCTCACCGCATCGGTGGTGGCCGCACGGGTCGTCAGCGGGTCCGTGAACTTCACCCTGAATCGGACGTGGGTCCTCGCCGCGAACCTGACGCTGATCGGCGCGGCCGTCCAGCGGGCAGGGTTCACCGCACTGCCGCCCTCTTCGCCGCACTGCCGCCCTCCTTCAACGAGGGCGCCAGTCACGCGACTGGGGCGGCAGTGAGAAAACCCCTCCTCCCCGGCCCACACGACGTACGGCGTGGAGTCTCAGCCGACGCCAGCGTCTCGACGACGTCTTAAACGAGTGATGCCTCGCAGCCGATGAACCCCCGACCCGATCACCACGGCCGACCGGGCGTGCTGGTCCGAGCCGGCGAGCCGACGCGCACCGTCCTACGCCCGGTCAGAGGCGGGCCAGCCAGTCGTGCCAGGCGGCCAACCCCTCGCCGGTGCGGGCCGACACCTCGAACACCGTCGCGCTCGGGTTGACCGCAGCGAGGTTGGCCCGGAACAGCTCGAGGTCGACGTCGAGGTGCGGCAGCAGGTCGATCTTGTTGACCAGCACCACATCGCAGGCGCGGAACATCACCGGGTACTTCAGCGGCTTCTCCTCGCCCTCGGTCACCGCGGCGATCATCACCCGGGCGTGCGCGCCGACGTCGAATTCGGCCGGGCAGACGAGGTTTCCGACGTTCTCGATGAGCAGTACGTCGAGTGCGGCGAGGTCCAGCGCGGTCAGTGCGCGGGCCACCATGGGGGCGTCCAGGTGACACTCGCCACCGAACCCGGAGCCGGTGTTGAGCAGGGCGACCTGGGCGCCCAGACCGGCAAGCCGGTCGGCGTCCAGGGAGGTCTCGATGTCCCCCTCGACCACGCCGGCGCGCACGCCCTGGTCGCGCAGGTGCGCCAAGGTGTGGGCCAGGAGGGCGGTCTTGCCCGCCCCGGGCGCCGACATCAGGTTGACGCAACGCACCCCGGCGGCGTCGAAGGCGGCACGGTTCGCGGCGGCGGCGCGATCGTTCTCGGCGAAGATGCGCTCCAGCACCACGATCCGTTCGCCGCCGGTCGCATAGCCCGAGTGGTCGCCGTGCTGGTGGTCCTGGGGGTGAGAGCCCTGCGGGTGAGCGTGCGCGTCGGCGCCGTGCGCGTGGTCGTGCTCGGTTCCGTCGTCGTGCCGGTGGAATCGGCCCATCAGTTCTCCCGCTCGCTGGTTGCCTTGCTCGCCGACTCGCCGGGCGCCCCGCCCTCGCTCAACCCCGGGGCCACCCCGAGGTCGATCGAGGTGACCAGGAAATCCTCACCCTCGGTCACCTCGACGTCCGCGGAATCACAGACCCCGCAGGCCAGCACGAGGACGTCCGCGACCTCGGTGCTCGCACCGCACGGCCGGCAGGCCAGCACGACCGGCACCTCGTCGATGTCGAGGCGCGAACCGCCGAGCGGTCCGCCCGCGGTGACGAGGCCCCAACAGTACGTGAGGGTGTCCGGAACGACCTGGCGAAGCCGGCCGATCCGCAGGTGCACCGTCGTCACCGGTCGCCCGGCTCGGGCCCGCTCCACGACGTCCGCGATCGCGCCGCACAGCGACAGCTCGTGCACCGCCCACCTCCTCGCATCGGTGTTGTCGAGCGTTCGGGGCGCCAGACGAGCGCACCCGCGGCAATATCTTGGCGTGCTTCGACACGACATGGCGGTGGACCGGGCACTTGCCCGCGGTGACGGCGGCACCGGCCGGGTGGTCTTGTGGGAACGGCGGTGAGCACCCCGGCCGTGCGCCGGGTGCTGGCGGTCCGCGGCGTCGTGCAGGGGGTCGGCTTCCGGCCGCACGTGGCCCGGCTGGCCGGCGCGTTGGACCTGGCCGGGACCTGCCGCAACGACACCGCGGGCGTCCGGATCGAGGTCGAGGGCCCGGCGGCGGCGGTGGCGGCGTTCGAGCGGCGGTTGCGAGCCGAGGCGCCGCCGTTGGCCCGCATCGACGCGGTCGCAGCGCACGACGTACCGCCCTGCGGCGCGACCGGATTCGCCATCATCGCGTCGGCGGACGGCGCCGGGGAACGCACCCTGGTGCCGCCGGACACGGCCGTCTGCGCGGACTGCCTCGCCGAGCTGCGCGATCCCGCGGACCGCCGCTACCGCCACCCGTTCATCACCTGCACGAACTGCGGGCCGCGGCTGAGCATCACGGTGGATCTGCCGTACGACCGGCCGAACACGACCCTGGCCGGGTTCGCGATGTGCGCGGCGTGTGTGGCCGAGTACGCGGACCCGCTGGACCGCCGCTATCACGCCCAGCCGATCGGGTGTCACGACTGCGGGCCGAGGCTGTGGTACGCCGAGCCGGGCGGGCCGGCGCGCCCGCCTGAACCGGCGTCCCGCGCGGTCGACGGCGAGCGGGCCCTGCAGATGGCCGTGGCCACCCTGGCCGGCGGGGGCATCGTGGCCGTGAAGGGCATCGGCGGTTACCACCTGGCGTGCGACGCGAGCAACGCCGCTGCGGTGACCCGGCTGCGCGAGCGCAAGCACCGGCCGGACCGACCGTTGGCCGTGCTGGTCGCCGACCTGGTCGCGGCCGGGCGGGTCGTCGACCTGCCCCCCGGGGCGGCCGCCGTGCTGGACTCGCCGCAGCGCCCGATCGTGCTGCTGCCCGCGCGTCCCGACGCCCCGGTGGCCGAGCAGATCGCCCCGGGCCTGGGGGAACACGGCGTGCTGCTGGCGTATGCCCCAGTGCACCACCTGCTGCTGGCCGACCTCGCCGCCGCGACTGGGCGCCCGTCGGTGCTGGTTCTGACCTCGGGCAATGCCGCCGGGGAGCCGCTGTGCCATCGCGACGAGGATGCGCTGGAGCGCCTGGCCGGGATCGCCGACGGCATCCTCGGCCATGACCGCCCGATCGTGGTGCCTGTCGAGGACAGCGTGATCGCCTGGCCCGACCCGAACTCCAGCGGCGCCGCCGGTCGGCACGCCAGCTGCGCTCCCGGCGGGGCTGACGGCGGGGCAGACCGCGGGGTCCCGGTGCGGCGTTCCCGCGGGTACGCCCCGCTACCCGTGATGCTTGCTCCAGCAAGCGGCGTCGGGGCCAACACCGTCCTGGCCGCCGGGGCGGAGCTGAAGAACACCGTCGCGTTGGCCCGGGACGGGCTGGCCTTCGTGTCGGGGCACGTCGGCGACCTGGCGAGCCTGGCCGCGCAGGAGGCCCACCAGCAGGTCACCGACCAGCTGCTGCGCTTTCACCGAATGGCACCGGCGCTGCTGGTGGCGGACCGCCACCCCGGCTATGCCTCGCTGGCCTGGGCGCGCCGGTACGCCGCCGAGCTCGGCGTACCCGTCCTGGAGGTCCAGCACCACCACGCGCACCTGGCGGCCCTGGCCGCCGAGCACGGCCGGCTCGCCGAGCCGCTCCTCGGGCTGGTCTTCGACGGGACGGGATACGGCTGCGACGGCGGCGTCTGGGGCGGCGAGCTGCTGCTGCTCGGCGAGGGCGGGACCACCGCACAGCGCCTGGGCCGGCTCGGCGACGTGCGTCTGCCGGGCGGCGACGAGGGGGTGCGACATCCGATCCGTACGGCGGTGCTGGCGCTGCTGGACGCCGGGCTGGACGTGGCCGACCATCCGCTGGTTGGGCAGCTGAGCCCGGCCGAGCTGGCCGTCCTGCGGCGCGCCCACGACACGGGGCTGGCGACGGTCCCGACCAGCAGCGTCGGGCGGCTGTTCGACGTCGTGGCCGCGCTGCTCGGGGTGCGTCACCGCGTGACCTACGAGGCGCAGGCGGCCATCGAGCTGGAGGCCGCCGCCCGCACCTGGCGCCGGCTGGCAGGGACCGCGTCGACCGATGCGCCGAGGCTGCGGCTGCCGGTGCGCACCCTCGGCGAGCTGACGGTCCTGGATCCGGTGCCGCTGGTGCGGGACCTGGCCGAGCACACCCGCGCGGGCATCCCGCCGGGCCGCCTCGCCGACGCCTTCCACGCAGCGCTGGCCCGGGCCGCGGCGGAGCTGGCGGCCGGGGCGGCCAGCTCCCACGGCGTACGGACCGTGGGCCTGACCGGTGGCGTGTTCGTCAACCGGTTGCTGCTCGCGCAGACCTCGCGCGAGCTGCACGATCGGGGCCTGTCCGTGCTGACCCACCGCGTCGTGCCCGCCAACGACGGCGGACTGGCCCTCGGCCAGGTGGCCGTCGGCATGGCAACCTTGGCAAGCAGCACCGGCGGCCCGATGGCCGGCGACGCCGGACGAGAATGAGGAGAGACCCATGTGTCTGGCCGTACCCGGCCGCGTGCTGACGATCTACGCCGAGCGCGGCACCACCATGGCCGACGTCGACTTCGGCGGCGCCCGAAAGAAGGTCTGTCTGGCCTATCTGCCGGAGACGCAGGTCGGCGAATACGTCATCGTGCACGTGGGATTCGCGATCCAGCGCCTCGATGAGGCGTCCGCGCTGGAGACGCTGGCGACGTTCGAACGGATGGGCCTGCTCGCGGAGGAGTTCGGCGAGCCCAGCGGCGAGCCGTTCGGCGAGGCCGGCCGCGAGGCCGCTGCCGAGCCCGACGGCAAGTCCCGGCCGGCGGTGCCGCAGTGAAGTACCTCGACGAGTTCGGCGACCCGGACCTGGCCCGCGCCCTGCTGGACCGGATCCATGCGGCGACGACGCAGCCGTGGGCGATCATGGAGGTCTGCGGCGGCCAAACCCACTCGATCATCCGGCACGGCATCGACCAACTCCTGCCTGCGGGGCTGGAACTCATCCACGGCCCCGGCTGCCCGGTCTGCGTCACCCCGCTGGAGACGATCGACCGGGCGCTGGCCATCGCGCGTCGGCCCGAGGTGACGTTCTGCTCGTTCGGGGACATGCTCCGGGTGCCGGGCAGCCGCGACGACCTGTTCACCATCAAGAGCCAGGGCGGCGACGTGCGGGTCGTCTACTCCCCCTTGGACGCCCTGACCATCGCCGGAGAGAATCCGGACCGGCAGGTGGTCTTCTTCGGGATCGGGTTCGAGACCACCGCCCCCGCGAACGCGATGACCGTGGTGCAGGCACGCCGCCTCGGCATCCCGAACTTCAGCCTGCTCGTCTCGCACGTGCTGGTGCCCCCGGCGATCGCGGCGATCATGGAGTCCCCGGCGTGTCGGGTGCAGGCCTTCCTCGCGGCGGGTCACGTGTGCAGCGTGATGGGGCTGAGCCAGTACCATCCGCTGGCGCAGCGCTATCGAGTCCCGATCGTGGTCACCGGGTTCGAGCCGCTGGACCTGCTGGAGGGCATCCGGCGTACCGTCGTCCAGCTCGAGGAGGGCCGGCACGAGGTCGAGAACGCCTACCCGCGCGCCGTACCCGCCGCCGGCAATCCCGCCGCTCAGGCGGTCCTGGAGGACGTCTTCGAGGTCACCGACCGCACCTGGCGCGGGATCGGGTCGATCCCGGGCAGCGGGTGGCGGCTCTCGCAGCGGTACGCCGAGTACGACGCGGAACGGCGCTTCGACGTGACGGGCATCCGCACCGACGAGTCGCCGCTGTGCCGCTCGGGCGAGGTGCTCCAGGGCCTGATCAAACCGACCGAGTGCGCGGCATTCGGGCGGGAGTGCACCCCGCGGATGCCCCTGGGCGCGACGATGGTCTCGACCGAGGGCGCCTGCGCGGCGTACCACGCCTACCGCCGCCTCGACGTCGCCCCGACATGAGCGACATGAGCGACATGAGCGACCTGGACTTCGAGGGCTGGACCTGCCCGGCGCCGCTGCGGGACACCCCCACCGTCGTGATGGGGCATGGGGGCGGCGGGCAACTGTCCGCCGACCTGATCGCGAACCTGTTCCTGCCGGCCTTCGGCGCGGCCGCGCAGGCGGACCTCGGCGACTCGGCCGTGCTCGAGGTGCCGGCCGGCCGGCTGGCGTTCTCGACCGACTCCTACGTGGTCAAGCCGATGTTCTTCCCCGGCGGCTGCATCGGCGACCTGGCGGTCAACGGGACCGTGAACGACCTGGCCATGGCGGGCGCCCGGCCGCTGTTCCTGTCGACCGCGTTCGTGGTCGCCGAGGGGACGACGATGGCCGAACTGGGGCGGATCGCCGAGGCGATGGGAGCCGCGGCGGTGCGGGCCGGGGTGCGCCTGGTGACCGGCGACACCAAGGTGGTCGACCACGGCAGCGGCGACGGGGTCTATGTGACGACGGCCGGGATCGGGGTCGTCCCCGACGGCCTCCGGATCCACCCGGACCAGGCGCGCCCCGGCGATGCGGTGCTGCTCAGCGGCCCGATCGGGCGGCACGGGGTCGCGGTGCTGTCCCGCCGCGAGGGCCTGGAGTTCGGCAGCGAGGTGGCCAGCGACACCGCGCCGCTGCACGGGCTGGTCGCGGCGCTGGTGGCCGGCGGCATCGACGTACGGGTGCTGCGCGACCCGACCCGTGGGGGCGTTGCGGCGACGACCAACGAGATCGCCCGGGCCGCGGGCGTCGGCATCGAATTGGTCGAGCGGGACCTGCCGATCCCCGCGGGAGTGCGTGACGCGTGCGGCCTGCTCGGGTTGGATCCGCTGCAGGTCGCCAACGAGGGGAACCTGCTCGCGATCGTGCCCGCCGACCAGGCGCAGGAGGCCGTGACGATCCTGCGCGCTCAGGAGTACGGCGAGGGGGCGTGCCGCGTCGGTCGCGTCGTGGCGGAGCATCCAGGCGTGGTGGTGTGCCGGACCGGCCTGGGCGGCACCCGCGTGCTGGGCCTGCCGATCGGGGAACAACTCCCCCGGATCTGCTGACCGGCGCCATCTGCCGACCGGCGCTCCCGCCCTGGCTACCCCCAGCGCTCCGGTCGGAGCGTCGGTGGGGCTGGGGCCACGACGACACACCGATCGGAGCGTCGGGGCAACGGTCAGCGGCCCCGGAAGCGGTCCAGGTCCCGGCGTTCCCGCTTCGTCGGCCGGCCGGCGCCCCGCAGCCGCAGCGCCACTGGGGCGGGCCGCTCCTCGCGCGGCGGCAGCGGCGGCGACTCGTCGATCAGGGCCTCGGCGGCCAGGGGGGCGCTGACCCGCTTGGCGAGCGGGGTCCGGACGATCAGGATCCGATCCCGCGGCTGGCCCCGCACGACGACCCGCATCCCGGGTCGCACGAGCGTCGCCGGCTTCGCCCGCACCCCGTCCACCGCGACGTGCCCGGCCTTGCAGGCGGTCGTCGCCAGCGAGCGACTCTTGTAGATGCGCACGGCCCACAGCCAGGCGTCGACGCGGACGGCGGCGCTGTCCTCGGCCATGACCGACAGGGTACGTCGTGCGCGGTGGCCACCGGGCTGCCGGGCGCCGGGCGCCGGGTCGACACTCCGGCCGATGCCGACGACGCAACAGGCGATTACCGGGACGTTTGTCCCTGACGGCGAAGCCCCTGGTCGGCGCATCGTCGTGACATGGAGGGGGACCAGCGCACTCGGCGTACCTTCCGGCTTGTCCCGGCGGCACCGCGTCGGCCGAGCCGGGCGATGCGCCTCGTCACGCGCGTCCTGGCCACCGAACCCAAGCTGATGGCCGACGCACAGGCCTTCGCCGAGGCGCACCTGGACCGCGACTACCCGCAGCCGGTCGAGCCGCCCGTGGCGCTGCGCCGGGTCGCCGACATCACCACCGAGCAAATCGCGGGCCGGACCGTGTTCACGGCCCGGCCACGCCGCGGGGGTACGCCGTGGCACGTGCTCTACCTGCACGGGGGCGGATATGTCAGCGAACTCTTCGGCGTGCACTGGGACATCGTGCTGCAGCTGCTGCGCCACACCGGCGCCACCGTCAGCATCCCGATCTACCCGCTGGCCCCGGAGCACGATCACCGCAGCGGCAATGCCTACGTCGAGGCGGTCTATCGGGAGCTGATCGAGCGGTACCCGCCGCAGCGGACCGTGCTGGTGGGCGACTCCGCCGGTGGTGGCATGGCGCTGGTCCAGGCGATGCGCTATCGCGATCATGGACTGCCGTTGCCGGCCCGGCTGGTGCTCTTCGCGCCCTGCACCTCGGTGGTGCCGACCAACCCCGAGGTGGACGAGATCGAGCCGCGCGACGTGATCCTGGCCCGGCCGGGCGGCGCCCTGGCGGGCCTGTGGTGGGCCGGCCCGGACGAGCCGTCCCACCCGGACGTCAGCCCCCTCTACGGCGACCCCACCGGCCTGCCACCCGTCGACATGTACGTCGGGACCGCGGACATCCTCTGGCCGGACGCGCGGATCATGGCGCGCCGCATCGCCGAGGCGGGGGGCGAGGTGCGACTCGTCGAATACCCGGAGGCCATCCACGTCTTCATGGGCGCGACGTTCACGCCGGAGGCTCAAGACGTCTATCGGCGGCTGGCGGCCACCCTCGACGTGGAGCCTGCCGCCGCCCGCTATGCGCGCGACCCCGCGGTCGCCGTACTGGGCGCCCCGGCCGTGATCTTCCCGCACCAGCTGGCCTTGCGCCTGCGCCAGCAGGGCACGCCGTGGATCCGGCACGTGGGCGTGCGCGCCCACCTGCGGCTTTCCCCGCGTGGGGGCCGGCTGGAGCAGTTCATCGCGGGGCTGCGCCCGGCCCGACCGTAGCCCCTCCGACAGGCGGGTCCGGCAACCCGGGCCGGGGCCCGGGGGCTCTTTGACCGATGACGGGCTCTCCGTCCGTGTCAGAGAGGTGGCCCCCATGCATTCATCCGCGTACCGTCGCCGCAGCAGCGTCGCCGCCGGGATCGCCGCCGTCGCCCTGGTGGGCGCCGGTGCGCTGGTCCTCGCCCCGCCGAGGGGTACGTCGCAGGCCGCCGCGGCCCCCGCGCTGCACACGTTCGGCACCTGCGCCGAGGTCGACGCCTGGTTGGCGGACCGCCGGGAGGACCAGCGCGGCGGCATGTACTCGACCCTCGAAGGGACCGCGGCCGGGGCCGGCTCGGGAGACGTGCAGCAGGCCGCCGGATCGGCGCTGCCCCGGCCGGCGGCTGGTGCAGCGGACGGGGCGTCGGCGGGGGCATCGGGCGCCGCGGTCGGCGCGAGCGGCACCGGCACCAACACGCAGGAGGCCGGGGTCGACGAGGCCGACGGCGCGAAGGCGCGCAACGGGCTGCTCTACACGGTCGAGGGCGACCGGCTGCGCATCCTCGACGTGAGCGGGCCGGCCCCCGTGCTGGTGAGCACCCTCGCCCTCACGGGCGACTCGGCGTCCCCGGGCTCGCCGACGACACCGAATACCACGAGCGACAGCGTGGCACCGATGGCCGGCGGACCGACCGAGCTGCTCCTGGTCGGCGACCGGGTCGTGGTGTTCGCCAGCATCCGCCCACCGACGCCGGCGAGCTCGACGACCCCGCTGGGGTCGGGCTCCGACGCACCGGGCCTGGTGGACCCCCGCGCGACGGACCCCCGCGCCACGGTCCCCCGCCCGACGGTCCCGCCCGCCAGGGACTGGACGATGGCGCGCGCCACCGTCATCGACGTCGCCAATCCCCGCTCCCCCATGCTGGTGACCAGCATCGACACCCCCGGCCGGACGATCGCCGCCCGCGAGCACCGCGGGATCGTCCGCTGGGTGACCGCCTCGGTCACCCGCCCCGACGGCCTGGAGTGCACCCGGATCGCGCACCCCGGCGAGCCGTCGGGTGCGGGGCTGATCGCCGTACGCTCCCTGGAGCCGGCGAAGGCGCAGCAGGGGCAACCGGGCAGCGTCGTCACCGACGCCACCGGCGTCGCGGCCGGCGGCGAGATGGTCTACGCCAGCACGGACCGGTTGTACGTCGCCACGACGCGCGGCGGTCGGTGGGGCCCGATGCCGTCCGTCCTCGTCGGACCGGGCGGACCCGGCGGCCCCGGTGTCACCGGCCCGGATTCCCCCGACGCGACGCCGCGCACCTGGGTCCACGGGTTCGACCTCAGCGCGGGGTCGCAGCTGCGGTACGTCGCCTCGGGCAGCGTCGACGGCGTCCTGCTCAACCGCTGGGCCATGTCGGAGCGCGAGGGGCAACTGCGCCTGGCGACCACGCGCACGCTGCGTACCGGGGCAGCGGACCCGGCCACCCCCAGGCCGCAGGTCCCTCAGTCCGCCCGGCCCGTGCCGGTGCCCGTGCCGCCCACCGACGCCGCGGTCACCGTGCTGGCCGAGCGCGACGGCCGGCTGAGCCAGATCGGCCAGGTCACCGGGCTCGGCAAGGGCGAGCAGATCAAGTCCGTGCGGTGGTTCGACGACCTGGGCGTGGTCATGACGTTCCGCCAGACCGATCCGCTCTACGTGCTGGACCTCAGCGACCCGACGCGGCCGAGCGTGCGCGGCGAGCTGAAGGTGCCCGGCTTCTCCGCCTACCTGCATCCGATCGGCGACCACCGGTTGCTGGGCGTGGGTTCGTCGGCGACGGACCAGGGCAGGGTCACCGGCGTGCAGGTGGCGACGTTCGACCTGTCCGATGTCGCTCGGCCGCGGCGGATCGACGTCACCGACGCGCCGAACGCGTTCACCCCGGTGGCCGGCGACGCCCGACTGTTCAGCTATCTACCCGCGGCGCGCACCGCGATCGTGCCCGGCACCTGGCCCGGGACGACCCCCGCGGCACAAGCCCCGGGCGGCGGCGCGTATCCCCTGACTCCCTCGTACGGCGTGCGCGGGTTCGCCGTAGGCGGCGACGGAAGACTCACCGTCACCGGCACCGTGCCGACCCCGGACGGCTCGGGCCAGCAGGTCGCGATCTCGCCGACCCGCGTTGCGCTGGTCTCCCCGGGCTGGGGCGCCCCCGCCACGGTGACCCTGCTCGAGGCCGCCGACGGCCGGCTCGCCCAGACCGGCCAGCTGCGACTGGCCCCCTGACGGGCCGCCGCCGATCAGGTGTAGGGGCGGCCCTCACGCTGCTTGCGCAGTTCGTCCTGGTGCCCGCCGTACTGCTCGGGGTGTTCCAGCGCCGAGGTCCGGCGTAGGTACCTGTTGAGCAAGGACGTCAGGCCCCACAGCACGACGCCCAGCACGAGCAGCCAGCCGCCGATGACGAAGTCCTGGGCCGCCCGACCCGAGAACGGGCTGGCCAGGAACGCCGCGCTGAGACCGCCGATGATCGGCACGATCGTCGGCGCCCGGAAGTGCTCGTGCTCGACCTTGTCCTTGCGCAGCACGAGCACCGAGACGTTGACGACGGTGAACACGACGAGCAGGAGGAACGCGGTCGTGCCACCGAGCGCCTGCAGGTCGGCGAACCAGATCAGAGCCATCGCGAGCAGCGTCGTGAAGATGATGGCGACCCACGGCGTACGGCGTCGGCTGATCCGTCCCAGCCCCGCCGGCACCACGCGCTCCTGAGCCATGCCATAGAGCAGCCGCGACGCCATCAACATGTTCAGCAGCGCCGTGTTGGCCACCGCGAAGACCGTGATCCCCGCGAAGACCCCCACCGGGAACCATGGAGCCCCCGCCTGGAGCACCTTCAGCAGCGGCGTGTCGCCCTCGCCCAACTCCTGCGAGGACACCAGCGAGATCGCGGAGACGGCCACGAGCAGATAAACCACCCCCGTGATGACCATGCCGGTGAGCATGATCTTCGGGAAGGTCCGAGACGGATCCTTGGTCTCCTCCGCCATGTTGACGGAGTCCTCGAAGCCGACCATCGCGAAGAACGCCAACGCGGTGGCGGCGGTGACCGCGCCGAAGACGCTCTCCCCGGCGGGCACGTCGATGCGGGTGAGCTGGCTGGTGTCGCCCTTGCCGGACGCGAGCGCGGTCATGCCGACCGTGATGATGATGACGAGGCCGGTCAGCTCGATGACCGTGAGGACCACGTTGGTCTTCACGCTCTCGGAGACGCCGCGCAGATTGATCGCCGCCACGAGGCAGATGAAGAGCAGTGAGAGCGCGAGGATCCCCGCCGACGCCGGCTTCCAGTCCAGGCCGCCGACCTTGGCCAGGTTGCTCGCGAAGGCCTTCGACGCCGAGGACGCCGACGTCAGTCCGGAGCACATCACGGTGAACGCGACGAGGAACGTCACAAAGTGCACCCCGAACGCTCGGTGGGCGTAGACCGCGGCGCCGCCCGCTCGCGGGTACTTCGTGACCAGCTCCAGGTAGCTCATCGCGGTCAGGATGGCCACGACGAACGCGCACAGGAACGGCAACCACACCGCCCCGCCGATCTCCTTGGCCACCTTGCGCCGTCCACCCCAGAGCGGACATTCCGCCTGAGCGAGAATCGTCCTCGACGCAGCGAGGGGCAGGCGTCCCCACGCCCGCCCCTGCGCCGCATCGCGACGGATGGGTCATTCCGCTGTCGTCCGTGACAGCGGAACCCTCCCCCCACCCGGCTCCCCAGCCGGGTCCTGCATCCCCTCCCGGCTCCCCAGCCGGGCCCTACATCCCCCTCCCGGTTCCCCAGCCGGGCCCTACACTTCCCACCCGGTTTCCCCCCCGGCACTGTTCTCATCGGCGTTCAAGACGTTCGTCCAATCGGACTTTCGCCAGAGTTGATTCAAGAGCTCGCAAAGTCCGTCAAGGAGGTCCCTGCGGTGACCGGTCGCGGGCCTTGAGGTTTACAGCGTGAAGACGCTCACGGTCTGCTGGAGTTCGGACGCTACGTTCGCGAGGTCAGCCGCCGCCTGCCGGACCTGACCCACCTCGCCCTTGGTCTCGGTGACGCTGCGGGCCGACTGAGAGGACCGCCGGACCACTTCGTCGGAGCCGTCCGCGGCGGCGGTCATGTTGCGGCCGATCTCCTGGGTGGTCGCGTTCTGCTCCTCGACCGCGCTGGCCACGGCACCGGTGGATTCGGAGACCTGCACGGTCGCGTCGTGCACCGTGCTGGCGTGGGTGCGCAGCTCGCCCAGGATCCTGGCGATGTCGGTGGTCGCCTCGCCGGTCTTCTGCGAGAGCTTATTGACCTCGTCGGCGACGACGCTGAAGCCACGACCGGCCTCCCCGGCGCGTGCCGCCTCGATCGTGGCGTTGAGGGCCAGCAAGGTGGTCTGCGAGGCGATCCTGGAGATCATCTCGACGATCCCGTCCGCATTGGTGGCGGCGGTGGTCATCAGCTCCGCCGAACTCGCGGCGTCGGCCACCCGGGTAGAAATGTCCTGAGTCCGATGGGAGATCTCCTGCACGGTGCTGGCCATCTCGCGGGCCGCCGTCGCGACGGCCTGGATGCCGGCGTTGACGGTCTCCACCGCGCCGGCCGCCTGCTCCGCCTGGTCCTGGGCCGCGCCGGCGCTGTCATCCAATCGACTGCTGGTCGAGGACAGCTGCTCCGAGGCTCGCACCAGGAAGGCCGCATTGCCCATGATCGACTGGACGCTTGCCCGCAGGTTGCTGGTCATCTCCTGGACAGCGGTGCCCATGACATCGTCGGCGCCGCGGGGATTGACGTCCACCCGCAGATCGCCCCTGGCGATCGCGGCGGCAGCATCGGACATCTCGCGCAGGTAGCCGGCGGTGTCGTGGACGGCCTGCTGGGCCATACCGATCTCGTCGCGCCGCGTCGTCGGGGGCACGTCGTCCGGAATCCGACCCACCGCCAACTGCCGCAACAGTCCGGCGGAGCGACGCAACGGCAGGGCGATCGAGAACAGCAGGATGAGGAGCGAGGCGATGGAGATCGCGCCCGAGGCGAGAATCGCATAGCGCAGCAGGGACCGGCTGGTCGCCAAGCCGTCCCCGGTGGCCTGCACGGCGTTCAGGGCCACCGCCTTGTTGTCCGCGGTGAGCTCGGTCATCAGCTTCTGGATCCGGTTGAACAGGTCCGTGTATTGCGCCATGGTGGACTGCACCTCGGCGTTCGTGCCCCCGGATTGAACGACGTCGAGGGTCTTGAGCACCCAGGCCCAGTACTCGTCGAGCATCGCGCCCAGCGTGTCGATCTTGGCGCGATCCTCAGAGGTCGAGGTGGTATCCCGGTAGGCCGCAATCGCGGCCTGTCCGTTGTGGTGTGCGGTGTCCAATTCGGTGCGGATCTTGGTGCGTCGCTCCGGATCGGTGAAGAAGCAATACCGATAAATGTGCGCCCGCATCAGCGGGACCTCATAGCTGAGCTTCGTCATGGCGTCCAGGCCGGGCACGGCCTCCCGGCCGAGGTCCTCCTGCACCTGCGTCTCCACGCTGTCGAACCGCCGATCCATCAGCACATTCGCGGTCATCAGCGCGACCATGATCGCCAGGAAGGCGGAAGAAAGCTTCAGGACAACTGGCCAGTTTCGAAACCTCATGCCGACCTATCGTCGGTCGATCGCCGGTAATAAGAGTTCACCGATTCGGTTATCAGACCGGGACCTACGGCGCGTCTCCACTATGGGCGAGCCCGCAGCGCGGCTCCCCTGCGGGTTCTTGTCGCCCACGCATTGGTCGGCCGTGCGGGGGCTCGCTACGCTCGCTCATCCCTGCCAGGCCGACCAGAGCTGGAGAAGGGACTCGAACCCTCAACCACCTGTTTACAAGACAGGTGCGCTGCCAATTGCGCCACTCCAGCAACGCCGTACGCCGTGCGGGCGCACTGCCCCCGCCGCAGGCGACGACCCCATGATCCTAACCGGGCACCGCGTTACCCCCGACGCGGCCCACGAGGCGAGGCCATCCGACCGCGCGCGGCCTGGGGCCGAACGCGGCGCGGCGCAGCCCGAGCCCCCCTGTGAGGCCCGGGCCGCGCCGGTGCGAGTCAGCCGTGCCGCTCGATCAGCGGCTCAGCCGATGGATGGGTCAGCGGTAGGACGCCTGCGACACCGCGAGTTGCAGGGTCTGCGGCGACACCGTGCCACCCTCGGCGGCGGCGACCAGCGCCTTCGTGTTGGCCTCGACGAGCTTGACCTTGGCGTAGGTGGCCAGCTTGTCGAGCATCGGCTGCGTGAAATAGTCCAGCCCGGAAGCGGGCAGGCCGAGAAGCTTCTCGGCCGCGGCGATCATCGGCACGTCCGTACGGCCGGACGCGGGGGCGCCGAGCTTCACCGACAGCGCCGACAAGGCCTTGGAGTCCCAGACACCCGTGCCGGTCCCGGTCCAGGACTGGACCAGCTTGGTGTCGGCCGGCTTCAGGGCACCGGCGGCCGGCTTGACGACCGCAGCGGGGGCGGGGGCGGCGGCGGGGGTGGCGGCCTGCGCAGCCCGAGCCGGGGCGGCGGGAGCAGCCTTGGGGGCCGGAGCAGCCGCGCGCGGCTGCTGGGCCGGGGCGGCGACCCGAGCCGGCGCCGGAGCGGCGCCACCGGCGCCACCGTTGGCGCGAGTCAGGCCCGCCCGCGCCGAGCAGACCGGCCAGGCGCCGGGGCCCTGCATCGCCAGCAGACGCTGCGCCACGGCGATCTGGGCCTCGCGGCTAGCCAGGTCGGCGCGCGACGCATACGCGCCACCGCCGGCAGCCAGCCAGCTGGACTGGGTGAACTGCAGGCCGCCGTAGAAGCCGTTGCCGGTGTTGATGTTCCAGTTGCCGCCGGCCTCACAGGCGGCGACGCTGTCCCACACGTCGGCGTGGGCGGCGGAGGGGGCGAGGACGACGCCGACGCTCGCGGTGGCGAGGGTGGCGATGCCGACGCCGACGGAGCGACGAAGGGTGCGGCGCGCCGCAGCGTGCTTGGGGGTGTTGGCCATATGCCTTCCGATGTCCTTCCTGACGGGCGCCTGCGGGGTTAGCTGTCGGGTTCGGGCGTCAGGTGCCCGGCCGGCGGTTGCCGGCTTAACCCCAAGCCGTGTGGTCACGGCATTCCGGCCCTGGGCCGGTTGGTTTCCCCACCCTCGTCTGTTCCGGCTGCTGCCGGTCGTGTCCGCCGACGAGGTTTGGCGCGCGGACACATTGCGGTCTGTGCGGATCGGTCGCGGTTGGCACGTCCGCCGCATATCGATCGCAATCGACGAACCCGACCTGGGCATCGTTGCGTGGCAGGGATACGGCGGCGCACCGGAGCGCGACCTTGGCAAGAGTAGCGGCGAGGTCACCCAAAAGTCACGGTTGCGCAACGGAGATGTCACGAAACGGCATGCATCGGCGTGCCGTAAAACGCATCTGCGCAGGCCATGAACCGGGAAGGGCCGCGTGTCGACCACTCGAACGGTCACGAATGTGAAAAGGATCTCACGAGCGCCGGGGGCCTGAGCGGTCCGCATCCCGAGACACGCCCCGCCGAAGACGCCACTCGCCGCATCTCCGCGAGGCGCCGGTCGCCGGTCGCCGGTGCGAGGCGCGGTTCACGCGAGGCGCAGGTCACCGGCCCCGCAGCGACGGCGGCCCCTGCGACGCCAGCCCCCGTACCCAGCCGAACGGATCCTCGGTCAGCGGGATCCAGGACGGTTCGAAGCCGCTGGACTGGGACACCAGCGCAATGGCCGCTGCCGCCAGGATCACGACGCCCGCCAGGATGGTCGCCCCGGCCCGGCCGGGGGTCAGCGAGCGGACCACGACGCGCGTGCCGCGCCGCACCGTGGACCCCCCGGGCCCCCACCAGCCCACGATCATCGCCGCCGCCGCACCGGCCAGCAGCGGCGCCGCCGACGACGGATCGCTGGCCGCGCCGGGAACTCCGCCCGGACCCTGCAGCGCGATCGCGCCGGCGACGGCGCTTGCCCCAGCAAGCGCCGGCAGGATCGCGCCGAAGATGCTGCCCAGCGCGGCGCCGAGGGCGTAGGCGGGCGTCCGCAACACCGCCCCCGCCACGTCGCCGCGGCGCGGCCCGAACTCGCCTCGGCGCAGCTGCAGCCCCACCGCCGCCCGCTCAACCGTTCGCGCGATCCAGGACCAGGCGACGCCCGCGCACAGGGCCGCCACCGGCGCGACCAGCGTCAACGCAGCGAGCAGCGCCCCGAGCGCGAGGATGACCCCGGTCCGACGCCCCCGAGGGCGTGGCGGCGGGGACGTCGGGGGCGTCGGACCGGCCACCGGCGGTGCCGTGACAGGCTGGCGCCCGGCGGGTGCCGACGCGGGACTGCCGGGGGGCATGGCGTCGTACGCGGCCGGTCCGCCGTGCCCCGGGTCGCGGAACGAGGCGTACGCCGCAGCCGGGGCCGGCCACCCAGGCGACGCGCTGTGCCCGTCTCCGACCGGCGAGGAACTCGGCCCCCAGGACGGCGGACTCTCGGAACTCGGTCCGGACCCAAACGACGGCGCCACGCTGGGGCGCGGCGGCGGGTCGGGCACCACGGGCACCGCCGACGTGCGCGGCACGGCCGGGATGACCTCGGTGGTGGGGACCGTGGGGATGGACTCCGTGGGGATCCCGCCGGCGGCGTATCGCTCCAGCTCCGCCAGGATCTGTCGCTGCGTCGGTCGACCGGCCGGCCGGGGGTCCAGGGCCGCGCGCAACAACGGGGCCAGCCGCGGGTCCACCCCGGTCAGATCGGCCTGGCCGGCGCGGATCCGGGTCAGGACCGCCTCGATCGGCCCGTCCCCGAAGGGCACCCGCCCGCTCGCGGCGAACGCCAAGGTCGCCGCCCAGGCCCACCAGTCGGTGGCCTCCGTCACGCCGGCGCCATCGAGGATCTCCGGCGCCAGGAATCCCGGGGTGCCCATCACCAGTCCGGTCGAGGTGATCCGCGCATCATCGGCCCCGTGCGCGATGCCGAAGTCGATCAACACCGGCCGTCCGTCATGCAGCAGCACGTTGGCGGGTTTGAGGTCGCGGTGGACGACGCCCATCGCGTGGACGGCCGACAGTGCCTCGGAGAGGTCCTTGGCCAGGGACCACAGGGCCTCGGGTGGCAGGGGTCCGTGCTGGTCGACGTAGCGGTCCAGGGACGGACCGGGGACGTAGCGCATCACGACGTACGGTCTGGGCCCCGTCACGTCCGCGGCCACGATTCCGGCCACCCCCGGATGCCGGATCCGGGACAGGTGGTCGACCTCACGGGCCAGCCGGGCGCGAGCGCCGGGGTCGTCGAGGACGTGATCGCGGAGCAGTTTCAACGCGACGGCCCGGCCATGATCGTCCAGCGCGAGATGCACGATGCCCATGCCGCCGCGGCCGAGCTCGGAGCACAGGCGGTAGCCGCCGATCCTCGCCGCGCCGCTCGCGCGGATGCCCCGCGCATCGCCCGCTCCGGCCCCCGGCGCGCCGGACGAATGCCCCGCCCCCACGGTCGAGCTCATCGACAATCCTCCTGGTCATGGCCGCGCACCCCGAGCGGCCGACGGCGCGCCCGGCAGCATCCCGGCGACGCCTCGAACCAGCGTACGTCGCCTGCCTGGGACCCGCCCGGGTGGCGGGCCGTGCGCGAGTTGGCTTCGCAGCTCCGACGTTCGGCGCGCGTGGGGCGCTCCCGGCACCGCACCAACAGCGGACGCCGAAGCGGCGGCCCACCACTGGTGAGTCCCCACCTGCGCGGCCATAGAGTGGGTGAACGCCGAAGCCAGGTGAGGAGACAGGACACGTGAGCGAGCGCACTGGGGGTGGGTCCGATTCCGCAGGTCGGCCCGCGGACCATCAGGCCGACGCCGGTCCGAGCACGGACCGGGGCAGTTATGACTTCGTGGTGGCAGCGAACCGGCTACCCGTCGACCGCAAGGAGGACAAGGACGGCACCGTCAGCTGGCAGCGCAGCCCCGGTGGCCTGGTGTCGGCGATGGACTCGGTCATGCGGGGCCGCGAGGGCGCCTGGATCGGTTGGGCCGGCGACACCGGGCAGGCGCCGGAGCCGTTCGTGGATTCCGGGATGTACCTGCACCCGGTCCAACTCACCGAGGAGGACGTCGCCGACTACTACGAGGGCCTGTCCAACGACACGCTGTGGCCGATCTACCACGACGTGATCGTCCCCGCGACGTTCCATCGCCGCTGGTGGCAGGCCTACGTCCGGGTCAATGAGCGGTTCGCGGCGGCCATCTGCGAGGTCGCCGCCCAGGGCGCGACGGTGTGGGTGCACGACTACCAGCTGCAACTCGTGCCGGCGATGCTGCGCACGATGCGCCCCGATGTGCGGATCGGCTGGTTCAACCACATCCCCTTCCCGCCGGTGGAGCTGTTCGCGCAGCTGCCCTGGCGGCGCGACATCGTCGAGGGCCTGCTCGGCGCCGACTTCCTCGGGTTCCAGAGGGCCTCCGATGCGGCCAACTTCCGGCGGGCCTGCCGCGATCTGGCCAAGCTCTCCGTCAAGGGCGAGCTGGTCTTCACGCCGGGGGACGGCGGGCAGCGACGCGCGGTTCGCGCCGCCGGCGTACCGATCTCGATCGACACCGACCACTTCACCGAACTGGCCAACCGCCCCGAGGTGCGCGCCCGGGCCAAGGAGATCCGGGCCTCGCTCGGCGACCCGACGGTGCTCATGCTCGGCTGCGACCGGCTCGACTACACCAAGGGCATCCGGCACCGCCTCAAGGCCTACCAGGAGCTCCTGCGGGACGAGGTGATCACCCCGCCGGAGTACTGCCTCATCCAGGTCGCGGTACCGAGCCGCGAGCGGGTCGACGCCTACAAGGATCTGCGCGAGCAGGTCGAGCTGACGGTCGCGCAGGCCAACGGCGACTACAGCAGCCTCGGCTCGACCGCGATCGAATACCTGCACCAGAGCTTCGACCAGGCCGAGATGGCGGCCATGTATCAGGCCGCCGACGTCATGCTGGTCACCCCGTTGCGGGATGGGATGAATCTCGTCGCCAAGGAATACGTGGCCTGCCACCCGGACGACTCCGGCGCCTTGGTGTTGTCCGAGTTCGCTGGTGCCGCAGAGGAACTCACCCAGGCCTATCTGTGCAATCCGCACGACATCGAAGGCCTGAAGAACACCATCATGCGCGCCGCGACGGCCCCGGTGGTGGAGCGGCGCCGGCGGATGCGGGCCCTGCGTCGCAGGATCCGGCAGTACGACGTGCAGAACTGGGCGGCCGGCTTCCTGCGGGCGCTGGAGGCCGCCCCACAACGGCCTAGCGCCGAGGGCACCGCGGCCGTGCCGAGGCCATGACGATGCCGGACCAGGCGCCCTCGGGGCGCGGCGGCAGCGGCAGCAGCGCCGAGAGCGGCAGCAGAAGCGCCGGGAGGAGCGACGTGACCGCGCCGGGTGCGCGGCTGCCCGGGGACGTGCTGCAGCTCGTACGTCGGGTGGCGGCACTGCCTCGGATCGTGCTGGCCACCGACTTCGACGGAACGCTGGCGCCGTTCGTGCAGGACCCGATGCAGGCGCGGCCGGCGCCGGAGGCGGTGCAGACCTTGCGCGCGGCGGCCTCGCTGCCCGGGGTGACGACCGCTCTGGTCTCGGGGCGGGATCTGCGGGTTCTGCAGGATCTGTCGGGCTTGGCCGACGTGCCGGGGGTGGTCTTCATCGGAACCCACGGCGCGCAGAGCAGCCGCGACGTGGGCTCCGGCCTGCTCACCCCGGCCCAGGCCGCCCTGTTGGCGGAGCTGGACACGGCACTTCAGTCGGTCGTGGCCGCGCACCCGGGCAGCCGCCTCGAGCGCAAACCGGCGGCGGTGGTCCTGCACACCCGCGGCATGCCCGAGCCGGCGAACTCGGCGGCGTTGGCCGCGGCCGGCGAGGTCGCTTCGGCGCATCCCGGCGCGCACCCGTTGCGCGGCAAGGACGTCCAGGAGATCGGGGTCATCGAGGCCAGCAAGGGGACGGCGCTGCGGGCACTGGCGGCGGACGTGGGCGCCGATGCCACGGTGTATCTGGGCGACGACGTCACCGACGAGCTGGCCTTCGCGGCCCTCGACCCGGCCCGCGGCGACGTCACGGTCAAGGTGGGCGAAGGCGAGACCGCCGCGGTGTGTCGCGTCGCCGACATCCCCACCGCGGTCGCCGTACTGGCCGCGTTCGTCGCCGAACGCGGTCGGCGCACCAGCTGAGCCCGCCGCACGGACCGCCCCTGCGGCGGCACGGGCACCCCGGCGCGCCCGACCCTCGGTCCGGTCAGGCGCGATGCCATCCCCGGTGGTCAGGCCGAGCGGCCCCCACGGCGGCGCCGGTCGGGGACCGGCGCGGTGAGCCGATCGGCGGAAGGCCCGGTAGCGGCGACTTTCCCCGCGGCGAGCGGCGCCGGACCGGTGGACTTGCGTACGACGAAGTCCGGCCGGAAGACGAGTTCGGCCCGCGGGGTCGGTAGGCCTTCGATCTGGGCGAGCAGCAGCGCCACGGCCGACTCGGCCATGCCCGGGGTGTCCTGTCGGACCGTGGTCAGCGGCGGGTCGGTGTAGGCCATCAACAGCGAGTCGTCATAGCCGACGACGGAGACGTCGTCGGGCACCCGCAGCCCGCGGCGGCGCGCCTCGGCGATCGCCCCGAGAGCCATGATGTCGCTGCCACAGGTGATCGCCGTGCACCCCGCTGCAAGAAGTTGCGATGCCGCTTGCGCGCCGCCGTCCACCGTGTAGAGGGTGCTGGCGATGAGATCGGCCACGTCGTCCACGCCCGCCAGGTCCGCCATCGCCTGCCGAAAGCCGGTGATCTTGCGATGCGCGGGGACGAATCGCTCCTGGCCCACGGCCAGACCGATCCGATGGTGGCCGAGACCGACGAGATGGGCCACCGCCAGCGCCATCGCGCCGACGTCGTCGTTGCTGACGAAGGGCGCGTCGACGGTCTCCTGGTAGCCGTTGACCAGGACCATCGGCAGACCCCGCGCGGTGAGGGCGTGATAGCGGGACATGTCCGCCGTGGCGTCCGCGTGCAAGCCCGAGACGAAGATGATGCCCGAGACGCCGCGCTCCAACATCATCTGGACGTAGTCGTCCTCGGCGATCCCACCGGCCGTCTGGGTGCACAGGATCGGGGTATAGAGGCGCGCGGCCAGGCCGGACTCGATGGCCTGCGCCAGCGCGGGGAAGACCGGGTTCTCCAACTCGGGGACGACCAGTCCGACCAGACCCACGCTGGCCCGACGCAGCTTGGCCGGCCGGTCGTAGCCGAGCATGTCGACGGCCGCCAGAACGGCCACCCGGGTCGACTCGGCCACCCCGGGCTTGTCGTTGAGCACGCGACTGACGGTGGCCTCGGAGACGCCCGCCTGCAGCGCGACGTCCGCTAGCCGCGGTGCTCGCATGAGTCCTCCTTCCTGACGACGCGACTATCCCCCAGGTAACAAAAATGCGCAAGATCCCCACTGCTGCTTGTGCAATTTCTTGCAGAGCCCTAGGCTCCATCGCGGAGCGGGCGACGGGGCCCGCCACACAGACCCGAGGAGCACACAGCCATGCGTCGCAGCGTCTACGCCGCCACCTTGCTCGCCACCACGGCCATCGCGGTGACGGCCTGCGGTGGCGGATCGACCCCCGCAGCCACGACCACCACCTCCGGCTCCAGCACCGCCAACGCCGCTGACATCAAGGGCGAACTGACCTGGTGGGACACCTCGGACGCCACGAACGAGGCGCCCGTCTACAAGGACATGATCGCCGAGTTCACCAAGCAATACCCGAACGTCAAGATCAACTACCAGTCGGTGCCCTTCGGCGAGGCGCAGAACAAGTTCAAGACCGCCGCCGCCGCCAAGTCCGGCGCCCCCGACATCCTGCGCGCCGAGGTCGCCTGGGTGCCCGAGTTCGCCTCGCTGGGCTACCTCTACAAGCTGGACGGCACCGACCTCGTCAAGGACATGGACGACTTCCTGCCGGCCCCGAAGGGCTCGACGCAGTTCAACGGCGGCACGTACGGCGTCCCGCAGGTCACCGACACGCTCGGCCTGATGTACAACAAGAAGATGCTGGCCGACGCCGGCGTCCAACCGCCCAAGACCTGGGACGAGATGAAGGCGGCCGCGGCCACCATCAAGGCCAAGACCGGCAAGGACGGCGTCTACCTCAACCCGGCCGGCTACTACCTGCTCCCGTTCATCTACGGCGAGGGCGGCAACCTGCTCGACCCGGCGGCGAAGAAGATCACGGTCAACGACGCGCCGGCCGTCGCGGGCGTCACGAAGGCCCAGGAGCTGCAGAAGTCCCCCGGATTCACCAAGGCGCCCGCCACCGAGGCCTACAAGGCCATGATGGACGCCTTCAACGCGGGCAACGTCGCCATGCTGATCCAGGGCCCGTGGGAGACCGCGAACGTCTCCAAGGCCACCACCTTCGGCGGCGCCGACAACCTCGGCATCGCCGCGGTCCCGGCCGGCTCCAAGAAGGCCGGCGGTCCGGTCGGCGGCCACGACTACGTCGTCTACCAGGGCATGAGCGCGGACAAGGCCAAGGCCGCGACCGCCTTCATCACGTTCATGACCAGCGCCGACACCCAGGCCAAGATCGCCGACAAGCTCGGCGTGCTGCCGACCCGCAAGTCGGCCTACGCGAAGGTCACCAACGCTGCGGTGAAGGCCTGGCAGCCCGCCATGGACGTCGCCGTCGAGCGGGCCTGGATCCCCGAGGGCGGCCAGCTCTTCGCGCCGCTGGACCAGGCCGCGACCAAGCTGATGGTCAACCTTGCCGACCCGAAGGCGACGCTCACCGAGGTCGCCAACAAGTACAAGGCCGAGGTCGTCAAGGACTACAGCACGGTCGGCTGAGTGCGCCGTCTCAGCTGACCACCCCGCACGCCGTACGGCGGTCGGCCACCCCGGCCGCCGTACGGCGTGTTCCACCGCCCGCCGCGTGGCGTGTTCACCGCCCGCGGCGCGATGCGGCAGCCTCTTGTTTCCAGCCAGCGCGACCACCCAGGAGGGTTCGCCCATGACGGCCGTCGTCGTCCGGATCAGGGGGGCCCGATGAATCGCCTTCGGGCCTCGTGGCACAAGCACTGGTATGCGTGGGCCTTCGTCGCCCCGGTCGTCATCGTGCTCGCCGTGCTCGTCTTCTATCCGCTCGTGCAGGGCATCTGGCAGTCGTTCACGAACCTCACCGAGGCCAATCAGGCCCAGGAGATCTGCGTGAAGACGCTCGGCGGCACCGAGGACTGCAGCCCGAACCCCAACCAGGCTCAGTTCGTCGGACTGCAGAATTACGCCGATCTGCTCACCGGCCGGGTCGGCGAGTTCTGGCATCAGCTGGCGATCACGCTGATCTGGACCGCGGCATGCGTCTTCTTCCACTACACGCTCGGCCTCGGCCTGGCGATCCTGCTGCACCGGGAGATGCGCGGCCGGGCCATCTACCGCGTGCTGCTCATCCTGCCGTGGGCGGTGCCGGCGTTCGTGTCGGCCTTCGCCTGGAAGTTCATCTTCGACCGGGACGCCGGGATCGTGAATGCGCTGATCACCGGGCTGGGCGGCCAGGCGGTGGACTTCTTCGACACCGTCCCCAAGGCACTCGCGGCGTGCATCATCGTCAACGTCTGGCTGGGCGTGCCCTTCATGATGGTCGCGCTGCTCGGCGGGCTGCAGGCCATCCCCGGCGAGCTCTACGAGGCCGCCGAGATGGACGGCGCGACCGGCTGGCAGCGGTTCCTCAATGTCACGATCCCCGGCCTGCGGCCGGTGTCGAACTCGGTGATCCTGCTCGGCACCATCTGGACCTTCAACATGTTCCCGATCATCTTCCTGGTCAGCCGCGGCGGCCCGGCCGGCGGCACCGAGATCCTGGTGACCGGAGCGTTCCGCGCGGCCTTCGAGGGCATCCGCAACTACGGCTTCGCCGCGGCGTACGGCGTGGTCATCCTGTCGATCCTCGTGCTCTACTCACTCGTCTACCGTCGGGTGCTGCGCAACCAGGGTGAGGTGTGGTGACATGACCCAGCCGTCCAGCTCCACGTTGCCCGTCGTGGCCGTCCGCGACGCCCAACGGGCCGCGGCGCGGAGCAATCCGGGAGGCGCCGGGCGACGCCGTACCCGCCGCGGGCACCGCAGCCCGGGTGCCTCGATCGCCCTGCACGCCACGCTGCTCGTGGCCACCTTCGTCGCGGTGTTCCCGATCGCCTGGATCGCGCTGGCGTCGTTCAAGCCCTCCGGCGAGGTCGGCAAGCTCGGCCTGCCGACGAGCCCCACGCTCGAGAACTACTCGAGCCTGTTGGGCACCACGGACTTCACCCGCTGGTTCGCCAACTCGGTGATCTGCGCGCTCTTCACGATGCTGATCGGCATCGCGATGTCGGCGACGGCGGGCTATGCGATCAGCCGGTTCAACTTCCCCGGCAAGCGCTCCCTGATGTGGACCTTCCTGGTCACCCAGATGTTCCCGGTGTCGATCCTGATCGTGCCGATCTACACGATCATGTCGGCGCTCGGCCTCATCAACACCCACATCTCGCTCGTCATCGCCTACTGCACGATCGCGGTGCCGTTCTGCACGTGGATGCTGAAGGGCTATTTCGACTCGATCCCCGGCGAACTGGACGAGGCCGCACACGTCGACGGCCTCGGTCCGTTCGGGACGTTCTGGCGGGTCATCCTGCCCCTGGCCCGCCCGGGCCTGGCGGTGACGGCGTTCTACACCTTCCTCACGGCGTGGGGCGAGGTGGCCTACGCGAGCGCCTTCCTCAACACCGACGACAAATACACGCTGGCCTACGGGCTGCAGATCCTGGTGCCCCGGCCGCCGGCGCTGCCGCACTGGGATCTGCTGACGGCGGCCGCCGTGCTGATCACGATTCCCGCGGCGATCGTCTTCTTCTTCGCCCAGAAACACCTGGTCGCGGGCCTGACTGCCGGATCGACCAAGGGCTGACCCGGATCGTGCCGTAGCCTGATCCCACAACCGCATACCGCCCGGCCCGTCGAGGGCCGGGGCCATCCATCCTTTACAACGGATCGTCCGGCACGTTCCTGCCGGTGAAGGGAAGACAACGTCGTCATGGCCACCGTACGTTTTGATCACGCCACCCGGACCTACCCGGGCAATGACAAGCCCTCCGTGGACGCCCTGAACCTCGACATCGCCGACGGCGAGTTCCTGGTTCTGGTTGGCCCCTCCGGATGCGGCAAATCCACCTCCTTGCGCATGCTCGCGGGCCTCGAAGAGGTCAATGACGGGCGCATCTTCATCGACGACAAGGACGTCACCGACCTGTCCCCCAAGGACCGGGACGTGGCGATGGTGTTCCAGAACTACGCGCTCTACCCGCACATGTCCGTCGCGGACAACATGGGCTTCGCCCTGAAGATCGCGGGCGTCGACAAGAGCGAGATCCGGCGCCGCGTGGAGGAAGCCGCGAAGATCCTGGACCTGACCGAATACCTGCAGCGCAAGCCGAAGGCGTTGTCCGGTGGGCAGCGCCAGCGGGTGGCGATGGGCCGCGCGATCGTGCGCGAGCCGAAGGTCTTCCTGATGGACGAGCCGCTGTCCAACCTGGACGCGAAGTTGCGGGTGCAGACCCGCACCCAGATCGCCTCGCTGCAGCGGCGGCTCGGGATCACCACCGTCTACGTCACGCACGACCAGGTCGAGGCCATGACGATGGGCGACCGGGTCGCGGTGTTGAAGGACGGCCTGCTGCAGCAGTGCGACAGCCCGCGCCGGATGTACGACCACCCGGACAACGTCTTCGTCGCGGGCTTCATCGGCTCGCCCGCGATGAACCTGTTCGAGGTGCCGGTGGACGGGGGCGGGGTGAAGTTCGGTACGGCGTCCCTGCGGCCCAGCTTCGGCGCGACGCCACAGGGTGGCCGGGTGACGCTCGGCGTGCGGCCCGAAGACCTGGACATCGCCGATCAGGGTCTGCCGGTCACGGTGGAGGTCGTCGAGGAGTTGGGCGCCGACGCCTATGTCTACGGCTCGATGGACGGGGCCGAGGCGGCGGACAAGTCGATCGTCGTCCGGGTCGACGGCCGGGTCCCCCCGGAGAAGGGCGCCCGCATCCACGTGCTGCCGAAGGCGGACCACGTGCACTACTTCGACCCGACCACGGGCCTGCGCCTGGGCGACTGAGCTCTTTCCCGCACTGACGCCCTCTTTCCCGCACTGGCGCCCTTCTTCAAGAGGGGCGCCAGTCGGGCAAACAGGGCGGCAGTCGGAGGGTGTGCCGGGAATGCGCAGGGGTGGTACGGCGCGTCGCCGTACCACCCCTGGCTTCTGCCCGCTGACGCGCGATAATCGCACAGTGCCGCTGCAGATCACCGCTTCTCGCCCCGACCCGGCGCTCCTGGACCTGCCCTGGGGGACGCCACTGGAGGACTGGGAGGGGCCCTACCTGGCGCACCTGCCGCGGGGCATTTCCCGGCATGTGGTGCGCTTCGTGAAGGTCTCCGGGCGGGTCCTGGCGGTCAAGGAGATCAAGGAGGAGATCGCGCGGCAAGAGTACGGACTGTTGCGGCAGCTGCGCCGTCTGGAGCAGCCGACGGTCAAGCCCTTCGGGGTGATCAGCGGTCGGACGACGCCGGAGGGGCAGCCGCTCGACGCGTGCCTCTTGACCCGGCATCTGAAGTTCGCGCTGCCGTATCGGGCGGTGTTCAGCCAGCGGATCCAGCCGGACACGGCGCGCCGGTTGCTCGACGCGCTCGCCGTACTGCTCGTGCGGCTGCATCTGGCCGGTTTTTGGTGGGGGGACGTGTCGCTGTCGAACACGCTGTTCCGGCGGGATGCGGGCTCGTTCTCGGCGTACCTGGTGGATGCCGAGACCGGCCAGCTGCTGCCGACGCTGACGCGCGGGCAGCGCGACCATGACCTGGAGATCGCGCGGGTCAACATCGCCGGGGAGTTCATGGACCTAGCGGCGATGGACGGTACGCCGGAGGATCTGGACCCCATCACGATGTCGCAGCGGGTCATCGATCGCTACGAGCAGTTGTGGGGGGAGCTGACCGGGGCCGAGAACTTCGCGAGCGAACAGCGCTGGCGGGTCGATGAGCGCATCCGACGTCTCAACGCCCTGGGGTTCGACGTCGATGAGTTGTCGCTGTCGACGGACTTGGCGGGGACGTCGATCCAGATCCAGCCGAAGGTCGTGGACGCGGGCCACCACAGCCGCCGCTTGATGCGCCTGACCGGGCTGGACGTTCAGGAGAACCAGGCGCGCCGGCTGCTGAATGATCTCGATTCGTATCGGGCCGGGCAGGGCCGGCAGACCGAGAGCGAGGAGATCGTCGCGCACGACTGGATGGCGCACGTCTACGAGCCGATCGTGTCGAACGTGCCGCCGGACCTGGCGGGGAAGCTGGAGCCCGCGGAGATCTTCCATGAGGTGCTGGAGCACCGGTGGTACATGTCGGAGAAGGCCGGCCGCGACGTGACCACGCTGTGGGCGTTCGTGGACTACCTGAACACGGTCCTGCCGAAGAAGCGGGACGAGGAGGCGATCGTCGGCGTCGACACGGTCGAAATGCCCGTGGTCGCGATGTTCGACGACTGACTCAGCCGGCGCGCTTGGTGACTCAGCCGGCGCGTTTGGTGGCCACGGCGTACAGGGCCACCCCCACCGCGACGCTCGCGTTCAGCGATTCGATCGAGGCGATCGGGATCGAGACGATCTGGTCGCAGGTCTCCCGAACGAGCCGGGACAGGCCCTTGCCCTCGGAGCCGACGACGACGACCAGCGGCACGTCGGTGAGCTGCAACGACGGCAGCTCCACATCCCCCGCCATGTCGAGGCCCACCACGAAGAAGCCCGCCTTGCGGTAGTCCTCCAGCGCCCGGGTCAGGTTCGCCGCCTGGGCGACCGGCACGCGCGCCGCGGCGCCGGCGGAGGTCTTCCACGCGGCGGCGGTGACCCCGGCGGAACGACGCTGCGGGACGACGACGCCGTGCCCGCCGAACGCCGCGACGGACCTGATGATGGCGCCGAGGTTGCGGGGGTCGGTGATCCCGTCGAGGGCCACGACCAGCGGGACTCCCGGCAGCTCGGGGTCGATGAGGTCGCGCGGATCGGCGTACGCATAGGGCGGCACCGCCAGCGCCAGACCCTGGTGGATCGCGCCGTCGGTGAGCCGGTCCAGCTCCATCCGGGTCGCCTCCAGCACGGGCAGGCCGCGCTCGAGCGCCAGTTTGAGCGCCTCGCGGACCCGGTCGTCGGAGTCGAGCCGGCTCGCGACGTACATCGTGCTCACCGGCACCTGCGCGCGCAGCGCCTCCAGGACGGAGTTGCGGCCGGTGACGAGCTCGGTGGCAGACCGCGGACGTCGTGCCGGGCCGCGTCCCTTGGCCCCGGCCGCGCCGCCGCCGGGCCGACCGGCGCCAGCGGACCCGGCCGCGCGCTTCGCGGCCTTGTGCGCCTTGTGATAAACCCGGTCCTCGGCCTTCGGCGTGGGGCCCTTGCCCTCCAGGCCGCGGCGGCGCTGACCGCCCGAGCCGACGGTGGGGCCCTTCTTGGAGCCGGCCTTGCGGGTCGCCCCGGGCCGGCGCGCGTTGCCGGGCATCAGACCTCCTGCTCTGAGCGGCGGGCCAGGTTCCAGCGGGCGCCGGCCGGGGTGTCCTCGACGACGACCCCGGCCGCGGCGAGTTGGTCGCGGATCGCATCGGCGGCGGCGAAGTCGCGCGCCTTGCGTGCCGCGGCGCGCTGCTCCAGGCGGTCGGCGACGAGCGCGTCCAGCGCCGCCGCGGTGCCGTCGTCCCCGCCGGCCGCGCTCCCGGACCACAGCGGGTCGAGCGGGTTGACTCCCAGCACGGCGGTCATCGCGACGACCGCGCGGGCGGCCTCGCTGGCCGCGTCGGGATCGCCCCCGTCGAGGGCGGTGTTGCCGGCCCGGACCGTGTCGTGCACGACGGCGAGCGCCCCGGAGACGCCCAGGTCGTCGTCCATCGCGGCGCGGAACGCGGCGGGCAGCTCCACGGCGCGGGGGTCGACGTCGCTGACCTGCGCGCGCCGCAGGAATCCCTCGATCCGGTCGACGGTCGCCTCGGCTTCGGCCAGCGAGCCCTCGTGGTATTCCAGCGTCGAGCGGTAGTGCGAGGAGGTGATGTAGTAGCGCACCGCCAACGGCCGGGCCACCTTCGTCACCTCGGCCACGGTCATGCCGTTGCCCAGCGACTTGCTCATCTTCTCCCCGGCGGCGGTCAGCCAGGCGTTGTGCAGCCAGTACCGCGCGAACCCGTATCCCGCCGCCCGCGATTGGGCCTGCTCGTTCTCGTGGTGCGGAAACCGCAGGTCGACGCCGCCGCCGTGGATGTCGAAGGTGTCGCCCAGGTATTTGCGGGCCATCGCCGAGCACTCCAGGTGCCAGCCGGGACGACCGCGGCCGTACGGCGTGGGCCAGCTGGCGCTGTCCGGGTCGCCCGGCTTGTGGCCCTTCCACAACGCGAAGTCGCGCGTGTCGCGCTTGCCGCGGGGGTCGGCGTCCTGGGCGGCCTCCATGTCGTCGATGCTCTGATGGGTCAGCTCGCCGTAGTCCGGCCAGGACCGCACGTCGAAATAGACGTCGCCGCTGCCGTCGGGCGCCGGGTAGGCGTGGTTCCGGTCGACCAGGCGCTCCATCAGCTCAATCATCTCGGGGATGTGGCCGGTCGCGCGGGGCTCGTAGGTCGGCGGCAGCACCCCGAGGGTCTCCAGCGCCTGGGTCGTCTCGCGCTCATGGGCGTAGCCCCACGCCCACCACGGCGCGTCGTGCTCGGCGGAGCGCCGCAGGATCTTGTCGTCGATGTCCGTCACATTGCGGACCATCGTCACGGCGTACCCGTGGCCGATCTCCAACCACCGCCGCAGCACGTCGAACGCGACCGCGAAGCGCAGGTGCCCGATGTGTGGGGTGCCCTGGGTGGTGAGCCCGCAGATGTACATCCCCACGCGTCCAGGCTGCAACGGCGTGAACTCGCGCAGGTCGCGCGTCGCGGTGTCATACAGGCGAAGGGTCACGAGTGCACAGCCTAGCGGCCGGGGTTGCGATCACCGCAGGGCGGTACGCCGTGCGAGCCGGCCTCACCAGTCGATGTCGTGGTGCCGGCACAGCGGCCGAAGCACGCCCTGCAGGTCGCCCCACAGCAGCGAGCTGGGCCGCGCGCCGAGGCGAACGAAACCTTCCTGCGAAGCCGGCCGCACGATGTAGGTCCCGTAGTCCTCGATGTCGACATAGGCCAGCGAGATCTCGCGCTGATCGCACTGCGCGCCCCAGACCCGCCAGGGCCTGGCCCACATGTCGGTCAGGGTGTCGTCGGCGTGCGCCGGGGGCGGTGCGGTCGAAGTCGTGCAGCGGCGCCACAGCTCTTCGCGTTCGATCGGTCCGTGCTGGTCGGCCCTGGTCTGCAGCATCGGCTGGAGGCGCCCCCAGCCGGCCAGAACGATCGGTACGGCGTCCGCCGGGAACACCAGCAGTTCGCTGGCCGCACGCTCCGCCGCCGATGGGGGCACCCCGACATAGAGCATCTGTCGGGATCCCACGTAGAGCCGCGCTCGGCGGGTCGGGTGGTCCGGCCACGCCTCGTACAGCAGGACGACGGGGGCGCCGCGCAGATCGTCCCGCAACCGCCGCCCGGCCGGCGTGAGCTGCCCGTCCTCACCGACCAACCCGAGGTCGGCCAGGGCCACCTGGTCGGTGGCCGGCAGCCCCGCGACCGACCCTAGGCCGCGGACGGCGTCGGCCGCCTCGAGCGAGACCTGCACTGCGGGCAGGGAAGCAACGGTGACCCGGTTCATCTCAGGCAACCTTCGGTCGGGTGTGCGCGACGATATCGGCGAGCTGGTCCTCCAGCGGGAGCAGGTCCACCAGCGCGCAGTCCACCTCGATCCGGACCGAGCGCTCGGCATCGACGAAGACGTAGCAGTCGTGCGCCAAGGTCGCCCCCTGCTCGACCCTGGCGGTCTGGACCAGCCGACCCTCGCCCCACACCGGGTGCGGCCAGACGTCGCTGCTGGTCAGGATGGCCTGGGGGTGGGCGCGCTGCACGGACTCCCAGACTCGACCGGGCGCGTCGTACAGCGCGTCGGTCGACTCCACCACGCTGATCGAGACCCGCGGCCGCGGCCCACAGCCGCGATGCGGACCGACGAGCACGAGGTCGGGCCACATCGGACCTGCGGTCGCGTTCGACGCGTCGTGCTCCGCCGTCCACGAGCTCGGGGCATCAACGATGCAGGCGCGTCCCTCGACGCGTTGTCGCTGCGTTGTCTTCATTCGTTCACGCCTATCGACCGGGCTCAGCACCCACCGACTCGGACCGCCGGGCTGTGGCGGTTCTACATCGCGGACACTTGCCGCCCGCGGACTTCTCTGATGTCGAGAGTGCACCAGAGAACGGCTATGTCACCAGATCTGAGCGGCTCCAGTTTCACACTTGGTCTTAACTCTCAACATGTGAGACTTGATCCGGCGCCCTCGGGCTCTCGCGAGAACTTCGGTACACCCTCGCTGAACTGCTATTTCGTCGCCGCGCTTCGAGCTTCGTCACACCGGCCCCGGGCGCCACACGGCAATCGCTGGGAACGGCGGTTCTTTAACAGTTACACGCAAGGTGAAGTTGTGACACGGACGTCCGACTCATTACGTCGTCCTCTCCCGATCCGCTGCGCAGCCCGCCCAAGGACAGGCCGGGCACGCAAGGAGAGCCGCCGAACCGGCGGAGGACGCCGCGGATCCGCTCAGCCCTGGCGGCCGGCCATCGGGACCACCAACGCCGTCGCGATCGCCGCCACGCCCTCGCCGCGGCCGGTCAAGCCCAGTCCGTCGGTGGTCGTGCCGCTGACGCTGACCGGGGCCCCGCAGGCCTGCGACAGGACGGCCTGCGCCTGCGCTCGGCGCGGGCCGATCTTCGGTGCGTTGCCGACCACCTGGATGGCGACATTGCCGATCTCATAGCCCGCCGCCCGCACCAGCCGAGCCGCCTCGGCGAGCAACACGATCCCCGAGGCCCCCGCGAACTCCGGCCGGGAGGTGCCGAAGTGCGCTCCGAGGTCGCCGATGCCGGCGGCCATGAACAGGGCGTCGCAGGCGGCGTGGGCCGCCACGTCGGCATCGGAATGCCCGGCCAGCCCCGGCTGCCCCGGCCACTCCAGCCCCGCGACCATCAGCGGTCGGGCCGGATCGTCAGTGAAGGCGTGGACGTCGATGCCGGTGCCCACCCGAGGCAGGACCGGACCGATCCCGGCCGTCGCGTCGCCTGCTCCGGTCATAACGGCAGCATAGGTGGCGGGCCAGGCCGCTCGCCGGTCCGATCGGCTCAGCCGGCCGACCCGCCCGCGAGCATCCGTTCAACGGTGGCTAGGTCCGCCGGGGTGGTGATCTTTGCGGCGAGGGGGTCACCCGGCACGACGTACACGCGCCCTCCGCACGCCTCGACCAGGCCCGCGTCGTCGGTGACCAGCGCGACGTCGGGGTGCTCGGCCGCGCGGGCGTGTGCCTGCTCCAGCACCTCCCGGACGAACCCCTGCGGCGTCTGGATCGCCCGCAGCGACGCCCTGGCCGGTGTCGCGACGACCAGTTCGTGGGCATCCACCGTCTTGATGGTGTCGACGACCGGCACACCGGGGATGACGGCGTCGTGCCCCGCGCGCAGGGCGGCGACGACGCGGCTGAACAGGTCAGGCGGGGCGCAGCACCGGGCCGCGTCGTGCACGAGCACCAAGCCATCGTCGCTGGGCAGCGCGCCCAGGCCGCGGGCGACGGATTCGACTCGCTCGGCTCCACCGGCGACGACGGCGACCGCCGCGGACTCGGCCTCGGTCACCAGGTCGCGCGCGGCGGCCAAGTGACTCGGTGGGGCGACGACCACGACGTGCCCCACCTCCGGGCAGGCGAGCGATCGGTCCAGCGCGTGCCGCAGGAGCGGCTTACCGGCCAGGGGCACGAACGCTTTGGGAACGTCGCAGCCGAGGCGGTGACCCGCCCCGGCTGCCACGATGATGACGCTGACGTTCACACGTCGAGACTAGAGGCGCGCAGACGCGCGCCGAGCGTCAGGAGGCGAGCACCTCATCCAGCATGGACTCGGCCCGGTCCTCGTCGGTCTTCTCCGCGAGCGCCAGCTCCGACACCAGGATCTGGCGTGCCTTGGCGAGCATCCGCTTCTCGCCGGCGGACAGTCCGCGGCCCTTCTCGCGGCGCCACAGGTCACGCACGACCTCGGCGACCTTGATCACGTCGCCGGAAGCGAGCTTCTCGAGGTTGGCCTTGTAACGACGCGACCAGTTGGTCGGCTCCTCGGTGTGCGAGGCCCTCAGGACCGCGAACACCCGGTCCAGGCCCTCCTGACCGACGACGTCGCGAACACCGATGTCTTCGCAATTGTCGGCTGGTACCTCGATGGTCAGATCTCCCTGTGCGACCTTCAGAACCAGGTAGAGCTTCTCCTCGCCTCGGATGGTGCGTGTCTTGATCTGCTCGATCAGAGCCGCCCCGTGGTGCGGGTACACAACCGTCTCGCCGACATTGAAGACCATGTGTCTTATTCCCCTTTCGCGATCTCGAGAGTATCACGACCGACCCGGTAGCCGGAACCCCGGCCCCCTCATTTGCGCTGGTCAGTGGCTCACAGGGGACCACACCATCCATCGATCCGCGCTTGACAGAGCGCGTCCCGGCATGGCACGCGAGAGGGTGCCGACCCCACCGGGGCGACCGTCCGTCGCGTCGGCCGACCGCCGGTCGCAGCCCGCAGAGGCACAGCGCCGGGCCCCTCGCTACAGCCGAGTACGCTGACCTGCGTGACCTCGCGTACGCCGTTCTCCCGCACCGCCTCCCGCCGCGCCCCGCGTGCCATCGCCACGGGACTGCTGGGTCTGGCCGCCACCTTCAGCCTGACCGCCTGCCAATGGACGTCGCCGATCACGACCCAGCTGCAATACGCACCTGCCGACGGCACCATGACCGAGGTAGGCACGATCAAGGTGCTCAATGCGCTGATCGTCGCCGAGAAGGCCGACGGCCCCGGCACTGTGGTGGCCTCCTTCGCCAACCAGGGGTCCCAGAAGCAGACTGTTCAGGTCAAGGTCGCCGATCAGACGGTCGGGACCGTCGAGGTGGCCCCCGGCCAAGTGGTTCAGGCGAGCACGGCGGACAAGCGACTTCAAGTCGCCAAGGTCCCGGCGCCCCCCGGCGCCCTGCAAGACGTCGTCTTCGGCACCGCCGATGGGTCGGTCGCCCCCTTGGCCGTGCCGGTGCTGCCGCCGAACCCGCCGTACGCCACGCTCAAGCCGACCGCCGCGACGGCGGCGCCGACGACTTCCCCCGCGACGACTGCCCCGGCGGCTGGGGCCCCCGCCCCGGCCGGCGCGGCAACGCCCGCGCCGACCAGCTGACGCACCCGAACCCGCCGGACGGCCCGGGCCCCCGCGGCTGCCGGGCCGTCCGGCTCAGTCGTGCTCTTCGAACTTGTACCCCAGGCCACGCACCGTGATGATGTGCTGCGGGTTGCTCGGATCCGGTTCGATCTTGGCGCGCAAGCGCTTGATGTGAACGTCGAGCGTCTTGGTGTCGCCCACGTAATCGCTGCCCCAGACCCGGTCGATGAGCTGCATCCGGGTGAGCACCCGGCCCGAGTTGCGCAGCAGCATCTCCAGCAGCTCGAACTCCTTGAGCGGCAGCGCCGCCTGCTGACCGCCCACCGTGACGATGTGCCGCTCCACATCCATCCGCACCGGGCCCACCGCGATCGTCGAAGGGACCAGGTCCTCGGGCTCGGTGTGTCGACGGAGCACCGCCTTGATGCGAGCCAAGAGCTCACGTGAGCTATAGGGCTTGGTGACATAGTCGTCGGCCCCGATCTCCAGACCCACGACCTTGTCGATCTCGCCGTCCTTGGCCGTGAGCATGATGACCGGAACGGTGGACCGCTGTCGCAGCGTCCGGCAGACGTCCACGCCGGAGATCCCGGGCAGCATCAGATCCAACAGCACCAGATCGGCTCCGCCACGGTCGAACTCTTCGAGGGCCGCGGGGCCGGTCTCGGCGACGACCACCTCGTACCCTTCCTTCTTCAGCAGGTAGGACAGAGGGTCGGAGAATGAGATCTCGTCCTCGACCACGAGGATGCGGGTCATCGGTTCACCTCTCCGCCGGCTCGACCGCCGGCTCATCGTCCCGGCCCGGGGGCCTCCGGGTGGGAAGTTCTGGCAGCACCGGCGCAGCGTCGTCGGCGGCGGCGGGCAGCCGGATCGTGAAGGTCGATCCCTGGCCCTCCTCGCTCCAGACCTTGACCTCGCCGCCGTGGTTGCTGCAGACGTGCTTGACGATGGCCAGGCCGAGACCGGTGCCACCGGTCGCGCGGGACCGCGCCGGGTCGACGCGATAGAAGCGCTCGAAGATCCGATCCAGATCGGCGGCGGGGATGCCTTGCCCCTGATCGGAGACCGTGATCTCGACGATCCCCTCGACCTGCCGCACCCCGAGGGCGACCCGCGTGCCCGCGCCCGAATAGTTGACCGCGTTGGTCAGCAGGTTGTCGATCGCTGTGCCGAGCATGTGCGCGTCGCCGAACACCGACGCGTGATCCTCCGTCGCGACGACGACCTCCATCTGCTTGGCCTCAGCGAGCGTCTGCACCCGTTCCGCGGCCTCCCGGGCCACGGCCGCCACCCGGATCGGCACCGGGTCGGTCAACGACTCCGAGGTCTGCAACCGAGACAGGTCGACGATCTCCTGGACCAGTTGCGTCAACCGGGCGCTCTCCACCCGGATGCGCTTGGCGAACCGTTGCACGGCCTCCGGGTCGTCGCTGGCGTCCAGGACCGCCTCCGCCAGCAGCGAGATCCCGCCGACGGGGGTCTTCAGCTCGTGACTCACATTGGCCACGAAATCCCGGCGGACGGCTTCCACCCGCTGCGCCTGGGTGTGGTCGTCGACGAGCAACAACACCTGGTCGGCGCCGATCGGCGCGACGCGGGCCTGCACGGTCATCATCCCGGGGCCTAACGGCCCCCGGGCGAGTTCCAGGCGAGCCTCCCGGGTGACCCCGTCGCGCCGGACGCTGCGCACCAGCTCGCGCAGCTCGACGTGGGCCAGATCTCGGCCCCGGATCAGGCCGATGGCGCGCGCCGCCGGGCTCGCCAGCACCACCGCGTCGCCCACATCGAGGATCACGGCGCTGCTGCGCAGCACCCGCAGTACCGCGGCGATCGCGGAGTCGGTCCGCACGGTGCCCTCGGCCGGTGCGCCGGGGCCACCCGATGAGCCGGGTGCGCCGGCTGCGGTCGTGGCGGGTCGGGTCGACGACCCGACCCCCTCGAGGGTCGTCCCGACCCGCCGGTCCCGCGCGGACCGCCGGATCCCGCGCCTGGTGCCGACCGCGACACCCGCCGCGCCCGCGGCCCCGGCAGAGCCGAGAATCGGCAGCCACCACGAGATGTCCACGTGATGCAGAGTACGCATAAGGCGTGCCCGGCAGTGCCCTCACCTGCCGTTCCCCGCGCGTGGGGCGTAGTGTTCACCTCGACGTCCGACGTCGTTCATCCGCAGCTGAAAGCCTGTCGAGCGCCCCAACTGACGACGGCTCGACCCCCCAGAGAACCAAAGGACATCATGCGCGACGCGTTTCACGAGGACCTGGACCGGATCTCCGATCAACTCGTCGAGATGACCAGGCTGGCGGGTGCCGCGATGTCGCGGGCCACGACCGCCCTCCTCGACGCCGACGTCTCGATCGCCGAGAGCGTCATCGCCGCAGACAGCCACCTGGACGAGATCCGGGTCGCTGTCGACGACCGCTCGATCGATCTGCTCGCCCGGCAGCAGCCGGTGGCCACGGACCTGCGCATGGTGGTGACCGCCATGCAGATGGCGGCCGACTTGGAGCGCATGGGTGACCTGGCCAAGCACATCGCCAAGGTCGCGCGACTGCGCTTTCCGACCTGCGCCGTGCCGGACGAAGTACGCCCCACCATCGTCGAGATGGACTCGGTGGGCCGCGGCATCGCCGACCGGACCGGCGAGATCATCGCGAGCAAGCAGGCCAACGGGGCCTTGCAGCTGGTCCAGGCCGACGACCGGATGGATGAGTTGCACAAGCACGTTTTCGCGCTGTTGACCGACGCGGCGTGGCACCACGGCACCCAGGCCGCGATCGACATCACGCTCCTGGCCCGCTACTACGAACGCTTCGCCGACCACGCGGTCCTGGTGGCGCATCGCGTCGCCTATCTCGTCACCGGCGAATGGCGCACGGTCGACGCGCACGCCGAGGAACGCCTGCTGGAGCGCCACGAGGCGCCGCCGCAGTAGGTCCAGGCGGTGGGGGTAGGCCGCGCCGATCTCTCGCCCCCAGCCAAGCCAGCAGGCCCGCCCCGGGATGCCCGGGGCGGGCCTGCTCACGTCGTACGTCGTCGCCGGTGGCCGCTTCGAGCCACCGGCGCCGCGGGATCAGCGACCCTGGTTCGCGACCGCCTGCGCGGCGGCCGCGGCCGCCTCGGGGTCCAGGTATCGGCCGCCGGGGGTGACCGGCGAGAGGTCCTCGTCGAGCTCGTAGACCAGCGGCTGGGCCGTCGGGATGTTCAGCGCGGCGATGTCCTCATCGGAGATGCCGTCCAGGTGCTTGACCATGGCCCGCAGGCTGTTGCCGTGCGCGGCGACCAGGACCACCTTGCCGGCCTTGAGGTCGGGGACGATCTCGTTCTCCCAATAGGGGATCAGGCGCGCGACGACATCCTTGAGGCACTCGGTCGGCGGGTTCTCGCCGTCGATGTGCGCATAGCGCACGTCGTGCGCCTGGCTGTATTCGTCATCGGGGTCCAGCGGCGGCGGCGGGGTGTCGTAGCTGCGGCGCCACAGCATGAACTGCTCCTCGCCGAACTCCTGCAGCGTCTGCTTCTTGTCCTTGCCCTGCAGCGCGCCGTAGTGCCGTTCGTTGAGGCGCCAATTGCGCTTGACCGGGATCCAGTGCCGGTCGGCCGCATCGAGGGCGATGTTCGCGGTGTTGATCGCGCGCCGCAGCACCGAGGTGTGCACGACGTCGGGCAGGACGCCCTGCTCGGCCATCAGCTTGCCGCCGGCAACGGCCTCGTCGCGGCCCTTGTCGGTGAGGTCGACATCGACCCAGCCGGTGAACAGGTTCTTCTGGTTCCACTGGCTTTCGCCGTGGCGCAGGAGCACGAGGGTGTAGGTCATGCGCCCACTCTAGTTGCGTGGACTGTCCTGGTGAGGCGACGGAACCGGCTCATCGCCGGGGTCGGGAACAGAGGGAACGGCGGCTTCCAAGGGCTCGACGTGGAAGACCGGATCGTCCTCGCTACCGGTCAACAGATCGCGGAATGCCTCCAGATTGCGCAGCGATTCGCCGCGCGCCACCCGCCAGGCCCACTCGCGCTTCATCGAGGTGAGGAAGCCCAGCACCAGCAGCTCGTTGAACGCCGCATCGGCACACTCCAACACCACCCCGAACAACCGATCCAGCGCCTCCTCGCCGACCGCCTCCAGCGGCAGCCGCGCCACGACGTACACATCGTCGTTGGTGTCGATCGCGTAGCTCACGCCCGGCGTGCGCAGGTTGCGCCGGAGCAGGTAGCGGAAGAACTCGACGTGATTCTCGTCCGGATGGCGGATCACGAAGGCCGACAGCGACGCCTCGCGTTCGGTGAACAGGATCGAACAGACCGTCTTGAGCTTCTTCTCGCCGGGCAGCACGATGACGAACTCGCCGTCCCGGGGGCCGGGGTCGACGGGGAGGTCCTGATCGGCGGCGAAGGCGCGCAGCGCCGCCTCGGCCTGGTCGCGAAGTTCGGTCATCGGTCGGCTCCTCACGCCGTGCGCCGGGTGCCCGCGCGGGCGCTCGCCCGGGCCAAGGCCTCCAGTGTGTCGGATCGCCGGCTGGCGGCGGCCTCGGCGTACACGGCCAACAGCCGCTCGGCGGTGCCGTCCCAGCCGAACCCGCGGGCGTGCGCGACGCCGCGGGCCGCGAGTTCCGCGCGGCGCGCGGGGTCGTCGAGGAGGGCCTCCAGCGCTGCGCTCCACTGCGGTACGTCGTGGCCGGGCACGAGCACCCCGCCCTTGACCGCGGTCGGCAGCCCGCCCACGTCGGCGGCCAGGACCGGGGTGCCACAGGCCTGGGCCTCCAGGGCCACCAGGCCGAACGACTCGTTGTACGACGGGACGGCCACCAGGTCGGCGGCCCGGTACCACTGCGCGAGGCGCTCCCGCGGACCGGGCGCCTCGAACCGCACCCGGTCGGCGATGCCCAGCTCGGCCGCGAGGTCGGCGAGCGCGGTCGGGCGCGCCAGGCCGGCGCCGCTCGGGCCGCCGTTGACGACCACGCGCAACCGGCCGGCCAGATCGGGTCGGCGGCCGATCAGCTCGGCCGCCGCCTTGACCAGCAGATCCGGGGCCTTGAGGGGCTGGATGCGGCCGACGAAGGCCACCACCAGATCGTCGGGGTCGACGCCCAACTCGGCCCGCGCGGCGCCCTGCTCGCCCGGATGAAAGGTGCGCAGGTCGACGCCGGGATTGACGACCCGGACCCGGTCGGGCTCGGCGTCGTACAGGTCGATCAGCTCGGTGGCCTCCGCATCGGTGTTGGCCACCAGCCGGTCGGCCACCGCGACGACCTGCGCCTCGCCGAGTTCCCGATCCTCCGGTTCCGGCGCGTCGCCCTCGGCGAGGTGAGCGTTCTTGACGCGGGCCATCGTGTGCATCGTGTGCACCAGCGGGACGTGCCAGCGCTCGGCGGCGAGCCAGCCGACCTGCCCCGAGAGCCAGTAGTGGCTGTGCACGACGTCGTAGTGCCCCTCCGGCCGGGCCGCGACCGCCTGCATCACCCCCGCCGCGAACGCACAGAGCTGGCTGGGCAACTGCTCCTTGGCCAGGCCCTCGTAAGGGCCCGCCGGCACGTGCCGGACCACGACGCCCCGGTCGACCTCGACCACCCCCTGGTCGCCGGACGTCGCCCGGGTGAACACCTCGACCTCCACGCCGCGGCGGGCCATCTCCAACGCACTGTTGAGCACGTAGACGTTCAGGCCGCCGGCGTCCCCGGTGCCGGGGGTCTCCAGCGGCGAGGTGTGCACCGCGATCATCGCGACCCGCTCGATCCGAGCCTGCGCCTGAAGGCCCATCCCCGCTCCCTCCCACCGCCGGTCGACGGCGTGCGATGCCCGCCTGCCGCCGGCCCCGTGGAGTGCAACACGGCACGGGTCGCCCGCCTTCCCGGCCGGCCCTCCCGGCTGGTCGACCTCCGCGCCGGCCCCGGCCCGCCTACGGTGGCCTGGTGCGGCGCAGCGACCCGGTGGGCATGATCACGAGGGGCACCACCCATCCCCATCGGCTGCGGCGCTGCGATCGGTGGCTGCTGGCGACCCAGGCGGCGCGGTTGCGCGCGCAGGCGGCGCCGATCGTCGTCGACCTGGGGTACGGCGCCTCGCCCGTCACCGTGCTGGAGCTGCGCGACCGGCTGGCGGCCGCCGTGCCGGACGTGCAGGTGGTGGGACTCGAGATCGACCCCGACCGGGTCGCCGCCGCGCAGCCGCTGGCGGCCGCCGGGCTCACCTTCGCGGCCGGCGGATTTGAGGTGCCTCTGCCGGAGGGTCGCCCCGCCGCGGTGATCCGCGCGTTCAACGTGCTGCGCCAGTACGACGAGGCGCAGGTGGACGGCGCCTGGACGCACCTGTGCTCCCGGTTGGCCCCGGCCGGTCTGTTGATCGACGGCACCTGCGACGAGGTGGGGCGCCGCGCGGCCTGGGTTGCGCTGGCCCCCGACGGGCCGCGTTCGCTGACCCTGTCGGTGCGCCTGGCCGACATCGAGCGGCCCTCCGATGTGGCGCCGCGGCTGCCGAAGGCGCTGATTCATCGCAACGTCCCGGGCGAGGGCGTGCACGCCTACCTGGCCGCGCTGGACGATGCCTGGACTCGGGCCGCACCGCTGTCGGCGTACGGCCGTCGACAACGGTTCGTCGAGACGGTCCGGCAGGTCCGCGCCGCGGGCTGGCCGATCCTCGGCGGCGTCGCCCGGTGGCGGCTGGGCGAGATCACTGTCGGCTGGGACGCGGTCCGCCCGAACCGCCTGGCGCCGCACGCCGGCGAGGGGCCGTCGGATCAGCTGCGCTGGTAGTCGTCCTCCAGGCGGACGATGTCGTCCTCGTCGAAGTGGCCGAAGCCGACCTCGAGGATGCGCGCCGTCGCGGTGCCCGGGTTGGCCATCCGGTGCACCGCACCCTGCGGCACCCAGATCTGCTCGTCCTTGCCGGCCCGCCAGGTGCGATCGTTGACGGTGACCTCCATCGGCGCCTCGTCGAGCACGGTCCACAACTCGGCCCGATGCGCGTGCTTCTGCAGCGACAGCCGTTGCCCGGGCCGCACCGTGATGACCTTCACCGTGACCGTCTCGTTGGTGCAGAAGCTGCGGAAGTCCCCCCACGGACGCTCCTCGGTGAAGACGTCCTCGGTGCGGTCGTGCATGCTGCTCACTTCGCTGGCCCTTTCGGTTCCCCGGAATCGCCGCCGGTCAGGAACTCCCCGACGGACCGCCTCAGCGTAGCGCGGTGCGCCCAGAGCAGCCCGCCCGGGGGGAACACGACCAGCTCCGCTCGGCCCAGCGCAGCAGCCAGTCGCCGGGCCACCGCGACGGGGTGGACGGGGTCGTCCTCCTGCGCGATGACCAGCGCGGGGGCCGTGACGGCGGCCAGCGGGGCGGCATCCGGCACGGGGATCTGCCGTGGCATCTCGCGCAGGGCCCGGACCGGTCGGGTGGCCAGCAACCAGCGGGCGTGCCCGGCCGCCCACTGCGCGACGGCCGGGGCCGCCTCGGGGGCTGCGGCCTGTTCCTGCGCCAGGGCGAGGGCGAGGTTCGGCGCGTCACCGGCGGCCACGAGTGCGGCGAGGGCGTCGGCACGGGCGAGCAGCGGCGCCTCGCGGGGAGCGTCCAGGGCGGCCGGCAGGACGAGCACGATCCGCTCGAAACGGCCGGGGTCCTCGGCGAGCAGGGCGCACAGCGCCCCGGCGCCCATGCTGACCCCGAGCGCCGCCGTGGCGCGGGCCTCGTCGGCGGCGGCCCGAAGGTCGGCGGCGAGGTCGGCATACGTCCAGTCCTGCGGCAGCGGAGCCGACGCCCCGTGGCCACGGAACTGGAAGAAGACGCGGCGGCCCCGCACCCCCGAGGCGAACGGCCGGGTCGTCTCGATGGATTGGCCGAGGCCGTGCGCGAAGACGGTGGCGGGCCGGCCCACGCCGTACGACGCCCATTCGAGCTGTCCCCCGGGCGTTTGCAGCGAGGCCGGCTCGGCCATGGCGCGACGGTCAGCCCGGGGTGCCGGCGGCGCTCACCAGGAGCCGTACGGGCCGCGTCCCGTCGCGCCGCCCTTGCCGCGGGTGGGCGTGTACCGGCGGATGGCGGGGCGCACGTCGGCGAGGAAGACCCCCGCGGCGACGACCGGGATGAGGCCGACGCCGAACAGCTGGTTCATGCCCGCAAACCCGATCAGCATCGCCACACCGGTGATCCCGACCCACCACTTCTTGGTCAGCTTCTCGGCGGTCGCATAGGCCGAGGCGGGATAGCGCAGCGACTCCACGAACGCGAAGACCTCCATCGCCAGGGCCGCCACACCGAGGATCAGCAGCACCAGGCTCTGTGCGCCGTAGAGCGATTCGATCATGGGGCAAGGGTACGTCGCGACCCCGGGTGAGCACGTCGTGGCGCGGCGGCCCCATGTCCACGTCCCGACTCGGCGCTCCTCGGGGCGTCGGGGCGCGCGAGCACGCGAACGGCCCGGTGGCGATTTGCTCGCCACCGGGCCGAATGCGGACTGTCCTGCAGCGCTCAGCTCACTCCGCGGAGCTCGCGGGCAGCTTGTCGCTCGGGGTGTCGACCGGAGCCGTCTGCGGAACCACGGGGGTGACCGCGGGCGACGGCGGCATGTCGGCCGGGGTGGCCAGCACCTGGTCACCGGCGGCCGGGGCGACCTTCGCCGCGCGCTTGGTGGCCCGCGGCTTGGCCGTGCTGGCGGCCGGCGCAGGGGTCGAGGCGGAGCGCTTGGCAGCGGGCTTCGCCGCGGCCTTCTTGGTGGCGGCCTTCTTCGCCGCCGCCTTCTTGGCCGCCGGCGCCTTGGCCGTCGGCGTCGTGGCACCGGCGTCGACACCGGCGCTGACGACCGGACGAACGGCCTCGGTGGTCGCCGAACCCGGGGACCGCCGGCGCCGCGCGATCGGCTTGCGCACCTCGGCGGTGACCGACTTGGCGGCGGCCATCGGGTGGCGGCCGGCGTGGCTCACGGCCTCGACCATGTGGGTGGCCTGGTCGACGACCTTGTCGGCCTGCTCGACGGCGGCCCGCCGGGTACGCCGGGCGACGCGACGCCCCTCGGCGACGCGCTTCTCGGCTTCGTGACGCCCCTGGCCGACCATCTGGCTCGAGCGCTGCATGCCCTCTTCGACGAGGTGGGTCGAGCGCTGCTTGCCTTCCTCGACGAGATGCGAGGCCTGCTGCTTGCCCTCCTCGACCAGCTGGCTCGCCTGGTGGCGGCCCTTGTCGACGACCTGGCCGGCTTCCTTGCGGCTGCGCCCGGCGATCTCACCGGCCTGCTTGATCAGGCCCTGGGCCGTCGTGCTGGCCTGACCCGCCAGGTCGACGTCCTTGCCGCGCCGGGCCAGGTCGACGTACTGCTGGCGGCCCTTGGCCACCGTGCGCTTGGCCTGCTTGACGGCCTCCTGCGGGAGGTGCTTGGCACCCTTGATGGCCTTGGCCATGTCGCGGTTGGCCTTGTGGCCCAGCTCGTCGGCACGGTGCTGCAGGTCGTCGATGCCGAGCTCGGCGTCCTTGGCGGCCTTGTGACCGAGCTCGACGAGCTTCTCGACGGCAAGGTCCGACGCACCGACCATGGCGTACAACGGAGTCAGCGCTGACTTCTCCATGTCACGGTCGGTGGGGGTGTCGGGCGTGGCGTTCATGTACATCTCCTTGGATCCCTGGTGGTACGTAGGCTGGGCCCGGTGCCGCTGAGCCGTGCTGGCCCCGACCGGTGGAACGTCGAGGACGGCGTACCGTCCGTCTCCGACGATGCGGGCGTAGGCGTCGAGCAGGGCCCTGCGCTGCGGGCCGTCGAGCCGTGGGTCGTTGCGGATCGCGACGCGCGAGTCCGCCCCGTGGGGTGCGTGGTCTGGGTCGAGCAGCCCAGCACGGACATACAGCGACTCGGCCGACAGGGACAGGCCCTGGGCGAGCTGCTGCAGAATCTCCGCGCTCGGCCGACGCAGGCCGCGCTCGATCTGCGACAGGTACGGATTGCTGATGCCGGTGACGGCGGACAACTGGCGAACCGAGAGATTGGCCGCTACCCGCTGTTGGCGGAGATAATCACCCAGTTCTCGCATCCCCGTCGTCGGCGACGGAATCGTGGTCACGGGCTTAGTCTGCTAATTCTGGCAAGCATTGAGCAAGCGCAGACACTGCGACTTTGGACACGTTTCCGCGCGCGGAAGGACGCCGCGCAGGATCGGCAACCGAGCTGAACTGCGTTGTGGGGCAGCAAAATCGGCGATTCCCGGAGCAACCGGGCAGACCGGTCGCGGTGGTCGAGACGGCGCGTCGACCGGCACCGGCGTGCTTGCTGGCGGCCAGGGTGCTTGCCGGGCGACCAGGGCCGCGCTTGCTGACGAGGCTGGCGTGCTTGCTGGCGAGGGTGGCCGACGTGCTCGCTGACGAAAGCCGGCCGACGTGCTTGCTCGCGAAATGGCCGGCATGCTTGCTGGCAGGACTGAACAGCGTCGTCAGGGCGCGACGACGACGGTCTGCGCCACCGCCACGTCGCCGGCAGTGAGCACGGCGTCGGGGGGCGTATTGCGGCGCACCACCGCCAGGGCGATCGGACCGGACTCCCAGTGCCGCGCCACCGTGGTCAACCGCCCGACGGGCCGGCCGCCCGCATGGAGCGGCTCGCCCGCCGACGGCAGGGTGTGCCCCGAACCGTCCAGGTGGCCGAAGACGAGGCGGCGTGGCGGCTTGCCGAGGTTGTGCACTCGGGCGACCGTCTCCTGGCCCCGATAACACCCCTTATGCAGGTGCACCGCCGTGCGCAACCAGTCCACCTCGTGCGGGATGGTCCGGTGATCGGTCTCGGCGCCGAGCCGGGGCCGCCAGGCCGCGACCCGGGCGGCTTCGGCGGCCCACGTGCCGGCCAGGGCGCGATCGCCGACGGCCGCACGCAGCTGGTCGCGCGGCACGATGAGTTCGCGCCAGGCTCGCTCCGAGCCCGGGTGTGCGGAGCCGGGCAGATCCGAGCCCGGGTGTGCGGAGCCGGGCAGATCCGAGCCCGGCTGATCCGAGCCCGGCTGATCCGAGGCAGGCCCGTAACAGGCGGTGTCGCCGACCGGACCCGGCCAGGGGTCGCGCCAGGCCATCGGCTCGCCGGGTTGCGCCTCGGCGTCGACCGGCTCGCCCAGGACGGCGTACGCCTCGGTGTGGTCGACGACCTCGACGCGCCGCATGAACCGCATCCGGTCCAGCCACGCCACCAGGTCCCCCGCGGTGCCGGGCTCGACGCTCAGCCAGGTGGTGACGCCGTCGTCGACGAGGTGCAGCGCATGCTCGATGTGACCGTGCGGCGAGAGCACGAGGGTCTCGGCGGAGCGGTACGGCGCCAGGTCGGCCAGCTGCTGGGTGGTCAGCGAGTGCAGCCAGTCGAGGCGGTCCGGGCCGCTGACCGTGACGACCCCGCGATGCGAGAGGTCCACGACGGCGAGTCCCTCGGCCAACAGCCGCTGTTCCCGGATCGGGTCGCCGTAATGCGCGGCGACACCGGTGTCGATGCCGCCGGCCTCGACGGCACCGGGAACGGACAACAGATCGGACCTCACAGCTCCTCCTTCTCGCAGGCGGCGCACCAGCCGTGCACGGCCATGTGCCGCACGTCGACCACGAAGGCCGCCCGCTCCATGACGGCCCGAGCGAAGCCGTCGACGAGGCGTACCGGCAATTCACTCACCGCCCCGCAACCCAGGCAGACGAGGTGCAGGTGATTGGCGTGGGTAGCGAGGTGGTAGGACGGCGCCCGGTGCTCCAGGTGCGTATGCGACACGGCCCCGACGCGCTCTAGCGCCTCGAGATTGCGATAGACGGTGGACAGCGACAACGGCGGCCCCCCGTCCCGATCGACGGCCTCCGCCACCGCGTCCGGCGTGGCGTGTCCCAGCGAACCGACGGCGGCGAGCACGCGCTCGCGCTGCGGCGTCATGCGCATGCCCCGGGCGCGTAGCGTCTCGGCCACCGACGCGACATCCGGCGACTGCGGCCCCTCGAACGTCACCCGACCGAGCCTAGCCCGCCGCCACCCCGCCCTGGCGGGCGGCCCCGAGCGGCGTCGGTACGGCGTACGAGCGGCGTCGGCCCGGCTTGACCAAGTCGAACGTTCGACCTGATTATGGACAGCGGGGAATACATGGGGCCCGTTCCGAGGCCCGTTGAGGGGGCCGTCTTGTGGCCCGATCTTCGCTGGGGGAGCGACATGGCAAGTCTTGCTGGGCTGATGCGTCCATCGCTGGAACCGCCACCACACGAGCACTCGAACGACGGGTCGCACCCGCCGGCGCGCCCGCGTCGGCGGCGGGTGCGGCTGCTCCTGATCGCCGTGATCAGCACGGTGGCGTTGGTGGTGGCCGGTATCGCCGGATATGCGCTCTATCTCGAGCGAGTCGTCGAGAACTCGCTGGCCCATCAGTCGCTGCTGCCGCCGGAACCCGCCCGGGCACCCGGCGGGCCGGCTCCTGCGGCGGCGCCCGCCCGGCAAGCAGCGGCCGGCACGGCGCTGAACGTGCTCATCGTCGGCAGCGACCGGCTCCCCGGCGACACGGTGGGCCGCTCCGACGTGATGGTGCTGGCGCACGTAGACCGGGACCGTTCCGCGGTCACGCTGGTCCACCTGCCGCGCGACATGCAGGTGGCCATCCCCGGACATGGCTCCGACAAGATCAACGCGGCGTTCGCGCTCGGTGGCGCGCCGCTGCTGGTGAGCACCGTCCAGGATCTGCTGGGCGTGCACATCGACCACGTCGCGATCACCGGCTTCGAGGGCTTCAAGGCGATGACGGAGGCCCTGGGCGGGGTGGACGTCGAGGTCGAGGAGTCCTCCCCCGGGTTCGCGCGGGGCAAGACGCACCTCAGCGGGGAACGGGCCCTGCTGTTCGTCCGCGAGCGCTACCACCTCAGCGAGGGGGACATCTCCCGCGGCCGCCGCGAGCAGGCCTTCCTCAAGGCACTGATGCTGCGCGCCGTGGCGCCGCAGACCATCGCCGACCCGCGCAAGCTCGCCGCGTTCTTGGAGGCGGGCGCCAAGAACACCACCGTCGATCAGGACCTCACCGTGGATCGGATCCGGGACCTGGTGCTGCAGATGCGCGCGCTGCGGCCCGGGGACATCCGCTTCATCACCGCCCCGATCAGCGGTTTCGCCACCCGGCCGGATGGTGCGTCGATCAACATCGTGGACACCGCGCGGATGACGCAGCTAGGCCACGCCCTGGCCGTGGACGACCTGGCCAGCTACCCGGACTGACTGGCCAGCGACCCGGACTGATCTGTAGCTGTCCTTGTGAAGCGCTCGGCCGGCAAGAACGCAGGCGTCGGAGCAGCGTTGGGGTCGTGATAGCAACCACAATGCTGCAGTCATGCCTGCAACCTTGGGGACTGTGAGGTCTCGTGGGCGGGGGCGCCCGAGTGAAGGCGGGTGCCCGAGTGAAGGCGGGTGCCCGAGTGAGCGTGCGTGTGCCCAGCCCGGGCGGCGTACGAGCCTCAGCCCACCCGCTTGAGCCGGGCGGACAGGTGACTCTGCAACGGGTGACCCATCGCGGCCATGTCCATCGCCCACATCAGCTCGCCCTCGACGTAGCCGTACATGCGGGTCGCCGCGTTGTACGCCTTCGCCTCCGGGCTGCGCATCACGCTGTCGGTGCGCAATTGCACTGCGGGCCGAACCGGGTCCTTGGCCCCGACATACATCTCGACGATCCCGGTCGGATGGGTGAGCAACAGCTCGATCTCCCCCGAGGCCAGGACCCGCCAGAACCCCAGCTCCGTGGCGGACTGGCGGACCTGGTTGCCGGCGTCGTCCAGCAGCCAGGAGCGGCTCTCCCACCGCAGGAAGGCGCGTTCGTCGTGGCTGCAGATCACCTCCTGGCCGAAGTTCGCCGCCGTCATGCTCGGGTAGCCCACCACGCCGGCGCCCTCCCAGCGCCCGACCAGCCAGGCGAGCGGTGCGAGCACCGGTGGCAGGGTCACGTCGAGTTCGAAGGCCATGGGGGCTCCTGAAGGGTACGTCGGGGGATGGCGCGGACGGCGAGTCCTGGCGGCATTCTCGCGCGTCAGGCGGCGAGCGCCACCAGCAGGGCGACCACCACGCCGACGAGCAGCCATGAGCCGGCCCCGGAGGCGACCTGCGGGCGCCGCCGCGATTGGGTGGGTTGCACGAAGAAGATCTGCCGCAGCGAATAGGACCCGAGCCCGGCAGTCAGGCCCCCGCCGGCCACGACCCACGACGTCAGGCCGGCGACGTCGACGAACCGGGCGGCGACGACGGCGCCCGCAGCGGCCAGCGCCGCCGCGATCACCACCGCCGGCACGTCATCGACCCAGCGGCCCCGGATGATGTCCGCCAGGGCCGCGCACACCACCGCGGACGCGACGACCACGACGGCGCCGAGCGCCCCCGGCCGGGTCAGTGCCGGCAGCGAGCTGGCCCAGGCGGCGATCAGCAGGACGCCCGAGACCTCCGATGTCAGCGACTCCACGAGCCGCGGCCTGCCGTCGCGTCGGGCCAGCTGGTGCACGAATGTCGCCAGGACGGCGACCGCCAGCGCGGCGACCACGGCGTCGAGATCACCGATGCCGGCCACGACGGGGCGGGCGAGCCACCCGGTGACCCCCAGGACGGCGGCGGCCACGGCGAGGACGCCGGTGGTGCCTCTCGGGCTCGGCAGGTTCAGCAGCGGCACCCAGCCGATCACGACGGCCAGCACCCCGAGCCCACCGACCAGCGCGACCCCGAGGGGCGCCCCCATCAACGCGCACGCCGCGGAGGCGAGGGCCGCCAGCACCGCCGTGGCGGTGACCAGAGGACGCCACGGTCGGACCGGCATCAACGGGCCGGCCAGGGCGCTGGGCAGCGGGACCGGCGCGTCCAGCGGCTGGTCGCCCCGGTCGTCGTACGCCTTCGGCACGGCGCTCATCCGCCCGCGAACGGAGGCAGGACCTCCAGCGTGCTGCCGGCGGCGGCCGACGCCTCGCGCTCGACGGCGACGCCGTCGAGCAGCGTCGAGGCGACCTGGAGGACGGGCCGCAGGTCGGGGTGGTCGGCCTCGGCAGCCGCGAGGACATCGGCAACCAGGCCCGGTTCGCGGCGCTCTTCATCGACGCCGGTGGCCGCGCGCGCGGCCGCCCAGTAACGCACCGTGACGCTGTCGGAGTTGGGCTCGGTCACGGGCCTAGCCTGCCATGGCCCGGCGGGTGCCGACAGCATCGGCCGGCGCCGGTCCAGATCTCGACCGGTGGGCTGGCCCGGCGGCACCGCGAGACGACCTACCCTGGGACGGTGGCGGAACTCGTGGTGATGACCTCGGCGTTGGGGCCCAGCGCGGAGGTGCTCCCGGCCCTCGGCTTTCTTCCGCACCAGGTCAGGGTGCTCCCGCCCGACTTGACGGCGCTCCTCGACGACCGGCACGTGGACGCGATCCTCATCGACGCCCGCCGCGATCTGGCCGGCGCCCGCACCCTGTGTCGATTGCTCGCGACCGCGGGGACGGTCTGCCCGGTCATCGCCGTCGTCACCGAGGGCGGCCTGGTCGCCGTGGCCGCCGACTGGCAGCTCGCCGACCTCGTGCTGGACAGCGCCGGCCCGGCGGAGGTCGAGGCGCGGTTGCGCCTGGCGCAGACCCGGCAGCTGGCCGTCGAGCCGGGCCTGGCCCCCCCGATCGCCTCGGGGGATCTGGTGATCGACGAAGCGACCTATTCGGCGCGGCTGCACAGCCGGCTCCTGGACCTGACGTACAAGGAGTTCGAACTGCTGAAGTACCTCGCGCAGCATCCGGGCCGAGTGTTCACCCGCGCTCAGCTGCTGCAGGAGGTGTGGGGCTATGACTACTTCGGCGGCACCCGCACCGTCGACGTCCACGTGCGCCGCCTGCGCGCCAAGCTGGGCACCGAGCACGAGGCGCTGATCGGCACCGTCCGGAACGTGGGCTACCGGTTCGTCCCAGAGGAGTCGCTGGTCTGAGTCCCGCGGGGAGTCTGCGGCCCGAGCAGTGGTGGAATGGGCCCCATGCGGCTGCTGACCAGGACCCATCTCGCGGACGCCGAGCGCGCCGCGGTGCTCGACCTGATCGGTCGCGCCACGGACCACGACGACCGCTCCCCGCTCTCCGAGCAAGGGATGCTGCACGTCCGACCCGCCCCGGTCCCCGGGGTGACGCACCTGCTCGCGACGGCCGACTCGCTCGCCACTGCCGATGACCTGTGCGGCTACGCCCAGCTCGACGCCCGGCCGGGCGGTGCGCCCGCGGCCGAACTCGTCGTGGCCCCCGCGGTCCGCCGCCGTGGGCACGGGGGTGCGCTGCTGGACGCGGCGCTCGCGGCACAGCCGAGCGTGCGGGTGTGGGCGCACGGCGTGCTGCCGGGCGCCGCGGAACTGGCCGCCTCGCGGGGGCTGGAGCCGGTCCGGGAGTTGCTCAAACTGGGTCGGGCGCTGCAGGCCGACGACGACTTCGACACCAGGCTCCCGCCGGGCTACACCCTCACGACGTACCGGCCGCAGGACGCGACCCAGTGGCTGACAGTCAACGCCGCCGCCTTCGCGGACCACCCCGAGCAGGGCCGGATGACACTGACCGATCTGCGCGAGCGGGAGGCCGAGCCGTGGTTCGACCCGGCCGGGCTCTTCCTGGTGCGGGACGAGCAGGGCCGGCTCGCCGCGTCGCACTGGACGAAGGTCGAGGACGGCGTGGGTGAGGTGTACGTCGTCGCGGTGGCCCCGGACCACCAGGGCCTGGGACTGGGCCGCTCGATCACCGCGATCGGCCTGGCGCACCTGCGCGAGATGGGGTTGTCGCGGGTGGAGCTCTACGTCGACGGGGACAACTCCGCGGCGATTGCGACGTATCGGGCGCAGGGGTTCCGCACCCTGACCCGTGATGTGCAGTACGCCGCGCCAATGTCACGATAGGGCCATGGCCCGCGCCCGCACCGTGTCCCCCGCAGCATCCGACGCGGAGCCCGTTCCGCCCGCTTCGGCGCCAGCCCCCGGGCCCGGCTCCGGCCCTGGCGCCGGCCCCGGTCCCGGCACTGGCAACCCCATCGCCGACCCCGGCGAGAGCGGCACCACGCCAAGCGCCGGCGCATTGACGTCCGCCCCGGCGGCCCCGAAGCCGCGGGCGGCCAACGGGCGCTTCGTGCGGCTCCGGGAAAGCGCCGCCGAGGCCGACCCGACGCAACTGCCCGAGGAACGATTCCTCGATCGTGAGATCAGCTGGCTGCAGTTCAACGAGCGGGTCCTGCAGCTGGCCATGGATCCCGACCTCTATCTGCTGGAGCGGGCGCGATTCCTGGCGATCTTCGCGAGCAACCTCGATGAGTTCTTCATGGTGCGGGTGGCCGGCCTCAAGCGCCGGATCGCCACGGGCCTCGCCGTACGCTCCGCCTCCGGACTCGAGCCGCGCGAACTGCTCGACCGGATCCTGGGCGGCGCCAAGCAGCTCATGGAGGCGCACGCGCGGTGCTATGCCGAGGAGGTGCAGCCCGCCCTCGCGGAGGAGGGCATCGTCCTGCAGCGCTGGACCGAGCTCGCCGACGACGAGCGCCGACGACTCTCGTCCTGGTTCCGCGACCAGGTGTTCCCGGTGCTCACCCCGTTGGCCGTGGACCCGGCCCACCCCTTCCCCTACATCTCGGGGCTCTCCCTCAACCTCGCCGTCACGCTCGTCAACCCGAAGACCGGCAACGAGCACTTCGCCCGCGTCAAGGTGCCACCGCTGCTGCCCCGACTGGTGCGGGTGGAATCGGAGGACGGCTCCTCGGAGCTGTACGGCGCCCGCTTCGTGCCGCTCGAGGAGATCATCGCGGCGCACCTGGAGCACCTGTTCCCCGGGATGGACGTGCGCGAACACTTCACCTTCCGGGTGACCCGCAATGAGGACCTGGAGGTCGAGGAGGACGACGCGGAGAACCTGCTCACCGCGCTGGAGAAGGAGTTGACCCGGCGACGGTTCGGGCCGCCGGTGCGCCTGGAAGTCGACCGCGACATGGACGACCACGTGCTCGGGATGCTGATGCGCGAGATGTCGGTAGGCCCCAAGGAGGTCCTGCGGCTGCCCTCGCCGCTGGACCTGCGCTGCCTCAACGCGATCGCGGACCTGGACCGGACCGAGTTGAAATATCCGAGCTTCGTGCCGCGCACGCACCCCGACCTGGCCCGGGTCGAGTCGAGCAAGGCCGCAAACATCATGGCCGCGGTGCGCGCCAAGGACGTGCTGGTGCAGCACCCCTACGACAGCTTCTCCACCTCCGTGCAGGCCTTCGTCGAGCAGGCCGCGGCCGACCCGAAGGTGCTCGCGATCAAGCAGACCCTCTATCGGACCAGCGGCGACTCCCCCATCATCGACGCGCTGATCGACGCGGCAGAGGCCGGCAAGCAGGTGCTCGCGGTCGTCGAGATCAAGGCCCGGTTCGATGAGCAGAACAACATCGAGTGGGCCCGCAAACTCGAGCACGCAGGCGTGCACGTGGTCTACGGCATCGTGGGCCTCAAGACGCACTGCAAGCTCTCCCTCGTCGTCCGGCAGGAGTCCGACGGGCTGCGCCGCTATTGCCACGTCGGCACCGGCAACTACCACCCGAAGACGGCGCGCCTCTACGAGGACTACGGCCTGTTCACCTGCGACCCGAACGTCGGGGAAGATCTCACCCGGCTCTTCAACCAGCTCTCCGGGTGGGCCCCGCGGAGCAAGTTCAAGCGTCTGCTGGTCGCGCCCCGTTCCATTCGCTCGGGCCTGGTCGACAAGGTCGAGGAGCAGATCTCGCGGGCCACCGCGGGCAAGCCGGCCTACGTCGGGGTGAAGGTCAACTCCATCGTCGATGAGCAGATCATCGACGCGCTCTACCGGGCCTCGCAGGCGGGGGTCGACGTCGACGTGCTGGTGCGCGGCATCTGCGCCCTGCGTCCCGGAATCCCGGGGCTCTCGGAGCGGATCCGGGTGCGCTCGGTGCTCGGCCGGTTCCTCGAGCACAGCCGCGTCTTCGTCTTCGGCGTCGGTGGGGCGGACGGGGTGTTCATCGGCAGCGCCGACATGATGCACCGCAACCTGGACCGGCGGGTCGAGGCCCTCGTCGGCATCAGCGACCCGGGTCACATCGAGCAGCTGGTCAGCAACGTCGCCGCGGGCATGAGCGATGCGACGTCGAGCTGGCACCTGGACGGGTCCGGCCGGTGGACCCGGCATGACCGCTTGGAGGATGGGACGGCATCGGCCGACCTGCAGGCCGAACTCATCGAGGAGCACTCCCGCCGTCGCAAGCGCACCCGCGCGCGCTGAGGCGCCGGACGGAACGGGGTGGGGCAGGCGATGAGCGGGGCTCGGGCCAAGGGCCCTGACCAGGTGCGCACGGCGGGTGTGCTGCCGTGGCGGCGGCGGCACGGCACCTTGGAGGTGGCCCTGGTGCACCGCAAGCGGTACGACGACTGGTCCTGGCCGAAGGGCAAGCTCGACGGCGGCGAGCTCTGGCCGGCCGCCGCGCTGCGCGAGGCCGCGGAGGAGACCGGCCTGCGGGTCCGGTTGGGCGTGCCGTTGCCGTCGGCGCGCTATCCGATCCCGGCCCGATCGGGCACCCCGCAGGAGAAGATCGTGCGCTACTGGGCGGCCCGACCCCTGGGCGGCGGTGGCGGGCTGCGGCACGAGGTCGACCGGATGCGCTGGGTGAGCGTGAAGGCCGCCCGACGCCTGATGACCTACCGGCGCGATGGCGAGCAGCTCGATGCCCTGGTCGCGGCCGAGGACTCGGGCGCGCTGGCGGCCTGGCCGCTGCTCGTGGTGCGGCACGCCCACGCCCTGGGACGCAAGGCCTGGTCGAAGAAGGACTGGCTGCGGCCGCTGGACGATCGGGGCAGCGCCCAGGCGCGCGATCTGGTCCCGGTGCTGGCCGCCTACGACGTACGGCGCATCTCCTCCTCCTCCGCGACCCGCTGCATCCACACCATCTCGCCCTACGCCAAGTCGGCCGGCCTGAAGGTCCACTCGACCGCGTGGTTGTCCGAGGAGGGCTACGAGGACAAGCCCACCAAGATGGCGGCGATCGTCACCGACCTGCTCGCCGAGGGCCGTCCCGCGCTGGTCTGCAGTCACGGTCCGGTGCTGCCCGACATCGTCGGACTGCTGCTCGACCGGAGCGGCAAGGGTGCCGCGCGGGCCATCCTCAAGGAGGCCGCCGAGGACACGTTGGTCAAGGGCGAGGCCCTGGTCGTCCACGTGCGCGGCCGCGGGAAGGCCGCCCGCGTGGTCGCCGCTGAACGGCACCAGCCGCTGCGCTGAGCCGTACGGCGCAGGCTGGTCGGGTTCCAGTTGGAACGAGCGGGCCGCGACCGTTACGGTGATCGAGTGTGCCGGGCCGCGGCAGCCCCGGGTCCCAATATCAGCCGCTACGAGCGGCCACGCGCCGAGAGGCGCTCCCGGTCCGGCACACCAGAAACCCCGTGATCGCCCATGGCGCCCCGTTCTGAGCGCCGGCCACTCGGCCACTGCCTGTGGCACGGTGGGCATCACCGGCGGCGGGGTCTACGACGCCCTCGTGGGCGAGGCCGCGCGGACGAACGGACGTCGCCTCCTCACCCGTGATCACCGCGCGCGGCGGACGTATGAGCTGCTCGGCGTGGACTACAGCCTCGTGGGGATCTGAACGCCGGCCGCGGCACCGGAAGCATCCACGATCGCGGTCTCCCGGGCCGGCTCAGGGTCTATGGCACGTTCCGGACCGGTGGCCATCTCCGCCGCTGCCGGGCCACAACCGGCCAGGGCGTGCAGTTCGCCGTCGTGGGCCGCGACGCCCCGGGCCCGGCGGGCCGGGCCCTCCCAGCCGCAGGCGGCGCAGATCGCGTGGGTGAAACTGCCCCGCTCCACGCACGCCGCAGGGGCCGGCTCGTCGGCAGCGGGGACCTGCGCCGCCCGTCGAAAACCGCGCCGCTTCGAGTCCACCATCGCGCCTACGGCTCCTCTCGGGTCCCGGTGTTCCGCCAGGATCTCGAGCCATCGTCACACAGCCCCGTGCCGGCGTGCGCCGTTCCGGCGATAATCCCTGTCGGGGTGACTCGACCCGCGGACGAGGCCGCGCACCTGGCGCCGACTCGGCTACCCGAACATCGGCCCAGACGCCTGGGGCCTGAGGAGAACTCAGCCGAAGCGGCCCGAGATGTAGTCCTCGGTGGCGCGCTGGCCGGGATTGCTGAAGATCTTCTGCGTGTCGTCGATCTCGATGAGCCGGCCGGGCTTTCCGGTGGCGGCGAGGTTGAAGAACGCCGTGCGGTCGCTGACGCGCGCTGCCTGCTGCATGTTGTGCGTCACGATGACGATCGTGTATTTCGCCTTGATCTCGTTGATGAGATCCTCGATCGCCAGCGTGGAAATCGGGTCGAGTGCCGAGCAGGGTTCGTCCATGAGCAGCACCTGCGGCTCCACGGCGATGGCCCGCGCGATGCACAGCCGCTGCTGCTGGCCGCCGGACAGGCCCGCGCCCGGCTTGTCGAGCCGGTCCTTCACCTCGTTCCACAGGTTCGCCCCGCGCAGCGACTTCTCCACGACCTCGGTCAGCGTCTTCTTGTTCTTCACGCCGTTGAGACGCAAGCCGGCCGCGACGTTGTCGAAGATCGTCATGGTCGGGAAGGGGTTGGGGCGCTGGAAGACCATGCCGACCGTACGCCGTACGGCCACGGGATCCATGTCCGAGGCGTAGAGGTTCTTGCCGTCCAGGGCGATTTCGCCCTCGACGCGACCACCGGGGATCACCTCGTGCATCCGGTTGAGCGTGCGCAGCACGGTGGACTTGCCGCAGCCGGACGGGCCGATGAACGCGGTGACGGAGCGGGGCTCGACGGTCATCGACACGTCCTCCACCGCCTTGAAGGCGCCGTAGTAGATGTTGACGTGGTTGACGTCGATGCGCTTGGCCATGGGTTTCCTAGGTCGGCTTTCGGGAACTAGCGGGTCGGTCGGTCGAGCCTCCGGTCGCTCACTTCACCTTGCTGAAGTGAGCGACCAGACGACCCGCGACGTTGAGCACGAGGATGATCAGGATCAGCGTCAAGGCCGTGCCCCAGGACCGCTCGATCGCAGGGGCGAGCGCCTCGGTGCGCTCCTGGTTGATCATCGTGGGCAGGGTGGCCATGTAGCCGTTGAAGAGGTTCATGTTGATGAACTTGGTGTAGGGGGTGAGGATCAGCAGCGGCGCCGTCTCCCCCATCACGCGGGCCAGGCCGAGCAGCACACCGGTGACGATGCCGCCGAACGCGGTCGGCAGCACGACGCTGGCGATCGTCTTCCATTTCGGCACGCCCAGCGCATAGGACGCCTCCCGCAGCTCGTTCGGGACGAGCTTGAGCATCTCCTCGGTGGACCGCACGATCACCGGGATCATCAGCAGCATCAACGCCAGTGACGAGGCGAACCCGTTGCGCTGGCCGCCGAGCGTGGTGATGAAGACGGCGTAGATGAACAGGCCGGCGACGATCGAGGGCACCCCGGTGAGGATGTCCACCATGAAGCTGACCACTCGAGCGAACGTGCCGCGACCGTATTCCACCAGGTAGATCGCGGTGAAGATGCCGATGGGCACCGAGATGATCGAAGTGACGGCCGCCATCAGCAAGGTGCCCATAATGGCGTGGTAAGCCCCGCCGCCGGAGAGCCGAGAGGTCATGTTGGCCTGTGAGGTGCTCCACCAGCTGCTGGTGAACAGCATGTGCAGGCCCTCGCTGAGCACGGCGTACAGGATCCAGACCAGCGGCACCATGGCCAGGAAGAAGCAGGCCCACATGACGATGGTCGCGATGGTGTTCTTGGCCGCGCGGCCCCCGGACTTGCTGCCTAGCTCCAGGTGGGCGGGAGTCGACGAGTTGTCGCGCGCGTCGGCGGGTGCGGTGACGGTGCTCATTCGGTGAACGCCTTCCTGCGCTCGATGACGACCCGGGCGATGGCGTTGACGACGAACGTCAGGAGGAAGAGCACCAGGCCGGCGGCGAGATAGGCGCCCGTCTTGGCCGGGGTGTCGAACTCGCCCGCGTTGTTGGCGATCCGGGAGGCGAATGTCTCCCCGCCGCGGAAGACCGAGAAGCTCCAGGGCGCACTCGGAGCCAGGGCTGACACGATGATCAGGACCGCCACCGTTTCACCCAGGGCGCGGCCGAGGCCCAGCATCGAGGCCGAGATGACACCGGGCTTGCCGAAGGGCAGCACGGCAGTCTTGATCATCTCCCACTTCGTCGCCCCCAAGGCGAGAGCGCCCTCCTTGTGGGTCACCGGGGTCTGCGCGAACACCTCCCGAGACAGGGCGGTGATGATCGGCAGGATCATGATGGCCAACACCAGTCCGATGATGAAAATCGTCGAGGCCGAGCTCACCGTGGTGCTGCCCGGCGGCGTCGCGAAGATGGGGATCCAGCCGAGCACACTGTTGAGGCCCTGCTGAATGCCGCTGTCGCGGATGAAGAATCCGAAATACAGGGCGCCCCACAGGCCGTAGACGATCGAGGGGACGGCGGCGAGGAGATCGACGAGGGCAGCGGCGGGTTGCTGCAGCCACGGCGGCGCGTACTGGGTGAGGAACAGCGCCACCCCGACCCCGAGGGGTACAGCGACGAGCAGGGCGATGATCGAGCTGCTCACGGTCACCCAGAGCATGCTGGCGATGCCGAACCGGGGATGGTCGCCCGCGACGGTCCATTCCGAGGAGGTCAGGAAGTTGGCTTCATTGCGGGCCAGAGCGGGGATCGCCTGCATGAGCAGGAACACACCGATCAGGGTGACCAGCGCGATGACGAGCGCGCCGGACCCGACGGACAATCCGAGGAAGATGGTGTCGCCCGCCCGCCGACTACCGGATCCACCGCCGGCGGCAGGGGTCTGGGCCGCGTCGCCGGCCCGCACGTTCGGGTCGACGGGCGGTTCGGTGTTGGGCACTCCAGTGGAGGACGTGGTCATCGGACCTTCTGACGTGAGGTGAAGAGAGGGTGCCAGGTGGCGGGGGCGGACACCGGCGCTGGGCCTGCCGGTGTCCCGGCCGACCCAGCGCCGCGGGTCTCACTGGATGGCGTCGATCGCCGTGGTCACCTTGTCGGACACCGACTTCGGCAGCGGAGCATAGCCGACCTGCTCGATCAGCTTCTGGCTGTCGGCGCTGGCGAAGTGCTTCAGGAACGCCTTGACGTTCTTGCCCTTGGCCGCGTCCGGGTACTTGCTGCAGACGATTTCGTACGTGATCAGCAGGATCGGGTAGGCGCCCGCCTCCTTGGTCGCGTAGTCGAGCTTCAGCTTGAGGTCGTTGCCGGTCCCCTCCTGCTTGGCCGCCTCGACGGCCTTGCCGACGTTGGCGCCGGTCAGCTCGACGGGGCCGCCGCCGTTGTCGATCTGGGCGATGCCCAGCTTGTTGTCCTTGGCGTAGGACCACTCGACATAGGTGATGCCGCCCGGCGCGGACTTGACCGCGGTGGCGACACCGGCGGACTTCTCCTTGCCCTCACCCTTGCCCGTCCACTTCTTGGCCGGCTTGGCGGTCCACTTGTCCGCCGCGGCGGCAGCGAGGTAGTTGGTGAAGTTCTCGGTCGTGCCCGACTCGTCGGAGCGGAAGAAGACCCGGATCGCGGAGGACGGCAGCTTGGCGTCCTTGTTGACCGCGGCGATCGCCGGGTCGTTCCAGGTGGTGATCTTGCCGTTGAAGATGTCGGCGAGCAGCGCGGGAGTCAGCACCAGCTTGTCGACGCCCTCCAGGTTGTAGCCGATGGCCACCGGCCCGGTCACCATCGGGATGTCCCAGGCCGGCGACTTGCACTGGGCCTCGGCGGTCTTGGCCTCGTCCGCCTTGAGCACCGAGTCCGACCCGGCAAAGTCGACCTGGCCGGCGTTGAACTGCTTGATGCCCGCACCGGATCCGGTCGGGTTGTAATTCACCCGGGCTCCCGAGCACTTCTGCTGGTAGGTCCGGGTGACCTCGTCGACCGCGTTCTTCTGAGCCGAGGAGCCCTCGCCGTTGAGCGTGCCGGTGCCGCAGTCCCCCGCCGCGGCGGAGCCGCCCCCCGCGGAGCCGGTCGCTGCCGGGGCGGCGTTGTCGGAACCGCACGCGGCGAGCCCGAGCACACCGACGAGCGCCAAGGTCGAGACCGCGGCCATACGCTGCGTCTTCACGATGATTCGTACCTCTCCACTGACCGTTTGCAGGAACGGCCATTGCCATTCCGGTGCCGAGCCTAAGGAGGACGCATGTCCCGCTTCGTTCGGGATCGTGAACGGAAGGTGAACACCCCGCGGACGTGTGGGAAGTCACTCGCATCGGGGACGTGAGGCGGCCACTCCGGGCCTGTCCTGCCCATACTCCTGCACTGTCAGTCCAGGTCCCCGCGGCGCCACGCGCGCGCGGCGGCGGTGAGATCTTCCGCCATGGCCAGCACGGCCGCGGCCGAGCGCGCGTGCCGCTCGCTGAGCTGCTCCGTCGTCAGGTCGCGGGCGCGGGGATCGCACACCGGTACGCCGGGATCGCGCGCGGCCCGGCCGGCGGCCACGACCCGGCAGAACGCAGCGGCTCGGTCCAGGGCGACCGCGACATCACCGTCATACATCCCCCGCAGGATCGCGTCGGCGAGTTCCCGCATCGCATCCGGTCCCGGCGGGCTGGCCGCCCCGGCGATGACCGTGGCCACGTCGGCGTGGGCCATCCCCTCGGCGAAGTCGTTGCTGGCCGCCAGCGGATCACGGCGGACCCACTCGCGCACGACGTACAGCCGCCACAGTGTTCCCGGCAGGCTGCGGGGCGGTCGCGACGCCCACAGCTCCGCGACCGTGTCCAGACCCAACTCGTCGACGAGCCGGACGAGCCGGTTCGTCACCTCCGGATCGGTGGACGCCCGGCCGGTGCGCACCATGATGGCGGCGGTCTCGTGAGCGATCTCGCTGATCACGGCCGGGTCGAGCCGGTCTTCGCCGAAGGAGTCCAGGCCGGCGGGGTCCAGCGGCGCAGGCCGCCGAAACACCGGTCGCCGCGACGGTCCTGCGGCGCTGTCGCCGCCGCGTGACTCGTTGGCGCCACCGTGCGCGGTCAAGCTCAGTCCACCGTGCTCGGCCCGACGACCACCGCACCGTCGCCGAGCAGCGTGACGTGACCGTCGTTGGACAGGGCCGCCGTCCGGTCGCTGGCCAGCAGGATCACCACGCCTCGGGTGGAGCTCATGCCGAGGTCGGCGTCGACGGGGTCCGCACCCAGATTGACCGCCACCCGGTGCCGACCCCGCTCGACGACCACCAGTCCGCTGGCTTCGTCGTGTCGCACGACCACGGCCGAGAGGTCGCCGTCGCGCAGGTCGGCACGGGCGCGGCGCAGCGCGATCAATGCCCGGTACCAGCGCAGGGTCTTGCGGTGATCGTCCTCGCCGACCTCACCCCAGTCGAGCACCGACCGCTCGCGGGTCGCCGGATCCTGCGGATCCGGAACGTCGGCGGCGCCCCAGCCATGCCGACCGAACTCCGCGCGACGGCCGTCGCGCACCGCCTCGGCGAGCGCGCCGTCGAGATGGTCGGTGAAGTACTGCCACGGCGTACTGGCCCCCCACTCCTCCCCCATGAACAGCATCGGGGTGTAGGGACTGGTGAGCAGCAGGGTGGCCGCACAGCGCAGCCGCCGCGGCGACAACGTCGCCGAATGCCGGTCGCCTTCGCGACGATTGCCGACCTGGTCGTGGTTCTGGGTGCAGACCACGAAGCGCCAGCCCTCGACCCCGTCCGGGACCGGCCGGCCGTGCCGGCGACCCCGGAAGGTGGACCAGGTGTCGGCGTGCAGGTACGGCGCGCGCAGCACCGTGGCCAGCGCGCCGGGCTGGCCGAAGTCCTCGTAATAGCCCTGGCGCTCGCCGGTGAGCGCCACGTGCAGACCGTGGTGGACGTCGTCCGCCCACTGACCGTCCAGCCCCAGACCGCCCTTGTCGACCGGCAGCACCGTGCGCGGGTCGTTGCGATCGGTCTCGGCCACCACCCAGACGTGTCGGCCGAGATCCTCCGCCAACTGGTGCACCCGCGCCGCGACGTCCTCCAGGATGTGCACCGCGCGAGTGTCGTGCAGTTCGTGCACCGCGTCCAGGCGCAGCCCGTCGAGGTGGTAGTCGGTCAGCCAGTGCTCCACGTTGCCGACGACGTAGTCGCGGACCGGGTCGGAGTTGGGCCCGTCGAGGTTCAGCGCATGCCCCCACGGCGTCTGGTGCCGGTCGGTGAAATAGGGGCCGTAGCTGGACAGATAGGCCCCATCGGGGCCGAGGTGGTTGTAGACGACGTCGAGGCAGACGCCGAGGCCCCGGGCATGGCAGGCGTCCACGAACCGCTGGAAGGCCTCCGGCCCGCCGTACGGTTCGTGCACCGCCCAGGTCGCCACCCCGTCATATCCCCAGCCGTGCCGACCGGGGAACGAGGCCACCGGCATGACCTCGACGACGTCGATGCCGAGGTCGACGAGATGGTCCAGGTGCGCGACGGCGGCATCGAACGTGCCCTCGGCAGTGAATGTGCCGACGTGCATCTCATAGAGCACCGCGCCGGCCAGTGGCACGCCCGCCCAGCCCTCGTCCGTCCAGGGGTATTGGTCCGCGTCGTAGATCTGGGACAGCCCGTGCGGCCCGTCGGGCAGCCGGCGCGCCCGGGGGCTCGGCAAGACCGGGCCGTCGTCGAGGCGGTAGCCGAACCGGTCGCCCGGCCCGGCCGGCACCTCGACGCGCCACCAGCCCTGCCCGACCGGATCCATCGCGTGCCGAGTGCCGTTGAGCTCCAGGTCCACCGAACGGCTCGCCAGCGGAGCCCAGACCGAGAAGGTCCGGCATCCGCTCTCACCAGCCGCCGGTTGGGCCGTCGCGGCGTCGGATTCGGCGCCGGCCAGCGGCGGATCGTCCGGCTGCAACTCGCGGTCCTGACTCATGGTGTCCTTCGGGTCGGGTCTCGGGTGGCGGGTCTCGTGGGTGGCGGGTGGCGGTCGCCGTACGGCGGTCGCGGCGTACGGCGTACGGGCCTCGGCGGACGACGGCCTTAGGCGCGTTGTGTGGGTTTGGTCTCGATGGCGTGTCGGTGCCTGACGTGAGGGTGCCCCTGGCCAGCGTGGTGGGTGTCGAGATCGCCACCTGGCAGGGGCACTTCTATGGTGAACGTCGAGGACCT